>Ga0075152_10000908_pt1 | contig 21435 bp, 22 predicted proteins | sample JI61114C2DNA_FD_70964 | JGI IMG/M metagenome (GOLD analysis project Ga0075152, IMG submission 70964) | Wastewater effluent complex algal communities from Wisconsin, to seasonally profile nutrient transformation and Carbon sequestration -... | ecosystem: Engineered > WWTP > Effluent > Algae...
CGCGGGCATGCCGACCGTCGGCCACGACCCGGCGTCCGCGAGGCACATCTCTCCGACTGGACGTGGTCCTCGCCCCACATGGCATGATACTGATCGTGACAGATATCGAGCATGCAGGCGCAGACACTGATGGTGCGTCCGCGGCAGGTTAGGCTTAATTCTGAGCTTCAGATCGCTGCAAACGATCTGGTCGCGGACGCGCTATATCCTCGCTCTCCGCGCCTCTGGCCCGCGATCACGGCGATGTCGCGGGCCAGGGGTCGGCGAGCTCGGGGTCGCTCAGGAATTGCTCGTCGGTCAGGCTCTCGAGGAAGGCGAGCACGTCGGCCCGCTCCGGCTCGCTGAGCTCGAAGCCGCGGATGAAGCTGCTCTTGTAGGGATTGTCGCGGCCGACGCCGGCGTGCGGGCCCCCGACGATCGTGCGGCCGCCCGCGGCGTAGTGGTCGAGGACCTCGTCGAGGGTGGCGATGCTCCCGTCGTGCATGTAGGGCGCGGTGACGGCGATGTTGCGCAGGGTGGGCACCCGGAACCGGCCCATGTCGGCGGCGACGCCGGTGAACTCGTGCAGGCCGCTGTTGCCCGGCGGATAGGCGCCCGCGCCGTCGATGTTGTAGAGGCCGGTGTTGTGGAACAGGCCGCTGCGCGGGGGCTTGCCCTCGTAGGCGACGCTGTCCTGGAAGTTGAAGCCGGCGTGACAATGGAAGCACTCGAGCTTCTCGCCGGAGAACAGCCGGGCGCCGCGCTGGGCGGACTCGGAGATCGCCGCGTCCTCGCCGGCGACGAAGCGGTCGTACGCGGAGTCGCCGGAGAGCAGGCGGCGCTCGAAGCAGGCCAGCGCGCGGGTGAGGTTGTGCAGCGAGATCGGGTCGGCCTCGTCGGGGAAGGCCGCGGCGAACAGCTCGTGGTAGCGCGGCACCTCGCGCAGGCGGGCGATCAGCTCGTCCTCGAGGCCGCGCAGGCCGAGCTCGACCGGGTCGGCGCCGAACAGCGGGACCAGCATCTGCTGCTCGAGGTCGAGGAGCAGCGGGTTGGCCCAGGTCAGCGTGGTCGCGTAGGCGACGTTGGCCAGGCTCATCGCGTTGCGCGGGGTCCGCTCGCCGGTCGAGCCCTCCGCGACGGCGAGGCCGTCGGTGAAGGCGAACTCCTGCAGGTGACAGCTCGCGCAGGACTGGGTCTGGTTGCCGGAGAGGCGCTGGTCGTAGAAGAGATGCCGGCCGAGCTCGACCTTGGCGTCGCTCATCGGGTTGTCATCGGGGACGAGCGGGACCGGCAGACCCTCGCCGAGGGGCCATTGATACTCGTCCTGCGCCGCGCCGCAGGCGGCGAGGAGGGCGACGACGAGCGGGCCGGCGCGGCGCATCACTGCACGCGGAAGAGGGACTGGCCGGCGACGTTGTCGCCGTTGGCCCAGTCGAGGCCGAGGGGGGCGAAGAGCGGGGCGCAGAGGGGCTCTGGGCCGAAGGAGTGGCAGGCGCAGCTGGTCTCGCCCTCGACCGTCATGCAGGCCGTGGGAGGGGCGGCGAGGCTGAGGTCCGTGAACAGGGCGCCCCAGTCGACGACGATGGTGCTGGTGTCGTGGTCGAAGCCGGCGAGCGCGATCTCGGGGCGGTTGGCGTTTGTGCAGGCCACGACCTCGCCGGCCACCGCGTCACCGGTGCAGCCGGTGCTGCCGACGTGCACGCCGAGGTCGAAGGGGGCGTCGCCGCCGAACACACCCCAGGCGGCGAAGAAGATGTGCCCGGCGTTCCAGGTCCACGACATCGTGGTGTCGTTGAGCGGGGCCGGGAGCGTGGTCAGGTCGGCGTGGTTTTGCTCCGCGGGCATGCCGATGCGAAAGCGGATCTCGGAGAACCCGGCCTCGCCGCTGCCGTGGCGCGGCTGGGCGCGCACCGTGCCCTTGAGGGTCGTGTGCAGCTCGGCGGTGCCGTTGTTGCAGGCGCCGGTGCCGTCCTCGAAGTCGAGCATCGCCACGCCGCCGCCCTGGTAGACGCCGTCGTCGTCGAGGTCGACGGGGTGCTCCGCGCCCGCGGCGGTGACGAGGCGGACGTCGTACACATAGAAGCGGAAGTCCTGCGGGGTGCCCGAGCCCGCGTCGGCGCCGAGGCCGGTGTAGGTCTGGCCGCACGCGAAGGGCAGGTCCGCGACGCGGGCCTCGAAGGCGATCTCGACCGCCTCGTCGACGAAGCCGTCGTCATGGTCGCCCTCGCAGGCGAGCAGCGCGAGGGCGGAGACGGCGAGGAGAGAGGAGACGTGCTTCATCCCGAGAATATATCGAGGCCGGCCCCGGGAGTCACCGCGACGGATTGTCGCGCGCAGGTCCAGCGGAGCGACGGTCAGGGGGCGCCGCACGCGAGCCACTCACCGAGCATGCGCCGCTCGGCCTCGGTCGGCGCCGGCGAACCGATAGGCATGTCGGTGTTCACGGCGTCGGGCCCGGCCGCGGCCGCCTCGTCGGTATGCTCGATCTCCTCGCGAACGAGCGTGACGCTGTCGAAGTTATGATCGTTCGGCGCGCCCCGCCGGGCGGAGCCGGTGAGCGTCGTGCTGTGGCAGCGGACGCAGTAGCTGTCCATGAAGTCCTTGCCGAAGTTGTCCCACGTCAACGTCGAGTCGGGCGCACACTCGGCGCCGGATGGCGTGCCCTCCGCTCCCGCATCACAGCCGCCGAGCGGCAGGAGGAGGCCGAGCACGAGGAGCCATCGGGTGCGACGCTGCATCATCGTGGTTCACGATGCCGCATTCACGCGGTCGCACGGTAGTACGGGCCCGGCGTGCGACCGCGTGTCGCAGCTCGCGCGCGGAGACCTTCGCGTGGGGGGGTCCGCCGGCGGCTGAGCCCGGACCGGGCCTGGCGCGCGGGGCCCCGGGGCCCGGGCTCGGCCTCACTCGGCGCCGGGCGAGGGCATGTTGAACGTCATCATCCAGTCCCAGGCGCGGTCGGAGAGCAGCGCCCGCTGGGTGAGGAACAGCTTGGCCGACGGTGAGACGGTGTAGCGAGTCCTCGGCCGGCGCGCCGAGATCGCCTTTGCGATCGTCTTCGCCACGTCCTCGGGCACGCCCGCGAGCCGGGCGAAGGGCCCCTTCTCGTAGATCTCCGTGGTGCCCTTCGCCACGGCCGCGTGGAAGGCATCGTAGGCGCCGGCGAGCTCGCCCTCGAGCTGCATCTTCGCCGTCGCGGCCTCGGCGAAGCCGCTCTTGATCAGCCCCGGCTCGACGATGACGACCTCGATCCCGAAGCCGCGGACCTCGAAGCGCAGCGCGTCGCTCAGCGCCTCCACGGCGTACTTGGTCGCGTGGTAGTAGCCGCCGCCCGGGAACACCAGCTTGCCCCCCATCGAGCTCAGGTTGACGATCCGCCCCCACCGCTGCGACCGCATCTTCGGCAGCACCAGCTGGGTCAGGCGCACGAGACCGAACACGTTGGTCTCGAACTGGGCCCGCACCCGGGCCATCGACACCGCCTCGATCGCGCCGGACTGCGAGTACCCGGCGTTGTTGATCAGCACACCGACCGCGCCGTGCTCCCCCTCGATCGTACGCACCGCCTCCTCCATCGAGGCCTCGTCGGTCACGTCCAGCGCCAGCGCCTTGCAGCCGGCCGCGGTGGTCTCCGCGAGGTCCGCGGTCCGGCGCGCGGTCGCGTAGACGGTCCAGCCCTTGTTCGCCAGGTGGATCGCGGTCGCCCGACCGAGGCCGGACGAGCAGCCAGTGATGAGGACGACGCGCGAGACTTCTGTGCCCTGCTTCTTCATAGTGTACGAACCGTACGGTATAATCACTTTTCGTTCAAGTCGTTGCGGTCGCGTTCGGGACGTGCGAGGCTCCCGTCCGTGAAGGAGTCGCGCCCGGACCGCTCGCGCAGGGCCCTCGTCGAGGCGGGGGCCCGACTGTTCGCCACCTATGGCCTGCGGCACACCTCGATGGAGGCGATCGCCGCCGAGGCGAAGGTCGCGAAGACGACCGCGTACGCGCACTTCGCCAACAAGGACGAGGTGTTTCGTGCGGTCGTGCTCCACGTGAGCGCGCAGATGATCGCCCGCGCCGAGGCCGCGGCCGAGGTTGCGAAGTCACCGGAGGCCGCCGTGCTCGCCTCGCTCGAGAGCAAGCAGGTCGAGATGTTCGAGCTCGTGCAGCGCTCACGCCACGCCAGCGAGCTGCTCGCGGCCTTTACGAGCGTGAGCGGCGAGCAGACCGAGCACGCGCACGAGCGCTACATCGCCGCGCTGGCGAGGCGACTCGTGCGCTGCCCCGGCGTCGGCAAGAAGCGGGCGCCGGAGATCGCCACGCTGCTCGACCACGCCGCGTACGGGCTGATGGGGCGCGCGGCGAAGGTCGAGGAGCTGCGCAAGCGGCTGGCGCTGCTGGTCGAGCGGGTGGTCGAGCGCGGGGACTGATCCCGGACCGGCTCGCGGCCCGGCTCAGCCGCGGGCCTTACGCTCGCGCTCGGCGGCGGTCAGCTTGAGCGCGGAGCGGCGCAGCAGCGGGACGCCGAGGAGCGTCGGGCCGAGCCACACCAGCAGGGTCGCCCACTGCGCCTCGGGCAGGAAGCGCGGGGTGTTGACGACCATGAAGGCGGTGATGCTGGCGATGTACGCGGTCACGAAGCCGGCCTGGTGATCGAGCATCCAGTGGACGCGGTACTCGCCGCCGCGTCGGAGCTGGCGCAGGTGGCCGACGACGAGCAGCAGCGCGAGCGCGGCGAAGATCTGGAAGACGAGGGCGCCGGAGCGCAGCGCGGCGACGCCGAAGTAGCCGCAGAACAGGCCGAAGGCGGCGGTCGGGATGTAGTGACTGCGCGGGGCCGGGGTGTGGGCCGCGAGCTTCTTGCGGGCGAGGGCGACGCGGCCCCAGACCGCGAGGTAGCAGGAGAAGACCGCGAGGAAGAACAGGAACGGGTTCGGGCGCACGATCGCCAGCACGATCGCGGTCGCGGCGATCGTGATCATCGAGACCAGGAAGATCTTGCCGGCGAGGCGATGCGGGCGGCCGCCCTTGCGGGTCGCCAGCGCGACGCCCCCGGCGAGCAGCGACGCCGTACCGGCGGCGACGTGGAGGATGCGGGCGGCGGAGGCGAGCTCGATCATGGGGTCATCCGGGGCGGCGGCGATGCAGCGTCACGAGGCCAGCGTGGAGGGCGGCGCGCAGGGTGTTGCAGGCGAGGTCGCTGCGCGGCTGCGAGCGGGCCCAGGCGAGCGCCGGGGCCTCGCGCTCGGCGGCGGCGAGCAGGTCGCAGAGGGTCGGGTCGGCGGGCACGATCGCGCCGGTGCCGAGGACCCAGGCCTCGGGGCGACCGCGGAGAGGGAGCACCCAGATGTCGTCGCGGGCGAGGCACAGGCGCTGGCCGACCAGCGCCGGCAGCGTAACAGGGATCCGCGACGGCGCCTGCACCGGAGATTGCGGGAGCTGCGGCGGGCCGGTCAGCCAGCGAGGGAACAGCCACCACTCCTCCCAGCGGGTCGGCTGGCGCAGGATCTCGCGCTCGAGCGTGGCGAACAGCGTCTGCATGACCCGCGTGGCGAAGCCGGGGCGGGGCTCGGCGGCGGCGCGGAGGATCGGCGGGTCGAAGCGGAGGATCGGCGGGTCGGCCCCGCGGTCCTGCGTGAACACCGGTACGACCGCGGCATCGGCGTTGGCCGCGAGGGCGCCGATGCCCGGGCGCACGTGGATCGTCTGGCCGAGGAAGGGCAGCGCCTGGGCGCCGCGGGCGGCGGCGAGGCCCCCGGTGCCGGTGTTGCCGTCGGCGAACATCAGCACGGCCCGATTGGCCCGCAGCGCCCGCGCGAGCTGCCACAGCGCGCCGGGGTCGCCGCTGCTGACGGAGCTGAAGACGCTCCAGTCGAGCGCGGGGAACAGCCGGTCCATGCGGCGCGAGACGTCGGCGTCGACGAGGCCCTGGTTGCGATCGTCCACCAGCAGCGTGACGTTCAGACCGAGCTCGAGCAGGGCCGGGGCGACCCAGCGGTAGGGCCCGAAGTGGGTGGGGGCGAGGATCACCCCCTTGCCGCGGGCGAGCGCGGCGTCGAGGTGCGTGCGACCGGCGACGACGAAGGAGCGCCACGCGTCGGGCATGGACCACAGCGCGTCGTAGAAGACCACGCGTCGGCTCGAGCGGCGGGCGACGCGGCGGACCTCGTCGCGGCTGGCCCGGCCCGCGAGGCCGATGGCCGCGCCCGCGACGGCGCTCGCCTCGCGCAGCGCCATCGCGCTGCCGGGGACGAAGGCCGCCTCGGCGGCGCGATGGGCGGCCTGCAGGGCCCGCTTCCGGTCGGCGTAGGCGCGGCTCATCGGGCGAGCAGGTCCATCAGGTCGACGGCGAGCAGCAGGGCGGCCTTGGCCGTCAGCGCGCTGCCGTCGCGGCCGCCCTGGACCTCGACGAGGTCGGCGCCGACGACGTGGCGGTCGCGGAGGCAGACCCGCAGCAGCCGCCGCAGCTCGGCGATGGCGAAGCCGCCGGGCTCGGGGGCGGGCGTGGCGGGGGCGACGGCGGGGTCGAGGGCGTCGATGTCGACGCTGACATACACGGGCAGGTCGGGGGCGAGCAGGGCGACGAGGGCGTCGTCGTCGAGGCCCCGCAGCTGGGTCGGTGAGCGGGCGAGGTAGGGCACGCCCTCGATCTCGGGCGGGGTGTCCTGGAAGCCGCGGATGCCGAGGCTGACGATCTGCCGCAATGCGCCGAGGCGGGCGGCGTGGCGCAAGAAATTGCCGTGGTGGAGGTCGCCCTGGTAGCGCAGATGCGCGGCGTCGGTGTGGGCGTCGATGTGTAGGAGCGCGAAGGGGGCCGGTCGGGCGAGCAGCGCGGGCAGGCTGACGCTGTGATCGCCGCCGAGCAGGAGCACCCGGCCGCCGCGCGCGTCGATCGCCTTCAGCTCGGCCGTGAGGGCGCTGGCGTACTCGTCCCAGGTGCAGCCGGGGAAGCCGCGCAGGTCGCCGGCGTCGTACACGCGGGCCCCTGCGAGCAGGCGGCGGCCGAGGTCGAGGTCGAAGAGGCCGAGGCTGCGGCCGTCGTCGAGGCGCTCGCGCAGCGGATAGCCGGCGCTCGCCTGACGGATGGCCTCGGGGCCCGCCGCGGCGCCGCGGGCGTACTCGGGGAGGGTGTGGTCGTCGAAGCGGGCGCCGAGGACGACGACCGCGCCGGCCTCGAGCTGGGCTTCGACATGGTCTTCGGGCCAGGTCGGCGCGCCACACAGCGGGACCGTCGGCGGGCTCCGTCGCGGCGGCCTGGGGCCGAGCTCGCCGCCGACGGGGACGAGGATCCGCAGGTCGCACAGCTGCACGAAGATCGCGGCGACCGACTCATCGATCTCACCGACGATGTCCTTGATCGTCTGCGGGGTCGTGAACTCGGCCAGCAGGGTGTAGGTATCGGGCGACAGCTCGAAGACGCGGGACGGATCGGTCTGCACGAATGCATGGGTCGCGGAACCCGGGACGCGCCGCAGGTACGGATTGACCTGGAGGCGCTGCCCTGAGACTCCGCGACCCATGGCGTTCGGCTACGGCGCCTAGAACTTCATCATCTGCGAGGGCTTGAGCGACTCGAAGGTCGGGTCGGGGTTGCTCACGGCCTCGCCCCTGTCCATGCCGTAGATGCAGCGGCCGCCCTCGGCGGCGGCGCGATTGATGATCCCGTTGAGGCCCTGGATCTCGACGCCGCCCTTCGGGTCGAGCACGACGCCGAGCTGAAGCACCCGGTTGTCGTTGGCCAGGCCGACGAGCGGCTTGTCGATCGCCTGGGCGTCGACGACCAGGCCGATCGAGGTGATCGCCACGCGGACCTGCAGGGACTGCGGATTGACCGGCTTCGACAAGTTCACCTTGACGCTGTTGCGCAGCGGCTGGGGAAGCTTGCCCGGCAGCTTGGCGGGGACCTGCGCGGCGGCGGTGCCCGCAGCCGACATCACGGTGATCGCCGCGGCGCCCATGCCCAACTTCGTCAGCAAATTACGTCTGGTCTCACTCTTCACCATTCACCTCCTTGACAACCGCGGTGACACTACCGGCCGATCTTCTCGAGGTCAAGGCCCGCCCGCGACAGCGCGGCGAGCACGTCCTTCATCACCGCTTCACTGCCGAATTCACTGCGCGTGCGATCGACCGTTGGCGCAACCGCTGCGGCGTGGTCTGTCGCCTCCGGCTCCATCTCGGTGTCCTGGCGCAGGCGCTCGATATAGAGCGACAGGTGGTGCTCCTCGGCCTCGGGGGCGCCGAGCATCACGGCGAGCGGGTCGGGGAGGCGTCGACCCGCGGGCGTGTGCAGGCCGGCGTCGTCGACCCGGTAGCTGTGGTCGTGCTGCCGCAGCTCGCCGCTGAGGACCGCGTAGTCCCACGAGATAGTGCCAGCGACGAGGCCGAGCAGGAGGCTCGCGGGCAGGATGGTGTGCGCGAGCGCGAGCGGCGAGCGGCCGGGGCGGATCGTCGGCGTCGCGGTGAAGTCGGCGACCCAGAAGCTGCGCTCGCCGTCGGCGAAGACGATCTCGTACTGGCGGATCACCTGCCAGCGTCGGTGCCAGCCGAAGGCCTCGGGATCGTCGGCGATCGAGCCCTCCAGGACCGCGAAGAAGTCGTCGATCGCGCCGCGACAATTCGCGTGCGTGAACGCGTCGCCGCGCGGCTCGATGACCGGCGCGCCGAGATCGAAGGGCCGAAAGGACAGCGCCTCCCAGCGGTAGTCGGCGCGCTCGCAGGCGCAGTAGTCGAGCAGGCCGTGCTCCCGCGCGAGCATGCCGGGGGCGAGGGCGAGGGCGTCGCCGGGCTCCATCTCGAGGACGTGATCGGTGAGGGCCGGCGCGGCCGCGAGGATGTCGGCGACGAAGCGCGCGCGGGTGACGGGGAAGATCAGGTGGTTGGTCCACGCCGCGGGCCCGATCGCCCGGAAGCCGCAGGCGCCCGGGATGAGCGTTCGCGGGGCGATCTGCAGGATGTTGCAGAGGATCGTCCGATACATGTCGTGTGGGAAGTGGACCGGGACGCCGCTCGGGAAGGTCGCGTCCTGCAGCGGCTGCCACGGGGCGATCAGGACGTCGATCGCGCCGAAGCGCCGCTTGACCTCGAGGATCGTGCTCGCGGACGGGAAGGTGTCGACCAGGTGCCAGACCGTCCGGCCCTGCTCCTGCATCACGAAGCCGTGCTCGATCGCCCCCTCGGCCGCGGGCGTCGGCGTGATCTGCAGCGCGCCGACGGTGACGGCGCTCCAGTTGACGAGCGGCTCGACCTGCGTGAAGCCGAGGCCGGCGAGGCAGCCGAGCAGCAGCGGATCGTCGGCGGCGAGGATCGGGGTCGACGAGTGCAGCCGCGCGATCGACTCCGGGTCGAAGTGGTCGCGGTGCGCGTGGCTCAGCACGACCGCGTCGATCGCCGGCAGCGCGGCGAGGTCGAGGCGCCGCGGCGGGTACACGTCGTAGAGGCCCTCGTGGTGGACGCCGAACAGCAGCGGGTCGAAGAGCACGCGCAGGTCGCCGCTGGCGAGCATCAGTGAGGCGTGGCCGAGGAACTCGAGCCTCACGAGGCGGCGCCCCCGAGCGAGCGGCCGACGTAGGCCGCGAGGCTGTCGACGCTCATGAAGTCGTCGCGGGCGATGTCGTCGAAGGGCAGGTCGAAGGTGTCCGCGAGGCCCGAGACGATCTCGAGGCTGGCGATCGAGTCGAAGCCGAGGCCGCCGCCCTCGGGCGGGGCGAACAGCACCGCGTCGCGCGGGAAGGTCTCGGGCGTGAAGCCCTCGAGCTGGAGGCGTTCGATGATCACCGCGGCGACCCGGGTGGCGAGTTGGGCGTGGTCCATGGCTATGGGGCTCCTTGGCGGTGGCGCAGCGAGAGGGAGGCGACGCTCCCGGCGAAGCCGAGGGCGTTGCAGAGGGCGAGGGCGACCCGGGCGCGGGCGGGCGCGGTCGGCAGGGTGATGTGCGGGCCGTGGGGCAGCGGGCTGCGCAGGCCGATCGTGCCGGGCACCAGGCCGGCGCGCATGCACGCGATCGCGGCGACGGCCTGCACCGCGCCGGCGGCCCCGAGGCAGTGGCCGGTCTGGCTCTTGAGCGAGAACACGGGGACCGCGTCCTTCGCGGCGACGAGCTCGACGAGACGCTCGATCGCGCGGGCCTCGGCGGCGTCGTTGGCCGGCGTGCCGGTGCCGTGGGCCGAGACCATGCCGAGCTCGTGGGGCGCGGGGTCGTCGGCGAGCGCGGCCTGCATCGCCCGCAGCACGCCGCTGCCCTCGGGGTCGGGGGCGGTCGCGTGGAAGCCCTCGCCGGTGTAGCCGTAGCCGCCGATGGTGGCGAGCACGGTGGCGCCGCGGCGGCGGGCCGCGTCCTCGCGCTCGAGCACGAGGTAGGCGGCGCCGTCGCCGAGGCTGAGGCCGGCGCGGGCGCTGTCGAAGGGTCGGCAGCCCTCCGGGTCGAGCGCGCGCAGGCTGGTGAAGCCGGCGAGGCTGAGGAATGAGAAGGCGTCGTGTCCGCCGGCGACGGCGCAGTCGGCCCGGCCATCGCGGACCAGCAGGAAGGCCTGGCCGATCGCGTTGAGGCCGGCGGAGCAGGCGGTGTTGAAGGTGAGGGCCGGGCCGCAGGCGCCGAGCAGGGCGGCGATCTCGAGGGCGATGATCGCGGGGGTGTCGGCGAGCAGGGTCGGGTCCGGGCGGGCGCCGGCGTGGACCTGGGCGAGGTGCTCGAGCAGGCCGTGGTTCGAGCCGTGCGAGGTGCCGCTGCACACGGCGACGCGATGCGGTGGGTGGTCGAGGTGGTGGTGGCCGGCGGAGACGACGGCGTCGAGGGCGGTCTCGACGGCGAGCGCGGCGGGCCAGCGGTGGGCGTCGACCTCGCGGGTGGTGCCGTCGAAGGGGCGGTGGATCGCCGTCGGGGCCTCGATCTGCATCGCCGACTTGGCGGTGAACCAGCGGTCGGAGACGTCGATGCCGGAGAGCGGGCGGAGCTCGCGGCGGCCGGTGGCGATCGCGTCGACGAGGGGGTCGACGCCGCGTCCGAAACATGTCCAAACGGACATGCCGGTGACGACCACCGCGGGCCGCTCATCAGGGCGCGATAACGTCATGGCCGACCCGAGGATCATGCGCCGATCATCGCGCCGCCGTCAACGCGGATGACCTCGCCGGTGAGGTAGTCGGGGGCGTCGAGGGCGAGGTAGGCGACGAGGCCGGCGACCTCGTCGGCGCGGCCGATCCGCGGGATCGGTTGCGCGTGCAAGGAGCGCTCGCGCGACGCCGCGGAGCTCATGTGCTCGACCATGTCGGTCTCGATCAGGCCGGGCGCGACGGCGTTGACGCGGACCCCGCTGCCGGCGAGCTCCCGCGCGAGTACGCCGGTCAGGGCGAGCACGCCGGCCTTCGACGTCGCGTAGGCGGACAGGCCCGCGGTCGCGTGCATCGCGGCGATCGAGGCGACGTTGACGATGCGCCCGCGCCGGCGCTTGCCGAGCAGCGGGATCGCGGCGCGGCAGCAGTTGACGACCCCGCCGAGGTTGACGCGCATCACCTCCCAGAAGCGCTCGACGTCGGTGAACAGGAACAGGCCCTCGTGCAGGACCCCGGCGCTGTTGACGAGCACGTCGAGGCGGCCGATGTCGCGCCGGATCACGGACATCATCGCCTTGACCGCCGCGGGCTCGGCGACGTCGGCCTGCAAAGCGGTGACGGTCCGTCCGCGCGCGCGCAGCTCCTCGGCCAGGGCCAGCGCGGCGGCCTCGCTGCGGTGGTAGTTGATCACGACGTGCAGGCCGCGATCGGCGAGCGCGACGCAGACGGCGCGGCCGATCCCTCGGCTGCCGCCGGTGACGAGGGCGACCTCGGGGGCGGTGGGGGTGGCTTCATCGCTCATGCGTCGCTCCGCAGCACCGCGGCGAACATGCCGCCGTGGAACTCGAGGTGGGTGACGAGGGCCGGGCCCGGCGGCGCCTGGTCGCTGCCGCCCTCGTCGCCGAGGCGCAGCAGCTCGCCGGTGGCGAGCGCGTCGGCGGCGAAGGCGACCGCGAGGATCGCTCCCATGCCGAGCCCGTCGCCGAGCAGGCCCTTGACGCTGCGCGAGGGGATGGTGAGGCCGAGGGCCGCGAGCGCGCCGCGCTCGGCCGCGTCGACGCGCGGCTCGCCGTTGCTGCCGCCGCTGTGGAAGGCCGGCGGGTCGTCGGCGTCGGCGTCGGTGCGAGAAGCGGCGAGGGCCTGGCGGCACAGCGCGGCGAGGCCGGCGGCGGTCGGCGAGCCCCAGCCGGCGAGCGCGGCGACATCGGGGACGGGCGCGCCGAGGCTCGCTTCGGCCGCGCACAGCTCGGCGAGGACCCTGGCTCCGCGGGCGCGGGCGCGCGCGAGCGGCTCGAGCACGAGGCACGCGGCGCCCTCGCCGAAGGTGGGGCCGCCCGGCTCGAAGGGGCGGATGAAGCCGTTGGCCGCGTCGGCGGCGAAGCAGTGCGGCTCGATCTCCTCGAAGCCGCCGACGACCAGCGCCGGCGCCTCGCCGCGGCGCAGCGCGTCGAGGGCGAGCATCAGCGTGCCGCCGCCCTGCGTCATCAGGTTGGGGCCGCGCAGGGTGAAGTGCGTGGCGACGGCGCCGAGCGGGGCGTTGGCGACGCTCTGGGAGAACAGCAGGGGGCTGGTCTTCTTGGGCCCGCCGGCGAGCACCGGGAGCATCGTGCGCGCGACGACCGAGGCCGGGCCGCGGTTGCGGCCGAGGAACACGCCGATGCGCTCGCGCTCGGGGTCGGCGAGCAGGCCCGCGGCGAGCAGGGCCTCGCGCGCGGCGAACAGCACGTGCTGGGTCGCGGCGACCGGCAAGGGCGGGCGGACCTCGGGGAAGGCGACGCGAAACGGCGCGAGGTCGCGGATGATGCCCGCGTGGGCGCCGGCCATCGCGGGGATGATGTCGTCGACCGGCGCGAGGGCGCGGTGTCCGGCGAGCAGGCCCTCGCGCAGAGCGGCCCAGCCGGCCCCATATGCCGTCCAGGCGCCGATGCCGGTGATCGCGATCCGCTGCGCTTCGTGCATGATCCGGCGCGCCCCTGCCCTGGCGCGGGGTCGAGTATAGTGGCAACGATGCATGGGGAGAACCATGAATTCGCCGCGTCCACGCTGCGCGCTCTCGCCCCCGATCTGGCCGCGGACTTCGCCCCGGATCTCGATCCCGAACTCGTACGACGCGGCGATCGGAGCGCGGGCGAGGTGACGGCGACGCTGTCGGTCGCGGCGCTCGCACGCCTCTGCGCCGGTCACTTCCCGGGCGCGCCGGTGGTCCCGGGGGCGCATCTGCTCGGCTGTCTTTTTGACCTCGCGCGCCTCGTCGACGCCTCGGCGGTGCTCGTCGAGCGCTGCGTCTTCCGGTCGCAGGTCGGGCCCGACGCGCCGGTGACGATCGCGGCGCGACCGGGCGCCGGCGGGCGCGTGCTCGCCGAGCTGCGGGTGCCCGGCCTGGCGCGGCCGGCGGTGGTCGCCACCTTCGGGCCCGGATGAACGCCATGCTCGGCCCCGACGACATCGCGGCGCTGTTGCGCCACCGTCCGCCCGCGCTGCTGATCGCGGCGGAGCTCGAGGTCGCGGAGGACGGCCAGCGCCGCTTCGCCACGGTCGCGCGCGACGAGTGGCACTGGACGCAGCTGCTCGACGCCGCGGCCCAGGCGGCGGGCCTGTGCGTGCGCAGCGACGACGCCGCGCTGGCCGGGCGGGCCTTCGTCGTCGCCGCGTACGAGCGCGTGGTCCAGGCGAGTCGGCCGGGCCCCGGCGTGCACACGCTCGCGGTCCGGCGCCTGCGCAGCTTCCTGCAGATGCATCAATTCACGGTGACGATCGCGGCGGGGGGCGTGCAGGTGCTCGCGGCCCAGGTGACGCTCGCGCCGGTGGAGGCCGCGTGAGCGTCTGCGCCGGCCTCGTCGTCACCACGATCGCCGGCCCGCGGACGGCGCCGCCGCTGGTGGTGTTGCCGGGCCTGCCCGGCGGGAAGGCGGGCGGCATGCGACTGCTGCGGCGGCTCGCCGCGGCGCGCGAGGTCGTGTGCGTCGAGCCGCTCGGCAGCGGCGGCGCCGAGGTCCCGGCGCCCGGGCCCAGCTACGCCTGGCCGGCGCAGGTCGAGCGCCTGCTCGCGGTGCTCGACGATCACGGCGCGGGCGAGGTCGACGTGCTCGGGTGGTCGCTCGGGGGCGTGTGGGCCCAGCACGCGCTGCTGGCCGCGCCGCGGCGCTTTCGTCGGGCGGTGCTCGCCGTGACGGCGCCGCGGCTGCGGGCGCGCGAGCGGGCGTGGATCGATCACATGAAGGCGATGTTCAGCGCCGGGCTGGCCGCCGACCAGCTGGTCCGCGGCCTGCTCCCGCTGCTGTTCGCCCCGGATTTCCTGCATCGCCCCGGCGCGATGGCGGTGCTGACGGCCCACCTCGAGATGTCGACCTTCGAGCGCGACGGCTGGCTCGGCCAGCTCGACGCGCTGCTCGAGCACGACCTCGAGCGCGAGCTGGCGGCGGCCACCGCGATCTGCAGGGTGATCGTCGCGGAGCACGACTGGTTGTTCCCGCCGAGCGAGGGGGAGCGCCTGGCCCGCTTCGCCGGCGCCCCGCTCGAGCGCATCGCGGGGGCCGGGCACGCGGTCTGGGTCGAGTGCGACGATATGCTCGCGCAGCGGACCCTCGCGGCGCTGGCCGCCTCGCTACCCGGGGCGACGTGACCTGGGAGGCGCTGCTCGCCCCGCGCCTGTAGCGCCTCAGGCCCCTGCGCGCGGCTGCCAGGCGGCCGTCGCGTCGGCCCATCGTGCGGCGCGCGAGAGGCTCGCGCGGACGAAGGCGACCACGTCGTCGGCGTCGAGCACTGGCGCTCGATCCGAGTATTCCGCGGGCGTGACATGCGGCGTCGCGGCGGCGCCCAGGGCCCGCGCGAGCGCGGCGAAGGGCGCGGCCGGATCCGCGAAGTGCTCGATCGGCGCGACCACGAAGCCGGTGCCGTCGTCGCTCACGAAGTTCAGACCCGAGAGGTTCGGCGGCTCCGCGTCGAGCGGGTCGCGCCGATAAGACCGCGGCAGCGAGATGTGGAAGCCGTCGGGCAGCCACCGCCGCCCGCGCAGCGCCACGTTCGCCCAGTCCCCGAGCTCGGTGCAGCCGACCGCGAGGCGCACGACGACGCCGTCCTGCGCCCCCGCGAACACCCGCGTGGTCTCGAACTCGACGTCGGCCGCGTGCGACCAGCCGAGCCGCTCGTGCACCGCGTCGGCGAGCGCCCGCGCGCGGGCGACGTTCTCGCGCCGCAGCCGCGCGGCGGCGGCGGCCTGGTACGCGCGCACGCCGAGGGCCACGATGATGGCGACACCGCCGAGCAGGCCGAGCGTGGCGTGCAATCCGCTCACGCCCGCCGCTATACCACGCCGTGCTGGTATCCTCGCCCTTCGTCATGGGCGAGCGCTTCACCTCCGCGAGCGACACCTACGAGGTCGATGCGCCCTTCGCCGAGGGCGCGTCGGGCCTCGCCTATCGCGCCACGAGCGCGACGCTCGGCAGGCGCTGCTTCCTGAAGCAGCTCAAGCTGGCGGGCACGCGCGACTGGAAGACCGTCGAGCTGTTCGAGCGCGAGGCGCGGGTGCTCGCCGGCCTCGATCACCCGGCGATCCCCCGCTACCTCGACTACTTTCAGGATGAGGGGCGGGGCAGCTTCATCCTGGTCCAGGAGCTGGTCGACGCGCCGAGCCTGCAGGACCTGCTCGATGAGCAGCGCGTGCTGACGCCCGAGCAGCTGCGGGCGATCCTCGAGCAGGGCCTCGAGGTGCTCGACTATCTGCACACGCGCGTCCCGCCGGTGCTGCATCGCGACATCTCGCCGAAGAACTTCCTGTTCGCGGGGGACCGGCTCTCGCTGGTCGACTTCGGCGCGGTCAAGCTGTCGCTGCGCGAGTCGAGCACGATGACCAGCGCCGGGACCTTCGGCTACATGGCGCCCGAGCAGATCATGGGGCAGGCGCTGCCGGCCTCGGACCTCTACGGCCTCGGCATGTGTGTGATCGCGCTGGCGAGCCAGGCCGACCCGACCGCGCTGCCGCTCGATCCCTCGCACGGCGGCGTCGACCTGGCGCAGGTGCTGCCGAGGATCCCGGAGGCATCGCGCGGGCTCGTGGAGGCGCTGGTCAAGCCGGGGCTCGCGGATCGGGTCGCCAGCGCGAGCGAGGCCCTCGCCCTGCTGCGAGCGCCCCCGCGGCCGCTGCCGGTCCGCGAGCCGGCCGCGCCGCGAACTCCGTCGCTGGCCGCGCGAGCGCTCGAGCGCCTGCGTCGTCGTCCGTACCGCACCGGCATCCTCGCCGTCGCGCTGCTGTTCTGCGTCGTCCGCCTCGTCGGCAGCGCAGTGCCGTTGCCCGGTCAGACCGGGCAGCTCGGCGGATGGACCCGCGGACACACGCAGCTCATCGCGCAGCTGACGGGCGCGCTGACCGGCGGTCACGACCTCATCGTGCAGTCGCGCACGATCGTCGCGCTCGCGTTCAGCCCGGACGCGACGCAGGTCGCCTCGGCGGCCGGGGATCAGGTCCTGCTCTGGAACCTCGCCAGCGGCGCGGTCGAACAGGTCTTGACCGCGCCGCCCTTCGGCGCGGGCTGGCTGCGCTTCAGCCCCGACGGCGCGACGCTGTGGGGGGGCTCGAAGTACGGCACCACGCTCGTGCGCTGGAACACCCGCACCGGCGAGGTCGACGAGAGCCTCGACCTCGAGATGCTCCCGGGCTCGCTCAACGCGACCGGCGAGGTCCTCGACATCGCCGTCGGCGACGATCGCCGCCTGGCGATCCTGGTCCAGGAGAACCATGGCTACGGACTCACGCTGTTCCGCCGCGAGTCCGGCGTCGTCACCCCGATCGCGCTGAAGGACCGCGGCGAGGAAGCAGCGCTCTCCGCGGACGGCGAGCTCCTCGCGGTCGAGGACACGCGTCCGTCCGACGAGAACGATCATACCGGGAGTGTGGTCGTGCGCAGGATCAGCACCGGCGACGAGCTCGGGCGCTTCTCGATGCGATACCTCGCGCGGCTGGCCCTCAGCCCGGACGGTCAGACCCTCGCGCTGATCAGCTCTCGCGGCGTCGCCCTGCATCGCCTCGGCGAGGCCGCGCCGCCGCAGCCGGTCCTGTTCGGCCTCGAGGCCTACGAATACGACCTGCAGTGCCGATTCTCCGCCGACGGCGCGCGCCTCGCCGTCGCCACCGGGCGCCATATCTTCCTCCTCGACGTCGCGCAGCGCACGATCGTGGCCCGCTTCGCCTATGACAAGACCGCCCTCGACGCGCGACGCGTCAGCGCGCTGGCCCTCGCGTCCGACGGCACGCTGATCGCCACCGGCAACACGGACGAGCTCACCCGCCTCTGGCAGGTGAAGTGAGTCGGGCGGCCGCGGCCTCGCTCATGGATCGTCATATGTGCGCCGGCGGCAGCTGGCAGATCGCGGCGAGCCGACAAGCTCGTCGGCTTCGATCGCTTCATCCCCGGCGATCGCCTGCTGCAGGTCCCCCGCGCCGGCGTCCTCGTGCAGAAGTAGGAGTGCTGATCCACGACCAGGAGACGGGCGAGCTCCATCTGGTCCTGGACGCCGGATGGAATGCTCGTGGTCGAGATCGAGATCCCGCCGCACGACTTCGACGACGACAGCATGGGGCGGTGAGCGAGTGATCAGAATTCGACGGCGACGGTGGCGTCCGTGATGGGCTCGACGGTGACGGGCGCGGTGGCCCGCAGGGCCGGCGTGACCGCGCGGCTGTCGACCTCGACGACGTAGTCGCCCGGGAGCACGTCGGGGAAGCTGACCTGGCCCGTGATGCACGACGCCTGGATGGTGGCGAGGTCATCGACGAGCTCGCCGCCGACCTGCTCGGGCGCGACGAAGAGCGTGACGTAGTAGGGGAGTATGACGCCGGAGGGGCAGGTGTCGCCGTCGGCGAGGCTCCACGAGACCGTCACGGTCGAGCCGATCGGGTACAGGGCGACGGCGATCGGCGTGCCCAGGGTGCCGCCGTCGCCGAAGGTGACGCTCAGGCCGTTGCTCCGCAAGCGGGCCCGGCCGTCGGCGCCCAGCCCCTCGGCGGTGATCACGAAGGTGCCGCCGTGGCCCGGGTTGCCCAGCTCGCCCTGACCGTCCGCGCAGGCGAAGTCGACGGCCTCCGGCGCCTCCCCCTTGGCGCCCCAGCTGACACGTACGGTCTCGACGCCGTTCGCGGCGCAGTCGCCGGCCTCGAAGCTCCAGGTGACGCTGAGGGAGGTGTCTCCGTCGTCACCGCCGCCGCAGGCGCTGACGAGCGCGACACCGAGGGCGAGGATGAGACAGTGGCTGCGCATGGTCATGCTCCTGAAGGATCGACGAGCGTCCCGGGACGACGAGTCGATCGTGTCGTCCTGACGATCGCAGTATCGCGGTGCGGCGCGTGGCCGGCAAGCGCTGACTCGAATCGCGGATCGGCGCGGTCATGGTGCAGGGGCGCGGCGCAGCGCAGCGCAGCGTCGCGCGATGAGAGCGGGAGGCTGCCGCCGAGCAGCCCCGTCGGGTTCACCTCGTGCTCTCAGGGGCCGGGCCAGACGAAGCCGACCTGGCCCTCGAAGAGGTAGCCGTACATGGCGATCGCGGTGTCGCGCTCCGCGTCGCTGACGGTGTAGAAGTGGTCGCCGTTGCCGTAGAGGCGATACAGCGGGACCGCGCCGCAGGCGGCCTCGGTGCCGATGAAGCCGAGCACGCCCTCGACCGGGCCGGCGCCCTCGCAGGTGGCGCTGGTGGTGTAGAAGCGGCGGCCGTCGCCCTTGAGGCAGCGGTGGAAGGGGACCAGGCCCGGCAGCTGCTGCGTGTACAAATGATAGTAGTTCTGGAACTCGAGCTTGAAGTCGCCCGAGGAGGCCTCGGCCAGGTCCAATGTATAGAAGTGGCCGAGGGTCGGGCTGCTGGCGCGGTGGACCGGCTGGCGGCAGCCGGCGACGCCGCCCTCGTCGCACTGGGCGTCGCAGTTGTCGTCGAGCAGGTTGCACAGCTCGGGGGCGCCCTGCTTGCACGCGGGGACGCAGACGGCGTCCGCGGGGTTCTCGCAGCCGTTCTCGACGTCGGCGTCGCAGTCGACCCAGCCGGGGTCGCAGCTGCCGACCGCGCAGCTGCCGGCGACGCAGGCCGCGGTCGCGCGGGGGATGACGCAGGCGACGCCGCACTTGCCACAATTGCCGGGGTCGACGGTGAAGTCGACGCATTCGACGCCGCAGACGTCGAGGGCGCCGCACTCGGGGGGCGGGCGCTCGCCGGTGCTGCTGGCGTCGGCGCTGCTCGAGCCGCTGCTGGCCGCGTCGGTGGTGGTGGGCTCGCCGGTGGTGGTGCTGCCATCGAGGGCGGTGCTGCCGTCGCTGGTGGTGACCTGGCTGGCCGGGCCGTCGCCCTCGTCGTTGGCGGCGCCGCCGGAGCAGGCGGCGAGCAGGGCCGCGAGCGAGACGGCGGCGCGCGAGCGAAGGGTGAGTGAGGCGCGGCTCGAGCGGGCGGCGAGCCGCGCCGCGAGCGAGGCAGGGCGCGGGGCGGGATGTGGCGACTGCATCGACGCGGTCTAGGTGAGCAGGCCGGGGAGCTCGTCGGAGGTCTCGCCGCCGTTGAAGCCGAAGCTCGGGGTGTCGATGCCGATGGCGCGCAGCATGGTGACGTGGGCCTTGCTGATGTTGCCGCCGGGCTCGCGCACGTGGACGCCGGGGTTGAGCGCGCCGCAGGCCTTGCCGGCGAGGATCACGGGCATCTCGAGGTCGCTGTGCTGCCAGCCCTCGCCGTACTCGGAGGTGCCGAAGATGCAGGCGCGGTCGAGCAGGGTGTTGTCCATCGCGTCCTTGGTGGCGGCCAGCTGGTCGAGCAGGCGCGCGAAGGCCTGCATCTGATAGTCGGTGATCGCCCGCACCGACTCCCAGGCGCCGTCGTGGCAGGTCTTGTGCATGTCGTTGGCGACGCCGAGGTTGTCGAAGACGTGGGTGGTGGCCGGCGAGGTCAACATGAACGAGAACACGCGGGTCAGGTCGCAGCGCAGGGCGACCGCGAGGATCTGGGCCATGATGTCGGTCTTGACCAGGAGGTCGCCGGAGTCGCCGGGCGGGGGCGGGACGGCGTCGCAGGTGCCCGAGGTCAGCTCGAGGCGGCGCTGGATCTCGCTCAGGTGATCGAGGTGGTCGTCGAGGCGCTGGCGGTCGACGCTGCCGAGGCGCAGGCGCAGGCTCTGGGCGTCGTCCTTGACCGCGTCGAGCAGGCGGGCCCGGCGGCCGAGCTCGACGAGGTCGCCGGGCACGTCGAAGAGCAGGCTGTAGAGCTGCGCGGGGCTCATGACCGGGGCGATCGCCGAATCGGGCCCGGAGTACGAGATCGCGTTCCAGTGGCCGTAGTCGTGGAAGCGGGCGCCGCTGATGCCGAGCACCAGCGAGCGGAAGCGCGAGGGGCTGTTGCCGTAGAAGTCGGCGTGCGTGGCGACGTACTGGTCGAGGGTCGGTCGCAGCACCGTCATCGTGTGCGAGGGGTGATCGAAGCCCTCGCTGCGCATGCGGTCGCCGGTCATGGCGACGTGCCAGCCGCGCATGTGACCGTCGCTCTGGCCGCCCGGGACCTCGGGGATCGCGGTGTGCGGCGTGAGGCCGGTGGCGATGCTGACGTTGTGCGCGGCGAGCGGGGTCAGCAGCTGGCTGGGCGCGTAGCCGGGGCCGGTGGCCGCGGGGGTCCACAGGTCGGGGTAGCCGCCCTGGCCCTGGGTCGGGCCGTGGCCGCCGTGCCAGGGCATGCCGTTGGCCCAGTAGAAGACGCCGAAGATCGGCAGGCCGCTCGGGTCCGCGGCGCTGGCCCGACGAGTCGGGAGCATCGCGTCGAGCAAGGGCACCGCGAGGCTGACGGCCGCGCCGCCGCCGAGGGCGCCGCGCAGGAAGGTGCGACGAGCGAGGGGCTTGAAGGTGCTCATGATCAGGTCTCCTCCCCGGACACGGTGCGAAAGACTTCGCTGGTCACGAGGGTCAGCATCAGGTCGCGGAAGCGGTTGCCGGAGGCGGCGAACTCGAGGTCGACGGCGTCGAGGCCGAGGCGCTCGGAGACGACCTCGCGGCGGCCGGTCGCGTGGCGATACAGCTGCGTCACCATGCAGCGTCCGACCCGCTTGTCATCCTTCAGGATGTCGGCGAGGTCGCGGGCGCTGGTCAGCGGGACCCCGTCAAGGTCGCCCGAGGCGTCGATCGGCTGGCCGTTGTCGAGGGTCCGCCACGCGCCGATCGGGTCGAAGTTCTCGAACAGGAACCCGGGCGGGTCGATGAAGGCGTGGCAGCCGGCGCAGACCGGGTCGGAGCGGTGCTGCTCGAGCCGTTCGCGCAGCGTCTTGCCCTCGTCGCCTTCCTTCGGGTCGAGGTTCAGGTCGATGTCGGGCGGCGGCGCTGGCACGTCCTGACACAGCACCCGCGCGCGCACGTACTTGCCGCGGGCGGTCGGCGAGTTCTCGGTCTCGTGGGCGTTCATCGTCAGGAA
>Ga0075152_10000910_pt1 | contig 21410 bp, 11 predicted proteins | sample JI61114C2DNA_FD_70964 | JGI IMG/M metagenome (GOLD analysis project Ga0075152, IMG submission 70964) | Wastewater effluent complex algal communities from Wisconsin, to seasonally profile nutrient transformation and Carbon sequestration -... | ecosystem: Engineered > WWTP > Effluent > Algae...
GGCTCGGCGCCGAAGTTCGGGTGCAGGGCATATCTGCGGTCCATGATCAGGCTCGCGATATGCTCGAGGTTCTCGTGCAGGGTCTCCTTCGGGCGGCTGCCGTCGATGTCGGAGATCAGCGCGTAGAACTCGCCGTGGTGGACGTAGACCTCGCGCAGCAGCTCGTCGAGCTGGGCCTCGAGGGTCCGGGCGCGGGTGCCCGCCTGCTCGACGACCTTGGCGCGGTCCTGGGGGCCGAAGTTGTCGAGCAGCTCCTCCTGGCCGACCTCCGAGAGCAGGAAGCGGACCGCGGCGAGCTCGGTGAGCACGCCGAGCTCCGCGGCGCTCATGTGGCGCGGCAGCCAGCAGGCGGTGTACAGCACGCCCTTCTTCTTGCGGGCGTTGGTGGCGCGCAGGCGGTCCTCGTCGACGGTGTGGCCGGACTCGTCCCAGGGGTAGTCGATCAGGACCTTGAAGGCGCCGTCGGGCGGGTCGAAGTCCTCGTTGGACATCTCGCGCACGTTGCCGAGCTTGATCTGGCCCTTGCGCCGGGTCTTTCGCCACCAAAGGTCCCAGTCGCCCTCGTTGGCGCCGCCCTCCTCGAAGCCCTTGACCGCGTCGAGCTTGAGCGCGCCCTTGAGCGCGGCCCAGAACACTTTGAAGCGCTGGGCCGGGCTGTCGACCTTCGAGCGGGCGCGGGCGAGGACCTCGCCGAGGCTGACGCGCCCGAGCACGTAGCGGACCACCGCGGCCTTGCCCTGGCCGGCGACTTGGAGGTCGGGCAGGCGCTGCGAGAGGGCGAGCAGGTCGGTCTCGGCGACGCGCACCTGACCGCGGAAGGTCTCGCCCTCGACGTCGGCCGAGTTGAGCTGCACGAGGCGCTCGATGGTGAGGCCGCCCTGCTTGAGGCGCGGCGAGACCTCGGCGAGCAGGACGGTCTTGACGAACTGGTCGAGGGCGCGGCGGCGCTCGGGGCTGAGCTCGGGGTTCTCCTCCGCCATCCGGACCATCGTCGGCGCGAGCCGCAGATAGTATTGATGGTGGATGTCCTGCATGAGCTCGACCTTCTTGCTGGCCTCGACCCCGGCTTCGGGGAAGATGGCGGCGAAGGCGGAGCCGACCGGGAGGAACTCGCCGAGGCGCAGGTCCGGGTAGTGGAAGACGAGCAGCTCGTAGAGCATGCGCAGGGCCGAGCGCTCGCGCTGCATCAACGCGGTGACGTCGACCAGCATCTCGATGAGGGCCGGGTGGAATGGATAGACGTCTTGCAGGTACTCGAGGTCGCCGCCGACGAGCAGGGAGGGCAGCGCCTTCTGGTGGCGCTCGGCGAGGCCGCTGACGGCCGCGGCGATGGCGGCCGGGTCGCGGGGCTGGAGCACGCGGCCCTTGACGATGTGGCGCAGCTCGACATCGTTCAACGTGGTGACCTCGAAGCGCTTCGAGTGGTGATCGAGGTGCTCGTGGATCTTGCTCTCGTCGACGAGGTCGGGGAAGAACTCCTTGAGGTTGCGCTGGCGGGCGACGAACACGAAGATCGGCGCGGGGCGCTGGCCGGTGTTGTGGTCGACGATGACGTTGAGGTTGTTGATCTCCTGGATGAACTCCTGGCCCGACTTCTCGGCCAGCCACAGCAGGAACTCGTCGAGCACGATGACGATGCCGCCGAAGCCCTGGGCGCGGGCGTGCTCGCCCATGCGCTTGAGGCCGTCGCTCCAGCGCGGGTCGATGCCGGCGTCGCTGGCGCTGCGGCCCTTGTGCTCGAGCCAGCTGCGAGCGAAGCGCTCGCGGGCCGGCGGCTTGCCCACGGCGATGGCCTCGAAGTCCTCGCGGCCGCCGACGATGCCCGCGGTCTCCAGGCGCTTCCAGACGATATCCCCGTAGTCCTGGACCTCGCGCCGGACCTCGGCGAAGATGGCGTCGACGTTGAGGAACTCGAAGGGCGCCTTGCCGCGGGCCTTGAGCGCCTGGTTCAGGCCGTCGTAGATCGCGCGGTCGAGCCCGGTGGTCCGGCCGCGGATCGAGAGCATATGCACGCGCACGACCAGCAGGTGCGCGTCTGCGAGCCATTGCTCGTGGTCGGCGGCCTCCCTACCCTTGCTGCGCACGGTCTCGCGGTGGGCGGCGAGCAGCGGGCGAAACTTGTCGTTGGCCGCGGCCGCGCCCTCGATCAGCAGCGAGAGCATGGTGAGGAAGTGCGACTTGCCGCTGCCGAAGCTGCCGTGAATGAAGCGGCCGTACTCCTCGCCGCGGTCGAAGACCTGCTTCATGTCGTCGAGGATCCGCGGCATCGCCTGCTCGACCGCGGGCGTGATGACGTAGTCCTTGACGAGCTGCTTGACCTCGTCCGAGCCCGCGTCCGCCTCGCGCAGCTTGACCACGAAACCCATCGCCCGGATGTCTTGCGGGCTCGGCAGGATGTATGCGTCGCGGATCGTGGTCATGGGGTGGTTCCTGCGAGGGACTCGAGTTTGGTGAGCCAGGCGTCGAAGCCTGGGCACTTGCTGCGGATGACGACCAGGCCGGCGGCATCGATGGCGAAGGGACCGTGCAAGGTCTTGGTGTAGCCGAGGACCTTCTCGAGCCGCTTCGAAGGGGCTGTCTGCTCTCCGCCGTTGACATCCTCGGGGCCCATGCCCTCTAGATCACGCGTGAGGCGCGCCACGGAGGGTCGATCGGCCGAGTCGAGTAGTTCGGAGAGCTTGTCGAGGCAAGCGAGTACCAGGGCTTCAAACTCATGCCGCTGCAGATAGGGGATGAAGCGCCGGTCTTCGACGATGTTTGCCATGGCCTGCTCCAGCGAGCGCACGCATTGCACGGTGTCGGCGCACGCCAAATGGGCTTTCCGCTCAGGGAAGTCACGTGGAAGACCGTAAAAGTCGAAGAGCGTCGTGAACCTCGCGTCCTGACGCGAGTGTTGTCCTGCCAGACAATGGAGATCTGTCACCCAACGCTTCCAGCTACCGCCCCCGCGAGCCTTCTCGCCTGTGCGTGGATCTCGACTGAACGTCACGATGATCGGGATCGCATGCACCGAAAAGTTGAGGAGGTGTGGCCCGAGGGTGAGTTTGACGAAATTTTCCTCGGTCGGGCCCTCGACCAGGATGTATAGCCAGATCACGGCCGACCCCCGAGAACATTCTTCTCGTACAGTTCCGAGAGGCTATAATTTTCCAGCCAGCCCTTTAGACTCTCGGTGTCGAGGCGGCGGAGATTCGTCGCGCCCTCGCGTCGCTCGGCTACGAGGACCTCGTCGGCCGAGAATTCGTCCAGGAGGGCTGGTGCCTGGGTTGCGACGACGATTTGGCAGCGAGGGGCGACGGACCGGACCAGCCCCGCTAGCAGCGTGAGCGCGGCGGGATGCAGGCCGAGTTCCGGCTCGTCGATGCAGACGCAGGTCGGGAGACGGGAGACGGGCTGGGAGAGCGCAGTGATGAGTGCGAGCGCGCGAAGTGCTCCTCCCGAAAGATCCTCAACACCGAAGGAATGGCCGAGATCGTCAACCCATCGCAAGCAAAGAGCTGACGTGGGTGGACTGGCCGGGTCGACCAGCTCCGGCACCAACTGCTTTACGTTTGGGAAGATCCTGCTAAAGAGCTTTCCAATGCGCTTCCATGACGCAATATCATCTTCGGCCGGGCTGTTCGCCAGTCGATATAAAACGGCGGCGAGGTTGCCGCCGTCTGATCGGAGGTCGCGGTTGTCCGCCTGGGGCGAGTCCTGGCGCAATGGCGAAGACGAAGAAGCATCATGAAAGTGATGAAATCGCATGCTCCACAGCCACGAGCGCACGGCCGCGGCAACAGACGATAAACCAGCTCTCGGGAATTCAAAGCCTGTATTAAATGCAGTTAAGTTTGGGAAGCTCCGGCTGGGCAAATTTTCGCCGAGCCTCGACTCGCGGTGGCCCGCGCCATAGTTGGCGACATTGGTGAAGTCAGGCGTATTCAGAGGACGGTGTTCGACCACCTCTCTGAGGAAACGAAGGGTATTACCGGCGGAACGGCCGAGCGTGGCGGCGTACGCACTCGTCCCGTTGTCCTGCTGGAACTCAAGCCGAAGGCTCAATTCACTCGCGGTTTCGGAGCCGTAACGCAGCAGGGCCGAAGCACCACCGGCGTCACTCACAAAGTGCTCCAGCGATTGCGTGGCTATGTGCATGACCATATGCAGCAAGCCCAAGACATTTGACTTGCCCGAGCCGTTGGGCCCGATGAGCAGATTTGCCCCGCCCAAGCGCACGTCAACGTCTTCGAGCGATCTGAAGGCCTTAACCTCGATGCGACTGATGGCCTTGATGGTCGTCATGCGTCCTCCTCCTCCTCGGCCTTCGGCGCCTTGCGGGCGCGCTCGGTCTTCTTCTTCGGCGGCTTCGGCGGCGGGAAGCGCTTGCGCCAGTCTTCTAGACTCTCGGGGCTGGGGCCGGTGGGGCCAACCAACGCTTGCAGCTCGGCCTTGAGGCGGGATGCGGCAGGTGGGTCCTCGCGGGCGACGTCCGGGAGCAGGCGCCATGCGCTGTCGAGCACGCCCGTGCGGTCGGCTAGTGAGGCGCCGGCGTCCTCGAGCTCCTCGTCGATGGCGAGCAGGGCCTTCAGGCGCTGGAGCGGGGTCCAGCCGGCCCAGCCGTAGAGGGTCTCGGCGCCGCTGCGCCCGGGGACCTCGGTGAAGGCGATGAAGCGCTCTTTGGGGACGTCGAGCTTTCCGCGGAGTTGCCAGTAATCGACCTTGAGGAAGTCGCCGGTGCCATAGCCCGGGGGCACCTCTGGCTTGGCATCCTCCCCGGCGTCTTCTCGACGCTGTGCCTCCCACGTACGCTCCCACGCTTCGCGCTTCACGAGGCCGGACGGCTTGTAGATGTGGAGTGGATGGCCCGGCACGGCATCGTCCGAGAGGGCGTCCGCTACGAGCGCGAACAGGTTAAAGTCGCGGCGGCTGGTGAGTACCTCGCAGACGGCAAGCGTCCGCGGGTCATCCTGGACGTTGGCGACGATCTGCTCGAGTGTGAAGGGACGGGCACGCTCTTTAGCGGCGGTCTCGACGCGTTCGGCGATCCAGAGCTCGAGGGCTCGCTTCTCCTCGGCAGCATGATCGGGGCGGTACCAGCGGCGCTTGAAGTTGGGCGATTCGATGAGGGTGAGGGCGGGGCTGGCGGCGATTCGTCGACGGCGAGAATCGGTGCGTGCGCGAAGGGCCTTCGGGGCCTCACGTGGGAGCTCCGTCAGGGGCGTCCAGCCGTGACGCTCGAACCATACGGTGGGCAACTCCTCGGGGTCCTCGCCGCGGCCCAGCGTCGCGCGGATGTCTGCGTCGCGGGCGGCGAGGTTGAGCGCCCAAGGCAGCCAGGTCGGAGCCAACGGCTCGACCTGGTCCACAGGTACCGGCTTGCCCCCGTCATCGAGCCCATAAAGCTCGTAACACAGCCAGTCGAGTTCCTCCTGCAGTGCGACCATCTTTAGGAGGTCTTCGGTGTCGAGCTGCGAGCGTTTGTCGAAAGCTGCCCGGAGGCTGCGTGCATCGCTCCATTCTTTCGTGCTAGACAAAATCGAGGGCAAGGAGCGCGTTGACCGTATACGTGCGAGCGCATCGAGGGCGCCGGCATATTCGCTAACTCGCCCACTTTCTGACACGATCGGGAAGAGTTTGAGTTTTGTGGCGTCAAACTCGAAAAACTGTTCCCAGTCCGTGGCTGTTATGCCGCCGCCCTGTCCGCGAAGCCCCTTGCAGTGAAAGACCTGCTTCATCCAGAAGCACGCAACCGAGGAGTTCAGCAGCCCGATCAACGAAAGGTGCGGTGCCAAACCGCTTCCAGGCGGCAATTGCACAATATGAGTGGATGCAATGGGGACGGAGCCGCGATGGCAGAGTGCAAAGTGATTATGGGTGGCCACTTTCGGAAAGGCAAGAAGTAGTGCTGCACGGGCTCGCTGCTGAAATAGCATAGAATACTCGTACCAGAGCAAGCCTCGCTCAGTCTGTGTTTTCCCAAAGGCAGAGCGTTTCTGGAGGATTGCTCTCCAGGGCCACAGCCCTCGTTCAAGGCTCTGCCGCGCATGGCCGAGAGGCAACGAAGACCCGTCAGAGCCGTAGGGCCAAATAACATCGTCGCATTGGCTGATCGCCCAGTCTCGGGGGTTCACACCAGCCACGCAGAGACGTACGGAGGTCGGTGAAATACCCCGTCGCTCGGCCGCCGGGCCTTGAATGAAAATGTCGTCCTCACGCAGAACGCAGACAACACCAACTTCTTCTGCGATGGGACCCAGCCGTTCGCTGCTGACCGATTCAATAGTTGTCCTAAGCTCCGCGGCTCCGCCGCCACCGAGACTCCAGGGGTGCTCCGAGAGTGCTTGTCGTGGCAAATCTGCTACGCTCACGAACTCGTTCTCAAATCCGAGCAGATTCCACCCTTCTTCGACGCTCGACCAAACGCGCCCTTTAGCTGGGTCGTCAGGTATTCCCACCTCGCCACGCTTACCCATGACCGCGCGCACTATGTCGCCGACAGGACGTCGGTTTCGTGCGAAGAGGAGCACGGTCGGGGTCCCATGGAATGGGATGTGCGCCTGGGAAGCATCCACGATGAGCGTTAGATCGAAGCTGCTCAGGACTTTAGCGATCAGCGGCTTGCCGAATTCCCGCTTCATGAAGTTGTTGCTGGTGATGATCCCGATGAAGCCGTCTTTCTCGGCTAGTTGAAAACAGCGCTCGGTGAAGGGCGAGCCCAGCGAGTATTCACGGTAGACCGAGATATAGCGGGGTGTTTTCCCGATCTTCTCGCGGTGGTAGTCCTTACGTGCCGGATCTTTCTCGGTGATGTACGGCGGGTTGGCCACAACCGCATGAAATTTCTCAGAAAAAATCTTCCTGAGGGTCGCGCGCACATCCGCGCGCGTTAGGGTCGCCCGTGGCTTCTCCTCGACGGTCTCAAACAGCCCGAACTGAAGGTCGGGCTTCACCTCTTCGCGCTCAAATTGCTCGAGGCCATCGGCCCAGTAGACATGCGGGTGGAACCTCGCGGCCTCGGCCAGGGTGTTCACACCCGCGAGTTCCGCGGCGGTCATCACCAGGCGGGCCCGTGCGAGCGCACAGGCGTAGTCATTGAGGTCCATGCCGACGACACGCCCGAGCGCGTGCTCCAGCACCTTCGCGCGCGGCCAATCCTTATGCTCCGCGGCGGTGGCGGTGACCAGCCGCTTGAGTCCATCGATTAAAAAGTGCCCTGAGCCACAGGCGGGGTCGAGCAGTCGGACCTTGTCGGCGCCAAACGTTTCGATCGCGGGAGTCAATGTCCGGTCAAGGATGAATGCCCGTACAAAATCGGGGGTCTGGCAAAGCGCGAAGCGTTCTTTGACAACAGGATCGAGCTCCTGGTACAGGTCGCCCATCAGTTCGCCCTCGAAGCGCTCCTCCGAAAAGCTCCAATGCACCCCGGAGTCCGCGTCCCGATGCCGCCAGAACGCTATCAACGCCCGCGATCGTGCATCCGAGGGCAGCACCAGCTCGGCGGGCTGCACACTAAAGAGCTCGGGCAACCCGCCATTCGGGCTCGCCAAATCCTTATAGACCCAGCGCAAGAACGCAGTCTCACCGAGATTCGGCGCGAGCTTCTCAAACAGCTGCTGGGCCTCGGGGTCGAGCAGCCGCCCGGGCGCCAGCAGCCCGCGGTCCTCCAACACCCGAACATAGACCGACTTCAGGACCCAGAGCACCGCAGCCCGCCGCGACAGCAGGTCGGTCCAGACATCGAAGTCATCGCCGACCGCCTCGTCTTTATGCAGCTGCAACGCGCGCACGCGGTCCGCCCCTGGCGCGCGCATCTGTGCCCGCAGCTCCCCGGCGATGGCGGCGACGTGTTCACGGAGTGCGGCGGTGAGGCGGGCGCGGTCGGTCGACTTCATAAAAACTCAGGCGGGGAGCGAGTTGAGCAGCGGCAGGGTAGCGCCTTCGAGGTGCCACATGACGGGCCCCTCATTAAACCGCGGCTGGCGATTATAAATCACCCCAGGAACCACCAGGACCCAGAAGCCACGGCTTCCAGACAATGTCTCGTCATACAACCGTCGCGGCAAGTCCAGCGCCTCGCACAGCGCCAGCAACGCCGTATCACCGAGCACGAGGACACGCCCAGGCTGGCCGTACTTCTCCAGCAAGCCGAACAGCGTCGCCTCCGCGGCCTCCGTGAGCGCATCGCGCTGAGCCACAAAGCGCTCGGCCCGCTCGAGCATCGCCATTTCCCCCCCATGCTCGCCAAAAAACGCATCCTCGAACGACAACCAGACCCCATCGATCGCCGCGGCCACCGACCGCCCGATCTCCGCATGATCCTCGGGGGGCGTCACGAGCATACGAAACCCTCGCGACCCGGCCGCCTCGCGCAACATCCGCCGCACCGCCTGCTCGGGCGTGCGTTCGGCATCAACAGTCGGCGGGAGCGGGTCACCAGGCAAGGCCGGTGGCGCGAGCAGCGAGCCTGTCTTTCCAGACAACACCCGATCCCCGAGCACCTGGCAGTCGAGCTCATGAAGGATAGGAAGCAAATGCTCCGGGCTGGGATAGGGCGTGTCGCGCCCGAAGACGCGGCGGACGCGGCGCTCGAGGTCATCGAGGGCGATCGGCTCGCGGGTCTGGTCGAGCACGAAGCCGATGGTGAGCTTGGGGTCGAGGGGCCCGATGAAGAGGTGCCCGGACTCGGCGATCTGGACGTCTTCGCAGAAGCGGACGCCGAGCGCGAGCGGGTCGCCGTCGAAGTGCGGCAGCAGGCCGGTGAGGGTGCGGCGGGCGGCCTCGGGCTCGAGCGGCGGCCACTGGCTGGCGATGCGCACGACCTCGGCCGCGAAGCTGCGCAGGGTCTCGCGGTCGAAGATGGGGCGGGCGACGAGCGGCTGGTCGGCGCCGTCGACCTCGACGATGTGCACGCGGCCGGCGGCGACGCGGACCAGCAGGCGGACCATGCCGGCGCCGGTGACGAGGCCGGCGGGCCACTCCTGCTCGAAGCGGGCGGCGAGCTCGTCGAGGCGGACGATGCCGCCGAAGCCGTCGAGGAGGTTGTCGAGCCCGGTGTTGAGGTCGGCGAGGGCGCCGAGGTCGAGGCGCTCGAGGCCCTTGGACTGCTCGATGCTGACCTTGGGCTGGCCGTGCTTGAGGTCGGCGGCGATGTTGCCCTGGACCTCGGGCTCGCCGGTGATGCCGATGCTGCGCTCGATGATGGTGCGCTGGAGCTCGGTGAGCGGGCGGGCGGCGAGCTCCCACAGGCCGTCGAGGGTGTGCGTGGCCTCGGAGGTCGGGGCGCTGCTGCGGGTGCGAAACTGGTGCAGGGCGTCGACGACCTTGGCGAGGCGGGTGCGACCGATGCCCGGGACCTCCAGCAGCTCGGAGCGGGTCAGTGAGGCGACCGCGCCGACGGTGGGGAGCTTGGCCATCTCGAGCGCGGCGCGCACAGCGGGCGGCAGCGGGAGCTTGGAGACCGGCTCCGGCGAGTCGCCGAGGTCCGGGACCAGCGGCGGGTCGACGCGGACGACGGTGGCGATCGGGGTGATGCCACGCGCGCGCAGGGTGTCCTGGAAGGCGAGGATGTCGGCCGCGGTCCGGGTGCCGATCGTGTGGATCGTGCGGACCTGGGCGGGCGAGAAGCCGAGCAGCTCGCCGGCGGTGTGGACCTGGTTGCGGGCCAGGATGTTGAGCGCGCGGCGTGGGAGGCCGGTGAGGCGCAGCGGGGTGCTCGCGTCGATGTCGACCAGGGGCGCGCTGGCGGTCGGCACCGAGACGTCGTCCCCGAGGGCGACGATGAGGGCGTCGCGCAGCGCCCGGGCCGAGGGGAAGCGCTTCTCGGGGACCGGGTCGAGGGCCTTGAAGAAGAACGCGGCGAGGCCGGGCGGGTCGATGTCGTCCTCGCGGACGGCGGGGCTCTGGCCCGGCTCGGGGACCTTGCCCTCGAAGGCGTGGCGACCGGCGTAGAGCTCGAAGAGGCACAGGGCGGCCGCGAACCGGTCGGTGGCGTGGGTCCAGAGCAGGCTGCTCGGGTCGCGGTAGAGCGCGGTCCCGCCGTGGGAGGCGTCGGCGGGGATGCCCGCGAGGCTGAAGTCGATGATCGTCAGGCGACCGTCGCTGATGAGCAGGTTCTCGGGCTTGAGGTCCTTGTGGGTGACGCCGCGCTGCTCGAGGTAGGCGAGGCCGGCGAGCAGGTCCTCGGCGAGCCGGCGCTGGGTGTTGGGCTCGGGTGTGGGGTTGGCGGTGAGCCACTGGCGCAGGGTCTCGTCGCCGACGCGCTCCATGACCATCGTCAGGCGGCCCTCGACCATCTTGGTGAGGTCGATGACCCTGGCGATGTTGGGGTGGTCGAGCGAGCTGAGCGCGTCGTACTCGCCGCGCAGGGCGTCCTCGGCGGGCTGCTCGGAGCGGGCAATTTTGAGGGCGCGCAGGCGGCCGCTGACCAGGTGGCGGGCGGCGTAGACGACCGACATGCCGCCCTGGCCGAGGCGCATGCGGATCTCGTAGTCGCTGCCGATGTGGGTGCCGGGCTCGAGGTTCTCGGCGTCGGGCGGGGTCTTGCGGGCGCCGATCGTGGGCAGGGTTCGCGCCTCGGGGTCGCGGCCCAGGCGGACCGCGGTGATCGCCTCGGCGAGCGAGGGATAGCGGTCGGTCGGCCGCATCTCGACCATGCGGGCGATCGCCTCGTCGAGGCTCAGGGGGAGCTGGTGATCGACGTCGCGGACGCGCCGCATCAGCCGGCGGGCGGCCATCAGCTGGCGGGTGCTCTCGAACAGCGGCTTGCCGGTCAGCAATAGCGCGAGGATCGCCCCGAGGCTGAATTGATCAGAGGCTGGCTCGGCGCTGCTGAATGCATTGACGACCTCGGGCGCGGCGAAGATCAGGCGCTCGTCGGCGACGCTGGTGATCGCGATCGAGGTCTCGACGGTGAGCTGCTTGGCGAGGTCGAAGCCGGTGACGCGGATCTGCTGCGGGTTCGGGCGGTCCTCGACGAGGATGACCTCGGGGCGCAGGAGCCGGTGCACGACGCCCTGGCGGTGGGTCTCGTCGAGGGTCTGGGCGATGCGCATCCACAGGTCGGTGCGGGCGTAGAGGTCGGCCCGCTTCTCCTTGTTGCGCACGTCGGGCCCGTAGCGCTCGATCCAGGTCGTCAGGGTGATGCCGGGGAAGCGCTCGAGCGGGAGCACGACGCCGGCCTCGTCGAGGAAGGGCGGGTCGGCGCTCAGGATCCCGTCGCTGCGGCCGAGCCGTCCGAGCACCTGGGCCTCCCAGCGGGCGCGCTCCGTGATGCGCTCGCGCTGGGCGTCGGTCGCCAGCGGCGGGATGGTGTAGATCCGCAGGACGCGCTCGGTTTTTGAGAGGTCGTTGCGACCGAGCAGTTCGGTGAAGGTGTCGTGGTGGTCGAGGGTCTCGAGGATCTCGTACTCGCGCACGCGCCGGGTGGGCTTGGGGCCGCTCTGGGCGCCGGTGAACAGGCGCAGCAGCTCGGACTCCGCGGCGGTCGTCGGCACGCCGGTGCGCCCGTTGCTGAGGCGATGGACGAGGGCGGGGTCCTGGAGGGCGGCGAGGATGGTCTTGCGGGTGTGGATCCGGTCCTTGCTGGCCGGACCGCGCACGCCACAGTCCGTGGTCGCGGACAGGAAGGCGAGGCCCTCGACCCAGACCTGGCCGGCCTGGTAGCTCTCGCGCTTGAGCAGGCCCTTGAGCACCTGGGCGGTGATCCGGTTGAGCTTGAGCGGGCTCGGGATCGGGTGCGTGATATACCAGTCGTTGTCGGTGCCCTCGATGCGACCGCGATAGCCCTTGATCTCGACGACGAAGATGGCGTGCGGGGCGACGACGACGGCGTCGAGCTCGTAGATCACGCCGCTGCGCTCGACCAGCCAGGCGTTGCCGTAGACCGTGTATTCGGCGGGCAAGCCCTCGACCAGGAAGCGCAGCGCCTGGCGCTCGGAGTCGTGGGCCGGCTCACCGATGGGGATGAAGTTTGCAGGCATGGGCTAGACCAGCAGGACCTTCGCGGTGGGGAACCAGATGGCGAGCTGGTCCTCGATGCGGAAGAGTCCGCCCTTGTCCGGGTGGAGCCCGATGACGAAGTCGAAGCTGCGTTGGCGCAGCGGGTGGTCGGCGTCGCGCAGGTCGCTGTCGGCGAGCTTGGTGATGAAGTCGGTGTGCGGGGCGCCGAGATCGAGCGCGACCACGCCGGCGAGCGTGAGCTCCTGCCAGGTGCTGCAGGCGAGGGTAAAGTTGTCCTGCAGCGTCACGTCGCGCTGGGACCGGACGAGGTGATGCGCGAGCTGGCCGCCGGTGCCGGGCAGCTCCAGGACCTTCTGGTGCGACTTGACGACGTGGAGCTCGGACCGGGCCATCCGCGTGGGCAGGCCGAGCAGGCGGGCTTGCTCGGTGATGTACTCGGCGCTGGGGGGCGTGAGGTCGGTGGATGCGAGGGCGGTGAGCCAGGCGGCGGCGACTTCCGGCGGGAGATGGGTGAGGCGCACGGCGTCGCCCAGAGCGGCGGGGTCGAAGGGGACCTTGTGCAGGACGGCGGCGTCCTCGAAGAGCAGGGTCACGAGGTCGGTGGCGGTCAGGCGGCCGCGGAAGCGGGTCCAGGTGGCGAGTTGGGGCTCGGTGAGCCGCACGGGCCGCCGCCCGGCGACCTCGTCCCGGGCGAGGGCGCGTAACAGCGCGGCCGCCCAGGCGCCGGTCGGCCGCTGGGGACTGGTGAGCGCGGCGAGGTCCAGGTCGGCCATCAGCAGGCCCCCCGTCGCCGGCAGACCGGGTTTGAGGCGGCTGTGGTCAGCTCCATTCCGCAGAAGGGGGTGCTTGGCACCAGAGCAACCTACCGGGGCCTGGCGATGTCCACAAGGGCTGAAGGGTACAGCTGTCCGAAAATCGAGCCGGTCGGGTCAGGTCAGGTGGCCGATTTCGCGCTGGGACGCCTGGCCCGTCGGTTCAGCGCGTGAAGGCGACGCGTCGCCGCCGAACGGACCGTCGACCAGCACGCGGTAGTTCGCTATCACATGGCACCGGTCGTGAGATCGAAGAGGGCCTCGGCGGCGGTGCCGGCGGCCAGCAGCCGCGACTCGGCCCACGACGCAACCCACTCCGGCAGCGGGCGCGGGCCGCTGCGCAGTGGCTCGGCGAGCTCCGCGAGGCGCTCGCGCGGCGCATGTACGCACCATGCGTGGGCGGTCGGCATCTGACCCGTGATCGCGGCGATCGCCTGTTCCAGAGCATGTGCCGGGGCGATCCGCCAAACGAAGGCAGTGAACTCCGCGGCGACGAATTTGTCACTGTCGCCGATAATCTCGAGGAGGAGGTCCATATCTTCGTCGCCGAGCAGTGGGACGAACTCTCGCGCGGTGGACCACCCCGTCTGTTGGTGGCGCACGCCCGCCATTCCTTCGCGCACGATGAACCGCCGACGTTCGCGCGGGAACTGCCATACGAGCGTTGGGTCATCGCCGTGATAGAAGATGCCGTCGCGTTGGATCGTCCGCAGGAGCGCCGCCTCGCTGATGTTCTCGGCGATGAACGGGAGGTATGCGCGTGCGTGCCGGTCGATGCGCACGAGACGTTGCGTCAGAGGGACGCCGTCGGTCTGGCCCTGGAAGAAGGGGAGGTTATCCCAGAGCATATCGGCGATGGCCGTGCGCTCCGTGGCTGGCCGGCGTGGCAGGAGCTGGGCCAGGCGGTGGCCCTCCCAGGTGCCGGGGAGGTCTTGAAGGCATGATGCCGGCAAGGTCCAGCCGCGACCTGGCGCGAGGAGAACGGCAGCGGGCACGAGTACGCGCGGGAACTCGCGATTCGTCGGCAGCGTGGGGAATCCACGTAGCACCTCGGTCGCCAGATCGACCATGCGGCGCACGCCGCCGCTGGCGCGGATAGGCGAGATGAACGACGACGGCCAGTGCATCTTTGACAGCGGTGGGAGCTCGGCGACCCAGCCCGGAAAGTGCCATGCGAGCGTGGCGTGATCGAAGCGATCGGGCGGTGGAAGGCGCAGGCTGAAGATCCACGCGTCGGCCCAGAAGTTGTCGTGGCCGTCCCAGTCGGGGCGCGTGAGCGGGTGGCACGTCTGCGATGCGAACGTGAGGCTGGCGATCTGGTGCTCGGCGAGGCGGTGCCACGCGGCCACGTCGGCGGCGGGCACGGTGAAGCCCTTGCGGAGCAGGCGGCGGGCCGCGGCAGTGAACACGGCCTCGCATGCGGCGAGCACGCCGAGTGAGCGACGGTCGCTGACACGAGCGACGGCGCGGACGGTTGCGCGAAAGTCTGCGTTCTTGCGGCGCTCGAGCGCGGCGTCGACGAGGTGCTGGCGAGATTCGTCGGCGGCGAGGAGGCCCCACGCGTCGATGTCGTCGGCTGCGAGCATGCGGTCGAGCGCGCCAGCGGCCAGGCCGTGACGGATCCACGACGGAGTGAAGGCGAGTCCGTTCTCCGCGCCACGCAGGAGGCCGGCATCGCGCAGGCCCTGGATCATGGCGGCGCGTCCCCAGCGGCTGTCGTCCGGTCCGCGGAGCTCGTCGGGCAGCAGCGTCGCCCAGACGGCGCCGGGCAGCGCGCCCCACGGATACTCGCGGCGGGTCACCATGGCGCGGCAGAGCTCGTCGCCGAGGGTCTCGATGACGGGAACCCACGACGGTCTGTCCTTCGTAAACAGACCGGGGGCAAAGGATCGCAGCCAGCGACGCGCACGGATCTCCCACGTGACCTCGTCGAGGCCGCAGGCGTCGACGTCCGCGCAGAAGGCCAGGAGGTCCGCCGGAGTGGCGACGATCTGCACGTTCGGGTCGTTGGCCCGCAGCCAGGCGTCGACCTCATCGCGGTCGAAGCGGGTGTCGCGGTCGCTGAGCTCGAGCCTTTGGGCGACCCATGCAAGGAGGCTGGCGCGGGCGCGGGCGTCGAAGGCGAACATGGTCTCGTCGAGCGAAATGCCGGCGAGGGCGAACGGGGCGAGCACGATGGTCGGCTGCTCGCGTTGCCCGAGGGCCCGGAGCGCGTCGGCATCGCTGCGGGGACCTTGCTCGTCTACGTCAAGGACCAGGATCCGTGGGTCGTTCACGAGGTGCAGCCCAGCGGCGAGGGTCGGCGTTGAGATCGCGGCGAACTCGGATGCGGCGTGGGCCTGCAGCCAGCGCACGACGAACGACTTGCCCATCCCCGGACCGGCGACGAGCACGCGGACACCCTGGTGGACCTCGTCGCGCACGCGGTCGAGCAGCCAGCCACCCCGCTGGATGTGGGGCGGTAGCTCGTCCGGGCGGAGCGGCGGAAGAGCGGGGAACTCGGGGAAGTCCAGCGAGCCGGCGGGTACAACGGGCCGGCCGAGCAGGTCGAGTTCGGTGCACCCGAGCATGTCGGCGAGCAGCCGCGTGGGCACCGGGCGACGAGCCCACCAGTCAGTCTGCTGGCGCGCGAGGTCCCCGATCTTGGTAGCGAGCGAGTTGACGGTCATCTTCCTCGCCTCGCCGGGTTTGGTCCGCATCCACTGCTCGCGCAGTCGCGCGGCGGCCTTGGCATTGGAGCCGAATTGCTTGCGGATCGCGTCCAGAGCCATGATGGAGAGGGTCGCACGCCGCTCGCGCAGATACAACGGTGAATCCACCGGTGCTCTGTTGGCTCGCCCGGTGGACGACTTGGGCCGCGCCGCTAAGATCGGCATCATGTCCCCCAGCCGCGTCACGTTCGGATTCTTGCACCTCGCCGGCCTTCACACCGGCACGCGCGACGAGAGCTGGCACTGGCCGCACATGAAAGAAATGCTGCTCCGTGATCTTGAGCGGATGCACGACTGGGTTGGTCCGGTGGACGTCGTGTTCCTCGCCGGCGACTTGACGCGGCATGGCGCAGCGGCGGAGTTCGATCAGGTCGATCGCATGCTCGAGGCGGTCTTCGAGGGGCTCGCTCGGCTCGGCTCGCACCCGCAACTCCTCGCGGTGCCGGGGGCCCAGGAGCTCAACCCCCTGCAGGACCGGTTCGACCCCGTGATCCGCGGGCTACGCCGATGGCACTCGGACGCGGAGCTGCGCGACCATGTGTTCGGGTCGCTTGACAACCCTTTCATGACGCGGATGCGGGCCGCGTTCGCTGACTACGCGACGTGGGACGCCCGCGGCCATTGGCGAACAGCACCGCGCAGCGAGGGGCTGCTGCCTGGCGACAGCGCCATGTCCCTGACTGTCGGCGGTGCCCGGGTCGGGGTAGTCGGGTTGAACTCGGCGTTTCGCGGGCTCGTCGCCGGAGGCCGCCGCCGGTCGATGGACGTCGATCCGCGGCAGCTCCACGTCGCGTGTGGCCACGACGCGCCTGCGTGGCTGGGCCGGCATCACTTCAACTTTCTGCTGACGCGCCATCCGCCCGCGGAGCTGGCTCCGAGGGCCCGCCGGGCGTTCCTCGGGGAGGTCGATGTGCCCGGCCGCTTCGCAGCGCATCTCTCTGGCGACGGGGACGGCGAGGCGGCGCGGGAAACGAGCGAGGGCGGTGCGCCGCCCCGGATCCTGCTTCCGGGGGTGGCGCTGAGCAGCGGCTACAACGCCGGTCGGGTCGAGCAGATCGACGGGGTGACGAGCTTGGGGTTGTACCCGCGGCGGATGTACCGGCATCGCCTCGACCAGGCGCAGGACTGCGAGCTCAACGACCAAGGGGCAATGCACTTCGAGGTGAGAACCGAGCCAAGGAAACGTCTCCATTCTCCATCAGCTCGCCACGACGCGAAGCCGTGAGTGCTGGGGGCCCACGAGACGTGGGGCTTGGCGAAAGACGAATTCGAGCAAGTCTTTGTCAAATCCTGGTCTTACTGTTCGACACAATAAAGATGGATCTTTGAGTCGCATCCTTCATCACCGAAGTGTGACCAGGTGGCGTCGGTGCTCGCGCTCAGACCAAAGCCGCCGAGCTTGAGCAGCCCTGAATTGTCATCCCAGTTCCCGCAGAAGTCGGAGCCTGGCGCCGGCTGCCCGCTCGCCAGTGTGCCAGTCCAGACCACGGTGTTTCGCGTCATGGAGCTCTCGTCGACCATGATCGCGTTCTCCAGCGGCCCCGACGTCAGTGCGTCCCAATTTTGTGCGACCACGAGCCCGTTGACGAGGACATAGCGTCCGCGGGAGTGTAAGAGGCGGTCAGCGGCGGGCATCGCCGGGGTGCTCAGCCACGCCTTGAAGGTCAGGAAGCGCTCCAGGCCGGCCTTGGCGGCGAGGCTCTGGCAGCGTTGGTCCGCGCCGTACAGCCCGCCCAGAGCGAAGCCCTGGTAGGTCTCACTGGTGATGAACACGATCGAATCGCTCGCGCACTCCTGACAGCCGTCGCCAGGCACCGCGTTGCCATCGTCGCAGGTCTCCTCGCCTTCCACGATGCCATCCCCACAGACCGGGAGCGTCGGCCCGGTGCTGCTGCTTCCCGGGTCTGAGCTTTCGCTCGTGGTTCCCGCACTGGATGACGACGTGCCGCTGCTGCTACCTTCTGCAGACGTCTCGGTGCTGGTGCTGGTGCCAGTGGAAGTATCGGAGATACCACCGCTCTCGCTCGCGCCGGTGCTCGTTGGGCACTCGGTAACGCCGCGCTCAGCGATGAGCGCATCAATATCCTCAATGACGCATCCCGTCGGCACCAGGGCTGAACAGATCAGCAGATTCAACGATCTGGCGGAGCAGCGGTGTCGAAGATTCGTCACGTGGATCAAGGTCCCTCTGAATTATTGCTCGAAACAGTAGAGGTGGTATGGAAAGATGCAAGATGAGATCAAGTAGGTCGTCCAATGATCGTTGTCGACCCACTGCGTCCACGCTGGACCCAGCTTCTTTTCGACGCCACTGAGTCCGCGCTGCCCTTTGTCGACCGCCTCCGAGCTGCTCCAACCCTTGCAGGTGAGCGTCTCCGGGACGAGCTGACCGTTCGGCCCCGTGCCGGTCCATACGCCCGTGCTCAAGAGCGCGACGCCGGTTTCAGTGACGGTGATCCCGTCGTCAGGGCCGTTCAGGATCAGGTCGTCCCAGTCGTCCGCGATACGAACTCCATCGGGTCGTACGTAAGGCAGACCGGCGGTTTTGGTGAAGTCCTTGGCGGGGCTGTGTGAGGCGTCGCTGATCCAGGCTTTAAAGCTCGGTGCGTTGTCGAATTTCGCCTTTGCAGCAAGTTTTTGACACTCAACGTCGGCGTCTTCCGCTGTCTTGAGCTCGCCAGCCATGTAGGCGACGCTGCTCAGGAAGACCAGTTTGGCCTTGAAGCGGCAGCCGCCGGTACAAGGGACGCTGTCGGGCAGAAATTCGCCGTTCCCGTTGTCGGGGCCGAGGTCGCACTCCTCGGAGTCCTGGAGCTTGGCGTCGCCGCACCTGGGCCCGTACTTGCACTGGGTTGTGCATCCGCCGTACAAAACGTCGTTGTTGTTGTCGCCGTTGTCGCAGTCCTCCTTGCCGGCCCAGATGAGGTGGTCGCCGCACTTGGGGAGCTTGCACGTCAGGGTGCAGGCACCCTCCTGGTCGTCATTCTGAGCGGCGCCAAGGTCGCACTCCTCGCCGGGATCGAGGATGGCGTCGCCGCAGCTCTGGGACGGGGGAAGCTCCGTGGTCCCGCTGGACGAGGTGCCGGGCTCCGCGCCCGATGTGTCTGGAGCGCCCGTCGAGCTTCCGCTGCCGGGGCCCGTCGAGGTGGTGTCGGTCAGGGTGCCTGTCGAGGTGGAGCTGGTCGCGCTGGTGGTCGGGAGGCTGGTTGTTGGGGGATCGGTGCTGGCGCTGGTGGGCGAGGTGCTTGCCGTCGTTCCAGGATCGACCGGCCCGCCACCAGCGTCGCTGCCTGAGTAGCAGGCGAAGGTGAGGACCGGCCAAAGCGAGAGGAGGGGCGAGTGGGTGCGCTTCATGAGACCACGAGAGGACATCGTCGGGTGTCTCCTGGAGCCGGTCAACGCGCGGTGCCGAGCTGTACGTGTAGAAGCAGGCCGGCGCCCGAGGATGACCACCAGGGCGCCGCGGACCAGCGCTTCGCACGGGCCGAGCGGCGGGCCAGCACGAGTAATGTCGTTCCCAGCGCGGCGGTCACGCCCGCGGCGATGCCGGTGCCGATGGCGAGCTGCCGGCCCGAGACCGCCTTTCGGCGGTAGTCCTGCAGCGCCTCCACTTCGTCCAGCGTGAGCGGGCAGTCGGCCGGCTTGTCGGCGATCGCCGCGACCCGCCCGCGCTGGCTGGCCTCGGTGGCGAGCCCGTAAGCCATCACGCCCAGCAACCCGGCGCTGAGCCCGAGCGTGATGCCGCCGGCGATCTTGAGGTGGCGCGGCGGAATCTCGTCGCCGGCGGGCTGCAGTGCCGTGGGTGGCGGCGGGGGCGAGGCGGGGACTGGTTTGGTGACCGGGACGACGGCTGGCACGGGTGGTGGTGGCGGTGCGCATGCGTCGGGACCGAAGGCGGCGAGCTGCTGCGTCACCTCCTCGTGGCGGGCGCGAGCGCTGCGGGTCTCGAGCATGTCGGGGTCGTCGGGGTACGCGGCCGTGAGCGCGTCGGCGTGGTCCTTCAGGATCGTCTGCAGGCGGCACAGCGGCGCGGCCTCGCCGGTCTGGTCGTGAAGGGTGAGGAGCGTCGCCCGCATCGAGCCGAGCAGGAGCTCGCGGCCCGCACGATCGCGGCGCGCGTCGGGCATGGATTGATAGGCGGCGTAGAACTCGTCGACGGCGGGCGCCCACTGGCCGGCATCGTAGTGGCGCATGGCCTGCGTGTTGTGCTCCCCGGCCTCGGGCGACAGGCTTTTCGGCAGGACGACGACGACGAGGACCAGGGCGAGGAATTGGAGCATGGGGATCATGGGCGGCGAGGGGTCGCCCGCAGCTTGAAGACCTGCACGAACGACAGGGGCCGCCTTGGTGCGGCGATCGGCGTGCTCTTGAGCGCCGCGTCGAGGCACCGGCTGAGGGGGCTGTCGGCGGCGCCGATGACCTGGGCGAAGACGCGCCCGCTGGTGTCGATGTTCATGGTGACGGCGAGGCGTTCGATGCTGCCGGTGTGCAGGTCGGCGCAGCGCTGGACGGCGGCGGTGTGGCGGGCGAGGGCCCGACGGGCTGCTGCCGCGGGATCGACACTCCGTGGGGTTGCGGCTCTTGCGTCGGGATCGGGTGCTGGCCCGATCATCGGGGGGTCCAGCTGGGGCTCGAGGCCGGTCGCAGGCGTGGCGTGAAGGTTTGGAGTCCCGGGGATGCTGGCCTGCGCCTGCGCGTCGACGGCATCGGGTCGTGCTGGTGGCGGCGCATCGATGGCATCGGGTCGCGTGCTCGGTGTCGGCGTCAGCGCCGGCTGAGGGTCCAGGTCACTGGCAAGTGATGTCGCGGCGGGAGCGATCGGTCGTGGAGTTGCGGCTGGAGCGGGTGTTACCGCGATGGCGAGCCAAGTGAGCGTCGCGCCGAGGCCCAGCGCGAGCAGGAGCTCGTGCGGCCGACGACGCGGCGGTGAGACAGGAACTTGCGCGGCTGCATCACGCAAGGCCTCGGCGAACTCGAGCATCGTCTGCGGCCGGTCGCTGGGTTTCTTGCGCAGCGCGGACTCGATGACCGCCGCGATCGTGGGCGGGATGTTGGCGCCCACGGCCGCCTCGGCGAGCATGGTCGGCTCGTTGTAGAGGTGCTTGGTGAGCACCACCATCGCGGGCTTGTCGCGCGCGTCGTGGAACGGCAGGCGACCCGCGAGCACGCGGTAGAGCGTGACGGCCATCGAGTAGACATCGGCTCGGCGATCGACCGGGAACCCTCCGGCCTGCTCGGGGGAGGTGTAGCCGGGCGTGCAGAGCATGCGGCCGATCTCGGTGGTCGGCGGGCTGTCGACGGTCCGTAGGGCGCGATCCGCCTTGACCAGGCCGAGGTCGATCACGATGGCCGTCGGCGGGTGCCCGGGCGGCCGGGCGACCAGGATGTTGCCCGTCTTGATGTCGCGGTGGACGTAGCCCCGCTCGTGCACGGCGTGCAGGGCCTCGAGCGCGGGCAACAACAAGGCGAGCGCCTCCCGCCAGGGTAGGCGCTGGTCCCGGTATTCGCGGAGGTATTGCTCGAGGTTTGGACCGTCGAGCAGCTCCATGACGATGTAGGCGGTGGCGTCGAGCTTGCCGGTGCCGAACACCCGCACGAGGTTCGAGTGGCGGACCTGGGCCGCTGCCTGGGCCTCCTGGACCATGCGGGCGCGCAGCTCGTCCGAGGCCATGCGCGGCTTGAGCAGCTTGATGGCGACGTCGACGCCGAGCTCCTCGTCGGTGGCCCGGTATACGTCGGCCATGCCGCCCCCGCCGATGTGCGCCTGGATCGTATAACGCCCGGCGATCACGCGGCCGATGAAGTCGTACTCGATCGCGCGGTCCGTCTGCGGGTCGAAGTCGCCGACGGTGAGGAGCTTGAGGTGGGTACGCTGGCCGGAGCTGGACATCGAGGGACCCTCCCTGGTCGACACGTGCGAACGCGCGCACGAACTCTAACGGCGCCC
>Ga0075152_10000911_pt1 | contig 21383 bp, 17 predicted proteins | sample JI61114C2DNA_FD_70964 | JGI IMG/M metagenome (GOLD analysis project Ga0075152, IMG submission 70964) | Wastewater effluent complex algal communities from Wisconsin, to seasonally profile nutrient transformation and Carbon sequestration -... | ecosystem: Engineered > WWTP > Effluent > Algae...
ACGCCTCAACCTGGGAATGGCGCTGCTGGGGGCGTTCGTCGGCGAGTTCCTCTCCTCCCGTGCTGGGCTGGGGTACTTCATCATCACGGCCGAGGGACTCTACAATGTGAACCAGATTTGGGTGGGGACGCTTGGCATCACTACCCTTGCCTTAGGATTCCACCTGCTGACGCTGCCAATCGAGAAATGGGCGAGGCGCTGGCAATGAATACTTGATGTCCCGAGGTGTCGGCTGAATACTCCCAAATCAAACACGTCTCAATCACATGGTCTGTAGCATCGCTGACAACACTCCTCTGAAACGGCTCGAAGCCGAGTTGAACCTGCCGAAAAGGTGCCACGGAAGAAGGCTCCGCTGCATCAAGGGCTTTGAAGCTGCGCCAACTGATGCTGTTCTCGGAATGCCCGGCACCGCCGTAGGCTATTGCCAGGCATTGTTTCCGCGTGAGTCTTCGCCGGATGAGCACACCCGAAAAGTGTCGCGGTTGCTGGCAGAAATCGAGGCTCCGTGGTCACAGAGTCACGAGCTGTTTTGGGGCTACCGGAAGGATCAATCTCCCGAGCGGTATGTGAATGACGCCACAAGTCCGCTGATCGGAGTTGGACGTGTGCCAATCGTGATCACCGGTCTCGATCCAGCGAAAGGCTGGGATGAGATTCAGGAATTGATCACGACGAAGCCGAATCTTGCGCCCGAGGAAACGATCCTTTTCCGCGTGGTGCTCAGCGATGAAGCATCGGTGGATGCGGCTGCAAAACTCATGTCGATGATTCTCCAAGACGTTCGCGCATCCGGCTCAATGCCCCGGTGGTGGCCGCTGCTTCAAGCTCAGTTCGGCGCAGATCTTTGGCGGCGCCTTTCGGAGCAGTTGGGCGATGATTGGCAGTTTGCTAATGTGGGAGTGAATCCCTTTGTGCCAAAGGCGGCATTTGAGTTTTGCTATCCTCAGATCACCGTAGGTCAGATTGTCGTCGGCGATGCGGAAGGCATTGCTAATGACGGGACGATAAACATTCCGGATTCCATGCAGATACTCGGAGCAAGTGGCAACAACCGTTCCTACCATCTCCCTTCGTTCATACGGATGTTGATGAGTTCGGACTTCCTGGCTGATGATCAACCACCCACGCTGCTGCCTCCCACGATCATAGTTCTGGGACCGTGCCAAACTGGATGGAGCGATGCCTACTGCCAGGGGCGGATTGCTAAACTTCTCCCTCACCTACGTGCAGGTTGCAATGTATTGTGGGCACGTCTGAACGAAGATAGGCGCGAAGAGGTCTGGCAAATGGCGGCTTAGCGACCAGTACCACCAGATATTCGCAGACTTTTTGAAACTGTGAAGTGTTGATGGCAGCCGATGCCAGAGGTTCGGGAGTGCTGATTTGTGTAAGCTTAACCGCTGCAAGTCATTGGTGAAGGAGATGACCTTAGTCTCGTGCGCGAATTATGCTTTATTAGGCTTTGGCTAGCGATGAAGCAGGGATGTCTCGCGGCGCGCTGGCCGAGAATATTGCTTGAATCAACTTCAACTTGTCTGGGTTTGCATTGTGTCAGTGAGGTGCTCGTAGAATATGCTCCAAGCAAGGCTTGTTTCCTCATCAAATGCGTCGCCAAGCGAGGATTCCAAGGACCAAAGGAGCGCCTCGCCGACAGCTCGATAATGTTCGTGTTGAACACCGTATCCTCGGTGACGTCTGCCAAGATCCTGCACAACAAGCGTTAGCTTTTCGAAATCGTTAAGTCCCTCAACGGCAGCGGAAATCATCTGCACAAGTTGCTTTTGTTGTTCCATCATGTCACCTCTGAACAGAGTCTTTATGTCCGGACGGACTGTAAAAAGCCGATCGTAAAAAAGCAATGCAACCCCATCGGCATTCTGCGAAAGCTTTTTCCAGGTAGTTTGAACGAGTACGATTTGGTTTTCAGTCATGCATGTTAGATTGATGATTGCTCAATTGCTTTGCCAAGCAGGAATTAGGTGCGCTCGCCACCCAGCATGAGCAGGAAATAAGGCGAAGCCGTTCTCATTTTGGGTCGTGGGTGTCACGTTTCTACACTGAAGCAATGTTTTGCCCTTCTCAAAGGATAGAAGCAGTTCTTTTGGCCGCGTTGGACGGTCAAATGGCAGGATTGGCAACCCATCTACCTCAATAAAGATATCTGAACTCCGCCGAGGCAAACAGCGTCTGGCAGAATGCCGCCAAGGCACTCAGCTCCGGGTTCTTGCTGTCACTCGCTGGGAAATCGCGGATGAACGCGGTGGCGTCGTTGCGTTCCTCGTCGCTGGGAGCACGGGCGAGGATGAGCTGGTAGGCGGCTTCGAGGCGGGCGGGTCCGTCCTTGGCCATCTGCATCAAACGGCGCGCGGTGCGCTGCGAGTGGGCGACGACGAGCGCGCTGTTCATCATGAAGAGCGCCTGTGTGGGCACGGTGGTGATGCTGCGGCGTCCTGTGACCATCTCGGGCTCGGGGAAATCGAAGACGGTCAAATCCGCAGGCACGGTCTCGTGCATGATCGGACGATAGACGGTGCGATAGCGGTCGGTGGGCGCGAGGAGGTCGGGGATGTTGGTGGAGACGATGCGCGGATCGAGCGTGCGCAGATGAACCTGTGATTTCAGCTTCGGCGGCGTGAGATAGAGATGGCCGCTGATGGCGAGCAAGGAGTCGCGAATGGCATTGGCATCGAGCCGGCGGCGATTGGCACGCCAGTGCAGACGATTGGCGGGATCGATCTCATGCGCGGCGGCATCGTGTGCGGTGCTGAGTGTGTAAACGCGGCTGCTGGTGATGTCGCGGATGAGCTTTTTCACCGACCAGCCTTGCGCGATGAATCGTTGCGCGAGGTAGTCGAGCAGTGCGGCGTTCGCGGGAGCCTGGCCGGTTTTGCCGAAGTCATCGGACGACTCCACAATGCCGGTGCCGAAAAGATGCTGCCAGATGCGGTTCACCATGACGCGCGCGGTGAGAGGATTCTCCCTGCTGGCGATCCACGCGGCGAGTTCCACGCGACCGCTCTGCTTCGGGTTCACCTTCGGCGTGCCTGCGGTGGTCAGCACTTCGGGGAAGCCGCGCGGCACGATCTCGCCGAGCTGCGACTCTTCGCCGCGGATGCGAACCGCACAGTCGGCGGGCTGGGGCACGTCGCGCATGGCGGAGGCGGAGTGGGGCAGTTGCGCGTTGAGCTTATCATTGAACTTCTCCACGATGACCTTGAGCCGGTCCTGTTCGTTCTTGAGTTCCATCACCTCGGGCCGCGTTTTGTAGAATGCCTCCAGTTCGTCCTTGCCCGCTTTTTGCATCCCGGCTTCCTGCACGGCGGCACGTTGTGCGCGGTAGATTTTGCCGCCCAGGCCCATGCGTGCGGAGGCGGCCTTGAGCTGCTCGGCCAGGTCTTCATCGGTGAATGTGACGGTCGCGCCCGCGAGCGACTGCACGCCCTGCGTCCACTTGGCAAAATGCCGCCGCCATGCTCCGGCGAGCGGCTCGGAACTGCGCAGGATGCCCGCAAGCGCGTAGTAGTCGCGTGTCGGGATCGGATCGAATTTATGGTCGTGGCATTTCGCACACGCCAGCGTCAGGCCGAGCAGCGAGCGGCCCATGCTGTCGATCTGTTCATCGACGACGGTCATGATGTAGCGCTGGTCATCTTCATCGAGCGTGTTCTTCGTGCCGACGCTGAGAAAGCCGGTGGCGATGAGCTGTTCGTTGCGTTGCGCATCGTTCGTCGCAGGCATCAGATCACCGGCGAGCTGTTCGCGCAGGAATTGGTCATACGGCTTGTCGGCGTTGAACGCCGCGATGACGTAGTCCCGGTAACGGAAGTTCACCGGCAGAAGCATGTTTTGCCCGCCGCCGCTCGACTCGCTATAGCCCGCGATGTCCAGCCAATGCCGCCCCCAGCGCTCGCCGAACTGGGGCGAGGCCAGTAATCTGGCGATTTGAGATCTGAAATCTGAAATCTCAAATTCGTGAGGCGACTCGCGCTCGTCCAACTCAGGTGGCAGGCCGGTAAGATCGAAGGAGATGCGACGGCGCAGCTCATGCGGTTGCGCGTCTGCCACGGGCTTGATGCCCTTTCCCTCCAAGGCGGCGAGGATGAAACGGTCGATGTCCGTGCGCGGCCACGCCGTGTCCTTCACCTCCGGCACGGGCGGATTTTTGATCGGCTGAAAGGACCAGTGCTTGCGGCCTTCCTCGATATTAATCGTCGTCACCGCGCCTGGTTTGCCATCGCGCGGATCAGCCGCGCCCATCGCGATCCATGTTACGAAATCCGCCACCACTTCCGCAGGCAGTTGTTTCTTCGGCGGCATCTGCAAGTCCTCATCCGCATAGCCAATGGCCTTGAGCAGCAGACTTTTCTCCGCATCCCCAGGAACCACCGCCGCCGCCGAGTCGCCGCCCTGGCGGATGCCTTCGCGCGTGTCGAGCAGCAGCCCGCCCTTGTTTTTCCCCGCCTTCACGGAGTGGCAGGAATAGCATTTCTCCGCCAGCACCGGACGAATCTTGTTCTCAAAGAACTCGACAGCCTTCGCATCATCCGCAGCCGACGCGGCAAGGCAACGGTTGGTGGCGGCCAATAGGCAGAGGCATGAAGCAAAGACGCGTTTCATCGGGCAAGTCAGGCGAGAGATAACTGCGGAAAGGCGTTTGTCTTGCATGCCACCCCTCAAGACCATCCGCCTCAGCCTGCTGACCTTGCTCATGACCCTTTGCATGGGGCAAGCTGAAGAGTTGTTTCGCGAATCGTTTGATGATGCGGCTGTCGATCAGCGCGGCTGGTATGATGGGAAAGAGGTGCGCATCGTGCCGGGAGGCGTGCGCGGGAACTGCGTCGAATACGAATGGATCGAAGGCAGCGGCACCGTGACCGGCTCCTCCGCGAAACGGCATCTGTTTGATGCTACGGACGAGATTTTCATCCGCTACTACCTCAAGCTCTCAAAAGGCTGGGGCTGGAGCGGGCGGAGATACCATCCGCATCTCACGCACTTCATGACCACCGAGAACACCAAGTGGCATGGCCCGGCGGCCAGCCATCTCACGCTCTACATCGAGCCGGTGAACGGCAAACTGCGGCTCGCGGCGCAGGATATTCAGAACAAGGATGCGCCGCATGGATTGACGCAAGGACCGCTCAAAGGCGGCTACAACGGCCAGATGTTCGACAGCGCGGACGAACTCTTCACCGACGACGCCTGGCACTGCATCGAGGCGCAATTCAAGCTTAACACCCTCGACCTCAAGAACGACAAGCACAACTCCGACGGCATCGTGCGAGGCTGGTTCGATGGCAAACTGGTCATCGAGCACACCGCCGTGATCCTGCGCTCCACCGATTTTCCGAACATGAAGTTCAACCAGTTCCTCATGGCCCCCTACTTCGGCCCCGGCCTGCTGCCGCACGCGCAGAAACTGTGGATTGATGAGATGATCGTGAGCACGAAGCTCATCGGACCGCTGCCACGCGAAAGAAGCCCGGCCAAGGCACCGTGATGGCAGTTGTCGGCTTGTTTCACTCCAACCCACGCTCCCCCATGAAACACGGACTCCTGCTCCTTCTCACAGCCTCGGCATTGGCTGTGGAGACACCCAACTGGCCGCAGTTTCGCGGCGCGGCATCGGACGGGCTTGGTGAAGGCTCGACGCTGCCGGAGACGTGGAGCGACACGGAGAATGTGGTGTGGAAGGTGAAGGTGCCGGGCTGGGGCTGGTCGTCGCCGATTGTGTGGGGCGACAGGGTTTTCGTGACTTCGGCGGTGGGTGAGAAGGAAGTGCCGACGCCGCATGTCGGCGGCTATCCGGGCGGCCATGTCGGCAGCGGCGAGGTGCATCGTTGGATGCTTTACTGCCTCGACTTCGAGACGGGGAAAATCCTCTGGGAGTTCGAGGCGCACAAAGGCATCCCGCCGCAGATGCGGCATCCGCGCAGTTCCTTCGCGAACGAGACGCCAGTGACGGATGGCGAGCGCGTGTATGCCTGGTTCGCGAACATCGGCCTGTTTTGCTGCGACATGAACGGCCAAAAACTCTGGGAGCGCCGCTGGCCGAGCTATCCGATGCGCGATGGCTGGAACACCGGCACCTCGCCCGTGCTGCATGGCGACCGCGTTTTCATCCAGAATGACAATGATCAGGATTCCTGGCTCGAAACGGTGGACAAACTCACCGGCAAGACCTTGTGGCGTGTGCCGCGTCAGGAGCGCAGCACCTGGTCCACGCCGTATGCTTGGGAAAGCGGCACGCGCACCGAGCTGGTGACGATCGGCCTCAACAAAGTGCGCTCCTACGCGGTGGAGGATGGCTCGTTGCTCTGGGAGATCAGTGGAACGGCCGGACTCGTGAGCCAGATCCCGCTGTCGAAGCACGGACTGCTCTACGCGGGCGCTGGCTATCACTACGGGCCACTTTACGCGGTCAAACCCGGCGCGAAGGGCGACATCACGCTGCAAGGCGACGCAACGAGCAACGAATTCATCGCGTGGTCGCAGAAACGCGGCTCCAGCATTCATCCCGGCTACCTCATCAGCGGCGAGAGGCTCTTCGTGTGCTACGACTCTGGCTTGCTCGGCTGCTTCAATGCAAAGACGGGCGAGGAGATCATCCCAAAGACACGGCTGAACACCAAAGGCGGGCGCTTCTATGCCTCGCCCTGGGCCTACAACGGCCACATTTTCATGCTGAACGAAAACGGCGACACCTGGGTGATCGAGGACGGTCCCGAGTACAAACTCGTGCGCAAAAATTCCCTCGGCGATGTCGCGTGGGCCACACCAGCCATCGCACGCGGCAGTTTGTTCATCCGCACCTATTCGTGGCTGTATCGCATTCAAAACAAGAAGTGACCCGTCATGAAACTCGCATGCTTTTTCCTTCTCTTCACCGGCTTGGTGCATGCACAGGAAGTCCTCAAAGCGGTCAAAGACCGCGCCCAACGCGGCACGCTGAGCGATCAGCGGCAACTTGTGCGTGGCGACACGGGGAAATGGAATGACGCGGCGATGCTGCTGCACACCACGAAGCCTCAGGGCATGCCGCTCGATGACTGGTTCGACGAATCGAGCGAGAAAAAGCCCGCCGTGACCGGCACGGACGAAAACTGGCTCCTCTTCCGCACCCGCCAGCTCGATGATAACGACCGCGTGTGGATCGAGAAGATCGAGCGTAGCGGCAACGCGTTCACCATCACGATGCACGAGGCGATCTGGCAGGGGAACTACTTCAAAACCTTCACCTATTACGAAGTCGATGCCGTGAATCTCGGCAAGCTGCCGCCGGGCGACTACACGGTGAAGTGGGTCGTGAAACCGCTGGTCTTCAAACAGCTCGAAAAGCCCCGCGAGGCGCAAAACAACTACCAGACCAACTGGCCCACCGACGATCAGCCTGGCAGCGGCAAGCCGGTTGAGTTGAAGACAACGTTCACCATCAAATAGAGAGACAACACCCCGATGAAAACACTCCAACACACACGACTATGGGCGGCAGTCATGCTCATCAGCATGGGATGCCCGGCTTTCGCGGCAGATGCCAAACCCATCGACAAAGGCCAGCGCGTCTTCTCGGCGGGACACAGCTTCCACATGTTCATGCCAAAGATGCTCACTGAACTGGCGAAGGCGGCCAAAATTCCAGATCACCAGCAGGCGGGCCTCAGCTCGATCGGCGGCTCCTATGTTTATCAGCATTGGAACGTGGCGGATGAGAAGAACACGCTCAAGACGGCCTTGCGCGAGGGCAAAGTGGATGTGCTCACACTTTCGCCGATTTATCTGCCGGACGATGGAATCGAAAATTTTGCGAAGCTGGGGCTGGAGCACAATCCTGGCATCCGCGTCACGATTCAGGAGTTCTGGCTGCCGTTCGATGTCTTTGACGTGAACTACAAAAAGAAGAAGCCCGATCCTGTGGACCGGAACGCCCGCACGGTCGCGGAACTGCGCTCGATCAACGAACCCTACTACAAGAGCATGGACGACCATGTGCGGGCGCTGAATCAAAAGTTCGGCAAAAATGCGGTGTTCGTGGTGCCTGTCGGCCAGGCATCGCTGGCGCTGCGCGCGAAGATCATTGCCGGTGAGGCACCCGGATTGAAGCAGCAGAACGATTTGTTCACCGATGCCATCGGTCATGCGACACCGCCGCTGCAATGGCTGACAGCCTACTGCCATTTCGCGGTGATTTACCGCCGCTCGCCGGTCGGCCTGCTGTGTCCAGCGGCGCTGGGCAATCTGGCAGACGGAGAAGCTCTGAACCGCCTGCTGCAACAGCTCGCGTGGGACGCGGTGAAAGCGCATCCTTTGAGCGGGCTGCGGTGAGCTTTGCTTCCTGGGAAGAATGAGCCCGCAAAAAACACCATCCCGGTCTTGGACCGCCATCGCGGCACTGCTCATGCAGGCGTCGCCTCTGGCCGCAACTCCAAGCGCGGCCGATGTGGCGTTCTTCGAGTCCAAGGTGCGTCCGTTGCTCGTGAAGCGTTGTTATGAGTGTCATTCGCAAGAGTCTGGCAAGAGCAAGGGCGGCCTGCTGCTGGACAGCATGCCGGGATGGCAAAAAGGTGGTGAGAACGGCGAGGTGATCGTGCCAGGAGAGCCGGATCGCAGTTTGCTCATCAAGGCGGTGCATTATGCGGATGAAAATTTGCAGATGCCGCCGAAACATAAGCTGGCCGATCACGAGATCGCCATCCTCTCGCAATGGGTGAAGCTGGGAGCCCCCGATCCACGCGTGACCGAGCCGTCGGTTAAGTCCGTGAAGAAGAACATCGACATCGAGGCGGGACGGAAGTTCTGGGCATTCCAGCCGGTGCGAAAATCAGCGCCACCGCTGATCAAGGATGCGTCATGGGTGCGAAGCGATGTGGATCGATTCGTCCTCGCCGAATTGGAGAAGCAGAACCTCAAACCGGTGCGCGATGCGGACAAGCACGCGTTGCTGCGGCGCGCAACGTTTGATCTCACAGGCCTGCCTCCCACACCGGAGGAAGTGGATGCATTTCTCGCGGACACGTCGTCCGGAGCGTTCGCGACGGTCGTGGACCGGCTGCTGAAGTCGCCGCGCTTCGGCGAACGCTGGGGGCGGCACTGGCTCGATGTCGCCCGCTATGCGGAATCGAACGGTCGTGACCAGAACGCGGCCTATCCACACGCGTGGCGCTATCGTGATTATGTGATCGACGCGTTCAATGCCGACAAGCCCTACGACCGCTTCATCACCGAACAGATCGCGGGTGATTTGCTGCCGAGTTCGAGCCGCGAGCAACACGATGCACAGATCGTGGCCACCGGATTCCTCGCCATCGGGCCGAAGCTGCTGTTTGAGCGCGACGCGGAGCGTTTCTATCTCGACATCGCCGACGAGCAACTCGCCACCACGAGTGTGGCGTTTCTCGGGCTCACGGTTGGCTGCGCGCGCTGCCACGATCACAAGTTCGATCCGGTTCCGACGCAGGACTACTACGCGCTCGCTGGCATCTTCCGCAGCGCGGACGTGAAAATGGGCCTTCCCATCTATTCGGAACGCCAGCGCCTGTCACCGCTGGTGCCGCTCGGTGCGGAAGGTGAAAAGCTCGCGAAAGCCTACGAGGCGCATGAGGAAAAGGTGCGGCAGGCGCAACGAAATCTGATCACGCCGCGCAATGAACTTCGACGGCTGCCTGAAAGCGAACGCAAGGGCACGAAGGCAGCGGAATTCCAGGCACAGATCGATGCCGCGCAGCACGAGATCGACACTGTGTCGAAGCAGGCACCACCCGCGCCGGATTATGCGATGGCGGTGATGGATCGCGCACAACCCATCGACTGCCGCGTGCTCATCGGCGGCGAAGTCGATTCACCAGCTGCAGTCGCCCCACGCGGTTTTTTGCAGGTGTTGCCTGCGGGGCCGAAGATCGGCCCAAACAGCAGCGGACGGCTCGAACTCGCCCAATGGCTGACCAGTGCGGAGAATCCGCTGACAGCGCGGGTGATGGTCAATCGCGTCTGGCATCATCTCTTTGGCCGTGGCCTCGTCGAGACCGTGGACAATTTCGGCACGACCGGCATGGCGCCGAGCCATCCTCAGTTGCTCGATTTTCTCGCCGCACGCTTCCGCGAGGACGTCTGGTCGGTGAAGCACCTCATCCGCAGCCTCATGCTCAGCCATGTGTATCAGCTCAGCAGCGAACCGGACGAGAAAAACCAGGCGGTGGACCCCGACAACGTCTGGCTCTGGCGCATGAGCCAGCGCCGGCTCGAGGCGGAGGCGCTGCGCGATGCGATTCTTGCCATCAGCGGCAAGCTGGAGTTCAAGCGGCCCGAGCCAGCCTTCAACCAACGCTCCAGTAACTCGAACAAGGGCTCGATCTTCTCACCCTATCGCACCGTGTATCTGCCAAACGGACGCGACGCGGTGGGTGGTTTCCAGCAGACCTTTGATTTTGCCGAGCCGAGCGCCGTCGCCGGTCAGCGCAATGTGACCACCGTTCCCGCGCAGGCGCTGTTTTTCATGAACAGCTTCTTCGTCTGGCAGCACGCGCGTTTCCTCGCCGAGCGCACTGCGAAGATCACCGATCCGGCGCGGCGCATGGATCACATCTTCATGCTTGCCTACGGACGACCGCCTTCCGCGCAGGAACGCGAAAGCGCGCAGAAGTTTTTCCAGGACATGACCCAGGAAGGTCGCCGCTATGAGCCGTGGTCTTTGTTTTGCCAGGCGATTTTTGCCGGTGCCGAGTTTCGTTATCTCCGATGAGCATGCACACGCCCTTTCCATTTTTGAGCCGCCGCGACCTGCTGCAGCGCTCGACCTGCGGCTTTGGCTGGCTCGCCTTCACCGGTTTGTGCGCCGAGGCGGCTGCCGCGGAGCAGAACCCGACCGCCGTGAAGCCGTCGCACTTCGCGCCACGGGCGAAGCGCGTGATTTTTCTCGCCATGCGCGGTGCGCCGTCGCAGATGGACCTGTTCGATTACAAACCGAAGCTCCAGCAGGTCGCCGACAAACCGAGCGAGGTGCAGGGCCGCAAGTTTGTCGGCTCATCGTGGAGCTTCAAGCAGCACGGGCAGAGCGGCCAGTGGATATCCGAGCTGATGCCGCATCTCACGAAGCACGCCGATGATCTGTGCGTCATCAAAAGCATGCGCACCGACGACGCCACGCACACGGCGGGTTTTGTGCAGTTGCACACCGGCTCCGCTCGGTTTGTGCGGCCCTCCATCGGCTCGTGGGTGCTCTATGGCCTCGGTTCGGTGAATGAAAACCTGCCGGGTTTCATCACCATCAGCCCCACGCTGCAATTCGGCGGCGTGCAGAACTACGGCTGTGCGTTTCTGCCCGCCGTGTATCAAGGCACACCCATCACCGACCTGGTGCGCGCGAACGAAGGCATCGAGAACATCACGAACCGCGCCCTGCCGCGCGAGGTGCAGCGCAAGCAGCTCGACCTCGTGCAATCGCTCAATCGCCAGGCTGTGCAGCGCAACCCGGAGAACTCGCAGCTCGAAAGCGTCATCCAGTCCTACGAGCTGGCCTTCCGCATGCAGGTCGAGCTGCCGAAGGTCATGGACTTCGCCACCGAGACGAAAGCCACGCGCGACCTCTACGGCATCGACAACCCCGCTTGCGACAAGTTTGCCCGCCAGTGCCTGCTCGCGCGACGCCTGGCCGAATCCGGCGTGCGTTTTATCGAGGTCATGGATGAGGACTGGGATCATCATTTCAATCTCACCGAGGATCTGCCACGCCGCTGCCGTGCCGTGGACCAGCCCATCGCCGCGCTGCTCGCCGATTTGAAACAACGCGACCTGCTCAAGGACACGCTGGTGGTCTGGGGCGGCGAATTCGGCCGCACGCCTGACAACGACCGCCCGAACGGACGCAATCACAACAACACCGCTTTCACCATGTGGATGGCCGGTGGTGGCGTGCGTCCCGGCCTGTCCTACGGCGAGACGGATGACTTCAGCTACAAGGTCGTGTCGAATGAAGTCCACATCCACGATCTGCACGCCACGATCCTGCACCTTCTCGGCCTCGATCACAAAAAACTCACCTACCGCCACGCCGGCCGCGACTTCCGCCTGACCGACGTCTATGGCCGTGTGGTGAAGGACATCGTTGCGTAGCGTGCAAGCATTCATGCGCCCGGCCGTTCAGAATCTCACCAACCACCACACCATGCGCCCAATCCTGCTGCTCTGCCTTGTTTCGTCTCTTCACGCCGCTGACTGGCCGCAGTTTCGCGGTCCCACGGCGGATGGAGTGACCACGGACACGAATCTGCCGCTGACGTGGAGCGAGAAGGAGAACCTCGTCTGGCGCACGGAGCTGCCGGGGCCGGGTTCGTCGAGTCCGGTCATCGCGGGGGATAAAATCTTCCTCACCAGCTACAGCGGCTACGGGATTGATGTGAAGGAGCCCGGCGAGATGAAAAACCTCAAGCGCCACGCTTTGTGCCTCGACAAGGCGACGGGCAAAATCCTCTGGAATCACGAGATCACGACCGATCTGCCAAACAAGCCCTACACCGGCACTTACATCACCACGCACGGCTATGCGTCGAGCTCGGCGGTAACGGATGGGAAGGGCGTTTTCTTCTTCATGGCAAACGCGGGCGTGTTTGCCTACACCGTCGATGGAAAACCGGTTTGGAACGTCAGCGTCGGCGAAAAGGCGCACGATTGGGGTGTCGGCACCTCGCCCATTCTTTATGGCGAGCTGCTGATCGTGAACGCTGCGCTCGAAAGCAATCAACTCGTCGCTTTGGACCGCAAGACGGGCAAGACCGTGTGGAGTGCCACCGGCTTCCCCGCTTCCTGGAACACGCCAACCATCGTGAAGGTGGATGGGCATGACGAACTCGTCGTGAACTCCAGCGGCAAGCTGCGCGCCTTTGATCCGCTCACCGGAAAAGAGCTGTGGAGTTGCGACAGCATCAAGGCGGCCGAATTGTGCCCCAGCATCGTCGCGCATAACGGCGTCATCTTTGTCATCGGGCATCCCGGTGGGCAGAGTCAGGCGGTGAAGGGCGGCAAGGTGCTCTGGCAGGCGCAAAAGGGCAGCAACGTCGGCTCGCCGGTCTATAAAGATGGCCATCTCTACTTCATCAATGACTCACGCGGCCTCGCCACCTGTCTGGATGCGAAAACGGGCGAGGTCGTTTATGAGCAACCGTTGGCCCAGCGCCCGAAGCGCGACCGCTTCTACGCCACGCCATTGCTCGCGGGCGACAAATTCTACTGCGTGGGCCGCGAAACCGGCACCTACGTCATCGCCGCGAAGCCGCAGTTCGAGTTGCTCGCCACCAACGTCATCTCCAACGACAACAGCATCAGCAATGCCAGCCCCGCTGTGAGCGACGGGCAGATTTTCCTCCGCTCGAACAAATACGCCTACTGCTTTGGAAAGAAATGACACTCGATGAAACCATGACGCTGCTCGCCAGCAAAGGCACGGAGCAGACGCGCAAGACCTACAAGCGGCACGGTGCGCCGGAGCCGATGTTTGGCGTGAAGATTGGCGATCTGAAGCCGATCGTGAAGCAGATCAAAGGCGATCAGGCGCTGGCGATGCAGCTCTATGCCACTGGCAACAGCGATGCGATGTATCTCGCTGGTCTCGTAGCTGATGGCGCGAAGATGAAGAGGGCCGAACTCGAGCGCTGGGTCAAAGGCGCGACATGGCACATGCACTCGGGAACCACGGTGCCCTGTGTGGCGGCCGAACATCCCGATGCCATCGAGATCGCGCTGAAGTGGATCGATTCGCCGAAGGAGGACATCGCCGTGGCTGGCTGGGCCACGCTTTCCAACGTGGTGACGACCACGCCGGATGAAAAACTGCCCAAGAAGCAGATCGACGCGTTGATTGGCCGCATCGTGAAGAAGATTCACACGTCTCAAAACCGTGTGCGCTATGCGATGAACAACTTCGTCATCTGCTGCGGCACCTATGTGGCTCCGCTGGCGGAAAAAGCGCTCACGGCGGCAAAGAAGATCGGCCGTGTCGAGGTGGACATGGGCCAGACCGACTGCCAGGTGCCCAACGCGGAAAGTTACATCGTCAAAAGCCGTCGCGGCCTGCCTGTGGCTCCGAAACGCAAGACAACTCGCTGTTGATGTAGCACGAGTTTTCCAACTCGTGGATTCACGGGCTAGAAAGCCCGTGCTACGTCGTTCAAGACCCTCATGCGCCACCTCTTTGCCGTTCTCCTGCTCCTCGCCGTTCCCGCGTTCCCTCAAACACCCGCCAAAGCCAAGGCCCCCGACGCCGTGGACACGCTGGCAAAGGATCTGAAGCCGTCACGCGTGCTAGTTTACAAGAAGATTGCCGACAAGGAACTACAACTGCACGTCTTTGAGCCGGAAGGATTCAAAGCGTCCGACAAGCGCGCCTGCTACCTCATCATCCACGGCGGCGGCTGGACGGGTGGTGCGCCGCCTCGGATGTATCCGTTTGCCGCGCATTACGCGAGGCTCGGTCTCGTCGGCATCAGTATGTCGTATCGGCTGCACAGCGCGAAGACCGGTGTGAGCGTGTTTGATTGCGTGAAGGATGCTCGCTCCGCAGTGCGCTACATTCGTGTGCATGCCACCGAACTCGGCATCGACCCGCAGAAGATCATCGTCAGCGGTGGCTCGGCAGGCGGTCATCTCGCCGTCTCGACGGCGCTGTTCGACAAGGTGAACGAAGACAGCGACGACCTCGCGATTTCAGGGACTCCAACGGCTCTCGTGCTGCTCTTTCCGGTCATCGACACCTCCAAAGAAGGCTACGGCCAGGCCAAGATCGGCGAGCGCTGGCAGGAACTCTCGCCCGCACACAATGTCCGCGCCGGATTGCCACCCACGCTCACCTTCCACGGCACTGGCGATACGGTGACGCCCTTCGACGGAGCCAAAGCCTTCCACGAGGCCATGCTCAAGGCTGGAAACCGCAGTGAGCTGGATGTGAATGAAGGCGGTGCCCACGGTTACCTCATGCGCGACAAGGCGCTCTTCGACGACACGATGAAGAAAACAGACGTGTTTCTGAAATCCCTCGGTCTGCTGCCATGACGTGGTGAGCTGGTGCCGCCCCTTCGCGGCGGTAAGGAGTTTCCCGGGGATTGTGTCGATCACAAATCCACGCAAGAACCGTGCAGTGATGAGCAAGGCAAGACGAGCGAGGCTCATGGGTCGGGCTTAGGTCGGTGCCAATGGAAGTTTTCGCCATCACCATCTTCATGAGCCTCTGCTTCGCAGCGCTGTTTGCCGCGCTGTTTTTTGCAGAGCGCACTCAGAAGCAGCGCCGCTCCATCGAGCAGATGTCCCTGCTCCCTCTGGAGCTGGATCAGACTCCCTCAGCCCCACGCGAAACGACACACTCATGACCAGCACCAGCAGCACCAAAACCACGATCGAGTTCAACGACAAGGTCGTCCGCCAATTCATGTGGGCCTCCATCATCTGGGGGATCGTCGGCATGTTGGTCGGCGTGATCGTCGCCACACAGTTGAATTTCCATCAGCTCAATCTCACCTCCTGGCTCTCCTTTGGCCGCCTGCGTCCGCTGCATACCAATGCGGTCATCTTCGCCTTCGTGGGGAACATGATGTTCGCTGGCGTCTATTACTCCACGCAACGTCTGTGCAAGGCGCGTATGGCCTCGGATTTCCTTTCAAGCCTGCATTTCTGGGGCTGGCAGGCCATCATCGTCAGTGCGGCGATCACGCTGCCGCTGGGTTTTTCTCGTGGTCAGGAATACGCGGAACTGATCTGGCCCATCAACATCGTCGTGGCGCTGATCTGGGTGGTCTTTGCGGTGAACTTCTTCTGGACGCTGGCCCGGCGCAATGAGCCTTCCCTCTACGTCGCCCTGTGGTTCTACATCTCCACGATCATCACGATCGCGCTGCTCTACATCGTCAATCATATCTCAATCCCCACGAGTTGGACGCACAGCTACACCATCTTTGCCGGTGTGCAGAACGCGCTCGTTCAGTGGTGGTATGGGCACAATGCCGTCGCCTTCTTCCTCACGACACCGATCCTCGGCATCATGTACTACTTCCTGCCAAAGGCGGTGGAGCGGCCCGTGTATTCCTATCGTCTGTCCATTGTTCACTTCTGGTCGCTGGTCTTCATCTACATCTGGGCAGGCCCGCACCATCTGCTGAACACCTCCCTGCCGAAGTGGCTGCAAATGCTCGGCATGTTCTTCAGTCTCATGCTCTGGGCTCCGAGCTGGGGCGGCATGCTCAATGGCCTGCTCACGCTCCGTGGTGCCTGGGACAAACTCCGCACCGATCCTGTGGTGAAGTTCTTCATCGCTGCCGTGACCTTCTACGGCATGGCCACTTTTGAAGGGCCTCTGCTCTCCATCCGTGCGGTGAATGCCCTCTCGCATTATTCCGACTGGACCATCGGCCATGTTCACAGTGGTGCTCTCGGCTGGAATGGCCTCATGGCCGCCGGTCTCTTCTACTGGCTCACACCACGTCTCTACGGCACCAAACTTTACTCCGTGCCGATGGCGAACTTCCACTTCTGGATCTCCATCTTTGGCATCCTGCTCTACGTCGCCGCCATGTGGGTCTCCGGCATCATGCAGGGCCTCATGCTGAACTCGACGAATGCCGCAGGCACCGCGCTGACCTATCCGAACTTCATCGAGACCCTTACCGCCATCCGGCCCATGATGGGCTTCCGCGTCATCGGTGGTGCCATGTATCTCGTCGGCATGATCCTCATGCTGGTGAACCTTTGGAAAACCGCCCGCAGTGGCAAGGCAGTGAATGAAACTCGCGAGGTGGCCCTCATCCAGCGCGGCACCATCGATAACATGGGCGTGAAGACCACCTTCCTCGCCGATCCTGTCACCTACTTCTTCGGCGGTTTGTTCCTCCTCATGGGCTGGATCTTCCTTCCTAAAGGTGCAGACATAGTCGCCCTGATCTGCTCACTGGTCTTCGCCGTCATCGCGGTGAAGAAGTTCGCCTCCTCGCATCAGTCCTGGTCGCAGTGGTATGAGCGCCTTTTGGAAAACTGGTTGCCCTTCACCCTGCTCACCTTCGTCGCTGTCGCGCTTGGTGGTCTCATCCAGATCATCCCCACCGTCATGGTGAACCGCGCCAAGAACATGGAAGATCGCATCCAGCAGGTGTACACGCCGCTCGAGCTCACTGGTCGCGACATCTATGTCAGCGAAGGCTGCTACAACTGCCACAGCCAGATGATCCGCACCATGCTGCCGGATGTCCTCCGCTACGGCGACTACAGCCGCATGGGCGAGAGCATCTACGATCATCCTTTCCAGTGGGGCAGCAAGCGCACCGGTCCCGATCTCGCCCGCGAAGGTGGCAGGTATCCGCATAGCTGGCACTACAACCACATGAAGGACCCACGCAGCACCTCCATCGGCTCGAACATGCCTTCCTACCCGCACCTCTTCACTGAGAAGTTCGACCAGAAGACGCTGCCTGCCAAAATCGCCGCCATGGTGAAGCTCGGCGTGCCTTACCCAGTCATGACCGCTGTCGAAATCAAGGAAGCCGCCATCAAGCAGGGCATCGAGATCGTGGACGCCCTGAAGAAGGATAACCTCAGCGCCTCGCCAGATACCAAGATCGTCGCTGTCATCGCCTACCTCCAGAAGCTCGGGAAATACGACACGCCTGAAGTCGAGGGCAAACTCAACGTCCCCGGCTCACCTCAGCTCATCCCTGGTCCGGTCAATCCCGACAAGAGCCGCAGCACCAAGGTCGGCGAATAACTCCACACTCCAGCGATCATGTTCAAACAAGTCATTTACGAAACCTGGCTCGACTGGGTGCCCTACGTCGCCTTCGGCGTCACCGCCGCCGTCTTCTTCACCTTTGTCATCCGCGCCATCGCGCTGAACAAAGAGCGTGCCAGCGAGATGGCGCGTCTGCCTCTGGATGACTGAACCCACGCCCCCCCTTTTTGCCATGAGCACGAAACAGCAAGACACAGGCCCCACACTTCGCCCGCACGAATACGACGGCATTCAGGAATTTGACCAGAAGCTGCCGAACTGGTGGCTCTTCACCTGGTACATCACCATGGTCTGGTTCGTCATCGCCTGGGTGGCCTACTATCAGTTTGGCGTTGGCATGGACGACGAGCAGCGTATCGAGACCGCCATGGCAAAGATTGCCGACCATCAAAAGAAAGAGCTGGAGATGATCAGTGATGACTCCCTCTGGGCCATGTCAAAGGATGCCAAGGTCGTCGCCGCCGGTGCCGCAACCTACAGCGCCACCTGCATCGCCTGCCATGCCCCGGACATGAGCGGCATGCTTGCCGGTGCCAAGCTGCCGGGCCTGCCTCTGAATGACAAGGAATGGAAGCACGGGAGCAACCCGACCCAACTCCTCACCATCATCCGAAAAGGCGCGCCCGACATCACCAAAGGCATGCCCCCCTGGGAGCCACAGCTCGGCATTCAGCGTGTCGTGGAGGTCCTCGCCTACATCCTCAGCAAGCACGAAAAGGGTGAAGCATTCACCCTGGCTGCTGACTCGCCATTGAAAGCATCTGGCAAGTAGCCAGCCATCCTCAAGACCCATGGTATTTCATGCTCTTCAATATGTATGACAGCGACATGTTCCCGAGTCTTTTCTTCACACGCTGACAACGGAGAACGCAACCAATAGTCAGCTGCTTCTAGTTTTCGTATCTGTAAGGATTGGTTGCTAAAGTTATTCGGGATTGGAACAGCATTCCCTCAATGCGAGAAGAGACGTAAGCCCGTGACTGGGCCACAAGGACGTGTTCTACGGGGTGCCCGGGGCGGAATGGGAAATGAGAGCTGGCACACAGAAGCTCGATGAGATGGATTTTATCCCGACGTTCTTCGACGCTAGCACAACTCAGTAAATCATCGCATCCGCCGGTGCGGTGGTCTCCTCGATCTTGGTGGCTTCGATAATGGGGACGACTTGATCGCCTTCCTTCTTGTAAGTCATCTTGCCGGTCACCTTGACCCAGCTCATCTCTTTGAAGTCAGGGGCCTTTTTGCCGAAATCGACCGGGATGGAATAGGGGCGGGCATCCGCTGCGCAGCACTGGACCATGAGGCGGAAGACGCGAAGGCGGTGGCCGTTCTTGTTGTTCACCTTTTCAGGCAGCACCTGGGCGGTGGTCTCCACGAACTGGCCGGTGATGACCTTTTGTACTTCGAGATCGCCGCCAGTGTAATAGATCTCGGGCACTTCGAGAATGAAGTTCCCCTCCTTGCTCTGAGGCACCTGCTTCTTCAAATCTTCCAACGTAAAGCTGCCGTAGCTCTGTGCCTTGTCAGGTGGAGGTGGTGAGGCTTTGGCGACGTTCTCCGCTTTGTTGAATTGCTCCGGCGGAGGGATGGCTGTGGCTGGCATCGGAGTCGGAGCAGGCGGTGCGCGGTCCACCTTAGTCGCGTTGGCGGGCTTGTCCTGACGGAGGGCAAATTTGTCCGCATTGGTCTTGTCTTCGTAGTTCGGGATGTAGAGACCTTTGTTCACCACGGCATTCGCACTGTAGCGATCCGGGGTGTTGAAAGCGGCCCAGGTCAAAGGGGCCACCAGCATGAGCATGGCGGCGATACGACCAGGCCAGGCGCTTTCTTCGAGGATGCCGTGTCCGTGGTCGTGTGAATGCACATGACCGTGATCATGCGCATGATCGTGGCTATGAGCATGTCCATGATCGTGTCCGCAGCAGCCTTCGTGCTTGTGCCCGTGGTCATGGCCGCAATCAGCGTGGTCGTGGGAATGATCGTGACCGCAGTCTTTGTGATCGTGCGAATGATCATGCCCGCAGCCTTCTTTGTGATCATGGTCGTGATGGTGGTCGTGACCATGATCGTGATCACAGCAGGCAGCATTCTCGGCCTGAGTCGTGAAGAGATTAAACAGCGCCACGATGCCCATGCCGATGCCGGCGATGAGGACCATGTCACGGAAGATGCCATCCGGTGGCAGGTAGGCGTTCACTCGCCCGCTGGCGTAGAAATAGAGGAGCACAGCGCTCCAGACCAGCATGATCAGGATGCTGAGGAAGTGAATGGTGGTGCGGGTTCCAGACATAATGGCAAGGAGCAGAGGGCTGAGAGAACGGGGAAGACTTATTTGGTCGCGAGTTGCTGGATCATCATCATCCACGGCTCGGACAAGCAACCGATGAGGATGAAGAGACCGATGAGCAGGGCGAGGACGACCCGGCGTTTGAAGACGCCGGAGTACATGAAGAGGAGCTTGATGTCCATCATCGGACCGAAGACCAGGAAGGCCAGCTTGGCCGCCATGGAGAAGACCGCCATCGGTGCAGCGATGAAGGCATCGGAAGTACTGCAAAGGGAGAGCACTACCGCCAGGCCCATGATGGTCGGCAGGGCCAGCCATTCATTGCCAGCGACGTCGTTGAGGATGGATTGATCCACCTGCGTGTTGAAGACAGAGGTGATGATGACGCCTATGGTGAAGTACATCGTCGTATCCAGAAAATCACCCATCGCCGCGCGCATGGCGTGGACGAGCTTGGCATTGAAGCTGGTCTTCGGAGCGGTTGCGTGCTGACCATCTGCTCCGACTTTGGCGATGCCATCGAGCACACTCTTTTTCAGTATCTGATCCGGGCGGAAGCGCAGCACGATGAGGCCCACGATCACCGCCACAGCATAGCCGAGAGAGAGACGGGAGATGGTCATCGTGGCATTGCCGATGGTTTCCCAGCCGGTGACTTTCTGGAACTCCTTGAAGGCGGTCAGCGTGCTGACAGCCACGATGGGATTCATGATCGGCGCGGCGAGCATGTAGGTCACGGCACAGGAGACAGGCAGGCCTTTTTGAACAAGCCGCTTGATCACCGGCACCACCGCGCACTCGCAGACAGGGAAGACGAGCCCCAGCACACCTGCGACGAAGGTGGAGAGCACCCCATTCTTCGGCAGCACCTTGTCCAGCATCCTGGAGTCGAGAAAGGCGGCGATCAGTCCCGACAAAACGGTGCCGACAAGGATGTAGGGGGCACCTTCGAAAACGATGCTGAGAAATGCCATCAAGACATCTCCGATACGGCTGGGCTCTGGCAGGGCGGCGAAAAACATGAGTGAGTGTCCTTAAACGTCACGAACCCAACGCTTCAAGCGGTAAAGGTGAGTCAGTTTTGTCATCAAGGATCTCTGGCTAAGCCTCATTCAAGACTTCCACGGCCTCGCACTTGTCCCGCCAGCCGGGGAAGTTCCAGACATTCGGGAAGCCCGAGCACTGGATCGGCTTCACGGACTGGATGCGGCAGACATTGATGCCTTCCAAGTAAAGGCACTCCCCATTCGGCTTGTCGATGATGGAAAGGCCGGTCCGGTTTGCATTCAGGCGTGTGCAGTTGTCGATGAAGTCCGCCTCCGCCATCCCGAGATAGTC
>Ga0075152_10000912_pt1 | contig 21364 bp, 18 predicted proteins | sample JI61114C2DNA_FD_70964 | JGI IMG/M metagenome (GOLD analysis project Ga0075152, IMG submission 70964) | Wastewater effluent complex algal communities from Wisconsin, to seasonally profile nutrient transformation and Carbon sequestration -... | ecosystem: Engineered > WWTP > Effluent > Algae...
CGGGAGAAACAAAACATACGGGCGATCCAACTTCTACTTGGCCACTCCAGTTTGGAGCACACCGTCCGGTACCTCGGATTTGAGATTGAGGATGCGCTCGATCTGTCAGAAGGGTTCGACATCTAGGGCAGGGTGGTCCGCCAATGGGTCACAGCAGACATTGCATAGCCAGCGTGAGTTCACGGCTAGGCCATTAGAGAACACGGGCCGCCTGGACTATTTGGAAACCTGTGTCGACGTTTCCGGCAAGTGCTCAGTCGGCCTTTGGGGCGGTTGTTCACTCGTCACCGCTTCTGGCACATCAGCTTCGGCCGCTGGCTCGAACTCGTCAATTACGCGCAGCGCATCATTGACTCGCTTCAATTGTTCGAACGTCGGAACAGAGCCTTTGGACGCGCTCCACTTGGCATCGGAGATGGCTTTGAACTCGCCATAGCAATCTCGCAGTGCTTGCGATTCAAGAACCCGGTTCCACCAAGGGTTTGATCTGTACCTTCCACCGGCGTTCACCCACTGGCGCGTCCGTCCGTGTAGCTGCTTAAGCGCCTCGGCCACTTTGGGTTCGGCTGTATGCCAAGCGTTTTCCACAAACGCCTTCTTCTGGTCGTCGTCCAGGTCGGTAAAAACTCCTTCGTTCGAGAAGTAGCCCAGCGCCATTTGTTGATAGCGGCTAATGCTCGAAAACTGTCGTTTCGACTCTGCGATACTGCCTTCGAGTTGCAATCGGATGCTATCATATGTGTCTTGCGCCTTGTCGGCCGCTTCCTCGAGCGAACGTAGCTGACTGCCGAAAAGCAGCGGAACGAGAAGCGAGCCCCAGGCGACGGCCAAGAAGAAGATCAGCTGTGAGATGATTGACGCTTGGGCATCGGTCATTGAACTCCAATACGGTAGGAGCCATCCGGCAATAAACAGTCCGTGGACCGCGATCGTGCCAAGCGAAAAGGTGACTGCAGCAAGGGTGCCAACGGCAACGCGCATGATCACTGGCGATCCACGGCGAGTTTTGGCTTGTGGCATGGCGTTCCCCCTAATTGACAACAACAGCATTCTGCTAGTCGCCGTGCAATCAAAATCAGATCGCCGCCGCCACCGGGCTAGCGCCCTGTTCCAGGCGGCTTAGACGGGAGGTCCGCTTTCGAACCAGAGCAGACATTCAGGCAGGGCAGGGCCACCGACCGCAATTGGCCCATTCCAGACACTCATCTCGCATCGCGATTCCTGCGTGCATGCTCGGAATCTGCTGGGCGAGGGTGATGGCGGGAGCAACGAAGGCAGGTCGAAAGCCGGGTAGACCTATCGACACTTCGCCGGACAGTTCCGGTTAACCTTGGATCGCGGGGAAATCTCACCAGTAGGAAGCGGCATCGCCCTTGCTCTATTCCAGACAGAGCGCGCAGGGCTGCGGACATGAAGGTCGCCTTCTTTGTTCACCGATTTCCGGTCATCTCGGAGGCTTTTATAGCCAACGCGGCCGCTGGTCTTATCGATCAGGGACACTCGGTGGACATCTATGCTCTCGATGGCCGCGCGGACCCCGCCGCCGAGCGCCACGCGCTGGTTCAGCGCTATCGTCTGGAAGACAGAACCCGCGCCTTTCGCCTAGCTGAATCCCCCCGCCGCAGCCTCGCACTGGCGCCGCTGTCAGCCCTGAGGCTCGTCGCAAGTCACGGGCTCGCAGCTGGGTCGGCTCTCGATGCCGAATGCTTCGGTCCCGAACGGGTCGGGCTGCGCGCGCTGCATGAGGCCAGCCTATTCCGAAATGGAGGCAAGTACGACATTCTACACTGCCATTTTGGTACACTTGCCGAGGCTGTTCTGGATCATCGTCGCGCCGGCTTTCTCACCGGCCGCGTCGTGGTTCACTTCCGCGGATACGACATCTCGAAATTTGTGCAAGACAAAGGTGAGCGTGCATATGAACGCGTTTTCCGCGACGCAGACGCGTTCATAGCAAATTGCCGCTTCTTCCGTGACCGCGCGATCTCACTTGGCGCGCCTGAATCGCGCACGCACGTGGTCGCGTCTGGCGTGGCTCTGGATCGCTTTCCGTTCGCCGCTCGCGCGTGGGAGCCCGGTGAACAACTTCGCTTGCTGGCGGTCGGCCGGCTTGTCGAAAAGAAGGGCTTCAGGTTTGCGATCGATGCTCTTGCGCGGCTTGTGGCGGACGGAGTCGATGCGCGTCTTTGCATTGTGGGCGACGGACCGCTGCGGCAGGCGCTGGAAAGTCAGGCCGGAGGGTTGCTCATCGGGGAGCGCGTGACATTCGCTGGCGCGACATCTCACGAGCGAATTGCACAGCTGCTGGACGCCTCGCATATCCTGCTCGCACCTTCGACGACCGCGGCGAATGGCGATCGAGACGCATCGATCAACACGCTCAAGGAAGCGATGGCGACGGGCTGTCCGTTCGTTACCAGCAATCATGGCGGAATTCCCGAGCTGGTTGAAGGCGTCGACGCTGGCGTGATGACCGAGGAAGGTGACGCGGAAGCGCTTGCAGTTGGTGTGCGGTGCCTGATCGCAAGGCGGCGGGAATGGCCGGAAATGGGCCGTCGTGGCCGTGAGCACGTTGTCTCCCGATACGCCATCGAACCGGTCACGACCGAAACCTTGAGGGTCTACAGGCAAACGCTGTCAACGCGGTTGACGCATGAACAATCCAGGAGAGTGGTGTCATGACAAAGACCAGCGGCGGAACGCGGATCACGATCATCGTTACGCAACGCGAGCGAACCAGTGCGATGCGCGAGGCTCTCGAAGCAATCTACGCCGACACGTCGATACCGTTCGATCTCGTGTATGTCGTTGGTCAGCTGCCGGCGGGGCATCGGCGTTGGCTTGTGGCCCAAGCTACGAAGCGAAACTTCAAGCTGATCGAGGCTGGCCGGCCCCTTACACCTGCCGAGGCCCGAAATCTTGGCCTGGCCGCGTCGACGACCGAATTCGTCACCTACATCGAGAATGATGTGTTGCCGATGGCCGGTTGGCTCGACGCCCTTCTGGCCTGCGCCGACGAGACCGGAGGCGATATCGTCGTCCCGCTGACCTGCGAGGGAAGACCTATTCATACGATCATCCACCATGTCGGCCCCGCCGACGAACTTGTACCGGGCGCCGATGGCATCGAGGCAGGCAAGCGTGACTTCCACGAGACGCTCTACCTGCAGGGCCAGACCCGGGAGCAGGCGTCCGCACACCTGGTTCGCCGCCGCACGCGCACGTGCGAGTTCCACTGCCTGATGGTGCGCAGGTCGGCCTTTGAGCGCATTGGGCCCTTCGATCCGGTGATCGTGTCCAAGGAACACCTCGATTTCTCGTGGCGGGCCGCGCGTGCGGGCCTCACCATCTGGGTCGAACCCAAGGCGGTCGTGACGTTCCTGGTGCCGTCGAACAATGATCCGGTCAGGCTTGCAGACCTGTCCTACTTCCTCCTGAGGTGGTCGCCGGCCTGGCAGCGCCGCAGCCACGACCTGCTCAAGCAGAGGTGGGGTTTCCAGGAGGCGGGGTTCATCTCCTCGCGCCGCCAGATGGCGGACTGGCGCATCCTCGATCACGTCATCAAGCCGATCCTCGAGAAGGTCCCGCTGCTTGGAAGGCGTTGGGGCTTTGTCGAACGCGGCGCGCGCGTATTGTATCCCGCGGCTGCGCTCGCCGCGTCCGTGCTCGCTTGGCGTTATGATGCGAGTTGCGGCCGCGGGGAGGACAAGGACAATGCCGACGCAGCGGCGTGATCTTCTCAAGCTGCTGCGAAGCGCCGCTGCCTGGGCAGCTGCTGCGAAGTGGTTCGATGTCACCGCATCGATGGCCACATTCCTGTTGCTGGCGAGGATGCTCGGGCCCGAAGCCTGGGGGCTCTATGGCATGGTGCTTCTGGTCACCATACTGCCGGAAACCATGGTCGGCGGGGCGCTCGCAGACAGCCTGATACAGAGACGCGACCTGCGACCGGGTCATATTGCCGCCGCCCACATGCTCCATGTAGGACTCGCGGCCGTGGTGATTGCGATCGTCGTAGGCGCTGCGCCTATGCTTTCCCACGCGTTTGGTCATGCTGAACTGCAGGCGCTCATTCCGGCCTTGTCAGCGACGCTGCTGGCAATGGCGCTGGGCGCGCCGTCTGCGGCACTATTGCAGCGCAATCTCAGGTTCCGCTCCATCGCAGCCATCGATGCCGCCGGCGCCGTAGCCGCAGCAACAGTTGGGATCGCCGCGGCCGCTTCCGGGCAGGGCGTGTGGTCCATTGTCTGGATGGAAGCCGCGCGGCGCTGCTCCCGGGCTGCAGGGTTCCTCGTTGCGGCGCGGCCAGGTTTCAGCGTGCGGGTCTCGCGTGCCGACTTCACCGACCTGATGGGGTTCAATCTCGCCTCGCTCGGGGGGCAGCTCCTCGTGCAGCTTGATCTTGCAGTCCCCCGGCTTGCAGTAGGAGCGCTCCTCGGCGCCCAGGCGCTGGGTTACTTCAATTTTGCCCTCCGCATCTTCCAGCAGGGATCATCCCTCGTCATTGCGCCGTTCAATGCGATCGCCCTGCCGCTGATCTCTTCCGTGCGGGAGGATCGCGACCGGCTTCATCAGGTGATCCGGCAGTCCGGACGCGCTGCCGCAATCGCGGGTTACCCGATCTTTCTGGGCGCGGCCGCAGTTGCCCCCGTCGCCATCCCGGTACTTCTCGGCGAGAGCTGGGTCGAGGCCGTTTTTCCGATCCAGCTGGTCCTCCTGCTGGGTGTTCGCGCTGCCGCAACATCGTTCACCGGCGGCATCCTGCGCGGTTGTGGACATCCGGGCCTCTATCTGGCGCATGTCGGAATTGGCGTGCTCGTCACCTGCCTGCTTGTTCCGGTTGCCGCGCCGTTCGGCCTGGTCGCCGTCACCCTCGCCATGCTGGCGAAGGGAGCTGTCACCTGGATCGTGGGCGCACAGTTCGTCCAGCACGTCTCAGGCTACTCGGCCTGGAACCAGATTGCGGTGGGGTGGCGCAGCCTGCTGGCGTCCTGCCTGATGGCCGGGTCGGTCGTGGCGATCTCGCCGGTTCTTGGCGCGTCGCTGCAGGGATTGTCGCTGGTCACCACACTCGTTGGGGCTGGTATCGCGATCCACATTGCTGCGCTGGCCGCACTCGATCGGGAACTACTGCGCCGCTTTGCTGGTGCGTTCTTCGTGCACATAGGACGCCGGCGCAGCAGCGGCGTTGCGACGGGTACGCCGGGTCGGGCGACCCATGTCGAGCTGCCTGTTCAGAGCGTCGAAGGCTAGCTTGAACGCGCCACGGAAACCGGCCAGTCGATAGAGTGCGCCGACGCATTTCGCGATGTAGGCCGGATTCTTCCTGTGCAAGCCTTGGCCTATCCAGAATGTCAGCATGGACGCGATCGATATCTGCACGGCTCGGCTGTTGCGCGCGTGTCGCGCGGCCGCAGCTATCTCGCGCTGGATTCGCGGATCGGCCAGAAAGATGTCGATGCCGTACCGGCTGCCAAGGAAACGCGACAGGGTGTCGAGGTCGCGCGCTCCAACCGGCGCCCAGGAGGCTGCGTCGAGGCCGCTCTGAAGGCTCTCTCGTGCAACGTCCCAGAGATCCTTGCGTCCGGCGATCACCGCCTTTTGCAGCAAGGCCGCGCGCGTCTGTAGCGGGGTGAGGGGCCGCGCCGGCGTCACGTTTTCCAGGAATTCATGCGGCTTGAGAAGCGGCAGTAAATCAGCAAGCAGGCGCGAGTCGAACTTGCGCCAGCGCTGTACGCGCTCGTGCGAGGCATACTGGGCGGCTTCCGGTCCGCGCATTCCTGCGTGTTGCCGCTGCCACAGGACGACCTGGCCAATCTCCGCTCCGTGATGGCGCCGGGCCACCTGCAGCAGAATATTGTAGTCGACTGACGCAGTGATCGAGGTGTCAAACGGAGCAATGCCGTTGAAGCAGCGTCGACGGAACAGAGCGCAGGGTTGCCCGGTGATGAAGCAGTCTTCCATCAGGTGGGAGAAAAGGTGGCGGGCGCCGGCGGGACGCGGTTCGGAGCCCTGCTCGAAACGCCGTCCGCCCTGCGCATCGGTGGTGAACTTGATCAATGAGCCGAAGGTGAAATCGAGAGATTGGTCGGCTTGGAGGGGAGCGAGCAGCGATTTCAGCGCGTCCGGTGGCGCGATGTCATCATCATCCATCACCCAGATCGCATTGCCCACCGCGAGTTCGAGACCAAGGTTGAGTGCGGCGGTCTTGCCGCCATTCTCGCTTACCCGGACGTACCGTAGCCTCGGCCCGTAGGCGGCACAGACGGTCGCGGTCCCGTCGGCTGACCCGTCGTCGATGACGATGATTTCATGGGGCGGAGCTGACTGCGCCAGGATGCTGTCGAGGGCTTCGCCTAGGTAGTCGGCGCGATTGAAGGTCGGCAGGATAACGGAAACGGTTAACGGCGCCTGTCTCCCCGGCATCGCTCGACGTCCCTCCTATGCGCGTTGCCACTAGTGGCGACCGACAAAGAGGACCAAGCATCGGCTGTGCCAACAGCAATAAGGATCCTAACGCGTTCCGGTCGCTCGGATCTGTACGAAGGCGGAAAGTGTTTGTGCAGGAACCGCAACTGACGGGTTGGCGCCACCAGGCGTCCGATAGTCGGTCTCTTGAATTGAGTGCGGGGCGCTGCAAGCGGGACTGACCTGCCGCGCTTTTTTGGACAAACCGCAGCGCGTCAATGGCCGCTTTTGGGCGAATTGCAGACATCTGTCTTGTGAGGCCGGAATGTCCGCTTTGAGGCAGAAGCAGACCCCAATCTTTATGCGCCAGCGAGCAGCGCTTCCGTTTCGCGGGGCGATCGCCAGGCCAGCTCCAGATCCCGCATCACTGTCGCAGCCCGCAGGCGCTCTGCTTCCGCGATGTCGAGTGCGGAAGCCCGCTTGCCGCTCTCTAGCTCCTCAGCCCATCGGTACGCACGCGCGACGCGGATCAGCAGATCGGTGTCACGTTCGCGAGAGGAAGCCTCTGGCTTGCCGTCGGTGCCAAGGCGCCGCTTCAGGCCGCCGAATAGTTTTAGCTTGCAGACGACGCGATAGCTTTGCACGCGGCGTTCGCCGGCCGGATCGGTATGTTCAGTCTCAAGCGTGAAACCGTCGCGATCAACAACGACTTTGGCGAGGGCGGCATCAGGGGATGTTGCTCGAAGCTCTGCCAGCTTCTCAAAGACAAACATTTCCAACCGATCGGCTCGAACGCGCGGGCGACTTCCCGCCTTGTCGTGCTGGCGCTTGATCGACGCCGTGCTGGCGTAATAGCGGATGTGTTTGGGACCCTTCTTCTGGCGGATAGGTGACATGCGGTTGCCGGCGTCATCGAAGATGATGCCCACAAGTCTACCCGAGGAGTTTGGCCGGCGCCGGACGCCATAGGAATGTGCCCGCTCCGCAATCTTCGCCTGCACCTTGTCGAACAGCTCCTGGTCGATGATCGGATCGTGTCGGCCCGGATGTTCCTTTCCCTTGTGGGTGATCAGACCAAGATAGAGCTTACGCTTGAGAAGCTTCAGCAAGGAACCAGAGCTCCACTCCTCGCCGCAGTGCGGTTGTCCATTGCGGGCGATCCACCGCTTGCCGGCCATGCCGGTGGAGCGGAGATCAAGGGTGAGGTGATAGACGGAGGGAAGTTCCAGATAGCGACGAAAAATGTGCCGCACGCGTTCGGCTTCATCCACGTTGACGATCAGGTGCCTGTCCTTGATGTCGTAACCAATCGGCGGGATGCCGCCCATCCACATGCCCTTGGCCTTCGAGGCGGCGATCTTGTCGCGTACGCGCTCGGCGATCACCTCTCGTTCGAACTGGGCAAATGACAGCAGAACGTTCAGCGTCAGTCGGCCCATCGAAGTGGTCGTGTTGAAAGACTGGGTGATCGACACGAATGACACGCCCTGGGCATCGAAAACATCGACGATCTTGGCGAAGTCCGAAAGCGCGCGGGTCAGCCGATCGACTTTATACACGACAACCACGTCGATCTTCTTGGCCCGTACATCAGCCAGCAGGCGGGCGAGGGCAGGCCGTTCCATCGACCCGCCCGAGAAGCCGCCATCATCATACTGATCACGGGTGAGCGTCCAGCCTTCGCCGACTTGCGACTTGATGTAGGCTTCGCAAGCCTCCCGTTGCGCATCGAGGGAGTTGAACTCCTTCTCCAATCCCTCTTCGGTCGATTTGCGCGTGTAGATGGCGCAGCGGAGTTTCTTGGTCATGAGCTGTTGCCCTTGAGGCCAAAGAACCGCGGTCCACTCCAATGGCCGCCGGTGATGGTGCGGGCCACCTCGGAGAGCGATTGATAGGTAGTTCCCTGGTGGCTGAAACCGCCCTCCACGACGTCTACCTCGTACATGACGCCCTTGTATTCGCGTTCAAGGCGGACGCCGATGTTGAGGCGGGGCAGGAACTCTACCTTCTCGCCGGTCTTGGATTTGGCTTCGATCTCGCGAAGCTTCTTGCGGGCTGTCCCCGAGAGGCCGCCTTCGACCTGCGCGCGGAGTTTAGATCCCAGGAGGCCGCGGAGGATCTCCGGGCTCTTGAGGTTGGGCGGGTAGGGGCGGGGAAGGCGCTTGGACCAGATTGTTCGCATCTGCGCGAGGTTCATCGTGGGCAACGCTTCCAGATCCAGCGCCAACCGGAGGCGATCCGCCTCGGTTGGCGCCGACGCCCGCGGAAATCGGCGGCGCATTGCCCTATGATCCCTTCGCGAGACGGTAGCGCAGGATTCCATCGACCCGATCCGACAGGACGCTGAGGCTGCGTTTCTTCCTGAGCTCCCCTGACAAGAACCCGCGCACGGAATGGTTCTGCCAACCGGTCGCGCCCGCCATTTCATGGATGCTGGCGCCCTTCGGGCGGCGCAGGAGGCCGAGGATGGTTTCAGCCTTGGTAGACGGCGGTTTGACGGGAGCTTTGAGAGTAGTCTTCCGGCCAGCGGGCTTCGCCGCTTGAGCGGTATGGCGGGTCTTGGTGGTCGACACAGGTGATGTCCTCATCAGTTCGACGGCGAATGAGCCGCCGCCACTGAGGCAAGCCCGCGTGAAAGCGGGCAAGGGTCATCAGTTCGAAGGAGTTGGTCGTAGTCAGGCTCGCCGCAGTAGGACCTCCATCGCGGTCGCCAAGATTGCGACGTCTCGACCTGCCTCTCCTAGCCGCCGAGCTGTAGACTGGTAGGACCGAAGGTCCCTCGGGAGGGCGGTTACCGAGAGGTCGTGGATGGCCTCTATAGTTTCCGCGATAGTCGCTGCAATCAGCTCCAGCGCGATCTCTCGAGGGGCGGGCTTCGCCATCGCCATCTCCTTTCGAGCGACAGCAACGCTCCGGTCGGCTGTGAAGTCGAGTGGAAAGTGCGCAACCGCTCAGATTTATCCAAGCAGCCCTCGGAGCGGGCCCTACTCGAGCAGTTGGCCGGCCTTGACCTTCAGCGCCTTGGAAATTCGCTCAAGCACCGTCACTGTTGGGTTCCGTACACCGCGCTCAACCCCCGAAATGTAGGTCCTGTGCAGGCCGGCTTCATCAGCCAACCCCTCCTGGCTTACTCCTCGATCCAGCCTGATACGCCGGACATTTGCGCCGACACGCTTGCGGATTTCCATGACCAATTGGTCTCGGAGCGAACACCATTGATCTACAGACTATGAGTCTCATTTGGCTTGACTGCCATGTGCCTCCATGGCTGGTCGCGACAGCGGGTGTGAGACTTATCGTCTGCATACCTAGGAGCCGATGGCTGGGGCCACGGGAGGGAGCATCAGAATGAAGTGTTTCATGAAGCGTCGACTGGTTAGCATGCTTGCCGCCGCGAGCTTCTCAGTGTTAGCGGCATGCACAACTCTGGCGGCGGAAACCCGCATTTCCACGCAGCTATCCGCGAGCGATTACAATGACATCGCCAACCGCTACCTGGAGCGCCCAACCTTTGTCTCGCTGCAAACCCTATCGGATGGAGCGGTCACGCTGCGGGTGCGAATGGACCGATACGATGGAGGGTACGATGCCCAGTTGGATGTTGTGCTTGAACATTCGCTTCCCTTCGACCAGCGCTTCGTGGGCGAGTATCTGCCGTTGATCGACAAGTATCTCGAATGGGAAAAGCTCGCCATCGAGCGTGGCGATCAGATCGAGCGCGAGATCGGCCGGGCAACCACCTGGGCGAACAGCAACACGGCTCAATTGAAGTTCAGCCTCTTCAGCAGCAACGCTATGAACCACGTGCTGCTCATCGATCACTGCGTCGCGATCGGATGTGCGGAGAGCCCGATGGTTTTCTCGAAGCCCAATGCAATCGAACTCAGGCGCTTGCTGGTGGATCTCAGGGATGGCCGGATAACGCATGCGCCGGTCGATCAGATCTACAACTAGCACTCCGACCAATGTACGCGGCGCTATGGCCGCCGTCGACAATGACGGGTTCGAGCCGGCCAGTGATATCGGCGTGCACACGGGGTGTTGTGCACGCCAATTTCAACAGGGTCAGTTTTTCCCGCCAGAAGGTTTCGGAGTTGTCGGCTTGGTGCGGCGTTGCCGCTTGCCGTTGCGGTTGGTCGTGGCTGCTTTGCGAGACTTTCTAGGCTTCGGCAGCGGCGGAAGCTCATCCATCGGTCCAATCTGAAGCGTAGCGATTTCTTCCTTGATGCGAACCCAACGATCCATCTTCTCGGTGAGTTCTTCGTCGGTAATCGTGGGGTCCACAATGACCCGCGCCATTTCCCCGAGCATCCTGGCTTCAACAGCGCCATGATCGAGCTGTTGGTACCTGTCGGCGGTCCGTTGCGGCTCGACATAGTAATTGATGAGCAGCGTGCGTGACGGCCCCTCCTTCTTCAGGCCGTCAGTAACGATCCGCTTGGCCAACGCCGTTGCGGCGTTGTCATCATCGAGGACTTCAAGGCGCCTCACGGGCAAGCTCAGGGAGTCAGAGATTTCCTCGAGAATCGTCTTCCCGATAAGCGAATTGATGGCTCCGGGCTGCAAGATAGGCGGCGCACGCTTGCCGCTGGGGTTCCCACTCTTCCCCTTCGGAAATTGATGCTTCTTGGGCGGCTTCTTGTACCCCACGCGCTCGTCTTTGTGTTCTTCATCGTAGAAGGCGCGAACCGCCGGATGGTCGTCCGGCAACCCGACTTCCAGCGCGTCATCATCTTGATCAATCGCAGTGGTGGGATAGTCGCCGGAAAGCGACTGCGAAGAACCCTCAGTGCCGCCGGCATCGAATTCAGGAGCGGGCGGAAGGACAATGGCGCGGTCAGTGTCATTGAGCAGTATGCGCCGACGCGGCTTGCGTGACGACGGGCAGCCATGCGGTTCGGATTTGGACTCGGTCATCAGGATGTACCTTCGAGTTGATGTGATGAGGTGGGAGTGGGGGCATTGGAGCCCACTCAGACGTTGTTAGTTCTGGGTTGAGACGCGGCGCTCTGCGGCGACCTGGTCGAACGACTGCCCCGTTGACGCGAGCACGGGCTCGATCTCGAACACGCGGCGCATGCGGTTTAGCGCGACATCGACATAGCGAGGGTCGATCTCGATCAGGTGCGCCTTGCGGCCGCAGCGTTCGGCAGCGAGCATGGTCGCGCCGGAACCACCGAAGACATCGAGGACAATTTCACCCCGCTTCGTGCAGTCCTTGAGCACGTTTTCCAGAAGCTCTGTAGGTTTTACGGTGGGGTGAGCCGCCAGATCAGCATCACGTGTCTGCCCGAACGCATTCGCGCCGGCACACTGCCAGACATTGCTCCGGTTCCGCCCGTGCTTGCCGAGCTGAATGTTGTTGGTCGACCGCCCACCCGGCTTGACGAAGACGCCGATGAACTCGTGCTGTGACCGGTAGAACGATCCCATACCGGCGTTCGTCTTGGACCACACGCACGTGTTGACGTGCTTCAGACCCAACGAGCGGGCAGCGGCCATCAAGATGTCAATGCTGCGCCAGTCCATGAACACATAGACCAACCCACCGGGCTTGACCCACTTGGTCATGCAAGAAAGAATGAGCAACAGAAACGCAAAGAACTGTTCGCGCGTGAACTCGCCTACGCCCATCGCGAACTCTTCGTGCTGAGCGGCGCCATTCCCAGACACGTGACCCTTGATGGGGACATTATAGGGCGGATCCGTAAGGCACACTGCCGCAGTCTCTTCCGACATAAGTTGGGTGAGCGCCTCCTCTTCGCGGCTGTCGGCGCAGAGGACGCGGTGATCGCCGACAATCCAGAGATCACCGAGCACCGTTACGGTGTCTTCTGGCTCCGGTGGCATCAGTACGTCGGCGTCTTCGTTGATGCTGCTCGTGGGCGAAGAGAGTAGGGCGTCGAGCTCTGCAGTCTCAAAGCCCAGATTAAGTCCATCATAGCCTTGGTCGGTCAGAAACTTGAGGTCTGCCGCCTGGATAACCTCATCCCACGCTGAGCCTTCTTGCATCTTGTTTTCGGCGAGGCGTATGCGCTTCACTTGGGCTGGGGTCATCGAGCTCTGCGGCATCGTCGGGATACTCGCGAGACCAAGCTCGCGAGCCGCCTGTACCCTGGCGACCCCAACAATGACTTTCCCCGCTTCATCGGTGATGACCGCAAGAATGAAGCCAATCTCTTTGATGACGAGTTTGAAGCGTTCGATCTTGCTGCGCGGATGCTTGCGGACATGATCGTCCGGTATGATCAGCGAGTTGGGGTCGCGTTGCACGATTTGATACGACCACGGGGTCGCATTCGGGATACCCATAGGTGTCCCCTTTTCTGAAATGAGTTTTGACAAAATTGGGCTGCCCCGCGCGGCGCGCAGGTCAGGCGATCGGTGACTTTGTCAGAAACTTACGGAGCGCCCGGGAAGTAGGGCCGACTGCTGCAGATCATTGGAAGCCGCACGCTCAGCCCGCGGGTTGGGCATGGCGGTTGTGGCGGCGGAGCCAAAGCTACCCTATCGGCCGACCGGATCACAGAGATCCTGAATGCTGTCTTTTGCCAGAGAATGCGTGCCAGACCAGTCGAGGTTCGTACGCGGAAGAAGATATCCACCATCCGCCGAGGGCTGCGTGACGTCTGCAGCCTGAGTTCCGCATGTGAGGTGAGTGCTGGAGTTCTGCGCGGGATGACTTCCGGTGAGTGGCTGGCGTCCGGCAGTGATCGCTCGGGGAACGCAAGCCGTCCCAGCCTGATGCAATCAGCGGAGAGTTGATTGGGGGTGAAAGAACTATCGCGGTCAGGCACGTCGGATCTCCCAAAAACTCCGGCGAGAGAAACAACTCACGCCTGTCTCAGGAATCACGCGTCTTGCAGCCACGAAATTCTGAACTCTTGATCTCCGGACAGTACGAGAGAGTCAAGTACTCACGAGGAGTCGGCCACACGGGTCTGGGGGTATGATCATTGCCAATTCGATGAGGCGCAACCGCGATCGCCGATCGTCTGAGTACTGCGGTTCGAATCTGCAACCGCCGACCATTTGCGCGCAAGTAGGGGCCGTCGGTTCAGATGTGCCCAGAGAGTAGGATCTGTGAGCGACTGATACGCGGCCTAAAGTAGACGTTCAGCGTTTTGAACCCTTAGGCCGCTGCTGGCCCATTCCGGTCGTCCGAAAATCCAGCAGACCAGGTTGCAGGCCTCCGTCGGTGAGGCCGACAATCCTAGTTTCCGGTAGTGTTTCAGTTGGAATTTGCCATCGAAAAAACGCCTGAGAGTCAGCGCTGAGCGGCCTTCTCCCTCCCGTCGCATCAATATCGGCTGTTCATACATCGGCCCTTCACCTTGTCGGGTTAGCTAGGGCGCGAAGGCCCATATCGATGAACCCTCCCCAACTCGACAATGAGATCGAAAAGCGCCGCGCGGACATCAGCCGGGCAGAGCGTACCGTCGCGGATGCGCGACGCGCGCCCTACATGAGCGACTACACCGCGAAGGCGCTGGACGAGCTTGTGAAAGTGGTCGCCGCCGAGCGCGTTTTTCTGACGGAATTGAGAAAGTACCGCGCTTCGCTTGTGTGACGACTGTCACGCCGACAATCCAGAGACGGGTCCAGCCAGATAGGCTCATCGCGAACCGTCTAGTCGATCAAGCGGCACTAGCGCGTCATCCGGCACCGGCTTCTGTAGCTTCAGTGCCTCGGCGTCGTCAGCCGTCAGCCAGGTCATCGCCTCTTCGGGCGACAGGATGACCGGAATTGCCTTCGGGTGGATGGGCTCAACGATCGCGTTCGGCTCGCACGCCAGAAACGAGAACAGCAGGTGCGGGCCGCTTACCGGCTTTGACTTCGGGCCCGGTCGCCGTCCCACGCGCGCCAGATGCCGGCGAAGAACATCGGCGCGCTGTCTGGCCTCGCGAACCATCGATCTGCGCGCGGCTTGGGCTTCTCAGGGTCGGGTTCGGCGAACTGCGCGACCGGCACGAGACACCGATGCTCGACCTTCAGCCAGGGCTTCCAGAAAGCGGACTTCGTATTGCGCACGTTCGTCATGTAGTAGCTGCCGGCGTTGGGCGGCGGCGGGAAGCCCCATCGCATCGCCTCGACTTCAGGCTTGCCATCGGCGAGGCGGATCACCACGCCATCGCGATCTGGATAGACGTCCTGGGGCAGGTTGTGGAAGCGCAGCGGGATATGAATCTCGCTGAACTGATCGATCGACCAGCCCGGGATCTTCTCGCCCTTCAGGATCGCCTGCCGGTAGTAGTTGCACATCTGATCGCCGCCTCACGCGATGCAGGCCCAACAGCGTGAAGGCTGCGCAGCACAAGCGCTACGCACTGGCCAAGCGGGGTGAGCCCAAAGAGGCTTCAGCATCCTAGTCCCGGCAGCGTTTGCAAGCGCCGACGATCACACGCCGATACATTCAACTCTGGATCTTGGTTGATCGCCACTAGGATCGCATCGAGTGTGGCGAGGCTGTCGTTAGGCAGCTGGTGCGCAATGTCCGCCGGCCGGGTCATCCCTCCAGGCACCCCATTGGCGACGCCGCCGTCAACTCTTGCAAGCGAAGCGACGCCAGACGTCACGATTTGATAAGGCGCAAACCGTCCGCCCCGTTGCATGCTAGGTGCACTGAAATCGGCGACTAGGGACACTGGTGGGTGCTCAAGATATTGCTCGTGGATGACGATGTCTCGTTGCGCGCCACCTACTCGGACGCGTTGAGGATGGCTGGCCTCGATGTTTCCGAAGCAGGCGATGGAGCAATCGCGCTCGCCATGACTGAACGGACTGCGTTTGACGTGATCGTCACCGATCTGCTCATGCCGAACATGGATGGTATAGAACTGCTCATGGCATTGCGCGGCGCAGCTGTGACCACGCCGGTGATTGTATTGACTGGTGGCATTGGCGACAGATTTGGGCGTCGCGATCGGTTGACCGAGCCCTGCCTGGCTGCGGCGCGCCTGCTGGGCGCCGTGCGCACGCTGCAGAAACCGCTGCCGCCCTCGGCGCTCACGACAGAAATCGAAGCGCTGTCACTGCGCAGCGGCGCGGCCTGAATCGACGAAGAACGGCGCCCCTTTCGGAGCGCCGTTCACTTGCTGACCGTGGGTTGGGGGGTCGGGCCAGCGGGGCGAACTCTACGCTCGCCGGCGGGCGCGTCAATCAGCGCCGAGCGGTCCGCCGCTGCGCAGGCTTGCGCTTGCTCGTCTCCCACTGGCGATCGGGCTCCTCGTATGCGGCTTCGCCTCGTGTCCGCGCCAGGACGATCAGGGTGAGCAAGCCCCTTGCTTCAATAGCAAGTGTGGGGCGGGACTGGTCCCGAGTCTCGCGCAACGTTCCTCCGACTTTGCGCATCACACAACGAACGGTCCCATCTGGCGGCAGTGCATCGGACTCCAGACAGTCGGGACGAACATGCGAAAGCACATCATTGTGCCATTGAGGCCGATCGCGGCGCGGATCAGGTCGTCTGATGCCGCCGACGTCTCTGAATAACTGTGTTCATCGCTGTGAAGAGTTCCCGGGGCTCGATCGGCTTTGTGACGTATGCGTCCATTCCGATGGCCAGATATTTCTCTCGATCGCCCTGCATGGCGTCAGCAGTCAAGGCGATGACCGGAATGTTGGCCCAGTGGGTTGCGCTCGACCGGATGCAGCTGACGGCCTCTTTCCCGTCCATGACCGGCATATGAATGTCCATGAGCACGACATCGAATGGTTCGGCTTTCAAGTGCCCAATTGCCTGGGCTCCATTTTCCGCCTCGACGACGATCAAGCCGTATGGCTTCAGAAACATCTGGACCACCTTGCGGTTGATGGCGTTGTCGTCAGCCAGAAGAATCCTGCGGCCCTTCCATTCGTGAGGCTCGGCGGTCTGTCCGTCGGCGGGAACGAGTGCTGCGGGCGCCTTTTCGATCGGATCGGTGACGGCAAATGAGAGACGGAATGTGGACCCCAGGCCGAGCGCGCTTTCAAGCACGATGTCGCCACCCATCAGGCGCGCCAACCTGCGAGATATCGCGAGACCCAAGCCTGTGCCGCCAAAGCGGCGAGTCGTGGTTTCGTCGGCCTGGGTGAAGTCCGCGAACAGGCGGCTTGCCTGCTCAGGTGTCATGCCAATGCCGGTGTCGGCGACTATTACCTCGAGAATGTCGGTCCCACCCCGATCATCCAGGATGCGCGCCGATATCGTGATGTGGCCTTTCTCGGTAAATTTGATCGCGTTTGACAGCAAGTTGAGCAAGCACTGGCGGGCGCGGACTGGGTCGAAGCGTAAACGCTGCGGTAGGTCAGGGTTGAACGCAAGGGAGATGGTCAGTCCTTTTTCGACCGCCTTCGGTCTAAACAGTTCCACAATGCGTCTCAGTCCTTCGCGAATGTCGACATCAACTGGCTCGATGGCGAGCTTGCCGGCTTCGATTTTCGAAAGGTCGAGAATGTCGTTGAGCACCGTCATCAGGGTATGACCGCTCTCGATCATGATCTCGACCTTGCCGCGCTGGTCCGGAGTCAGTTGATCCTGACGCAGCGATTGGGCCATGCCGAGAAGGCCGTTGAGCGGCGTTCGGATTTCGTGGCTCATGTTGGCCAGGAAGGCGGACTTAGCAGCGCTCGCCGCCTCGGATTTCCGAAGCGCTTCAGCGAGCAGCTGGTCCAGCAGCACCTTCTCGGTGATATCACGAAAAGTGGTCGCTACGCGACGCTCGCGATCGACCGCCGCCGCCATGGGCAGCGCGTTTGCCTCTATCCAGCGTCGCTCTCCGTCAGGCCGATCAACGCCGAGAATACAGCCGATCTGGGGGCGGCCGGTTGCGAGCGCCAACAGGAAGGGATGCGCCGCGACGGGCAATCTTGAGCCGGCCCGGTCGACGATGTGCCAGGCGGAATCAGTGGGCTTTCGCCCAAGCAGGTCTTGTTCTGCAAGACCCAGAATACCGAGAGCCGCAGGATTGGTAGCGATGATCTCCCCCGTTGAGGTCTGGACAAGCAGGCCCTCGTGCATCGAGCTGAGGACGGCCTGATAGAGCAAGCCGGCTTCGGCCAGCTGATGCTCGAGTTCTATACGTCGCTCGCGTTCAGCCAGGGCGGCGCGAGCTTCGAAATGCGCCGCGACGAGCCTCGACGAACGATCCATGTAGCCGATTTCGAAGTCCGACCACTCGCGCGGCGCAGTGTCAGCGAGATAAAGGCTTCCGACATCGACGCCCTCAAGCATCAGCGGAACGCTAATGTATGCCTGTACGCGAGCACTTGGATCGTCGCATTGTCCGGGGTCGAGCGCCGTTGTCATCGCGTTTTCGACAAGCTTCGTGCGGCCCATGATCGCAATCATTCCGTCGACTTCGCCGGGCGCTGCCTCGTGACCCTTTTTGCCACCACGCCCATTTATCCATTGGCGACCGGCGTCGGAGAGCGCGACCATGGCAATGGGCGCTGAGCAGATGGCTGCCATGTGATCGACAACATCTTCGAAGAACTGTTCGCGGCGGGTGGTCAGGAGCTGCATTGGTGTCTCTGGCAACGTCATTTCAATTTCAGATTCGACGACAGGTCCTGTCGCCCAGTTTCCCCACCACGTAGCGGACGGTCTGGTCGATCAGTCGCGGATCACGAAACTCGTGGACGCAAGATACAATAATGCCGTGGTCGAACGGTTAACCGAATGTGCCGCTTCTTTTACTTCTATCTTCCTATCAACGTGTTCTCGACTGCTCACCGAGACTTGGCGGGGTCGCGGCACAGTCAAATGGATAGTCGTCGATATGACCGCTATCGGCGAGCTCCCGCCTGATCAGCAGGGCAGAAGTGACCGGCAATGCCCGCGCGACCCTGCTAGTCGTAGCAATGCCGGAAGGCTGTGAACTTGGAACCCGAAATGGACAATATCGATTTAGTCCGTTCAGGCGCGAACGTGTTCGACAATTTTGCGTATCGCGGCAAGCACAAGCGCCGGTTCTGACAGTTGCGGGAAATGTCCGCTGCGGCGCGCCAACATTTGCTCACCGCGCGGAGACGTCTGTGCTAACGTGGCCTGGTTCTGCGCACGCTGCGCCAACGCTTGGGGCGACATCATCCAACGCGGGGGCGTTTTGGCGCCAGAAAGAGTTATTACAGGTACAGGGGGAAACGGCGGCGCCACGCGGATATCTTCGACAGTTTCCTTCTCGTGCTCAATCTCGCCGTTGGGATCGGGATTCGACAAGGCGCTGAGGAAGCTGGCGAGGGCTCGTTGCACTTTGGTCGTGTGCCGCTTCATCGATCCGATATCATCAGGTGCCGTTGCCTCAACAAAAACCACGCCTGCAATTTCGTCGGAATGCATACGGGCGAAGAGATTGGCGAAGAGCCCGCCGAAGGAATGCCCAACCAGCACGTAAGGCGGTTGGAGATTGGTCGTATTGAGAAGCGCGCGAAGCTGTTCAACCACTCTGCGGCCAGTCTGCGGCAGGGCCGCGCGGGGGCTACTGCCCACCCCGGGGCGATCATAAGCGATCACCGTCCCCAGCTCTTCAATTCCGGGGTAGAGCTTGTACCAACCCAAGAGCGGCCCACCGGAGCCATTGATTAACACAATCGAGGGTTGGCCTTTTCCGGATAGCGTATAGGCCAGCCGCTGCCCGTTAATCGTCGCTAGGCGTGTTGGCGGAAGTGATCTCATCAGTTCTGGACTTGCTGCGTCGTCGCAGACGAGATCAAGTGTTATCTTATTGCATCACATCTATCTCGCGTCTTTTGGGCGAGCTCCTGCCTGATCGGTAGGGCAGGAGCGACCGGCAATTCACGGGCGACCCTGCCGTACGCAATTCATGGCGGGCGCTGCGAGGTTGGGGCCCATTTCAGACGTTCGTCATCGTTCCCGATGCGCGGTGAAGCAATCCGTCGGTGCTCCGTACCGATGCTGGGTAGCAGACGAAACACTAGGGTCCTGCGATGGGATCGATTGTGCTGTTTTGCGTCGACCAGATCTGATTTCCTGCTTGGTCCTAAAAAGAGCGATCATGCATAGGAGCTGAGGGCCAAGGCCTTCACCTAAGGCGTCTTGCCACTCATTGCTTCTGCTGGCTCCAAATTGGGGGTGATGCGGGCGACGAACTTCGATATGCCGCTGAGTGACGAACGCAGCAGCGCGATAACACCGCAAAAGTGAGGCGCGTTTTTTGGGGTCTGGTTGCACGCTGCGCTTGCGCAGAAGTAAGGGGATATTCCGTTGGCGAATACATGGTCTGCGCGCTCCGCAAGGTCGCTGCTTAGGTATTGCGCAGCCGCCCTGATACTCATTTCCCTCGGGATTGTTGCCGTGCCGGCCTCAGCCGACAAAGCACAGACCGACAGCGCGATCGCGAGTTATCTGAATACGACGGTCCCTGCGATCGAGCGGATGAAGCCCATTATCGGCCAGCCCGAGGCCGCGCGCGCGGCGGCCTTTGCGGCGATGGGGCTTCCGGAAACGGCATGCGATGCAGCGGCGGTTGATGCGATCTATGCAAGAGAGAAACTCGCCGAGGGCGCGGCGAACGTCTGTAGAGCTCTTATCGCTTGGATGCAGGGAGATGAAATCTCCGCTTGCAGCCAGGTGAAATATTCAAAGTCCGATCTCTCAAAAACAGACCAGGCCAATCCGGCCATCCTGAATCGGCATGTCGAGACTGACGTGCCGGGAACGCGTCTGCAACTTGAGCGGGCTGCGGGTTGCGCACAGAAGGACATCAGCTATTGGGGCGGCGCCGTCATCCGGATCTATGATGAACTATCGCGGAGTGTTTCACTTACCGGAGACATGATCGCCTCAGGCTCCGGCGAGGCGCCTCTGACCGGCAAGCAGTTCGAGCACAAGCTCTACCAGTGTCACCTTGCCAGGAATCTCGACGACACCCGAAAATCCGCAGTTGTGGAGGCGGCCAACGACGGCTGCTATGCCATGTCCGACCTCGCCAGCAAAAAGATGCAAAGTGCGTGTGAGTCAATTGAAGAGGGCCTGAAGCTGATTGACGCGATCGGCACCGGTGACCCCTTCTCGCGCGAGGCTCCCGCGGTGAGAACACTGCTTATCGACAGTTTCAGCGACCTGACCTGCGGGCCGATCCTGACGGCCGCTCATGCAGAGGCAAGAGCGGCGGCCGCGAGAATACAGCAGGCGGAAGAAGCCAAGGCCGCGCAAGCGGCTTATGACGCGGCGTGGACCGCCTACAACAATCTGCAACGCCAGCTCGAGCGCGATTTTGATGAAGCGAGGGACTGGGAGGATGAGTCCGACGAATACCTGAGTGACGGCGACGCTTCGTTCGCTGAAGTTGCGGATGTATACTGTCAGATTTACAACCGTATAAACCAGACGCAATTCGATATTGTGAATGCAGCAGAAGCGATCAACCGGCTTCAGCCAAACACCACGAATCTCAACCGCTTGCGCGAGGAACAGAGGCTAAAGGAACAACTCAACATCGACCGCAACGATTGGTGCGAAGTAAAGCTTGAGTGACAAGACAGGTTCCCATCAGAGCCTGAGTGTATGGGCTCACTGTCTGTTTCGGCGTTTTGCGCGTTCACAATGTGCGATGGCCCCCGATCCGGTTGAGGGCAGCGAAGTCAAAGACTGATCCGCGCTCCCCGTAAGTCGTTCAGCGTCGCTGCACACGATCCGGAAAATCGCTGACCTCTTTTGCGATCGGGATGCCGTTGACCCCGTGAGAATTTTCTGGCCAAGCGCAGCGGGTCAATGACCGCATTTGGGCAAGAACCCGCCGAAGCGCGGCACGACCTCTGAACGACGCATGTGGATCGATTCAGCCGGATTGCCATATTCTGCTTTCGGCGGCACCGGGGCCCAGATTGAAAGGTCGAGTCCCAAAGCCGGTGCTGGCTCTGGACCCCAGTTTCGAAAGCCGGATTGTGGGAAGCTACTTGCCTGCGCCGCAGTCGCGCGAACAGGCGAAGTCATCCGTTCCTGTCCAGAAGTCTG
>Ga0075152_10000913_pt1 | contig 21361 bp, 17 predicted proteins | sample JI61114C2DNA_FD_70964 | JGI IMG/M metagenome (GOLD analysis project Ga0075152, IMG submission 70964) | Wastewater effluent complex algal communities from Wisconsin, to seasonally profile nutrient transformation and Carbon sequestration -... | ecosystem: Engineered > WWTP > Effluent > Algae...
GCCGGCGCGATCACCATCGTCGACGTCTCCCGCCTCGAGCACTCCTCGATGGGCCACGCCAAGAGCGGCCAGACCCTGTGCCTCACCGGCATCCAGCTGCACATCCTCACCCGCAGCGGCTCGTACAACCTGCACACCCGCAAGGCCAAGCCGCCGCCCGCCCCGCCCGACGACCCGGACTGATCGCCCGCGGTCGCCGTGCGACCGCAGGGAAGCGCCGACGCGAGCACTCGCGGCACCCGCCCTCGCACCGGCAAATTCCGGCCAAATGCCCGCGCTGACTCGTGATACAAAGCGCCCAAGGCCTGGCCAGCAATGCAGATCCTCGAGCGTCGCACCTACCGCGGTCCCAACCTCTACGCCCACTTCCCGGTCATCCGCCTGAACCTCGACCTGGGCGAGCTGGAGCACCACCCCTCGGCGACCATCCCGGGCTTCATCGACGCCCTGCTCGCCGCGCTCCCCAGCCTGCAGCACCACACCTGCTCGTATGGCGAGGAGGGTGGCTTCATCCGCCGCATGCGCGAGCAGGAGGGCACCTGGCTCGGCCACGTGCTCGAGCACGTGGCGATCGAGGTCCAGGTGCTCACCGGCGCCAAGGTCAGCTTCGGCAAGACCCGCGGCTCGGGCACCACCGGCCAGTACTTCGTCGTCTACGAGTACGAGGAGGAGCGCGTCGGCGAGGCCGCCGGCAACCTCGCGCTCGACCTGCTGCACGCGCTGCTGCCCGAGGGCTTCGCCAGCCGCGCCCTGGTCCCCGAGGGCTTCGACTTCAAGGCCCGCCTCGACGAGCTGATCGCCTTCGCCCAGCGCCGCCAGCTCGGGCCCTCGACCGGCTCCCTGGTGCGCGCCGCCGAGAAGCGCGACATCCCGTGGATCCGCCTCAACGACCAGTCGCTGGTCCAATTCGGCCACGGCCGGTTCCAGAAGCGCATCCGCGCGACCGTCACCTCCGAGACCCGACAGATCGCCGTCGAGATCGCCTCCGACAAGGAGGAGACCAACAAGATCCTCGGCGACCTCGGCCTCCCCGTGCCCCGCCAGATCCTCGTCCGTAACGCCGAGCGCGCCGTCGCGGCCGCCGAGCGCCTCAACTACCCCGTCGTCGTCAAACCCCTCGACGCCAACCACGGCCGCGGCGTCTCCATCGACCTCAAGACCTCCGACGCCGTCCGCACCGCCTTCGAGAAGGCACAGGAGCACGCCAACTCCGTCATCGTCGAGACCTACATCCCCGGCTTCGACCACCGCATCCTCGTCATCGGCGGCCGCGTCATCGCCGTCGCCAAGCGCGTCCCCGGCCACGTCGTCGGCGACGGCGAGCGCTCCATCAGCCAGCTCATCGACATCGTCAACAGCGACCCCCGCCGCGGCATCGGCCACGAGAAGGTCCTGACCCGCATCGAGCTCGACTACCAGGCCAGGCGCCTGCTCGAGCTCAAGGGCTACACCGCCGAGACCATCCCCGCCCCCGGCGAGGAGGTCTGGCTGCGCTCGACCGGCAACCTCAGCACCGGCGGCACCGCGATCGACCTCACCGACGTCATCCACCCCGACAACCGCGAGATGGCGGTCCGCGCCGCGCTCGCGGTCGGCCTCGACGTCGCCGGCATCGACTTCATCACCCCCGACATCGCCAGGTCCTATCGCGAGATCGGCGGCGGCATCTGCGAGGTCAACGCCGCCCCCGGCTTCCGCATGCACGTCGCCCCCACCGAGGGCACCCCGCGCGACCCGGCCGCCCCGGTCATGGACATGCTGTTCCCGCCCGGCACCCCGGCGAGGATCCCCATCGCCGCCGTCACCGGCACCAACGGCAAGACCACCGTCGCCCGCATGCTCGCCCACATCCACAAGATGTCCGGCGCCACCGTCGGCCTGTGCACCACCGATGGCGTCTACATCGACGGCGAACGCACCGTCGTCGGCGACATGACCGGACCCATGGCCGCCCAGATGGTCCTGCGCGACCCCTCCGTCGACCTCGCCGTGCTCGAGACCGCCCGCGGCGGCCTGCTGCGCGCCGGCATGGGTTATCGCAGCTGCAACGTCGGCGCCGTGCTCAACGTCAGCCCCGACCACCTCGGCCTCGGCGGCATCGACACCCTCGACCAGCTCGCCGAGCTCAAGCGCATCGTCGTCGAGGTCGCCCGCGACTGCGCGGTGCTCAACGCCGACGACGAGCGCTGCCTGCGGATGGCCGACTACACCGAGGCCACGCGCATCGGCTACGTGACCACCAACCCCCGTCACGACCTCGTCCGCAAGCACATCCGCGCCGGCGGCCTGGCGATCGTGCTCGAGGAGGGCATCAACGGCGACATGATCACGATCTACGACCGCGGCACCCACGTCCCGCTGCTGTGGACCCACCTGATCCCCGCCACCCTCGAGGGCAAGGCGATGCACAACGTCAACAACGCCATGTTCGCGGCGCTGATGACCTACGCGATGGGCGTCAAGGTCGAGAACATCCGCCACGGCCTGCGCACCTTCGATACCACCTACTTCCAGGCCCCCGGCCGCCTCAACGTCTACGACGAGCTGCCCTTCAAGGTCATCCTCGACTACGGCCACAACCCCGCCGCCGTGCGAGCGATGGCCGCGCTCGTGCGTCGCCTCGACGTCAAGGGCAAGCGGGTCTGCGTGCTCGCGGCCCCCGGCGACCGCCGCGACGAGGACATCCAGGAGATCGCCCGCGCCGCGGCCGGCGCCTTCGACCGCTTCATCCTGCGCGAGGACGACGGCCGCCGCGGCCGCGCCTCCGGCGAGGTCCCCGGCATGCTCGCCGCCGAGCTGCGCCAACAGGGCATCACCAGCGACAAGATCAGCGCGCCCCACGACGAGCAGCGCTCCATCGACGAGGCCCTCGCCCTCTGCGCCCCCGGCGACCTCCTGATCATCTTCGGCGACAACATCGCCCGCTGCTGGAAGCAGATCGTCCGCTTCCGCGAGCAGAGCCAGCCCGGCGGCTCCCAGCGCGGCACCGTCCAGTCGCAGGTCGGCAGCCTCACCGGCAACGCGTCATCTACATCATCCGCGTCATCCGTATCATCCGTATCATCCGCATCATCCGCATCATCCGCATCATCCACGCCCGCCGCCCATGCCCGCACCGACCTGCAGGTCCCGCCGCAGCCCCCGGCCCGGACCGGGCCCGGCGGCGAGGGCTTCGTCGAGGACACCCGCGGCGTCCGCCTCGCCCGCCCGCAAGAAGCCGAGGACTAGGCCGCAGGGGCCACGCCGGCCCCTCCGATCGGTCCTCCTCGTCCCGAGCGCCCCGTCCTTCCATACGGCTCCTCGATCCCCGCCGCCTGCCCAACCTGCACCTCCGCGGGCGCCCCGTCCTTCCATGCACATCCTCGATTCCCGCCGCCTGACCGGCCCCAACCTGCACCTCCGCGGGCCCGCGGCGATCGCCGAGGTCGCCTTCGAGCCCGGCGAGGACCGCCCCGCCGCGGTCGCGGCCTGGCGCGTGGCCGTCACCGCGGCCCTGCACGCGCTCGGCTGGCCCGTGGAGCTGTTCGTGCGCCTCCACGAGGACGCGCACGGCCACGCCGGCGCGGACCTCGTGTTCGCCGCCCCCGACGAGGCCCTCTACCTCGCCACCGAGATCAATGACTGGGCCGTCGCCGCCGCCAACCACTCGACCGACGCTGCGCCCGCCGACCCGACCCATTCCTCGACCACGCCCGACTCAAGTCATCCCTCGACCGCGCCCGCCCCGACGGACCCCGGCCCCCTGCTCGCCGAGTGGCGCGACGCCGCCGCCCGCGAACATCGCCCCGGCCTCCAGGCCCTGCGCGACGCCGCCGCCGCCCGCGACCTCCCGTTCCTGCGCGACGACGACAACCTCTCGATCGGCCACGGCCGCCGCTCGATCACCTGGCCGATCGGACAGCTACCCGAGCCCGCCGACGTCCCGTGGTCCAGGCTCGGCCGCGTCCCCATCGCCCTGATCACCGGCACCAACGGCAAGACCACCACCGCCCGCCTCCTCGCCCGCATCGCCAGGCGCGCCGGCCACGTCCCCGGCAACACCTCCACCGATGGCATGTCCGTCGACGAGCGCCTGCTCGAGGCCGGCGACTGGACCGGACCCGGCGCCGCTCGCACCGTCCTCCGCCACCCCGAGGTCGACCTCGCCGTCCTCGAGGTCGCTCGCGGCGGCATCCTCCGCCGCGGCCTCGCCGTCGACCGCTGCGAAGCCGCCGTCATCACCAACGTCAGCGACGACCACCTCGGCGACCACGGCGTCCACGACCTCCTCACCATGGCCCGCGTCAAGGCCGTCGTCGCCAGCGTCGTCGCCCCCGACGGCCGCGTCGTCCTCGGCGCCGACAGCCCGCCGCTCGTCGAGCTCGTCGCCGCCGGCCATCTCTTCCCCGCCCCACTCGTGTGGTTCGCGCTGCGCCACGACCACCCGCAGCTGCTCGCGCATCGGGCCGCGGGCGGCGAGGCCTGGTTCATCTCGGCCGCAGGCGAGCTCGTGCGGGCCCGCGGCGCGCGCGAGACCGCGCTGGTCCCGGTGGCCGAGCTGCCGTTTTGCCACGGGGGCGCGGCCCACCACAACGTCGAGAACGCCCTCGCCGCCGCCGCTCTGGCCTGCGCGCTCGGCCTGCCCGACGCGGCGATCGTCGCGGGCCTGCGCTCGTTCACCTCTTCCATCGCCGACAACCCCGGCCGCGCCAACCTCGCCCGCGTCGGCGAGGTCCTGGTCTTCCTCGACTTCGCCCACAACCCCGCGGGCATCCGCAGCCTGCGCGACCTGCTCGCCCAGCTCCGCGGACCGCACCGCATGATCATCAGCATGGGCGTCGCTGGCGACCGCCGCGACGACGACATCCGCGAGGTCGCCCGCGCCGTGCACGAGCTCGGCCCCGACCAGGTCCGCGTCCGTGACCTCGAGGACTACCTCCGCGGCCGCGCCCACGGCGAGGTCCCCGCCCTGCTGCGCGAGACCCTGCTCGGCCTCGGCATGGCGGGCGACGCCGTACGCGAGGTCCGGAGCGAGCTCGACGTCCTGCGCGAGGGCCTGGCCTGGGCCCGGCCTGGCGACGTCATTGCGATCATCGACCACGTCGAGCGCGACGAGATCCAGGCCGAGCTGCGAGCGCTCGGCGCCACCCTCGATGCGGCGGCTGGTTGACCGCGCTTGACGCCGCGGCCCGGGCCCGGCGATCGTCGCCCCGCCCACCCGTCGCCGCCCGAGCATGACCCAGCCCAGCGATCCAGAGCTCGTCCTCGCCATGGCCAGCGGCGACAGCGACGCCCTCGCTGTCCTCTATGATCGCCACGGGGCCCTCATGCTCGCCACCGCCGCGAGGATCCTCGGCGGCCAGCGCGAGGCCGAGGACCTGGTCCACGACGTCCTGCTGGAGGCCTGGCAGAAGGCCGGCGACTACGAGCGTGCGCGCGGGAGCGTACGCACATGGCTGCTCATACGACTTCGTAGCCGCGCCCTCGATCGCTGGCGCCGCGCCAATCGTACCCGGGTCGAGACCATGGAGGCCCGTCAACTCGAAGACCTGCTGCCGGCCCGCGCCGACGACCCCGGGCTCTCCCTGGATCACGCCCGGGTCCGCCGCGCCGTGCTCGAGCTGCCCGAATCGCAGCGCCAGGTGCTCGAGCTCGCCTACTTCGAGGGCCTCTCCGCCACCGAGATCGCCGAGCGCCTCGCTATCCCCGTCGGCACCGTCAAGTCCCGCACCGCCGCCGGCCTCACCAGGCTCCGCGCCGCGCTGCACGATCCAGGAGTCCCGCGATGACCGGCCCCGACCCCGACGAGCTCGACTCGCTCGATCATGCGCTCGGCGTGATGCCGGCCGCCGAGCGAGCGCAACGCGAGCGCGAGCCCCGGCTGCGCGACCAGGCCGACGCCGTCGCTGAAGCCCTCGCCGCCCTCGCCGTCGCGCTGCCGGCGGTCGCCCCGCGACCCGAGCTGCGCGCGCGCCTGCTGGCCGCCGCCAGCGGTCCGGCCCGCCTCGCCCCCTTCATCGACCGCCTGGCCCGAATGATCGACGTCGCGGTCGACGCCGCCCGCGAGCTGCTGCTCAGCATCGACCGCCCCGAGTCCTGGCAGCCCTCGCCCGCGCGCAACGTCCGGCTGATCCACCTGACGGGCGGGCCCGCGGTCGCCGGCCTCGATGTCGGCTTCGTGCAGGTCGCCGCCGGCACCGGCTTCCCGCTGCACCGCCACATCGGCGACGAGCACGTGTTCGTGCTCCAGGGCAGCTACAGCGACAGCGTCGGCGCGACGGTGCGGACCGGCGAGCAGGCGCGCATGCTCGCCGACACCGAGCATCACTTCACCGCTGGCCCCGAGCGTGACCTGATCTTCGCGGTCGTGGTCGGCGGCATCGAGATCGATGGGGTCCCGGCCGGGAAATTCGGGCCCCCCGACGCCTGAGCCCGGGCTCAGACCGGGTCGAGCCTGACCCAGGTGACGCTGTCGCTGGCGCCCTCCTTGTCGCTGTCGAGCACGACGGTGATGGTGCCCGCGAGCTGCTTGGTCCCCCAGATGTCGACGACCATGTCGCCCTCGAGCTGGTCGACGCGCTTGCCCTCGCCGGCGACCACGAACAGCGCGCCGATCGGGTTGCGGTTGGCGCTGTGTCGCGACTTGATCGACACCTGGTAGTTCGCGGGCGGGAGGTCGAGGAAGGTGAAGGTCGCGGTGCCCTTGCGCGTGCCGTCGGGCGCGTAGAGCTCGCTGCAGTCGAGCATCGCCTGGTCGCCCTTCGCGGTGAAGGCGTAGCCCTCGTCATAGTCGCAGCGCAGCACCCAGTTGTGCGGCCTGGTATAGACCGCGTCCTCGTAGCCGATCTGCACCGACTTCGGCGGACCCATCGGCGCCGGCGGACACTCCTCGAGATGGACCTCGAGCTCGAGCGCGACCTGACTGATGCGATAGAAGCTGCCGTCGACGAAGCTGCCCGCGCCGAAGGCGATCAGGTTGTCCCCCGCGACCGTGGGCCCGGGCAACACCACCTCGGTCGCGTGATCCTTGTTCTCCCAGGCCAGCGCCGCCGGCAGGTCGAGCGCCGCACCCCCGTTGACCACGATCACCCCCTCCTCACCCGGATGGTCGGCGTCGTAGCTGGTGAAGCGCAGCGTCGCTGCCTCCACCGTCGAAGGATCCGGCAGCCCCTTCGCCGTGAACTTCAGCTGCGTACCCGAGCCCTTCGGGACCTTGAGCTCGAGCGGACCCGGCGGCGTCGCCGGGAATGTGCACGTCCTCACCGGCGGCAGCGGCTCCCCGCTGCTCTCCCCCCCCGCGCTGCTCTCCTCCGACGCGCCCGACGTGCCCGACGTGCCCGACGTGCCTGTGCCCGACATCGCCGCGCTCGTCGTCCCGCCCGTCTCGCCGCTGCTCGTCGCCGTGACCGAGCCCGATGAACCTGTCCCTGAGGACAGCTCATCGCCCGCGCTGAGGGTGGTCGGGGCAGCGCCGAGGCTCAATCCCGTCTGGCCGCCGGCGTCGGCGCCAGCGCAGGCGGTCAGCAGACACAGCGAGAACAGACGCCGCGGGACGAGCATCAGCGCAGGGTAGCGCATCTTCGCGCCGCGCGAAAGCGCGCGATGCGGGCCAAAAACCAGCGCCGGTCCTCGCCGCGGGGTGCGGTGAGGCCGGCGTCGTCTGGACCCGGGCCGGGCGACCCGAGGTCTCGGCTCAGCTGGCGGCCTACTTGGCCTTGGCGGCCTTGGGCACCGTCAGCACGGTGTCGATCACGTGGATGACGCCGTTGGTGGTCATGATGTCCGGCGAGATGACGGTGGCATCATTGATCTTCACGCCGCTGGTGGCGTCGATGGTCAGGTCGGCGCCGTTGACCGTCTTGGCGGTCGGCATCGTGGCCACGTCGGCGGCCTTCACCGAGCCCGCGACCACGTGGTAGTTCAGCAGCGCGCTCAGGTTCTTCTTGTTCTTGAGCAGCTTGTCGAGGTCCGCCTTCTTCAGCTTCGCGAAGGCCTCGTCGGTCGGCGCGAACACGGTGAAGGGGCCAGCGCCCTTCAGGGTCTCCGTCAGGCCGGCCGCCTCGATGGCGGTGAGCAGCGTGGTAAAATTGCCGGCATCGGTGGCGGTCGTGAGGATGTCCTTGGTCGGGGCCGGAGGCGGCGGCGGCTCGGCGGGGGGGGCCGGCTCCGGGGTCGGCTCGGCGGCGACGACCGGGGCGGGCTCAGGCGCCGGCGTATCGGTCGGCGGGGTGGTTTCAACGGGCTTACCGCAGGCGACGATGGCGAGCGACACGACCACGGCAAACAGGGGGGACAGGGACTTCTTCATGATCTTCTCGTGCTTTCTTCGGGACGTTTTTGGCGGTGCCAGTGGCGCCGCAAAGTGGCGCTGTTTTACGCCTTTCCTGGCGAGAGGCAACCCTTCCGCGGGGGGCCTGCGGTCCGCAGCGGGGCTGCGAAGCCCGGATGCATCGCCCGTGTCTCAGCCCGGCACGGTCGTGAGTCGATCGACCAGCTGCTTGAGCTTGAGTCGGTCGTACGGCACCAGCACGCCGCCGCGGGCCTCGATGAGATCACGGACCTGCTCGGCACCGCCGCCGCCGACCACCCAGGGGGTCTTTCCGCAGGCCTCGGCGTAGCCGTCGATCAGCTCACGGACCCGGTATGCGGGCGGGACGATGGTCAGCGACAGACCGACGATATTGGGGTGGACCTCCGCCACCGCGTGGCGGATCGCGTGCGGCGGAGTTCGGGGCCCGAGCATCACCGTGCGAAAGCCCCAATCGGTGAAACGCAGCCCCACGCCATAGAGCGGCACGGCGTGCTCCTCATCGGCGAAGCAGGCCAGCAACGCGGTCTTGCTCGGCGCCTCGGGCTGGCTCAGGCGCAGGATGTAGCGCAGCGCGTTGCCGATGATCTCCGAGGCGAGGTGCTCCTGACCGATGCTGATGGTGCCCTCGTGCCAGCGCTGGCCGATCTGCTGCAGCACCGGGCCGAAGACCTTCTCGAACAGCGCCGGCGCGGCCCCCAGGAACAGCGCGTGGGTGACGGCGGCCTCGAGCATGTCGGCGTCGAACTTCTCGACCGCGGCGATGATCTTTTGGATCGCAAGCTCGTGGGTGTCGACCTCGATGTGGGCGAACTCCTCGCGGTTGTCCCGGGTCGCTAGCACCATCTGCGCCGCCTGCGACGGCGCGATGCCGCCGTCGCACAGCTCGCGGACCCGCTTGATCAGCTCGATGTCCTGGTCCGTGTAGAGCCGGTAGGCCGCGGCCGTGCGCCGCGGCGCCGGGATCCCGTAGCGCCGCTCCCACGCACGCAACGTCGCCGCCGAGACGCCGGTCATCTCTGCGACGGATTGAATGCGATAGCGACCGTTCTCGGACACAGGAGGCGTTCTCTTCCGGGCGGCCTCGGCCACCACTTCACCGGGCCACGCGGCGTCTCGCAGCGCGCAAACCCTATGCAAACCCTCTATACTCGCCTTCTGGCGAACTGGCAACCAAACTCGCGGGCGACCGTCCGGCATCTCTGCGCGAGCCCGCCAAACCCCGGGTCGCCGGCCCTGTGGCCCCGCGCCGCGCCAAAACTCGCGCCTGGCCGTCCCGCCGCGATATCGCCGGGGGGTGCGCGGGAACATCGCCGATCCAACTGACCTCTGCTATGAGGTTGAGCGAAGCTTGATCCCCATGCCGCGTACGATGTTCTCCCTGATCACCCTGAGCCTCCTCCTCGCCTGCACCGCCGCTGCCGCCCAGCCCGGTGAGTCGACCAATTCCGCGCCGTCACCCGCCGCCACCGCACCGGGCACCCTCTCGCTGCGGCTCTCCGGCTTTCACAGCGCCGCGGGTCAGGTCCTCATCGCCGTGTTTCGCGGCGCGGACGGCTTCCCCGGCAAGCCCGAGCAGGCCGTCAAGACCGCGGTCGCCAAGATCTCCGACGGCCGGGTTCGCCTCGAGCTCACCGACCTCGCGCCAGGCGAGTACGCGGTCTCGGTGGTCCACGACGAGAACGGCAACAACACCCTCGACACCAACTGGGTCGGCATGCCCAAGGAGGGCATCGGCATGTCCAACAACGCCAAGGGCCGCATGGGCCCGCCGAAGTACCGCGACGCGAAATTCACGGTCACCGCCGCAGGCGCCGTGCAGGCGATCGACATCGTCTACCTGTGAGCGCCCGCGGCCGCGCTCACTGCCGGACGTGGCGCTGCAGCGCTGGCATCGCGCCCTCGGTCGTCGTGAAGTAGTCGAGGCCCGTCGCGCCGAAGGCGATCGCCTCACCCTGCAGCTCGACGGCGAGCGGCACCGAGCACCCGGCGCCGACGAAGGCCTGCCACAGCGGCGCATCCGCCGGCCGCGGCCACATGCGGGCGAAGAAGTAGGTGCGCACGACCACCCAGTCGCCCGCGCTCGACACCGCGCCGCCGGTGCTGAGCCCGCCGAGCCCGAGCTCGAGCTGGCCGACCTTCTCGAGCTCGCGGCTGGGTCCGGTCGTCAGCGGGGCGGCCCCGAGGAAGACCATCGAGACCCCGTCGTTGGCCTTCGTCACCACGTACAGGTCGCCGAGCTGCGGGTCGACGATCAGGGTCTCCGCGTTGTGGGCCTGGCCGCCCGGGTACGTGAATGTCAAGACCTCGACCCCGCCGATGCTGGCGACCACCCCCGACTTGCCGGGATCGACGGGCGGCTCGGGCGCGCGATACACCGTGATCGACGGGTACTGCTCGAGGTTGTCGCCGATATCGCCGACATACAGATAATCCTGACCGGCCTTCGGACCTGGCCCAAGGGCCATGTCCTCCCAGTCCCGCACCGTCGCGCCCTGCAAGCTGTAGACCCCCAGCGGCGCGCCCGCGCTCGTGAAGGTGTAGAGCCGCGGGCCCTCGGGGTCGGAGTCGTTGTGGGTCCACAGCACGCCGGGCGAGCCGCGGCTCACCGCCAAACCGGAGGCCTCCGTCAGCGCCACCGACTCGAGCTTGCCCTGGTTCACCGCGCCGCCGTAGACCGGGCAACCCGCGACCTTGACCAGCGTCTGCGCCTCGGCGCTCGCGCCGTCGTCGTCGAGCACCGTCAGGGTCACCCCGTAATTGCCGAGCGCGGCGAAGGTGTGCTCCACCGCGGCCCCCACCGCCTTCTCGCCGTCGCCGAAGTCCCAGCGGTGCTCGACGACCTCGCCGTCCGGGTCGCTCGAGCCCGCGCCGGACAGCTTCACCAGCAGCGGGCCCGGGCCCTGCGTCGGCTCGGCCGCGAGCTTCGCCGTCGGCGGCAGGTTCTCGGCCCCCGTCACCGCCCCGCTGCTCGGCCCGCCCTCGGCCCCGGCCGTCGTCAGCGCCGCCTCGCTGCTCGCCGCGCTCGCCGCCTCGCTCATCGCCGCGCTCGCCACCTCGCTCATCGCCGCGCTCGCCGCCTCGCTGCTCGCCGCGCCGCTGTTCGAAGCGCCCTGTCCCGGAGAACATGCCCCGAGGGCCAGCACCAGGAGCGAGCGCGCGGACATCGGGCTCACGCCGCCGTCGGACCCGAGAGCCGCTGCAGTCCGCGCAGCACCTCGTCGATGCGGACCAGGAACTCGCGGGCCGACTGCGGCCGCATGTGCGGGTCCATCAGCAGGCAGTCGTCGACCAGCTCGACGAGGCGGCGCGGCATGCCGGGGAGCTTCTGCGCCAGCGAGGGCGCGGCGCGGCTGACCTTGGACTTGAGGATGAAGGGCCCGTTGCTGCCGGCGAAGGGCGGCTCGCCGACGAGGGCCTCGAAGAGCATCACGCCGAGCGCGTAGATGTCGAACAGCGGGGTCGCCGGCTTGCCCTGGACCTGCTCCGGGGCCATGTACTCGGGGGTCGCCACGAAGACGCCGGGCGAGCTCTTGCGGGCCTCGCCCTCGGCCCACGCGGCGATGCCGAAGTCGAGCACCTGCACCGCCTCGCCGTCGCCACCGGGCAGCGGGATCAGCATGACGTTGTCGGCCTTGAGGTCGCGGTGGATCACGCCAGCCTCGTGCGCGGCGCGGACCGCCCGGGCGACATCGCGGAGCACCCGACAGGCGCGCAGCACCGGCAAGTACTGGTTCTGCTGGACCTCCTCGTACAGGTTGTGACCGACCAGATACTCCGTCACCATGAACAGCCGGCCGTCGCCCAGGCGACCGGCCTCGAAGACCTGGGCGATGTTCGGCTGACCCGTCGCGCTCGCGTCCCGCACCGAGCGGCGAAACCGGTCGACATCCTCCTCCGTGCGCACCCACGTCTTCCACTGCGAGCTCAACACCCGCACCCCGACCTTGCTGCGCATCTGCGTGTGCTCGGCGAGATAGAGGTCGCCGAAGCTCGCCGCGCCGACGTACTCCAGCACGCGGTAATGCGCCGCAAGCAAGGTCCCCACCGCGACGGTGTCCTCGGCTGCCTCTGACAGTCCTTGCTGCGTCCCCATCGTCCGCTCGGGCCCAGGCTACCACGCCGACTCACGCCCGCGGGCCGTGAAACCGGGGCGCTCGCCGTTTCTTGCGGTCTCCGGCGCCGGGCGGGTGAATCACATCCATCCGAGATCCTGGGCGGCGCGGACATCGTCGTTTCCGCGCGCCGGGGCCCCTACCGCCGGCGCGGCGCGGCCGCCCGCGTGTCATCATCCGCCGCCATGGCCCCCGAGGACGAGGTCTACAACCGCATCGGCGAGGAGGGCTTCGCCCGCCTGGTCGCCGCTTTCTATCGCCATGTCCGCAGCGACGACCTGCTCGGACCGATGTATCCGCCGCACGATCTCTCCGGCGCCGAGCAGCGCCTGCGGGACTTCCTGGTCGGCCGCTTCGGCGGCCCGCAGCGCTACATCGCCCAGCGCGGCCACCCGCGCCTGCGCATGCGCCACATGCCCTTCGCCGTCGATCTCGCCGCCCGCGATCGCTGGGTCGCGCTGATGAACGCCGCGCTCGACGAGGCCGCGCTCGAGCCGGACAGCGCCGCCACCTTGCGCGGCTTCTTCGCCGACACCGCGACCTTCCTGATCAATCGCGGTTGATCGCCAGGCGACCGCGGCCGACCCTCAGGGCAACACCGCGACCGCGGCCTGCCCGCGCCGCACGCGGGCGCGATGGACCAGCACCTGCCCGGTCGCCGCCAGGCACAGCGCCGACGCCACCGCGAAGTGAGCGGCGTAGCCGAGCGCCTGCGCCGAGAAGCCGCTGAGGGCGCTGGCCAGGCCGGTGGCGAGCACGACCACGCTGGCCTGCGCCGTGTAATCGGTGCCGGCCGCGTGTGGGCGGGTCGCGTCCATCATCATCGTGAACAGCGCCGCGGTGGCCATCCCGCTGGCGAGGTGCTCGAGGATGCAGATCACATACACCCGGGTCAGGTCCAGCGGTCCCAGGGCGAGCAGCGCGTAGCTCGCGACCGCGACCGCCTGCAGCAGCCCGGAGATCAGCAACATGCGGTAGCGGCCGTACGCGCCGACGAGGGCGCCCCCGATCATCGCCCCGACGAGGCCGGCGATGAAGCCCGCGGTCCCGGTGATCCAGCCGAGCGCGACCAGCGAGATGTCACGATCGACGAACAGCGGCCGCAGCATCGCTGTCGCCGACGCCTCGCCGAACTTGAAGGCCGCGATCGTCAGCAGCCAGCTGCGCATGCCCGGCTGGCGCAGGAACCCGCGCAGCATGCCCGGGCCGATCGACTCCGGAGCCGGCGCGACCGGCTCGCGCGTCATCAGCACCGGCACCAGCGCCAGCGCCGAGGTCGCGGCCATCCAGTAGAAGCAGCCCGCCCAGCCGATCCGCTCGAAGAGGATGATCAGCACCCCGCCGCTCAGGATCATGCCGAGCCGATACGCCGCGACCTGCATCCCGTTGCCGAGGCCGCGCTCCTCGGGCCGCAGCAGCGCGACCGCCAGACCGTCGGCCGCGATGTCCTGCGTCGCCGCGAGCAGGTTGATCAGCAGCACCCCGAACAGCAGCGGCGCCAGCCCGTCCTGCGGCTCGGCCCGCGCCAGCAGCAGCATCGTGGCGATCGCCGCCAGCTGCAGCGGCACGATCCAGACCCGACGCCGACCGAGGCGCGCCGAGCCGTATCGGTCGACCAGCGGCGCCCACAGGAACTTCAGCCCCCACGGCAACATCAACAGCGTCGCCAGACCAATGCCCTCGAGCGACACGCCCTCGCGGCGCAGCATCACCGGCAAGGTCTGGCGGAAGAACCCGTCCGGCAGCCCCTGTGCGAGGTAGAGCGAGCCGAGCAGCGTCAGCTTCTTCACCGTGTTCGCATCAGGCACCGCGCCGACGATACCGGGCGTGGTAACCCGCCGCACGCCGCATTCGCCGCCCCCCTCGCGGCCCTGCCGTCGCGCGCGCGGGATCGAGCACCCCGTCGCGCCCAGCGCTCGGGGGCCCGCGAGCCCGCCTCAGATCACGCCCTCCGCGCAGGGCCACCGCCCCCTTTCACCCTTTGGGCCGCGGCAGGCGCCCCCTCCGCCTCGTGGCCGCAGGCGCCAGCGGCTCAGCAGCGCCGTGATACCCTCATACGGATGTCCGCGCCGATGCCCGTCGGATCTGAGAGCGACGCTGTGTCGCGCCAGATCGGCCGATTCACGGTGCTGGGGCTGGTGGGCCGCGGCGGCCTCGGCGAGGTCTATGCCGCCTACGACCCGGAGCTCGACCGGCGCGTCGCCCTCAAGGTCCTCGTCCACGCCGACGACCGCTCCGGCCTCGCTCGCCTGCGCCGTGAGGCCATGGCCATGGCCCGGCTCTCACACCCCAACGTCGCCCGCGTCTTCGACGTCGGCACCGTCGACAGCCGCCTCTTCATCGCCATGGAGTTCATCCGCGGCCAGTCCCTCCGCGCCTGGCTCGCCGAGCACCCGCGCACCTGGCGGGAGGTCCGCGACGTGTTCCTCGCCGCCGGGCAAGGCCTCGCCGCCGCCCATCGCGAGGGCATCATCCACCGCGACTTCAAGCCCGACAACGTCCTCATCGACGAGGAAGGCCGGGCCCGCGTCGTCGACTTCGGCCTCGCCATCCCCGCCGACGAGTCCGTCCGCACCGCGGATCACGACGAGCTCGACGTCACCGCCGAACCCTCCGACCCCAACACCGGCGGCACCCCCGCGTACATGGCCCCCGAACAGCACCTCGGCTGCCCTCCCGACGCCCGCGCCGACCAGTTCAGCTTCTGCGTCGCCCTCTTCGAGGCCCTCTACGGCCGCCGCCCCTTCCTCGGGCGCACCTGGCAGACCCTCAGCCATCAGGTCCTGCGCGGGGGCGTAGAGACCCTCGCCGCCGCCCGCCGCGTGCCGCCCCACCTGCGCCGCGTCGTCCTGCGCGGCCTCGCGGGGACCCCCGGACGCCGCTATCCCGACATGGACGTGCTGCTCGCCGAGCTCGCCCACGAGCCAGCGCCCTCGCGCGCGCCCAGGTACCTGCTGCTCGGCGCGGCGGCGCTGGGTCTGACGGCCGCGACCGTCGCCTTCAACCTGTCGTCCTCGCCGCCCGCCGCGAGCGTGGTCCCAGCCGTCGAGGCCACGCCGGCCGCTCTGGCTCCCGACCGTCAGGACCTGCAGGTCGAGGCGCTACTCGGCCAGCTGCGGCTGGCCCGCATGCTGCGCAGCGGCCACCGCGAGAGCGAGGCGCTGGAGCTGCTGCGCGCGGTCGCCGACGCCGCCGAACAGACTCTGGGGCCCGGGCACTCGCTCAGCATCGCGGCCCGCGGCGAGCGCGACGCGCTGGCGACCGAGCTGAAGGCCCGCTAGCACTTCAGGACATGTCCACTGGTACATGGCCTCGGGGACAGACATCTACTGGCCCACGAGAACGAGTGCCGCCCGCAGCGGCGCCGGACTAGCCGTGCTCCTCGATCGCCGTGCGCAGCGCCGAGACGCTGGCGGTGCGGACGTAGACCACCCGCGAGTCATCGGGCACGAGCTCCTTCACCTGGTCGCGCAGCGCGTGCGAGACCATGCCGACCATCACGACCACGAGGCCGATCTTGCCGAGGCTGTTGCGCAGCCCCGGCGGCAGACGCTGCTCGTAGTGCTTGACCGACCAGCCGAGCTTCTTGGCGACATCGCGGTAGCGGCTCGACATCCCGCCGTGTCCGCCGACGACGACCACCGTGTGCTCGGCCTCATCCTTCGATTTCTCCTGGATGTGTGACATGCCAAACCCTTCTGCAAGGCCCAGGCCAGGCCTACTCACCAAACATACGCGGCCCCCCACCCTGATCTGACCGAGCCCCTGGTACCTTTGTCACCGGCTCCCCTCGCCCCCGCGCCAAACTGACAACTGCATCGCCGCGCCCGTCATTCCCGACCGCATCACGCGCACCACGAGCCGCGCCCGCGCGACCCGGCGCTGCCAGCCCCTGCCCATGCTGCACTCGATGCTCGAGCGCCTGGCCCTCACCGACTGCGCGTCGGAGCTCACACGGCGGACACCGCGCTCCCGACCACCCCGACCTCGGTGACCGTGAACTCGCGCTCGTTGCGAAACACCACGTCGAAGATCGGCAGCCCGCTGGCCAGCACCGACAGGGTCGCGCCGAGCTGAGCCGCCGCGACCCGCCGCATGTCCTTGAAGAGCACGCCGAAGTGACCCTCGTCGACCGGCAGGAAGTCGGGGTGGATCGTCAGGAAGCGGGCGACCTGCTCGCGCGTGAAGTCGGAGACCTGGGGGTGATTGACGAACATCTGCGTCGCCCCGCAAGCCGGGGAGATCAGCGGCACCCGCGTGAACGGCCAGACCCCGCGCTCGAGCCGAATGTTGACCACCGCGCCCTCCTGGTGCCCGCCGCCGAGGGTCGTGTACTCGAGCTCGTGCGCGCCGCCCCACCGCATCCGCAGATAGGTGCGCAGGAACGCCGCCAGCAGCTCGGCGCGGACCATGTAGCGCGCGGGGTGCTGCATCATCAGGCGCAGGTGCCCGCAGCCGAGGTTGCCCGGCGTCGTCATGTGCTCGCAGATCAGATCCCACAGCTCCGGCGGCGGCGCGCTCATGAACCTCCGCCAGTCCTGCGGCGTGCTCGTCACCGGCGGCAAGTGGGGGGCGATCCGCGGGTCTGCCCGCATCGCCCGGATCAGGTTGTTGCCCGCGTGCGTGTCCGAGTGGATGTAAAAGTGCCCGAAGGTGTCCAGGTAGGCGCGCAGCAGCGTCTCCATGCACTCGAGCGGGAAGGGCTTGCCGGTCGAGCGCTCGAGCGAGGTCAACGCCAGCATGAACTCGCCCGCGTCCCCCCCCGGCGTCCCGATCACCCCGTGGTCGTCGCGGCCGTCGACGCACGACGACTTCCCGTGCAGCAGCAGCGCCGCCATCTTCACCCACCGCACGCTGTGCGGGTCGCCGATGTGCGCCTCGATCTGCGCCCGCGTCAGCGCTCCGACCGGGCTGTCCGCAGGGACAGGTGATGGCGCCGCCGCGACTCGACGCAGCACCGCCTCGTCGCGCACCGTCGCGAAGCCGAGCTTCTTCCAGGCCATCACGCCGCCGTCCATCACCGCGACGTAGCCCATTCCGGCGCACTCGAGCGTGCGGGCCGCCTCCGCCGCCCGCGGCCCGCCGTTGCGCGAGATCAACACCACCGGCGTGCCCTCCGGGTAGCGCTCCGGCAGCTCCAGCAGGCGCTCGCTCGGCAGCCACTGACTGCCGGGGATGTGCCCCTGCGGCCCGACCAACTCCTCGGCGTCGCGGACATCGACCAGCAGCACGCCGCGCCCGAGCCGGCCGATGAAGTCGGCCGCCAGATACGGGGTCCCGCCGTCGCTGCGCCACATGTTGCCGATCCAGTTGAGCTTGACCATCCGCTCCTGGACCGGCATCGCCGAGATCGTCTCGGGCGACAGCCGCGTGCTGGAGGTCAAGAGGGCGTTGACGGGGCTCGGCTCGGTGCTCATGGCGACGGGCTGGCACAATAACGCGGTCCACCCTTCAACCGACACGGCCTCCGCCCTCAGGGCTCACGCGGCGCCGGCTTGGCCCGCCAGGGCGAGGCCGCCCCCTCGCGCACCAGCAGCGCCCGGGCCGAGCGGCGCACGACCAGGAAGTAGTAGGGCATCGGCACCAGGATCGCGATCAGGGTCCACTGATGGACCTCCGCGCCCGCCCCCGCGATCATCAGCAGCACGACCAGCAAGCCGAGGCCGGCGGTGATCGGCCCGCGACGGCGCTGCCGCGGCGTGAAGCGCTCGGGCTCGCGGCGCACCAGCACGATCTCCGCCACGCAGGCGACCCCGATCGCGACCAGCGCCGTCGCCGTCGAGAGCAGCGCGATCTTGTTATAGATGTCCAGCAGGCTGTCGCTGAAGGTCAGCAGCATCAACACCCCGGTCATCGCCGACGACACCCCGAGCGCCCACACCGGCGTGCCCGTGCGGGGGTGCAGCCGCGCGAGCCGCTTCGGGGCCAGACCGTCGCGCGCGGTCGCGAAGGCCATGCGGCTGGTGACCAGCAGCCAGCCGTTCAGGATCCCCGCCACCGACACCAGCGCGCCGATCGTCACCAGCAGCGCCCCGACCTCGCCGAACTTCGCGCGGGCGATCGTCGCCAGCGGGCTGGCCGAGCCCGCCAGCTCGCTCGCCGGCGAGGCCAGGTTCAGGGCCAGCAGCACCAGCAGATACACCGCGCAGGTCACCGCGAAGCCGGTGTACGCCGCGCGGCGGATCGTCGGCCCGGCCCCGCGGACCTCCTCCGCCGGCACCGTCACCGACTCCATGCCGATGAACAGCCACGACACCAGCGACACCGCCGGCAGCAGCGAGGCCGCCCCGTGCGGCGCGAAGGGCCGCAGGTTGTCCAGCGACGCGTAGGCCAGCAGCGCGACGCTCAGCACCAGCAGCGGCACCAGCTTGAAGATCACGGTGACCGTCTGGACCATCCCGCCGGCCTTGACCCCGATCGCGTTGAACAGGGTCAGCGTCCACAGCAGCACCTGGCTGACGAGGAACGCCGTCATCGGCGCCGACGCGCCCGGCCACAGCACCGCGAGGTAGGTGATGAACGCGGTCAGGAACGCCGCGTTGCCGATCACCGCGCACATCCAGTACAGGTAGCCGACCTCGAGCGCCGCGAAGTCCCCGAAGGCCCGGCGCGCGAACGCCTGCAGCCCGCCGCTGACCGGATAGGCCCCGCCGAGGTCGGCGAACACCGAGGTCAGGCACAAATAACCGGCCGTGTTGATCGCCCACGCGACCAGGCCCAGCGGCCCGGCGGCCTCTGCGAGGCCCGCGGGCACCACGTAGATGCCCGAGCCGATCATGTTGCCGACGACCAGCGCCGTGGTCGCCACCGGGCCGAGGCCACGGACCATCGCCGAGGCGGAGCGCGCCGCCATGTCCAGCCCTCCGCGCATCGACGGTGCGTTCAAGACCTATCCGATCGGTCGCAGCCGGCTCATCAGCGGCTCGACCTGTTTGCCGATGCCCTGGTCCTTCGCGCGGCGCACCAGCCCGCTGGTGGTGAACAGCGCGAAGCTGACGTAGTCGTAGAGCATCTCCTTGAGGAACTTCTCGATGTTGGCGCCGGCCGCGAGCGCGCGGGCGTTGTCGACGACGCGCTGGCTGTGAAAGGTCCCCTTCTCGAAGGGGCCGGCGTTGCGAAACACGATCTCGTAGGTGCCGTCGGCGAAGCTGGCGAGGCTGTTGCGCAGGGTCGTCCCCTTGCCCGCCGTGTCGGCCTCCTGGTGGATCTCCCGCAGCACCGCATTGGCCGTGTCGACGATCTCCAGCGGCCCGCCGCTCAGGCGCGGCCGCTGCATCGCCACGTGCTTCGACTGCACCAGCTGAAACAGCTGCTTGGTGGTCTCGAACTCGCCGAGGCCGAGCACCCGGCCGAGGTCGTTGACGCTCTGCAGCCCGTCGATGCTAAACCACAATGCCAGCAGATCCTTGCCCGGATCGCCGCGGCCCGGGATCCGCTCCGGCACGTAATCGGCGCTCGGGACCCGCTGACGGAAGTAGCGCATCTCGTCCATGCGGGTCACGCCGTCCATCAGCATGCCGTTGAGGCTGATGCTGTGGCGCGAGCTCAGCTGGGTCTCGTCGAAGCCGTCGAGGAAGCAGTACATGCCGTCGGCGACCGTCAGCGACGCGAGCACGATCTCCTCCACCTGCCGGGCGAGATAGGTGTACACCTGATTGTGCGTCAAAAGCCCCAGCTCGACCCCGGCGTCGCCGTAGCGCTCGCCGCTGTGCTGCGCGAGGTGGTCGAGGATCGCCCGGTGCCCGACCTCGTCGATCACCCCGAAGCGATACAAGATCCGCCCGAGCCGCTCATCCTCGACATCGGTGCGGGCCGACACCGCGTTGCCGCCCTCGACGAAGATGCTCCGGTTGTGCTCCCCGTCGCGGACCGTCAGCTCGCCGCGCCACCCGGCCTGGGCCACCAGCGCCAGCACGTCGCACAGCGCGCCAGGCGACACGATCTCGCCCGCCAGCCGCACCACCGCGCCGTCCTCCTCGTCGCGCCGCCCGTCCTGGCCCGTGAAGCGCATGAAGATCACGTGGTCCGGCGTCGGCATCAGCCGAAATGCCCCATCCTTGCGCCGCTTCAGCTGCTCCGCCGCCGAATCCCCCAGCGGATGCACCACACCATTGCTGTCGACCCAGACCAGCTCGTCCTGCGCATGTCTCATGTCCGCCAGCCTCCGACATCGTTTGGTAACACCACAGACCCCGATGCCGCAAGCCGCGCCACCCGGCCAACCCTGCATCCCGTGCCCGGCAAACCCCGTCCCGCCGCCTCGCGCCGCGGCTCCATCCTCCTCGGCACCCTCCTCCTCGCCCTCGCTGCCTGCGCCGGCCGCTCACCGCTCGCCTCCACCTCGCTCACCCACACCTCGCCCGCCGCCGCCTGCCGCGACCCCGCGCGCATCGTCCGCCAGACCGCCTGGGACAGCCACCGCCACCTGACCCTCGCCCACGGCTTCGACGCCCTGCCCGGCCCACCGAACGCCGGTCCACGCCTCGCCGCGCGCCTCGATCGGCTCGCCGACACCTGGGCCGCCGCGCGCACCGCCAGCTGCAAGCTGCACGGCCACGGACTGTCCACCGCCGACTTCAACGCCCGCGCTGCCTGTCAGAACGCCGTGTTGTGGCAACAGGCCGGCATGCTCGCGCGCGTGACCGCGGCCCCGGCCGCCGCCTTGACCCGCGTCGACGCCGGCATCGACGAGCTGGAGGACGCGCTGCGCCGCTGCGAACGTGGGCCGCTGCTGGCGCTGTATCGCGGCCCGAAGGCGCTGGTCACCGCACGCATCGAGCTCGCGCAGGCCGACGTGGCGATCGCCCTCGGTGACGGCTCCTGGGCCCAGGCGGTCGCCCACGCCGCGCGCGAGCCGGCCGTCGACGCCGCGATCGCCGAACGCCTGCGGGTCCCGGTCCAGATCGCCCTGACCTGGGGTTCCTGGCTGCGGGGACAGGACCACAAGGCCAGCACGCGT
>Ga0075152_10000914_pt1 | contig 21359 bp, 36 predicted proteins | sample JI61114C2DNA_FD_70964 | JGI IMG/M metagenome (GOLD analysis project Ga0075152, IMG submission 70964) | Wastewater effluent complex algal communities from Wisconsin, to seasonally profile nutrient transformation and Carbon sequestration -... | ecosystem: Engineered > WWTP > Effluent > Algae...
TGCCATCATACAACCACACAATTAAAAAAATCAAACCCCAAACCCAATCATTGAATCCATCTGTTGCATCCCTCTTTGATGATGATCAGGGGTCATAAAGGTGGCTTCAGATATGCATATGCTAATATGTCGAAGTAGTTCCGTCATTCTCGACGAACGACCTGTTGAAACCTGGTTTTCCGATAGTGGGAGCTCGGAAACTCTCATACCAGGTCCTAACAACCAGGACAACCCTTTGACCGTGGAAATACGGTCCATGTCATGAGCACCAACTATCGCAAAGCTGCCCAGATCGGTAAGCCTCTTAGCAAGACGCAGTTTCAACGAATGCTGTTGAGGTAATCGTAGTCTCCCGCGATCAAAGCATACAGCAATTGTAATGTCTTGATTGTAAAGTGGCAATCAACAATCTAAGTAGAGAGAGCCTCAAAGCATCGGTTCATCAACATTAACATTAATATCATCTTCTGCAGCTCTCTGCAAAGCTTTTGTAGCTGATCGGCTCGCCCTCAGTCATCTGTGTTCCCAACGTTCCGTTGGTTGTATAGGAGGTGCTCTTTGTCTTTCGGTGAGTCTTGTCGATATCGTAGCAGTATCCCTCGAACAGTTCCTGTACGCTCTTGTCTCTCAGAATCAATGCGTTCTACTCTGGGTTCTCTACGAGAGTGTCCTCCGAAATCTGGTTCTTGTATTCTTCGTAGTTATCCTCGATGCTCTGAGTAAAATCTCAGTTACCAATGGAACGAATGGTGATCGCAGCTCTTTGCGGCTAAGCCGCATCCAGTCAATATTCTTCAACCAAGTATGCTGCTTCAGCTCGTCGATTCCGTCGGCTCCCAGTCGATAATGAGGGTTCCTAATCAGCAGTTTATTGACGAAATCGACGCTCTAAGGTGACCAGTTCTTTGGTATCTCCTCAGGCTTTACTTCCACCTGTTTTGAAAGGATCTGATCGCGTATTTCTTTGCGGTTCTTCCCTATGTAAGGTCTTCGACCAAGCATAAACTCGTAGCACATCACACCTAAAGCAAAGAAATCCACACAGTACGAATGATTTTTTCTGCACATCACCTCCGGTGCCATGTAGCCAGGGGTACCGCTGGTGTCATTAGCATTGTCCTATCTCCACTCCCGAGAAATGCCCAAATCTGTTAGCCTCACGTACCCATTGGATTCAAGCACTAAATTTTCAGGCTTGATATCCCGGTGGATCACTCGGTTGGTGTGCAGATATTGCAGGGATAAGACGATGCAGGCAACGAAAAACTTTGTCTCCACCTCCGTAAATTTTCTTCGTTTGCCTATATGGTAGCGTAAATCGCCTCCGTTGATATAGTCCATCACCAGGTAGAGGTTCTAACGGTCCTGAAAAGCATATGACATATTCACCAGAAATGGGTGTTTCAGCCGTGCTAGCAGTGTTCTTTCATTCATTACCGAGTTTATTGACTTCTTGTCGATGATCTTGGTCTTGTACATCTCCTTCATCGCGAAGATCTTTGAGTTTCGCTTCATCTCCACCTTCCAGACTTTGCCGAAGCCCCCCTTCCCCACCACATAATGGAGTCGAAAGTGCTGCTTGCCGATACTGTCACTTATCAGTAGTTTGCTCTCGAACGGCTCTTTCGAATGGGACTCTTCCCTCTGAACGTGGTCCCGAGATGTCCACGGCACAGAATTCGTCCAGCTTGGTAGTTCGTTCTTTGGCAGTTTTATGGAGTAATTATATCTGAGTTCATTCAGTCTGCTACATTGAGAGGACCGGAGAAGGTGACATTTGCTCCCTTTTATTGTCGTAGTAGGTAAAGCCTCCAATGCTGAGCCCTCTCCGATGAGACTTTTTCTTCGGGTCTACTAGCAACTCATTTTGCGCACGAAAACCTTTCTGCATCGTGCTGCCGTAGAGATCCTTATTATTCTTAGTTTTGTCGCTTCGATTGGAGCCTCCTTCTTTGATGCTTGGCCGCTCCGGATGCTTCAGTTCGCGAAGCTTGAGCAGATCGCGGAACTGTGACATTATTTTTATTAATAGAGTAATTAAGCACAGCTTGACTAATCACTCGGTGGGATAGTTACAATCAGATCAGCTTGATAGTGTAGATGCCAGTACGCGGGTCAGCATAGTCCGGATGCATGTCTTCTAGTGCCCATTTCTCCTCATGAAGCCCTTTCTACTGAAGTGTATCAGCGAACTTGTTCAGATCGTTGTCTTTTAGCTTAAATGCCAGGAACAGCTTGCATTCCGGTCGATAAAGATCTAACATTGAATGCACGCGCTATATAAGATTGTTACTTACGTTGAGGAAGGCTTTGATGCTTTCAGGGCTGACAAATGGTTCACTCGCTACTATCATGTCAACCTTCACATCTTTCAACTGCCATTAGTCGTTCCTGCATTACTCTGGCTACTACCAATTGGAGGGTAAGAACACTATTCTGTCCTGGGTTACCAGCTTGTTGTTTCTTATGTTCATCTCGATGATTTCCTTCACCACAGGTAGGTCTGTAGCGTACACTTTTGCTCCGAGTGCAGCGAGGTATATGCTGAGGAGCCCTGCTCCACATCCCAGCTAAACCACAGTCTTACCCTTCAGCGGATATACCCGCTACTGATCAAGGTACAGCAAGGCCTTCGCTAGTGAGACACTCTTGATAAGTTGATCCTTACACTTTCCCATACCTTCGAGCCCGACCCATACCTTGGATTGGAGCTCTCAATGATGGTGATGGTGTTGTTCGGAGAACTCTCCTCGTAGTCGTCGATCTTGATGTCCCTCCTGAACAGATGGTTCTCCTCCATAGTGCAGACAGATATTAATTATTGACGATCATTAGTAAAATTTCTTGATGAGGTTGCTTGGATATCGAGGTTGAACGACGATTCGTCTTGCGCCTGGCGGAGGAGACAGTGATTTCTCCCTTATGTCTACAGGCCGCCTGGATTGGCTCGGCAAGTTTGCTGAAACATTCTTCGAAATTCTCTGGTCCTGCTGCTGTTTTGGAAGGAGATTGCTGTAGGTAAATACTACCTTAGGACTTGGCACGATTCGTGAAAAGTAGTCTTTCGATATTGTTCTCTGGTTTACCAGTTGGCTGGGTTCGGCTTTGGATACCCTCACAACTTTGCTATCGTTGTTGTTGCCTAATTTTGCCTGCCCTGTTTCATGGTACTCTAGGATAGGGTTCAGAGAATGGGTTGAAGTAACATCTGCAAAGGTGGTTCTCAGCCCTGAGTAAGAATTTTGTTTGTTAACTTCGTTGAAGTTTTGTAGCATCTCCTTGAGGGACTGCTGTTTCTTCTGATCGACGACCCTGGCGACTGCTGGAGACAGAAGCTTGAGCACCCATTAGCTGGTAGTACCATCACACAGAGTTGACTTCACCTCCTCGTTGATTGGCGCTGGTTTCTCCTGATCAACTTTGTCGTAACGAGACTTACTGACCGTTGCTGACTTTTCACGTATGGTCACCTCGCCGCTTTCCTGAAACTCTATCCTATCAGGTTCAGTTTCAAAATTGTTCTTTGGTCCGAACTTGCTCTTATGGAAGTTTGGGTTGTTCGACGGTTCCTGCTAACATTTCTTTAACACACCCTCACCGAATTAGATACGCTCGATAACACAAGAAGTTCTCGAATCGTTTGACTCATCCATACCGCTGCTTTTGAGTCTTTGATTCTGTTTTCCGCCAGTGGATAGTTCGCTCTCTTCGCTCATCTTCCTCGGAGAGTCTTCATAGCTGTTACGTTTTGAGCTGCACTGCCTGGCATTGTTCAGAGACATAATACGTTTTCCGACAGTTAGTTCGAGCTGGAGTGGCGGGATATTATCAGCAGGATTGGGAACCTCCATCAACAGACTTCTACTGAGGGTATTTTCACTGGCTTATGTCTTTTTATGTTGGCTGTCCTGCTTCTATTCCGGAAGCCTATCAATGTAGACGTAATCGTGCTCCTCTCGAATTCCATACGAATCCTAGAAGACCACCTCAAATGCGCTAGATTCGATCTTTATAGCGAACTCCTTCCGTAGTGCATTCGCAACAGTCTCTGTTTCCAGTTTGGAATCCACTCGAAAGGTACTCCTGCCATAGTACTTGGCCACCAAGGTGCGAACCAGCACTATCAGCAGTAAATCAACGATGGGATACTTGCAGATAACACTCACAAGATCGTCACTGCGATTATTGGAGAGCAAATGCAGCAGTTCAGCGATGAACTTCTTCATAGTTAGGTTGCAACTCAGTACCCTTTGCTGGCTCCTATCGTTAAGTTGGCTGCTGAGATACTCAAGGTGGGTCTGCTCGTCCAGTAGAAACTGCTTGAACCTGCTCAACAGCTGTGCAGAGCTGGTACTGGATGTTTGAAGAGGGACAACAAGCTCATCACTTGCGTTCTTGAAGCAGCAGCACAGTAGCAGGTAGTAGAAAGCCCGAACATTGCTGTGATTATCGGTGGGAATGCGTATGCAAGCATATGGATTGAGTTTGGGATCGCGTTGAGAAGTTCTGCAGACAATTCTGGAAAAGGGGCTTTCAAAGCCATATACCCTGAATGCAGCGAGCCCCACACCATCGCTTCTGAGAAGCTGAAGGTACTTCTGTTCGCTGGCAAATGCAACAGTTTCTTAGGGTTTGCTGCCGGACTGCATTACGTAGTTGGTGTGAAATATAGTTATACAGTTGCGGGTAGCAGGCCTGTAGGAATAAATCAGCAGTAACAATCTTCTTTGGGCTGATGTTGCCGCTCTCCATTCTGTGGTTTCTTGTTTAGGCTCACGCTGGTTGACTTGCGTAGCTTCTTTCCTGCTCGAACGCCATAATTCTGTGTAAGAAAGGTCATACTGATTCTGTTTAGACGTTGATTTCACCTTTTTCGATGCGGCGTAGAATCTTACCCGCAGTGTTCTTGAAGAGGGTTTCGATGTTGTCTCCTGAGCAAGCAGAGGTCTCATAAAAATCGAAGCCGTGTTTCTTGGCAAGCCTCTCGCCTTCCTCCAGTGGGACTTCTCGTCTGAGTAAAGCACATTGTACTTGCTATCCAGGTCTGATTTGTTACCGACCAGCACTACCTCCACCTTCTCAGTGGAGTGAGTACGAACTTCATGGAGCCACTTTACAACGTTCTAGAAGCTGTTGCGTTTACAAATATCGTAGACGATTATGGCTGCGATGGATCTGAGTTATCTGGAGCGGTACCCCTTATAGTAGGAACGAGTAATGGACTTAAAAGATTCCTGGCCGGCGGTATCCCAAATCTGAATCTTGATGTCCATATCGTTGAGCTTGAGCATTTTCGAGCCGAACTCAACCCCGAGAGTGGGCTAGTGTTCCACCTTATAGCGACCCTCAGTGAAGCGCAGAAGGATGCAACTCTTCCCAACATCTACGTGGATGGCATCGTACTGCTGTCGCCGATGATGATGAACTTGAGCAGGTAGTCAAAGTTGTTCGTCATTGATGCAGTATTATAGTTTTAATAGTTGGGACCGGCCAGCGGTATACGAATCGGCTGCGATTTACCATCAAGGGGCCTTAATGTTCAAGTCCTCAGTGAGTTTATCGAACTCTGCCGACTTCTCCAGTACGATGACCATCTTCACCTGAAATCTCTGGTCCCGACCTTCCCGTCTTTCTTCGCGTCCACCTTGGAACTGTTCAGTGCGAATGCTTTTGATCTTGGCGAAACCGTGCTTGACAAGGATCTGTGCCACCTTGGTAGCTTCGGCAGTAGTGATTCCGACACTGTCTAGTTCGATCGAGCCATGCTTCTTCATGATAAGTTTGCTGAGGAACAGCGAACGGCCGGTATTCGAACGAGCGGACAATCGATACACGTTGGTTTCGTCCAGACGCTTGCGCTCCTACCTCACGGGTTCAGTGGTCATTTGTTGAAATCAATTAATAATGAAGTCGCGCCACTGGTAAGCAATCAATATATAAGGCCCTTATGAGACTTTGACAGGGGTATAGAGGGATCATAGAACCAACCCATATTAATCGCATGACAGTCTGCAGCAATGTTGCTTCGTTATCTTCCAGTATCGGTTGCCTTGACTGTTTTAACGCTGGTAATTCAACCGGCCAGTTTCGATGAACTCAATTCTTTTAATTGGAGCGCATTAAACTTATCATGAGCGCCAGATTCGATCGCTTGAGAACGCAGCGTCTTCTTGGTACCAAACCAACTACTTCGGCGGTAAGATAGTCTCCTAAACAAACCAACTTGAACACACACTTAGACTAACTTGTAATTCTCCAGCACTCTCCAAATTTGAATTTCAAATGGGCGAGCAATCACGCATACCGCACCCGCTCCTTCCTCTGCTTCAGGGATTCAATGTGCTTTAACGATGAGCCGGCTGTAAAGGCTTCCAATGAAGACTGCGATGTGGAAAGTGATGAGGAGCAGATTAGAGTCTCCGAGCTACGTATGAGACAGTTTCTCATCGACGAACTTGAAAATAGGAAACGTTCAACTAGCGATTGATAAACTTCATCAGACTCTAGTGGTTGTCAACTTGTATGCTTGTTGCCGAATTTCATGTCTGAAGCGGGGGCTTCCTCGCTAATCTCCGACAGTAAGGAAGAGCGTTCCTTGCGTTCGCTCATCAAACCGATCATTCCGCCATATGTTGGATTGGCAGGCTTCTTAAAACCCAGACTATCAATGCGAATGTGCCCATGAGACGAATGTGAAGGAGCATTACTTTCTTGGTCGAGCATTGCCTACAGGTTACGCAAAGAGTCTTCCGAGAGTGGGCTAACATCAATCGGGAACAATTGACTAAATAGTTCGGGTTCAACCACCTCCTCGAATCGAAGATTGGAAAGTGGAATTCTTTCTCGATTGGTCTGCCGCACGAAGCTTCTTTGTTGCTCATTCTCCGGACGATTTTCTCGTTGAGAGTCTATCGCCGATACTCCCGTCATGTCGATGACTTCAGGCTAGTATCGTGATATCTGGGATTCCTTGATAACGTTGTGCAGCATCCGTTAGTCTTGCATCTCCATTTAACTACAAAAGAAGTCGGAGCTCTCCACCCGAGCCATATCATTCGCATTCTGGAAGGTGATATCCAACATTGGTTTGCCGATCGGCTTTCCGAAGGAGAATAGGCATTCGCTTGAAGGTGCTACGCATTCCGAACGGAGAATCTCAACCTACATATGCTTGCCCTAGTTTTCTGTGACAGAGTGAAACTACTTCCCCGAATCCTGGTTTTGTTTCACTGAGAACCGAGGGCTTTTATTCTCTCGTTTCACCAGCTGACTTTTCCTCTTGAGAAAAGACTCTCGGAGCAGCTCCGCAGAATCCCTTTCACGTAGTCGCTCCAATTTTTTGTTTGGGGTTTGGTTATATTTTTCTTCGTTTGCTAAATTGTTATTAAGATTCTCAGATGCCCTCAATTGATGGGAGCTACTGAGCCGTGGCTGAATCTGTTGGTTAGCGAGGTACTCCAGTCGCTAGCGTTTGTTGGATATCCAGGAAGTTGGTTTACCACTGCGTTGGGCTGCAAACTGCTTTCGCCCAAACTCCATCTCAGAACTGCAATGTTTGATGTAGTGGTCTACAAGATTCTCCAACCTATAGTTTTTACGGCAAGGTGGATCCACATAGATGACCATGCTCCCCATTTTTCTAAACTTTTTGCTGATTTCTGAGTTCAGTGAGGTTGGCGAGTCGAATTGTTGCTGCCGCATCGGTCTCTTCCCGGAATTGAAGATGTGAATGGTAGCCTATAATTGTTGTTCGAGAGCCTATTCGTACTCCTCGATGAGGCAATAGTTGGGGTCACTAAGCTAAAATGAAGTATTTACGCACGAACCTCAGGAATCTCCTTTGCTTGTTTGATGGTATGCAGCACATTAGCGAAGTCCCGGTCTGCCTCGAAGTACTTGGCGCGTTCTAACCAAAAATGCACATTGGTCAACCCAATTCCATTTTCAAGCATGAAGTCGTAGACTGTGAGCTCATCACTGCATAGCTTCGCATAGTCAAGCATGCACAGTTCCATCTCCTGAGGATCCAATGAGTGTGAGCGCCTGGTCTTTTCTTCCAACAGTTGGAAGCTATCCATATTTAAATGACAAACGAACTCAGTCGTCAATTGTGGCCTATTAACTATTCGGCTTAATTATCGATAGTGGTTCCATCTGGCGCCGACAAATTGATATGCATCCTATAATGAATTTGGGAATGAACTGTGAGCTTTGTGCCTTTATGAAGGAAGCGGAGCCCACGGAGCAAGCAGCCATCCTCACCACGACGATGTTTGGGGACCGAGAGGAAACTAAACCGGTGCAGCTCAAGCTGTACGAAGACTTTGTGCAAATTGAGTTGGTAGGATCGCTGGTTATCCAGGAAGCAGGCAAATATTGCATCAAACTTGACTTCGAGGTGAAGTTTACGCTGCTTCGAGAGCCTGTTCCCATAGCGGACAAGACCAGACTCGGAGAACCATATGGACTCAAGTTCGAAAGAAATCCGGCTGAAGGCACAGTCGAGTTCTACTGTGAAAAGAATAAAGAGAAGCTGCTTGAGTGGCGCGATCACCTTGCACGTCGCATCAACCAGCGTGGGTTTCACCAGCTCATCCGACCCTACCGAAAAATCGGCAAGGGTAATACAGCAACAGTACTGTAACAACTTATCGGAGGTGTACCTAGCCGAGAGGCTGGAAGACAAAAAGAAGATCGCCGTCAAGGCTTTTGCAAAGGAAGCTTTAACTGTGGAGCTGAAGGGAAAGGAGTCTTTAATGAACGAGATCAACGTGATGCGATCCTTGGATCACCCATGCCTCATGAAGCTGTTCGAAGTCTTCGAAAGCGATAACTCGTTCTACCTCGTTATCGAACACCTCGAGGGAGGCCAGCTCTTCGAAAAGTTGAATGTACCCGTGAATTGAAATCTAGAATCGCCGCTTCAAGCTGCACTAGATTCAGGAAATCCTCCGAAATCTCATTCTCGGACTCATGGAAATGCACAAGAAGCGAATTATCCACCGAGATCTCAAACCTGAGAACCTCATCTTTAGAACAGTCGGGACCAACGATATAGTAATAGCTGACTACGGACTTGCCACGTGGGCTGATACCCCTGAATATATCTTCGTCAGATGTGGCACACCAGGCTATGTGGCTCCAGAAATCATCAATTGCAAAGCTCGCAACGGTCAGGAGCCCATTAGCGACGTATTTTCTCTTGGAATTATTGCCCATATCCTTGCCACAGGTCGCTCTCCATTTCCCGGAAAAGAGTACAACTAGGTCCTCGCCGAGAATAGGCAGTGCAACTTCAACTTCGAACTTGAAATATACAAGACGGTGGAACCATCCTTACTAGACCTCATCATTAAGATGATGGAAGTGGATCCGAAGAAGAGAATCAGCTCCTCCTAACTCTTCGACCATCCATTCTTCAAAAATGATTACTTGTAAGTTGCTCTGGCCCCCGATGTTGAAGAAAGCGGAATGGTGGCACTCGCCAAAGACAGCAAGGGCAAGAAAGAATTCACAAAGATTCACGATACTATCGGGTCGTTCGTGGTGGGGCGGCCAAACGTTTTAAGAGGAAGAGACTCGATTTATGTAGGCATGAGCACAAACAGCACTGATAGTGTGCAGACAGTGCCAAGTAGTCCCCAGAGCATAAAGGAGTCAAAATTTCTGAAGAGATAACGTGAACCAGAAGTATAGTCGACCTTCAAGGCCTAATGCAAGAATGCAGAACCGCGCAAGAAGCTTCACATCGCTAAAAAGATTGTGCTTGACGAATTGAAGGACTCGTGAGCCAATTGATTCACGCTATTATCTCCTATGAAACGAATTGGTCTGCAGGACCTGTACACCCTTATAAGGTAGTCCAAACAGGAACTGGCATTGCAACTCACCGTCGCGTTTGAGTTTGCTGACACCAAGTCCTCGGAAAGGTTCACTGCGGCCTTCGTTGAAGCTGCTATCCAAGGCTCTGTAAACTCAATGCATGGAGCTATTGGGAGTCTGTTGTTCCCTCTCACCCTACTCACCATCAACCCCTACAACCGCACCGCAAAACTGCTGCTCGGCAATATGTACCCGTCGATTCATTCAGTGGATTGTTTGATATGCTCTGGACTGCACTCATGATCTGCGAACCTGTCAATACTGTTCGGTATAAACTATGTCTGAAAGAGCTTGCTGTGAAAGAACCCGATGTAGAGAAGGATTGATTCACGGTGTGTTATCAATGATGATGTGCGTGTGTGCTATCCTCCTTTTCGACGAGTTGAGCGGCTTCTGCGAGTTTGCGCTCGATGAACATTCTGCCTTCCTCGTTCACTTTTTTGAAGATATGTAAGCTCTTGGTTTCGACGGGGCTTGAGTCTCCATACGACAGAGGGAACATGGTCTGATCGGGAGTCACCTCTGAGTTAATTTCACGGTACCCAATCCGAAGGGATTGTTGGCGAAAAATTTATGCATTCGCCTACTCTTCGTTGCCTTTTCGCTTTCCTCTATTCGCTTTTCATTGGCTTCCCAAGGAACGGGTGTATAGTGCTGAAGTAACACTGGTTCATTACCTTGTAGCTGACAAAGATGGCGTGAAGCACTCCGAGCCCAACTAATGCTCCAAAAAGCGGTAGATACACTTTCATGAACTTGTTGGCACCGTTGTTGTTGTATAGGAAGAGTTAATTGTCGCTGAGATAGTACTCCGGCTGAACACCATCGAACCACTGGAAGCTCAGATCCTCAATTTTGTGCTGCTATGCTAATTGAAAGTACTCGTCTGCGGTGCACATAAGGCTTCGAAAGAGGTACATCAGGTCGCTCCCAACCATGCCCAGCTCGCATGAAAGTTGTCGCAAGTAAAGGCCTTCTAAGCAGCTGCCTCAAAGCCATTGAATATACAAATGTAATGACACAATCAGGCAGCATATGCCTTCCAATGCATAAACTCTTTTCCGCAGATGCTGCAATAGTACTTATCTTTTCCCGTTGTCACTGTTCGTATGCAGTAGAAGCAAGCAAGATGTTCACAACCATCGACTGCTTGAGGTAGGATAATTTCCTCCTAACCACATACCATACAGGACTGACTGTCGGCTCCAGTATCCATGTAGGAGTACAGGTACACAATCTTCTTGATATTCGTGCTGAGGGTTTTCTTGAGAAACGGTAACACTGCTGATAGGAAGCCTTCATAGATGCTCCAAAGCAGCTGACGGTTCATCAAAGAAAAGTCTAAAATTCTCGAGACCTTTGGATTGATGAACTTCATTTCGATGCCCAGTATTCTTTGAGTTAGATTTCTGAACCGACCTTCCTTGATGAACAGTACGAGATTGGCGTACTGAAGAATCTTGGTGAGGGTTGCCAATAGCTCCACCGATCGTACCCACCACCCAGCCTAACGGCCTTCCGCCTTCCTGCGTATGTAAGGGAGAATGATATCCAGCACAATCAGGCCAATCTTATGAATTTTGGTGAGACCTACGTTGCTGCGTAGCTGTCATGCTTACGTCGTTGTACAGTACGTGATATTTTGCAGAAGGTTGCCTGGCTCCACCTTGTCGGCCCAAATAGTCAGACCAAAGTAGAGTGAGTTAACCATTAGCTCCAGCTCTGCACGCAGCCGTCCTGCCACAGTTGGGAAATATTTCAATGCTGACATCAACGATGATGTGAAGATGGACTTGAACTCGTTATCAAGTTCGGCGCACTGTAACTGCGTTACCTTTTCAGGTTTGGGATCTGGTTTGGGCGGAGCTGTTGGCGCTGGCTCCATCTTTGCTTTGAGTTTATAATATTGAGATGGACTAGCTGTTCGTGACGGAGTAAAAACGGAAGGCAGCCCAAGAGAAATATAACAAATGGAAGTAGCAGAAGCAGATAGAGGAGCACTCAACCAACAGCACCGGTCAGAAACTGGATCGTTTTGCAGAGGGTTTAGTGAATAAACTCAACGATCCCGTCTACCAGATCGAGAACTCGCTGATCAGTGAGCTTTCCGAGACGAACTACTGCTGCGTGTGCCTGTAAATGATGCTACCACCGTACAAACCAATGATGTTAGTGCCATGTGGACACAACGTTTGCTAGGTGTGCTTGGTCAACTCGAAGAAGGCGTCAAATATTCCGATTGATCGCTGTCCGACCTGCAAGACTCGCATCCAAACATCATCGCCCAACTATAGTTTAATGTCACTGATATCTCGCTTCAAGGAATCTCAGATCAAGATTAACAAGCAGAACACTGCTCTGGAACACAAGGTGAATGCAGTCATGAATAACGTGGAGACGTTGAGACTACGATGTTCCATCTTGGAGAAGGAGAGGAGGGAGCTTGAAAGCACCTTACTAAAGTAGAACAGGAACGTACAAGTTCTAGAACTGGTGCAGAACAAGCTGCAAGAGTAGAAGCGAAGAGTGAAGAAGTAGCTGGACGCACTGCTGGAAGAGGAGGAATTGCTGAATAGGCATATCGCCGACAACGAGCATAAACTCAAGCTGGCCCGCGTTGTCGCAGAAAGCACAAATGAAAAGTATGTCGTACTGGAGAACTCTTTGAAACCACTTCTTCAGGAGAAGTAGAAGGCCGAACTACTGGAGGTGGAGAAACTTCTGGGTAGCAACTGATGGATGTGTAGTTAATAATAAAAGGCAGTTATGCAGCGGCACACGCCTATTCATCTGAAAGAAGCACGTCTCCAGACAGAAAGCGCTGCTGCTGGCCGTTCGGCTCGCCGCAAAGCACCGCATCCTTCTGTCAATAAAAAATCCAAACCCAAGGCAGAACCGTTCAATTTCGACAAGTTCATGAACCGACTCAAGCTTGAGAACATTAAGACTGAAAGATTTGCTTCACCAAGCAAGACGCTTCAGCAAGTGTTCGATCGGGAGCGGAGGAATAACTCTTCGAAGTCACGCAGCCACCATGCCACCAAATCCATAGAAAGTAGGCATTGAATAATGCAGCTAGCCGTGACAAGTCTGGTGACACCTATCGGCGGACCATGAAGCAGAAGGAACGCAGGTCGAGATCCAGGGGTCTCCATCCCAAAGTCTCCGAGAGTCTAAAAGTGCTGGAACTACCACGAGGTCTCCAGTTCAGAGAGTTGGCTACCGAGATGTTCAACCGGTTCGGTGAGGTCGAGAAAAAGCTAAAACCATCATCAAAGAGGTAAGATTTAGAGGGAACACGAGCAGCCCATCAGTTGAGTGTTCGGTATCGTGAGATCTTTGGAACACTGATAAAGAGCATGATAAACGAGCTGAACAGCTTATCGGATTAGAAGTAGTCGTAGATTCTGAACAGCGTCGAGAGCATAACCACCCTCCAAAATAGCATTCTTCAAAAGCAAGGGGAACTCTTTGATTTGCAGGATAGGATGAACATGCTGCAGGACTAGTTGGATTCCAGTCGAAAGTTGCTCCGGCAACAAAACAGCTTTATCATTTAGATGTCAAAAAAGGAGAGTAGGGTATCCAGACTGCTTTACGCCATCCGCAAGAGAGGAGTTGACATCGACCGCATCTACATTGACGACGTGCAGACACCCATCGATGACAGCGGTCTCACCGAACAATCATAACCGGACGACAGACAGCAAGAAGAAAGTGAAGAGCAACAGCCACAGATGGATCGTTAGTTGCGATTTCTCAACCAGTCCTATTGAAAGTTTTTTGGACTGCTGCGCCAATTATCTTTGATAATATGTCAACAACCAAAAAGAACAAGCACGCACCATTGGGAAAGGCTCTGATGAAGAGTATCCAGAAGAAGAACTTTGTGACACCTCACGACGATATGGCCACATTCTTCCAGAAGTCCTAAACCAACGATGAGTTCGAGAAGGCGTTGCGGATGAAATCCATTATCGAGAGGGACTCTCTCACTGAGTTTCTTGTTGAAGCCGAGATGAGCAATAAGGGTTTTGAGGCAGACCGAAACCTAAAGATGAAGGACATTCGCGAAGAACTCATGTCCAAGAGAATCAAAGAACCAGGAGAGATCCATAAGGAAAATGAAGCGTTACAACTCGATCGAAATCGACTTCTGGCCAACCTCCGAATCCCACGCAAACCTCACTGGCACAAGGAGGACACAAAGGCGAACTTCCTAGCAAAGTAAAACGAGGCCTTCCTGGATTGGAGGAGAAAACTTGCGCAAGTTGAGGAAAAGGAGCATCACATCAAGATGACACCATTCGAGAAGAACATTGAAGTGTGGAAACAACTGTGGCGAGTTGTGGAAAGAGCACGGGTGCTCATTCAGATTGTGGATGCTCGCGATCCCCTATCGTTTAGGTGTGAAGACCTTGAGACATACGTGAAGGAAGTTGGAGTCGAGAAGAGAAACTTGCTGTTAATCAACAAAAGTGATTTGGTCAGCGAGGAAATGCGAACTCTGTGGAGCACACATCTGAATGAACGAGGTATCGATCACATCTTCTTCTCGGCAAAGATTGAGCAAACAAAAATTGATGAGGAAGAGGAGCCCGCTGAATAGCTGGAAAAGGTGCCAGAAGTCGATGAACCAATTGAAGGTAGTGAGGTTGTTCAGCCGACCCCGCAACCTGAAGTAACTTTGCAGTCCGCTGCATTAGCCGATCCAAAACTCGAAGCCCAACATGACCAACTCAAAGTAACGATCCCAGCTGCATTCCTCAACACTCACCGGATAGCTTCATGTGCAGATGTCATTGGCTATATTACCGAACTTCGCAATGAGCTGAGCAAAACAATAGAGGTGAAGCCTGACTAAAAGGAAGAAGAAACTAATAAGCCCTTCCAGTTGGAAGTCGGTATGGTTGGATATCCAAACGTCGGAAAATCTTCTGTTATTAACTCGCTCTTCGGTAAGAAGAAAGTGGGAGTGGCAAGCCAGCCAGGCAAGACCAAGCACTACCAAACACTATACCTTACGCCAACCATAGTGTTATGCGACTGCCCTGGTTTGGTATTTCCCAATGTTGCTTCGACCACTGCTGAAATGGTGCTTAATGGTGTTATTCCAATCGATAACCTCCGGTAGTACCAGACACCTATGAACCTGCTCGTCCAACGAATTCCCAAGAGGATGATTGAAGATAAGTATGGGCTCAGGCTAAAGGATGACATCTATACTGCTGAAACTCTACTGCAAGGATTTGCCAGCCTCAAAGGGTTCCACACTGGAAGGGGCCTGCCTAATGAATCCATGGCAGCCCGAATCATACTCAAAGACTATACAAGTGGGCATCTGAGTCACTGCCAGCTGCCTCCCGGTTGCAAGCCACTTGAGGTCAAGCCTGAAGCTTAGCAGCCTTCTGAGCCAAGACTCCAGGCTCATGACGTAAACATGAAACGTTTAGGTGTTGAAGAAAAAAACTTCGACGAGAAATTCTTTGATAGCACTCAAACAAAAGTTACGGAACAAGACTAGCTGATAAAAGGAATGTCGAGCGAAGAGCTATTGGATCTAGTGGAGGGAAATACCGTGCACGGTCTCCGCCTAAAGAAGGACCAACGCAAGTAGATCAAGTTTGCCATCAAACGAGGGGAGAACTTAGATGACATCAAGAAGAAGTATCTACTGAGCAAACACGTGGTGCAAGAGGGAGGCCATAAGCAATACATAAGAAGCTGATTGTGCGTCAGTTGGTGCTTGTTGCGTCTTTATTACTACCCGAAAGCAGCTTTATCAAGTCTGTCGGGCTTATGCGCTGACTTGGGTCGATGCTCAACATCCTCCTCAAGGCCTGTTTTAGGTCAGGTTCCAGCACGATTCCAGAATAATTCTGAATAATAGCAGTTGGTACCTCCTCATTTAGGTAGTGATCGAGGTTGTGAGCGACCTCGATCTGCTTTTTGATGATTTTGTCGAAGAGTCGACCCTTCACTGCAAATAGTCCATACTTGATCATGTCGCACCCCTTCCTTCTTATGAGTGTTTTCAAGCTCATCCAAAGAGGTATTCCAGAGACTATTTAGAGGAGCACACAGCCTAAGCTCCACATATCAATCACCCACGGGTTATGATAGTTTTTGAGGTACTCTAGCAGCTTCGGAGCATACTACAACTCGTTTTCGTAGAGGATGTAGTTGAGGATTTCAGGGGCCATGTATTCAGGTGTGGCCATCGAAAATTGTTTCAGGTTGTTGAAGGTGAAGGAACTTCCGTAGTCGATGAGCTTGACTTCTTCGATTAGGCTGATGTCGCGCTGTCCCATGATAGCGTCGTCCGGTTGATCTGGGTTCGTTAGCCTTATCAGAATGTTTTAGGTTTTGAGGTCTGAGTGCACAATACGGTTCTCAGTGAGTAGTTGTAAGGCCTTGGCAACTTCGGTGATGACCTTCCGCAGTTCGTGCTGGCAGACTCTGATGCGATGATAGAGAGGTTTATAGACACTCTAGAACCCTATATATCATGGCACTGTTACTCGATAGAGTCGCTAGCCGACATAGCTGTCTCCCTTCAGATCGTAGAGAGCGTTGCCGAGAGATTCACCACATTTTTCATAGAATATCCACGTGTCACTTTTGTTGATGTCGTAGCTGTAGATCTTCACCAGATTCTTAATTCCAATGTGTTTGGCGAATTCCTTTTTTGGTAGGCCACCCATCTCAAAGAAGTATGTTCCAAACCAAATTTCTTTTATGTGTGTCTGGTGGTTGTTCTCTGTTCGAATCTGTTTTATAGCGAACTGCTTCTTGGATTTTTTGTGTTCGCCTAACCACACCAGGGAGAAGCCTCCCCTCCCCAGCAATTTTACCTTCTGAAAAGACTCGGGAAATCTGTCCCCGAAGGTCTCCAACTCCTATCGGCTGAGATCATACGGGTTGCTGGCCTTCTTCTATGGCTTTCTTTTTTCAAAGACGATGTCTAGCTTTTCTCTGGACTCGCCCATTTCTGTTTTGATTCGTCTTCCCTTTTCTTCGTAGTTCTAAAATAGTGTGAGAGGTACATGAGATTAGGTGTTGAACTCGTAATCATCATCGTCAGAGTCCATATATCGCTAATTACTCGCCTTTCGGTCATCTGTGACGTCTTCGTAGATCCTGTCTTTGTTTCGACTCTTCTTTTCGATAGTCTTTTCACTTCGCTTTTTCAAGTCAGTGCCGGAATCTTCATTCACCCGATGACTCAGGTCCAGCTTCTCGAGACTTTCCGAAGTGTACTTTTCTATGTCAAGTTTCCGCTTTATCGAGCGGTCTGAACGTTAGTTGGGTTTTCTGTTGGCCGCTTTTGAAGTCAAGGGTTGCCCCGAATCTGGTTTTTTGAAATTTTTGCCCACTGCATTACTGACACCATTTACTGTAGGTTTCGTTGAGGAATAGTGCCTTCCTCTGGTTGTATGGACGTTCCTGGTTGGCAGCTGTCGCTGTTTCGAAGTCTCGGAACCTGTTCTTGGCTGCGAAGGAATACTGCTTCGAGCCACGTGCCTACGGTGTTTCGTCAGTGATGGTTTTTCTGCGTCCCTCCACTGGTTACTTCTTTCTGAATTGTGTTAGCTTATGGTAAGGCGCCTTGTTATCTGGTATACGGTGTGTTAGGTTAGCTACATAATCCTCCACTTCAGTGCGCAGTCTCGATGGGATAAGCTTCTTGACCTTAACTTGCTCTTCTACCGGTGCCCTCTCGGAAGAACGGTACTTGCGTTGAGAACGGATCTTCTCCTGGCTTTTGATTATCCTTTCGAGGCTGTCCAGCACTCCGAGATGCCTACTCCGCACGGAGTCCGCATTGATTTTTTTCAGAGAATTGTGCTGCTCTGACCTCTTGGACATGATTGTTATATGAAATCGTAAGTTATGATATCGCTGCATTCCTTCGTGAGTGCCAAAGGGTTTTCACGCGAACTTCAACAATCTCACATTCACAGTAGATGACAATCACGGATGCTGTAGTTCCAAACGCTTCCATTGCTACTTACAATCCTTCAGTCTCTTGTCCAGCTTTTTGTTTTGTTCCATATACTGCTATCGCTTCTGACTATGCTTCTCTTAAATCTGCTGGAGTTTCAGGAGGTTGGTGTGAGCGTTGGTTATTTCTTCCTCCACCTGGCAGATGGCCTACTTGTGATGTTGGAGCCTCAGTGCCTTCGAATGGATATCAGAAGCCAACACAGAAAGCAGCTGCGCAAGTGATTAGCAATCCGTTTGTTCTGCGTAGGCATCGATGTCAGTGTCAGTCCATTCACAGAACTGTTGTAGAAAGCCTTATCGATTTTGCTGCATCGATGCTAATTTAAATAATAGTCTGGCACACAGTCATTCAAGTTTCCAGTCCCTCCGGATGAAGTTGTAGGATTCCTGAGTAGAATGCACAGTTACTGTGAGATTGGTAAGTAGCCTTTTTTCCGACTCGTGTTCATTCGGCTCAAAGCTCATGAAATCACTCATGATTTCCAGCTCAGCTCGAAGATTCTTGATGTCGCTGAGCAGCACCACCAGAATCGTGATGGGCAGGATATCCTCGATATTGTTGAGTTCTGAGTGGTAACCAATTGCTACCTTCCTTGCCATTAGAAAAGTCAAACACGAGACTCTTGATCTTGGTATACATCAGCTGGCAGAACTTTATCTTTTCGCGGATATTTTCGGTTGTCTCCAGCTTCTCAAACTCCTACAATGCCTTGACGTATGAGATGGAGGTGCGCTAAGTCCAACTATCTTTGTACATTCTATCGAAGTCCCTTGAACGTAAGTGGCTTGTTGTAGCATTCAGGCTAGTCCTTCACCAACCAATGCTTCCTCACCAACCCGATCTCTCCAAAGATGGCCTTTACGGAGCATTCATTGAGAATTCGCTATCGCTTCGCAATGAACACCATTTCTTGTTCTTGTGTCTTCTGTCGATAGATCGGATAAATGGTGCCGTGCAGCTTCTCGCAGACGTACTTCTCGACCGAGACTCTGCAATACGGCATGACCTTCTCCATCTCCTTCCGCCCAGAGTTGAACTCCTTGAAGAGACTGTCCACAACCTCACCGATGATGATGTACAGATTCTTAATGGGAAGCGGCACCAAAGCTGCACTTTCCTCGACATTCTTAAAGGCATTCTTAAAGTCGTAGATGTCTTGTGCCAGTTTCTTCCCCAACCCGTACTTCTCCAACGATAGAATTTTATAGAAGGCGTAGTCAGCACACACCTCAACCTGAAATGGGTTGGAAGACATCGAATCTGCTTCTTCCATTTCATCTTCGAAGTAGTTGTTATGCAGGCCTTCCTTCAGTGACTTGCTTTTGAGTTTGAATTCATCAATGAACTTCTTCACTTCTTCCCGAGCACCCACCAATCCTCGGAGCTTTGCCACCCTCACCGACTTGGTCTCATTAGTGCGTACAATGATCTTGACTGCAGTCACTCCATCATCGGACCCACCCAGGTTCAGACAGTTGAATAAATCCAGAAAGCGATGCTTTTTCTGCTTCACCATTGTAGCATGACTGCTCTACTCCTCGATAAGGTTGAAACCCCTACATTCAAGCAAGGGATTACATGCTCAGTCCGACACTGGCAAAGCAGTCCAATATTCTGCCAGTCGTAATGCTGAACCCGAAGCTCAGCTCTGCAGAGTTACCGCTTTCAATTGCCTAACCTTCATGCTCTTGGTGCATTTGCTCTGTTCTATCGGTTCGCACAAGGCTATGCAAGCTCGTTGGTTCCATCGGATGTAGGCTTGCCGTGGATTGTGAAGGCAACGGGCCTTTAGTCTGCTTTAAAGAGGTACTACCTCCAGCAACGGGTTGCCGGGATTCGGATCATCGGCTATCTTCGTGCTGATCTGCGAGTTGTTTAGAGTGACTGAATTGTTCATGTGATTCTATTATAGTCTAACCAATCAAACATCAGTTCTCGATATCAAAGGTAATTCCTGCTGCCATGTAGTCGAGTTCTGTCTTTAGCTCCAAGTTGGTTATGTTCAGACCTTTCAGCATATCCATGGGGATGTCGATGCCATCGCGGAGTTGGCTGTTCACTGGTGGGATGAACGAACCAACCAGGGTGTTCAGGATCATCTTCAAGCTCTTGGTGTCTACTTCGATAGGGGAGTCCTTGTAGGTCTGAATCATTCAATGCACTACCTGCAGATCCTCAATCTGGACTACTTGAACATTTCCAAAAACTCGGTTCTTGGTGTCAGTACGCAATGCCACTGAAACGACTACGGATGTGTTGAGAGTTGTGGCTAACTGACAAAAATCTGCCAGCAAGCAGACATCAACATCACCGTTGGGATAGTTGGGTGTGTTGTCCACGATAAAGTCCAGGTTTACTGACAAAGATACGATAAACCGACCTGACCGAATGTACATCTCGGGAGTCTTCGAGCTTGTTCGAACCCGGACATATACACCTACGTAATGGCTATCGGTACCTTTATCCTTGCCAAACTTCTGTGGGAGTTTTGGCAATAAGATGGTCAATGCAGTGGTATCCAGAGTAATCGGTGGTGAGTCACCGAGCATAGTGTTATCGATCGCTACATTGATTACGTTGGAATCTTCGATCAGCCAGATCAGACTGTGTACAAGTCCTGAAGAAGCAATCAGTTCAGCCTCTTGAAGGTTCTTGAAAACCTTCACAGGAAGCTGATCGTTTTAAATTTACGGATTCGTCCTCAGCGAGATGAGGTTGGTTATGAGTATGTTTGTTGGAGCAGCCATATAGGTCTTGTTGAGGAAGGCTGGAAGTTGCGTTGTGTTAAAATCGAAGGTGTAGAAGTAGTCGCCGAGTTCAGTATCAAGGAATACCCGACCGGACATGAGCTGCTCGATGGCTGGGTTCGCCTTTTCAGCAACTGCCTTGTTCACGATATTGGGTAGCGAATTTTTAATGAGTCTAACCACCAGTGTCGCCAGCGAAGTATCGAAGGTATCATTAAGAAACATGATTTCTATCTGTTTGATGTCCAAGTCAATGTTTTTGACTGCCACTCCAAAGCCTATTCCAGTGTTCGCACTAAGCGGCACAATTCCCATATCCAAAGTCATGTCGAGTCCAGTGAGGGATAACACTGCAGTCGTGTGTACCTTCTTGAGTGATACCTTGGCAGACACGTAAGTGGAAACGCTCATGTTAATATTCCTACTTCGCACTCTGAAGTCGTATTCGGTTAGTGGCTCCAACACGTTCGTTGACCACATAATCTCCAGTCGTTAGATCTTGATATCCGAGAGGTTGGCTTCCACCTTCACTCCAGCGATGGTGTCGGTTTAGTTAAGGGTGAGCTTGATGTCAGTATCCTTTATCTTATCTGTGATCAGTGGCCCAAGGGAATCCCCCAGTAGCTTGTTGACCACGTCAACGGAAAGACCCACCATTGCTTCGGGGATGATCGCCTGGCTCACGACCAGCAACACTGCGACAAGAGCGAGAGTTGTCAGCT
>Ga0075152_10000916_pt1 | contig 21334 bp, 20 predicted proteins | sample JI61114C2DNA_FD_70964 | JGI IMG/M metagenome (GOLD analysis project Ga0075152, IMG submission 70964) | Wastewater effluent complex algal communities from Wisconsin, to seasonally profile nutrient transformation and Carbon sequestration -... | ecosystem: Engineered > WWTP > Effluent > Algae...
CCACTTATACCTGAAGGAGATTGAATGGCGCTACAACCATCGGGACGAAGACCTCGTTCCGGTGCTATCCGCAATGGTTGAGCAATATTTTTAGGTGCTTGTTGGTTGGGTATTACCAAAGTTTTTATCGCCCTGATAGCGAACGTGTCGGTCAAGAGCTGGCCGCCGACCTTATCAACGAAGGTTTTTTGCCCTCACCTGCTACAGTTGTTTTAGTTAGCGGCCGACAGCCAGGACTAATTGGCGGGACAGATACAATTCGCGTGCGCAGAATCGAATAAATTGTTATACTGAGATCAATGAAGATGGTGGGACTGAAGTTTTATAAACGCAATATGCGCAAGGCGCCTTTACGAGGCAAAACGGTTTTAGTTAGAGTTGACTACAATGTACCGATGAAAGATGGCAAAATCATGGACGATTTCAGAATTCGTGCTAGTTTGCCAACCATTAAAAAATTATTAAAAGACAATTGCAAAGTAGTGCTGATATCTCATCTTGGTCGTCCAGAGGGTATGTCAAACTCCGAATTTAGCCTCGAACCTGTCGCGCAGCGTCTTGCAAAGTTGGTCGATAGACAGGTTTTGTTTGTCGATGACTGTGTTGGCGTCAAGGTGCGCATGGCAGTCAAACGCGCACCCAAAAATTGTCTGATGGTGCTAGAAAATCTTCGCTTTCATGCTGGCGAGGAGGCAAACGATGCTGTTTTTGCTCAGGCAATCGCCAAAGATAGCGGCGCTCAGTATTTTATTCAAGATGGCTTCGGTGTGGTTCATCGAGCACACGCAAGCACCGAAGCAATTACCAGATTCTTGCCGAGCGTGGCGGGGTTGTTGCTTGAAAAAGAATGGTTATCAATTATGAATGCAATTAAAAAACCGCGTCGGCCGTTGGTGGCGGTATTGGGTGGCGCCAAAGTTAGCGACAAGATCGAATTAATCGATGAGTTCGTCAAAGTGGCAGATCAAATCGTAGTCGGCGGTGCGATGGCAAATACATTTTTGGCCGAAGCAGGTTTTGAGATGGGCGCGAGTCGTAAAGAGGTCGACGAAAAAGCCATAATCGACAAAATTTATAAAGATGTTGATCGAAAAGTCGGCTCTCAATACAGCGATAGTTTTTTGGTTTTACCTAGTGACGGCGCGGTGGCTGAGTCATCAGACAGCACCGAAAGTCGTCAAGAAAAGATGGTTGGTTCATTTGATAAGACGGACTCAATGCTCGACATAGGTCAACATTCGATCAAACGTTTCGAAGAAGCAATTCATCGAGCCAATACTGTCATTTGGAACGGTACAATGGGCATGGCTGAAAATAAAATCTTTCGTTTGGGATCAGCCAAAATTGCACAGGCAATTATTGATTCTAAGGCCGATTCGATAATTGGCGGCGGCGATACAGCGGATTTTGTACTCGACTGGGACAAAAAACATGGCGAAAGTTTCAGCCATATATCAACTGGCGGCGGAGCTAGCCTGGAGCTGATGGCCGGCAAGAAGTTACCTGGCATCGAAGCCTTGATTGATAGCTAATATGATCAAAGACAACAATGTTTGTGAAAAATCTCTCGAACTGATAAACTACATGTAAAGGTAAACATAAGCAAGAATAAAGCGTGGGCAAGCAAATAGTTATAGCAAATTGGAAAATGAACCTCAATATCCATGAGGCTAGTTTGTTGACTTATCAAATTGACCATGCGACTGTTAACCATCGCAGTGTTGAAATCGTCTTGGCGCCTAGCTACTTGGCGCTGCAATCGCTTAGTTTGCAGATCGATCACAGTAAGTTCAAGTTGGCTGCCCAAAACTGCTACTGGCGCGACAATGGCGCATTTACTGGCGAAGTGTCAGCAAACCAGCTGCGTGGTCTAGTTAGCTACGTCCTGGTTGGTCACTCAGAGAGACGTCATGTTTTTGCCGAAGGCGGCCGTGATATTGGACGAAAGGTTCAGGCAGCAGTTCGCAATGGCATCAAGCCAGTACTTTGTATTGGTGAAACCGCCCTCGAAAGGAATGTTGGCGAGACAAATGATGTAATTCACGATCAGCTAGTCGCTGGACTGGCTAATTTGACAGCTGAAGACATGAAAGAAGTGATAATTGCTTATGAACCGGTTTGGGCAATTAGCAGTGGAAAAGATTATAGCAATCACGCAACTCCAACTCCTGAAAACTGTACTCAAGTCGCTCAGATGATTCGTCGACAAATTTCGCACATGTTTGGCAAGAGAGTTGCCGATGAAATACCAGTCTTATACGGTGGAAGTGCTAGTCCAGATAACGCAGCAGCATTTGCCAGCGCCGTTGGTATCAATGGTCTGTTGGTCGGTGGAGCTAGTTTGATCCCAGAACAATTTGCGGCTATTGTCGAAGCCTGTTTTTTGGCCTCCAAGAAAGGTGGCAAGTAATGACAGGCCTTGACTTTGAAGAATTGGACAAAGCCGTTAAAGCGGCCATGGATAAGTCTAAACCAAGTAGTCCAGCTGCACCACCGTCAAATAATATGCCTGAGAGTAACGCAGCTAGTAACCAGATCAACAAAAAAGTCGATAAGCAACCGAGTAGTTCCTCGACTCCAAGACGTATGCTGCAAGATATTGTACCAGGAACTTCGAGCCAGTCTAGTGACCAGCCGATTAGCGTTCTAGAAGAAATTATGACTACTACGACCGAATCTGAACCGAGCAAATCGCCGCGCTCACCATTCATGGACATCAAACCACCGATTTCTCCTCGGGCCAACCGATTAGGTAATCATGCGACGCCAGTAATTGCTCCACTTCACGATAATATCGAAAAAGAGCATTCCATGCGCGATGTTTCAATTGAGACAAGTGCCCAAACGCTGGCTTATGAAGACGAAGAATACCCTGATATCGATGAAGTAGCCGCAATTATCGTGCCTGAAGAGCATTCGTTAGTCGAAGAAAAAACTTCAGTCGATCATCTTCAGGATGAAATTATGGAAGAAGCCAGTCAAGCCGAAGATAAACTACCAGAGCCAATGACGTCGCCATTCATTGCCAATCCGCAGATCGAAAAACGCCCGCTAGGACCACCAAAATCGGCAATACCAGAAGTAAAAGCAGATAGTGAAACCGTATTTACCGACACGTTGCAGATTGATGACATGAAAGCCAAGCAAACCGCCGAAAACAAAGTCGAAACCGAAAAAATGGCCGTAACGGTTCCAGCGGAACTTCAAGGCGAATTACTTGAGATAGAAACAGAGAAGTTTGAAGATCGCTCCGACGCCCAGCCGTCAGCCGCTCCAATAGAGAACGAACGGCAGACCCCAGAGCCAGCCAAGCCATCGTTAGCAGTAAACTCGTTACCGCCACGGCAAAACAAAACCAATCACGATCAAGACAGCAAGACAGCCCATGAGCAAATCTATGCAACGGCGGCCTATCCGCATCAAGTTCAGGCAAATTCACGCTTGCATAGTTGGCTAGTCCCTGTCATTATTATTGCTTTTTTGGTGGCTGGAGCAGTTGGCGGCGTCTTGTTTTATCTTATGAACACCCAATCGTGACCAGCTAAGCTATAATAGTGACAGATGGATATTTTAGAGGGCTTAAACGAATCGCAAGTCGAAGCGGTGATGACCAAAAGCGGTCCGCTATTATTACTGGCTGGAGCAGGCAGTGGCAAGACTAAGACCTTGACTCATCGTATAGCGCATTTACTGGCTAATGAGCAAATTTGGCCTAGTCAAATCTTGGCAGTGACATTTACCAACAAAGCAGCTAAAGAGATGCGTCAGAGGTTGTGGGGTCTGACCAATGCCACAATATCAGCACAACCAGACCGCGGTTTTATGCCCTGGATGGGAACTTTTCACGGTATTTGCGTCCGTATGTTGAGGCTAGAAGGTCAAGCTATCGATATACAGCCAAACTTTATTATTTACGATGAAGATGATCGTCAAGGTCTTATCAAACAAGTTATGAAAGAGCTGGCGATTAGTAGCGATAAAGTCAAGCCGCGAGCAGTTTCGGCGGCTATAAGCACCGCAAAAAATGAGATGGTCGGTGCCGAACAATACCGAGAAACAGCTCAGTATCCATTTCAAAAAACTGTCGCCGATATTTATTTGCGTTACGAGACGCTTAGGCAGCAAGCTGGCGCGCTTGACTTCGATGATTTATTGATCGAAACTGTGAGGTTGCTCCGCCAATCGACCGAAACGCGAGCCAAATACCGTCAGCAATTCTCACATATTTTTATCGATGAATACCAAGACACCAATGCTGCTCAGTACGCTATTGTCAAACTGCTAGTCAACCAAAGTAAAAATATTTGTGTGGTTGGCGATGACTGGCAATCAATTTATAGTTGGCGAGGAGCTGATTTTACAAATATTCTCAATTTTGAAAAAGATTTTCCAGGCGCCAAAGTTGTCAAACTAGAGCAAAACTATCGTTCAACGTCGTCGATTCTTGAGGCTGCTCACAATGTCATCACTAAAAACACCGAAAGAACCGATAAGAAATTATGGACGGACGAAGGGGTTGGTGCGCCAGTCAGTGTTCAGGCAGTCTATAACGAAGCTGAAGAAGCGTATATGGTGATGAATCGGATTAAAACTCAAGTCGACAATGGCAGTCGCGAAGCTGGTGATTTTGCTATTTTGTATCGCACCAATGCGCAGAGCTTTGCATTCGAAAGAACATTTTTGCAGCATCATGTGCCGTATCAAATTATTGGCGGCGTGCGCTTTTACGACCGTAAAGAGATTAAAGATATTTTAGCCTACCTACGCCTGGTTTATCAGCCAAATGATCGAGTTAGCTTTAGTCGTATTTTCAATATTCCAACTCGTGGAATTGGTGCCAAAAGTTTTGAAAAGTTTATCAACTGGCAGGCTATTAGCGGACTGGATATTATTGCCGCACTTGCAAATGCCGAATTGATACCAGGACTGACAGCTAGAGCCAAAAACTCATTTTTGCAGCTAGCGCAAATTTTGCGATCGCTTCAGGCAATGGTGTTCGAAGATGCCAGCGCCAGTGAGATTATCGAAGCCGCCATTCGGCTAACAGGCTATCGTGATTTTATAAAAGATGGTTCTCCGCAAGCCGAAGAGCGCGACGATAACCTAGGCGTCTTAGTCAGTGATGCAAAGATTTTTGCTCATCTAGCCGATTTTTTAGAAGAGGCGGCGCTCATGAGCAGTGTTGATGCATCGAGTGAAGATCAAAAAGTAACGCTCATGACATTGCATGCTGCAAAAGGCTTAGAATTCCCAGTTGTTTTTATGGTAGGCATGGAAGATGGACTGTTCCCGAGCAGTCGAGCGCTTGAAGCAGGTCCGCGCCAGCTCGAGGAGGAGAGACGTCTTTGCTATGTTGGCATGACTAGAGCCCGTCAAGAGTTGCATTTATCTTATGCTCAGTCGCGCTCGCAATTTGGTACACATAATTATGCAACACCATCACGTTTTCTTGATGATATGGGCTATGAGGTGATCAAAAAAGCCGCTAACTTGCCAAGCAGTAATGACTTTGATGATATCGTCAACGATTTCGATATAGGCGACGCTGTGAAATCGCAACAGTTTGGTTTGGGCGAAATTATCGATCTCGATGGACTGGCAGTCACGGTGCGTTTTCTGGATGGAACTGTCAAAAAGCTCAATATTGAGTTTGCTCGGCTTGAGCGGATTGAAAACTAGCTAGTTTTTTGCTATAATGACAAGAATGTCAGGTTGGATAAGTGATCCTCATTTGGCTATCGTTTCGCCAAGAGCCATTGCAAAATGGTTGTTTATGTCATTATTTATGACAATCCTTACTCTAACTGGTCTAATTTTTAGTATAAAAGCCAATGCTGCCCCGCTCGACTCTCGTACCGGTAAACATGTCATTACTGTTTATGATGATGGCGTCGAAAAAGGTTTTGTGACTGAGGCTGACAACCTTGAAGAAGCTTTAAAACAAGAGGGTATTACTATTAGTCGTAACGACGTGACTGAGCCAGCGCTATCGGAAAAACTGGTAGCTGCTACCTATTCGGTCAATGTATATCGTGCTCGACCTGTTTTGGTGGTTGACGGCAATAAGACTTCAAAAGTTCTAACACCTTATCAAACAGGTGAACAAATTGCCGAACAAGCTGATTTGAGTCTGAATCATGAAGATACGGTTAAGTTTGAGGCCAGTACTGATCCAATTGCTGATGGTGCTTTTGAAAAAATGGTGATTCAACGAGCAACTGAGATCAATCTTGTTCTATACGGCAAGGAAACCGTTAGCTACACGCAAAAAAGTACAGTTGGCGAAATGCTAGCAGAAAAAGGCATCAAGCTTGAGTCAAGCGATACAGTTAGTCCGAACATCTCGACGCGACTAACCGAAAAAATGAAGGTTGAGGTTTGGCGTGATGGTAAACAGACTACAACACAAGAAGAAGTGATCAATAAGCCGATCGAAGAAATCAAAGATGCTGACAAAGAGACTGGCTTCAGAGAAGTCAAAACACCCGGCACTGATGGAGCAAAAAACGTTACCTATGAAATCGAAATGCGTAACGGCAAAGAAGTTGCCCGTAAAGAAATTGCCAGCGTCACCACAAAAGAGCCAGTTAAAGAAGTTGTTATTGTCGGTACTAAGCCAAAAGTCGCACCATACACAGGCGGCGGCAGCAAAGACGAATGGCTGCGTGCAGCTGGTATTCCAGAATCGGACTGGGGATATGCCGATGCCATAGTCTCACGCGAGAGTGGCTGGAATCCAAATGCAACCAACCGATCCTCTGGTGCTTGTGGACTAGCTCAAGCATTGCCATGTAGTAAAGTACCGGGTAATCCATACAATCCTGTCGATTCACTGCGCTGGATGGACGGCTATGTCAAGGGTCGCTACGGTGGTTGGGCTGGCGCATACAATTTCTGGATGTCTAATCACTGGTATTAATTATGCCCAATAAAGCACTTGGACAACATTGGCTGAAAGATCGGTCGATCATTGCCGAGATTGCTGATTCGGCAAAAATTGCAGCTGATGATACGGTATTAGAGATTGGTCCTGGTCTAGGCACGCTTACTAGTGAGTTGTTGCGCCGCGCCAAACAAGTTGTGGCCGTCGAATTTGATAGCGATTTAGCTCGCAAATTACCCGGCCAATTTCCAGGAAAAAATCTGCAAGTAATTGCTACCGACATTTTGCAGTTTGATCTAAATAGTCTTCCAGTTGGCTACAAAGTTGTAGCCAATGTGCCGTATTACATAACCAGTAAGATTGTCCAAAGGCTGATGACAGCTAGCAACAAACCAAGCTTAGCGGTTTTGTTGGTTCAAAAAGAAGTTGCCGAGCGGATCGTGGCAAAACCTGGTGACATGAGCATTTTAGCCGTCAGTACGCAGATATTTGCCGAGACGAGTCTCGGTATTGAAGTTTCAAAAAGTTATTTTACGCCACCGCCGAAAGTCGATTCGCAAGTTGTGATTCTTGAAACAAGGCCAGCGCCAATCATTGCTACAGCAGACGAACGGGCTTTTTTTCGGATAGTCAAAGCCGGCTTTGCAAGTAGGCGCAAGAAATTACGCAGTTCGATATCGGCCGGACTTGCAATTTCAAAACCAGCTGCCGAAGAATTACTCAATCATGCTAATATCGATCCTGAAAAACGAGCAGAGGATTTATCAATTGCAGACTGGCAACGCTTAGCTAGAGATGCGGTCTAAATGATTGCACAAGATCAGCCAACATGCTTTCCAAAAGATGTTATAGCAGGCGTGTCATCGCGTGAGGACGGATCAATGCTTGATCGCACATTGGACGACCGTCATCATAATTCTATTATTGTAAACCGTTTACAATATTGTAAGAAAATCGGTATCGATTACCAGAAATGCGTTTATCAAATTATAAATTACGGTCCCGAAAACACTTTTGACCGAATCGTTCAACTAGATTCATCGCAGTCGATTGATGTGCATGCTGATGTCTTGTATACCGAGCAGCCTAAGGTTGGACTATTTCTGCCAATTGCCGACTGTATAGGCACTATCATTTATGATCCAACTCGAAAAGCTATAGCGCTGGCGCATCTCGGACGTCATGCATCTGTGGCAGATACTATCAAAAAAACGATAGATTTTTTTACGATGAAAGGCAGCCGCCCACAAGATCTAATTATTTGGATGGCGCCGAGTGTTGGTCGGAAACATTATCGTATGGAGTATTTTGATCATCATGATGATAAAAAATGGCGTGATTTTTGTCAGGCGAAAGACGGCGGATTTTACTTGGATCTGCAAGGCTACAATCGAGCGCGAGCGGTCACTTGTGGCGTGATGCCTGTCAACATACATGCCTCAAGAATCGATACGGCGACTGATCCCAATTATTTTTCGCACAGTCAAGGCGATAAATCTGCGCGCTTCGCAGTTGTGGCAATGATCAGTTGATATCTGTTACACTAGAAACATGAAGAAAAATCTCTATATTACGACGGCCATTCCATATGTCAACGGTGCTCCGCATATTGGGAATGCCCTTGACTATTTGCTTGCTGATATCTGGACTCGCTATCAAATGAAACAAGGTAAAGCTGTTCGTTTTCAAATTGGTACCGATGAGCATGGCAATAAGATTGCAGCAAAAGCTGCTGAGGCTGGTCTTGATCCGCAAAGTTACACCGATCAAATGTATTTACCGTTTAAGACAATGGCCGAAAAAATCGGTTCGCAGTACACAGACTTTATTAGAACTACCGACGAGCATCATGTGAGGTCAGTTCAATATATTTGGCAAAAATTGCAGCCCTATATTTACAAAGGAACTTACGAAGGTTGGTATTGTGTTGGTCATGAAGCCTTTTTTACAGATAAAGAAGTTGCCGAAACTTCAGGTGTTTGTCCAGATCACCAAACCAAATACGAGCGGATTAGTGAAGAAAATTACTACCTGAAAACTAGTCAGTTTACTGACCAAATTCGTGAGGCGATCGAACGTGGACGCATGAAAATTGTGCCAGAGTTTCGCAAAAATGAATTCTTAGATTTGATCAAAGACGGGCTAAAAGATGTCTCGATTTCGCGGCCGCGTAAAACTCTTAGCTGGGGAGTACCAGTACCAAATGATCCTGATCAAGTTATGTATGTTTGGCTAGATGCACTATCAAACTACATTACGGTGCTTGGTTACCCAGAGCAAGATACTTGGCAAGAATTTTGGCCAGCAGATGTGCAAATTGTTGGCAAAGATATTTTACGTTTTCACGCTGGAATATGGCCAGCAATCTTGATTGGTCTTGGCTTGTCGCTACCGAAAACTATCTTGGTGCATGGTTTCGTCAATGTTGGTGGTGCCAAAATGAGTAAGACTGTTGGCAATGTTGTCTCGCCGTTTGATATTATCGATAACTACGGGCTCGATGCTTTTCGATATTATTTCTCGCGGCACATTCCAACTTTAGACGATGGTGACTTTACGTGGGAGCGTTTCGAGACGGCTTACAATGGTGAACTCGGTAATGACCTTGGTAATGTTGTGCAGCGGGTCGCCGCCATGATTGGCCGTTATCAGTCTGGTGTAATAGGTGAAATTACGGCCGGTGATCACGACGAAGGTCGTTACAACGATGCCATGGAGCGTCTAGCATTTAATGAAGCTTTTGATGAACTATGGCAGATGGTTCGCGGTCTAAATCAATACCTTGAGCATGTCAAACCTTGGGAGATTGCTAAACGTAAAAATAGTGATCCTGAAGCCGAAGGCCATTTAAGCGATGTTTTGGCACACGCAGCCAATAGCTTGGTGCAAATTGCTGATTTATTGCTGCCATTTATGCCGAGTACAGCACAAGAAATTCGACGTATCTTTGCGGGCGGTGTGGTGCCAGACGATATTCAACCGCTTTTCCCAAAAATTTACCTTCATACGCCAGATCCGCGCGCGCCAAAGTCATGATCGATACTCACTGCCACTTGCACGATAGTTCATTCTACCCCGACAAGACAGTACAAGAAGATTTTTATCAACAAGCAATTGCTGATGATGTGACAATGGTTTGTGTCGGCACCGATATTGCCAGTTCAAGACAAGCTATTGAATTTTCGGATTCACATCAAGCATGTTTTGCTGTTGTTGGTATTCATCCACACGATGCTGATCGCAATGATGTCCACGAGATCGCCAAGTTGCTAGAGCAGCATCAAAATATTGTAGCGATCGGCGAAATCGGTCTTGATTATTTTTATCTTAACTCGCCAAGGCATGCGCAAATCTTGCAGCTTGAAGCTCAGCTTCAGCTTGCGGTTGATCACAATTTGCCAGTTAGTTTTCATGTTCGTGAAGCCAAAGATACTTCTGACTTGTCGGTTTGGGCGGATTTTTGGCCGATTGTTGATAATTTTTCGCGACTGCGGGGCGGGGTTTTGCATAGTTTTACCGATACACGTGAACAATGTGAGCGTGGGCTGTCACGCGGCTTTTTTATCGGTGTTAATGGCATCAGTACTTTTACGAAAAATAAAGAGCAAATTGACATTTTTGACTGGTTACCTCTAGAAAATACCGTCCTAGAAACTGACGCTCCCTTCTTGACTCCGACACCGTTTCGTGGTACAATCAATAAGCCTAGTTATGTCGGGAGGGTGGCAGAATCTATGGCGATACGAAAAAACGTATCGCTTAGTTTAGTTTCTGACCGCACTACCGCCAACGCGAAGCAGCTATTTGCAATCTAATGCGAGGAAGATCCATGCCACCATCTGGAGCTCAGAACCAATACCCGATACCACAATCTATCGAAGCATTTCGTTTACCTGAGATTGTGAACTTGAATGAGGCGGTCAATGCTGCCTATAATAATCTTCATCCAGAAACAAGCCCAACGTACGATCAGGCTCCTCAATTTGGTGAATATGCTGTTGGCGCAGCCGTTAAAGCGGCAATCAAACCTGAGACTTATAAGAAAAATCCTAATGTTGTTGATGCCAGTGTCATTGGCAATAACCTAGCCTTCGCGCGAAAAGAAGCGACTCAAGATCAGTTTGGACTAGCCGCCTAATGCCAACGATTCTCTCCAAGGCCATTGGGTTACTAACTGGCAGCGAAGAGAAACCGTCAGACTGGCTCAAATTACCAAAAAAACGACCTCTAAAGTCACTGACCGAACCAGATCTGATTAATCTTGAGGCCGAGATTGGTGCTCAGCTGTTTGGTCCAATTCCAAAAGGCCACAGTCGAAAGTTTTTTAATGTCGATAAAACAACTTGGATTTGGCACGAAGAATGGCTTGATCAAAATCGCAAGCTGCAATCGGCGACGACGCGCTATGAAGTCCAAGATGCTGGTATATTAAAGGTGCAAGCTGGTTCACGTTACAACTATCTTGAAGGCCAGGAATTAACGAACTTTATGACAGCTATCAATGTTTACTATGAGCGCGTGATGCGCGAACTATATCACCGCGATCCAGATACTGGTGAAAAACTGGCTGCGTAATTGCTATAATAGTTAACATGAGCGATAGTTCAATGTATTTAGATCATGCAGCGGCGACGCCGTGCGATAAATTAGTGCTTGAAGCGATGCAGCCATTTTTTTCTGATCATTTTTTTAATCCATCAAGTCCCTATGCACCGGCTGTAGCCGTGCGCCGTCAGTATGACGAGGCAAAGCACAAGATCGCCATGACTATTGGCGCCAAGCCAAACGATTGTATTGTGACTGCAGGTGCAACTGAATCGATTAATCTTGCGATGACTGCAGCGGCTGACGGTCATATACTGACATCGGCAATTGAGCATCATGCTGTTTTGGCTGCCGTCAAGAGATATGCTCATACCATAATTGAACCAACTCCAAAGGGTAGTGTTGATCTAAAAAAACTAGAAGATTCAATCAAAAGCGGCACAAAACTTATTACAATTGCTTTGGCTAACAACGAGCTTGGCACGATTCAACCGCTCGGAAAGATCGTCGAGATTGTAAAACATGAACGTGATCGTCGCCGCCAAAATGGTAATGCGACACCGCTATGGCTGCACTGTGATGCGTCGCAAGGTTTTGGACAAATTGATTGCAATTTGGCTCGGCTTGAGGTTGATTTGCTAACTCTAAATTCTGGCAAAATCTATGGACCAAAACAAGTTGGTTTGCTGTGGCGGCGTGCAAGTGTACCGCTAAACGCTCTAATAGTCGGTGGAGGCCAAGAGCTTGGCCTGCGTAGCGGTACCGAAAACGTAGCAGGTGTAGTTGGCTTTTCTGTGGCAATTGATCGAGCTGAAAGACATCGTAAAACAGAGTCCAAACGACTGATGGAGCTTCGCAGTGTTATCGAGAACGGTTTACAACAAGCATTTCCTGATATGCAGATTACTGGCGATAGAAAACGTCGTTTGCCTGGTGCGCTCCACGTATCGTTTCCAGGACTCGATGCCGAGAGATTGGTTTTTAGACTCGAAAGCCGCCAAGTGTTTGTTGCTACAGGCAGCGCATGTGCTGCCAATAAAGGGTCAGCTTCGCATGTTTTGCAGGCACTCGGTCTAGATGACCAGTACATAAGCGGCAGTATGAGGATAACACTGGGTAAACTCAATGATCTGTCGTCGGTTCAAAAAGCTCTATCGATCATCATCGAGGAAGTTAATAGCGAATATCAGCGAGTCAGCAAATGAAATGGTTGATTAGTATTGCTGCTACTTTTTTTGTAATTGTAATTGCAATTTCTGTCTTCTTGGCGCCCGATAGCTTAGTCGATTGCGGTGATACACCGTCTGGTGAAAGTAGCTGCCAAAAAGCAGATGCGATTATTGCTGTTAGTGGCGGTGATACGCAGGCCAGAACCGAAGAAGCAATTGCTTTATATCAAAATGGTTGGGCAGATAAGTTGATATTTTCGGGTGCAGCTTCCGATAAATCAGGACCAAGCAATGCAGCTGTCATGCGTCAATTAGCGATCAAAGCTGGCATATCACCGACAGCGATTGTCATCGAGCAAAATAGCGAAACAACTAAACAGAATGCCGAAAAGACTGTCGACATTTTACAATCTAGTGGCATAAAGTCGGCCCTGCTTGTAAGCTCCAGCTATCATCAAAAAAGAGTTTTAATCGAATTTCGTCGTCGCGCTCCAAATATCGAATTTCGCTCTCATCCTGTGCCAGACGATAAACAATGGTCGCAAAATTGGTGGTGGCTGACACCTGGCGGTTGGTATTTAGCGCTCTCAGAAGTAGTAAAAATTATTATTGTTCAAACCGGTGGTAGTCGCTGATGGCACGGGTATTTGTTGGCATGAGCGGTGGTGTCGATTCGTCATTAACGGCAGCATTACTGGTTGAACAAGGCCATGATGTGACGGGCGTCTATATGAAAAACTGGTCAGAAGATTTGCCTGGTATGAAATGTCCATGGGCTGAAGATTTAGCCGATGCCAAGCGTGTGGCAGTGCAACTTGGCATCGATTTTTTGGTATTTGATTTTGAAAAAGATTATCGCGACCGTGTTGTCCAGTACATGATCGATGAGTACAAGCGCGGACGAACGCCAAACCCTGACATCATGTGCAACCAAGAGATCAAATTCCGTTTGTTTTTCGATACGGCTGTCAGTCATGGCGCAGAATATATTGCGACTGGTCACTATGCGCGTACAAAAGACGGTCAGTTGCTTCAGGCAGTTGATAGCGACAAAGATCAGACCTATTTTTTGTATCGCGTTAGCAAACAGGCACTTCTAAAAACGATTTTTCCACTCGGAGAATACACCAAAAGTCAGGTTCGTGAAATGGCCAAGCAGCGTAATTTATGGACGGCTGGCAAAAAAGAATCGATGGGAGTTTGTTTTGTCGGTCGAGTTGGCATGCGCGATTTTTTGGGGCAGTATGTCGAGACGACCGTCGGCAATGTGATCGACCGTCGTCTCGACAAAATTATCGGCAAGCACGACGGCGCGATTTTTTACACACTCGGTCAGCGCCATGGTCTCGAACTAGGCGGCGGCTTGCCGTATTATGTGGTCGGTAAAAATATGTCCAAAAACGAAGTTTACGTCAGTCAGCAACTTGATTCACCAGAAATTTGGCAAAAAAGTATTGAGCTTGATCAGCTGCATTGGATCGATGATGCGCCAAAAAATACCGATATCGAAGTCCGTATTCGTCATCGCGCACCGCTCATCAAAGCCAGCCTAAATGGCAGTCAGCTCGACCTTGACGAAGCACAGCGCGCCGTTACAGCCGGACAGTCAGCGGTAATTTATAGCGGTGAAGAGTGCCTTGGCGGCGGAATTATTAGTATCTAGCAAATACCAATACAAAATTATTGTCTTTCAATGAAACCAATGTTACAGCAGCCAATATTGCCCAGCTATGTATTGTAGACTAGCACTATTCACCAGTTGTAAAAATAAAACGCTTATGCTTCAATAGAACCATGATGAATAATCGATCCAAGCGCGGTTTTACATTAGTAGAATTATTGATCGTGATAGTGGTAATTGCGATTCTTGCAGCAATATCGATAGTGGCCTTTAAGGGCATTCAGGACAGAGCATCAAATACAAGTCGGATTAGTGCCGCTCAGCAGATCGTTAAAGCGCTGGATGCAGCGGCTATCCATAGCGGTACCAATTTTGGTACCAACGCTCCGTATTGCCTGCCGGCAGGTGCGAAAGACACCGATGGAAACGGAACGAACGATTGTGGAGTAACGAACGCCTCAGGAGTGTACACAACCGTCGAGAAACCAGCCGCTGTCACAGCGCTGGACAATGCAGGTATCAAAGGTCTAAGCTTTCCAGCCGAAGAGTTGGTTGGAGCAAGTGGCACCAAGTACCGTGGTGTGTCGATAACATATAATACCCCTGGGTGGGGTGTAGATGGCGTGTTGCAACCGTACTTTGTATACTTTTATTTAAAAGGTAATATGCAGGATTGCGGTAGCGGTTATAGTGTTGGTCGCAAGGCCGGTAACGATAATACCGCTCAGCCTCTTTTTGCGATGACGCGTGCTCCACGATATTCAAGCGGCAATGGCGTTACGACTTGTGCTTACACTATCAAGCATCCATCTAGTCTTTAGGTTTATTACACGTTATGTTATAATTTAGGCATTCATGAATGCTCAACAAATCCGCCAAAGCTACTTAGATTTTTTTGCCGAACGCGGCCATGCGACGATACCGCGCGCCAAATTGGTACTTGATGGCGATCCGACGACGCTTTTTACCGGCAGCGGTATGCAGCCGATGATTCCTTATTTGCTAGGCGAGACGCATCCAGATGGTGTGCGACTAGCCGATAGTCAAACCTGTTTGCGCGCTCAGGATATCGACGACATCGGCAACAATCGTCATACGACATTTTTTGAGATGCTCGGCAATTGGAGCTTGGGCGATTATTTCAAGGCCGAGCAAGTGCCATGGATGTTTGAGTTTCTGACAAATGTTGTCGGTCTCGACCCGAGCAAACTTTATGTGACGTGCTACATGGGGAATGAAGAATTTGGCATCCCTAAAGATACCGAAGCGGCTGACATTTGGGCTAAACTTTTTGCCGAAAAGGGCTTGAGCAATGAGATGGCAGATATTGGCAGTGAAGAAGCTGGTTATCGACGCGGTGTCCGTGAGGGTGAGCGCATTTTCTTTTATGACGGCAGTAAAAACTGGTGGAGTCGCAACGGCAGTGAAGCCAATACGCCAGTCGGCGATCCATGCGGTCCAGATAGCGAAATGTTCTACTTGTTCGACATTCCCCACAATCCAGCGTTCGGTGAGCATTGTCATCCAAATTGTGATTGCGGTCGTTTTATGGAAATCGGCAACAATGTCTTCATGGCCTACAAAAAAGTCAGTGAGGACAAGTTTGAACCACTCGAAAAACCAAATATTGATCACGGATCAGGGCTCGAGAGGATTGCAGCTGCTGTTTTGAATGACCCTGATGTCTTCAAGATCAGCCTGATGTGGCCGATCATCGAAAAACTGCAAGCACTCAGCGGCAAAAACTACGAAAGTCACACTGAGAGTATGCGCGTCATCGCCGACCACTTGCGGGCAGCGACATTCCTAGCGGTCGATGGCTGTACACCGAGTAATAAACAGCAAGGTTATGTCATGAGGCGACTACTACGTCGAGCAATTCGCTATAGTTTTGATCTTGGAATTGAGCAAAATTTTATGCAAGAAATTGTGCCAGTAATCGCCGACCTATATCACGATGATTTTCCAGAAGTCGCCGAGCAGCGCGAGGCGGTTATCGCGGTACTTATCAAAGAAGAAAAAGTCTTTCGACAGACGCTCAAGAAAGGCATAAAAAAGCTAGAACAGGCCTTCAGGACCGACACCTTGCAGCCGAAATCTATCGAAACGGCTTCGCACCGGGATTCCGTCGAGCGCACATCGTCGGAATCTCGGGCTGCAGATGTTTCTCTCGATTTGGCTGCTTCAGTGTCGGCTGGCGAAATATTGTTTACACTTTATGACACCTATGGCTTTCCGGTTGAATTATCGGTCGAAGAATGTTTTAAACAGGGTATTGAGTTGCCCGAAGACTGGCGCGAGCAGTTTGACGCGCGTATGGCTGAGCAGCGGGCTCGTAGTCAGACAGCCGCCAAAGGTGTCTTCAAGGGCGGTCTTGGCGGTCAAACATTGCAGCACCGCAAATATCACACCGCGACTCATCTGATGTATCAAGCTTTACGCGATGTGTTGGGTGATCATGTTGTTCAGCGCGGTAGCAATATCACTGAGGAGCGACTGCGTTTTGATTTTTCGCACGACGGGAAGGTTACTCGTGAGCAGCTCGACGAGGTTGAAGCGATTGTCAATCGCGAAATCGCCAAAGATTTACAAATTAGTTTTGCTGAGTATCCAACTGAAGAGGCGACTGGCCCACTTGGCGCACTTGGCCAATTTGGCGACCGCTACGGCGACACCGTCAAGGTCTACAGTATGAAAGACCCAAACTCACCGGCCAATGAACGGCCATTTAGCTTCGAGATTTGTGGAGGCCCTCACGTTGATCATACTCACGAGCTAATAGATGATGGCAAGCTATTTAAAATCACCAAAGAAGAAGCTAGCTCAGCCGGCATCCGCCGAATTAAAGCGGTTCTGGCTTAAGTATTTTTCGATTTTAGCCAATCTGAGTGGATAATCTGTCCAAGCTTCCGTGCTTCATTTCGAGCTAATCTAACGCTAGGCTGGTCATGTCCGAACCGGCGAACCGAATGAACAGAATCAACACCATTTTGCACACCAGAGAAATTTTTTCGATCACGATAGTAGTTCCCGTCCTGCTCATTTGTTGAACCAATAAATAACTCATTTTTTGGCAAGTAAAACTTGAGATTATCAAGTCCTTGCGCGTTAGCTGCAACGGAAACTACCCTATGATTGTGTTCACGTACACCAAAGTCAGAGACAATACGTCGGATAATGGACAAGACTGACCGGCCTGAATGAATCATTTCTGACACTACCAGAACGGAGTCATCAGGGTTGAGTCTAAATCCAGCCTTTGAATCTGGAGTAGCTGTTCCGCTAATAAAATAATGTTTAGGCGGCATATCAGTTTCAGGTCTCAAAGCCTCTCTTAGAACTAGCGAAGGAATGCGTCCGCTAGTATCATCAGCGATAATTACGGTAGGAGGCTCAGGTAGATCCAATACATAAAAGCAAACTTAGGCCAGTGATTGCCTGGCGCCGTCGTTGGCGAAGGGTGGAAATTGCCACCTATCGTTTTCTAATGCCATCCTTATATTATAGCACAAACATAACAAAAATGCAACATTTTGTCATAACCATGTTAGGCGGTATAATATGCTAAGTATGGTATTTTCAAAACTGCGCGAGCGCTTGGCTAAAGAAACAACGGACGAGTATATCGTTGGTCTCGATATTGGTACGGAGTTTGTCAAAGCTCTAATTGCCAAAGTCAAAGGGGACGAGCTAGAAATCATAGGTGTTGGCCGAACTCGACAAGCAGTGAGCGACATGCACTCTGGAGCGATCTCCGATATCAGTGGTGTGGTACGGAACTGTGAAGATGCACTTGCACAGGCCGAAGAAGAGGCTGGCCTGCAAGCCAAAAGAGTGGTGATTGGTATCGCTGGCGAGTTGGTCAAAGGTGTTACCAATACAATTCGGTATCGTCGACCGCAACCCGATCGCCCACTCGATGTGCCAGAAATGGAGCTGATAATCGAAAAAGTTCAAGAACGTGCACAAGTAAAAGCTCAAAAGCAGATTGCACTAGAGACAGGGAATGAAGATGTCGAAGTAAAATTGGTCAACTCGGCACTTGTCAGTATTCATATCGATGGCTACAAAGTGAGTAACCCGATCGGCTTTCAGGGCAAAGACGTAGCTGTGCAGATTTATACGGCATTTGCGCCGATGGTCCATATTGGGGCACTTGAAAAGGTGGCCGATGAGCTCAACCTCGATCTATTGGCGGTTGTGGCTGAGCCATTTGCAGTTAGCCGCAGCGTGTTAGGCGACGATGCTAGTAGCACCTTCACGGCGATTATCGCTGATCTTGGTGGTGGTACAACCGACATTGCAGTTATAAATGATGGCGGCGTTGAGGGAACTAAGATGTTTGGGATTGGTGGTCGGAGTTTTACAAATACGATTGCTAGCGATCTTGACCTAAGTTATGATGCTGCCGAGAAGTTAAAAGTCAATATCGATCATGACAAAATTAAGCCCAGTGTACGCACTCAAGCCGAAAAAGCGATTGATCGAACGCTTGATGTCTGGCTAGATGGGGTTGAGTTAGCATTAAGCGAGTTCGACTCAGTCGATCATTTGCCGACCAGGTTTTTGCTTTGCGGAGGAGGCGCTAGTTTAGAGAGGCTAGTCACCGCACTGGGCCAACGTGAGTGGTACAAAGATTTACCGTTTACCAAAAGGCCAGTTATTCAGCATATTCAGCCTTCAGAAGTTGTCGGTATTACCGATCCAACTGGCAAAATAACCGATCACACCTACGTTACAGCCATGGGTCTACTGAGAGTTGGCTATGATACAATGGGATCAAGTGAAGACTCAGCTAGCTCAGTCAAAGAAAAATTAAATAAATTTTTGAGAATATAATATGCAAAAAGACGTAGTATACATCGATGTTGACGACGATATCACGGCAATAATCGGTAAGTTAAAGAATTCAAAGCATGAGGTAATAGCACTCGTGCCGCCCAAACGGGTTGGTGTATTGCAAAGTGCGGTCAATTTGCGATTGCTGGCTCGAGCAGCCTCGCAAAACAAAAAACATTTAGTGATTGTCACTAGTAATCACGCCTTGTCTAGTCTGGCTGCCTCGGCTAGTATTCCAGTTGCAAAGAATCTTCAGTCGAAGCCAGAGCTTGCAGAAGTGGCAGTTTTGAGTGTTGATGACGGCGAAGATGTTATTGAAGGCGATGAACTGCCGATCGAGAATTCTAAGCCAGCCGACAAAGTAGACGATGATGCCAAAGCGACTTTAGCTGCTTTGGCTGTCAAAGATGTCAAAAAAGCTGTTCCGCCTGCCGATGGTGTTGAGCCGGTTGCTAAGGTAAAAAGTGGTCCAAAAGTACCAAACTTTGACACATTCCGCAAAAAATTATTGCTTTTTGGTGCACTCGGTTTGCTTTTGATTAGTTTTTTGGTTTGGGCAATTTGGTTTGCACCACATGCTCGCGTCCTTTTGACAACTCGCACGACCGATGCCGCCATAAATCAACCGTTGACTTTAGGCACGGAGCAGACGACTGACTTTGCAAAAACTACACTCAAAGCCGAGTCGCGTCAGGTTAAAAAGGATGTCTCAATTGACTATACTGCTAGCGGTAAAAAAGATGTTGGTGAAAAAGCCACTGGATCGGTCAAACTATCTAAGTTGACACAAGAAAATTATACAGTACCAGCAGGAACAGTCGTTTCTGATCAAGATTCTGGTTTGAAATACACCACTGACGCAGCGGTTACTATACCAGCCAGTGTGCCTTGTTTTCCATCTTATTGTGCACAGAGCGTTACTGTTGCGGTGACGGCTGCCGAGTCGGGCAGCAAATACAATGCTGCCAGCGGCGCAGCTAGCGCCAATGGATTAAACGCAAGTTTTGTGGGCAGCACCAGTGGCGGTACCGACAAAACTATAACCGTTGTTACACAAAGTGATATCGATAATGCTAAGCAAAAGATTGCCGATCAAGTCAAACCCGACCAAGCAAAAACTGAACTAAGCGCTCAATTTGGCGGCGACTACACAGTACTTGGCGACACGCTATCAAGCGATATTGGCGGCGTCAATTCGTCAGTCGCCGTTGACAGTGAAGCGCCAAATGGCAAAGCCACGCTTAGCGGCGGAGTTGTTTTTACAATGTTAGCGGTCAAACACGATCAGCTATCGAGCTATCTCGACGCAGCTGTAAGCAGTCAGATCGATGACAAAAAAGAGCAAAAAATCTACGATAATGGTCTAAAATCGGTCAAGTTTGCTAATGCTCAAAAAAATGATAACAACTATCGTGTACAACTATCGACTAATGGTAAAGTTGGTCCAATTATCGATGAGGCAAAGGTAAAATCAATTGCTAAAGGCAAGAGCGACGGTGAAGTGCAAAGCCAGTTAGACGGTATAACAGGCGTTGATAACGTTGATGTAAAATTTTCGCCGTTTTGGGTGCGATCGGTACCAAACGATGACAAAAAAATCACTGTTGAGTTTGTGACGAATGGTTCATAAGCAAAATTTACTCGGACTAGATGTTGGTGAAAAACGAATTGGCTTAGCCAAAGCCGACAGCAGTGTTAAAATTGCTTTTCCACTAACAACAATCAATGTTGATGGTACTGAAAAAGCAAAAATTGATCAACTAATAAAAACCGAAAAGATCGACTGCGTAGTAGTTGGCTATCCTCGCAATCAGTCAGGCGAACCAACTCAGCAAACGCAATTCGTGATCGATTTTGTCGATAAACTAAATCTCGAACTACCAGTTGAATACTGCGACGAATCATTAACTAGCGTCAAAGCAGAAGAAATTTTAAGTCAGCACAATCGACCATTTCAAAAAGGAGATGTCGATTCGTTAGCAGCCAGCCTAATACTACAAGATTACATAGAGAGGATTCGTTAATGGATGGATTTTTGAGACAGCCAAAACCCAAGCAAGCAGATCGGCAGTTGATGCCGGACGGTCAGCCAGTTGTTACGCAAAATACAGCTGCAAGCAAGGTTGTCGTTACTGATAACTCGGTCAAAATCAATGATGATGTCGCTCACGACGGCTCCAATAAAAAACCGAAATCTTTCAAAAAAAAGTTATGGGTGATTTTTTTGGCAGTCATATTGATTGTCATGGCCGCAAGTGCCGCCGCTTTTTACTGGTA
>Ga0075152_10000925_pt1 | contig 21250 bp, 15 predicted proteins | sample JI61114C2DNA_FD_70964 | JGI IMG/M metagenome (GOLD analysis project Ga0075152, IMG submission 70964) | Wastewater effluent complex algal communities from Wisconsin, to seasonally profile nutrient transformation and Carbon sequestration -... | ecosystem: Engineered > WWTP > Effluent > Algae...
TCATGTCGCGAAGATCCGCATTGATCACCTTCGGTTCATTGAGCTTCGAGCGCACGATGAGATGATGCCTGCCATCCAAAACGCTGCGCTCTTCCATGCCACGAGTCTTGTCCAATGACCTGCCAGAGACTTCGGCAAAAATGAACTCATGCCCCTTCGCATCAGGCTTGCCTTCGATCAGAGATTTAAGACTCACGCCATGCAGAGGCGACTCATAATGCACACCAAGCACATCCAGGAGTGTCGGCAGAAGGTCGAGTTCACTCACAAGCGCCTCGCTGATGAGCGGCTTGGCACCCGGCATTCGAATGATCATGGGGACGTGCAACCCGAGATGAAACGGAGTCATTTTACCGTGCTGATATGCGGGGCCATGGTCGCCCATGAAGATGATGATGGTGTTTGCCTCCGCACCTGACTCACGCAGCGCTGTCATGACCTCGCCAACAGCTTTATCGTTGCGCTGAACCCCGTCCAGATACTCCGCCCAGTCCCGACGCGCTGTCGGCGTATCAGGAAGATGAGCAGGCAGCTTCACTTTGGCGGGATCAATGCTGATCGGCTGCTTCTCGCTGTCCACAAAGGGACGATGAGTGAACGTCGTACTGTTGTGCAGGAAGAACCACGGCTTGCCTGCAGCACGCTTGATGATGCCACTGATTGCCTGTTTCGCGCCGTTCTTGGGAATGAAATCATCGTAGGGAAACCGTTCGTTCGGCGAAACGTGGAGCTTGCCACTGACTGCCGTGTGGTAGCCCTGCGCGGCCAGCACCTCGATCATCGTCGGTGCCGTGCTGCGTATGCGCGTATGCAGATAAGGAGGCGACTTCTTCTCCGCCTCGGTGAGTTTGGCGGCAGGCTTGAAGTGGTTGTTGGTGTTGTTGATCAACCCGTTCGCATGCCCGTGCAGTCCGGTCATGATGCAAGCCTTTGAAGCTGAACAAACCGGATAAGCGACATAGGCACGACGGAACAACGCACCGGTCGCAGCCAGCGCATCCATGTGCGGCGTCTTCACATCTGTCGTGCCGAGTGCGCCCATGTGAGCTCCCTGATCTTCAGTGAGAATAAAGAGAATGTTCGGCAACGCCGCCTGGAGTAGTGCGCACGGGGCAAGGAGCCAGAATATCAGCAGCAGGCGGCTCATGGGCGTTTCTTCCTGACTTTGGTGGCAGGCTTCTGCGGTGAAGTCGGGTCTTCGTTCGGGCTGCCGTGCCACTGCGGAGCCATGTTTTTTGCGTTCCAGTCGTTCCAGGCCTTTGCAAGTTCGGTGACGAGTTCGGGTTTCTCGGCTGCTAGATCCTTGGTTTCGCTAATGTCAGCTTCCAGATCGTAGAGCTGCCATCCTGACTGTGTTTTGCCCTCCATATCGCGGACTTCGACCAGTTTCCATTTCCCACGGCGGATAGCTTTCTGCGGGCCAAATCGCCACACCAGAATCTCATGGGGTGTGTCGGCTTTTTCGCCTTTGAGATACGACAGGAGGTTTACGCCTTCGACGCCGTCGGGAAGTTTAGCGTTGGCGATTGAGCAGGCCGTCGGTAGCACATCCATCGCGCTGACTGGATGTTCATAGATTTTTCCAGCCGACAACTGACCCGGCCAGCTCACGAAAAACGGCACGCGGATGCCGCCCTCGAGCGTCTGGCCTTTGTCACCGCGCAGGGGCGTGTTAATGCCGGTGTTGTAGGCAAAAAAGGGCTTCCGTCCGCTGCCGCCGTTGTCGCTGAAGAAGAACACGAGCGTGTTGGGATGCCTCGCTTTCAATTCCGCGCTGATCCGGCCGATGGCGTCATCCAATCCAAGCAGCAGGGAAAGATAGCCACGCCGGTTTTCATCCGACACCGAGGCCGGGATGCGGTCTTTGAACTTGTCCGCGATCTCCAGCGGCGTGTGGACGGCATTGTAGGCCAGATAGAGGAACCACGGCTTCGCCGCGTTGCGATCCATGAAGCTTAGCGCCTCGTCGGTGAACAAATCCGTCGTGTAGCCATCAAGCCGCTGCACCTCGCGCCCACGATAAATCATGTCATGCGAGTGCGCCGAGCCAAATTCCGGCTCCGCATCCTTGTGCAGCAAAAAGTTGTGCCCGCCGACGAGGAAGCCGAAGAACTCATCAAACCCACGCGACTGCGGATGATGCGCGGCATCAAAGCCCTGGTGCCATTTGCCGACGAGCGCCGTCGAATACCCCGCATCGTTCATCACATTCGCGATCGTGCGCTGATCCAGAGGCAGCCCCAGCTTGGCCTCGTCGCCCACATGCGGATTGAACTCATGCCCGAACCGCGTCTGCGCCTTCCCCGTCAAAAATCCCGCCCGCGAAGGACTACAATATGGCGCGGTGACATAGCCATTCGTGCAGCGCACTCCCGAAGCCGCCAGCGCGTCAATATTCGGCGTCGGCACGGCTTTGCCGCCATGAACACCGATGTCAGCGTAACCGAGATCGTCCGCGATGATGACAAGGACATTCGGCTGCGCGGCAAAGAGCGAAGGGCAGAGAGCCAAGAGGAGGAGAAGGCGTTTCATGGTGTGTGTGGAAACGACGGCATGGCGCATTTCTCCCGGCAAAACGTGTGTCGCATCTCGCAGGTGCCCGAAAGATCGGGAGTTGAGGTTTGGGTTCGTCCTGTTAGCATCCAAGTATGAAAACTATCGCATCACAAAACCGTTCCGGGACGCCTTTGGGGCTTCCGGCTTCTTGGTTTTGGGATGTGGACCCGGCCAAGCTCAACACGGAAAAGCATGCCAAGCAGATCATCGAACGTGTCCTGGTCGTCGGAGCGCTGGAAGGCTGGAAAGCCATCCGCAAGCACTATGGCGATGATCGTCTGCGCAGCGTCGTGACCCAGCTTCGCAGCATCAGCCCGCAAAACATCGCGCTGCTCTGCCTGGCGCTTGGATTGAGAAAGGAGGACTTCCGATGCTGCACAGCGAAGCCGTTTCCCCAGGCACCCTGGCATTATTGAAGAAGCTCTGCGCCCACGCGGCTACCGACGGCTTCGCTCTCGTCGGCGGCACCTCGCTGGCGCTTCGTTTCGGTCATCGTATTTCCGTGGACCTCGATTTCTTTCGTCCGGAGAAATTCGACAACAAGATCGTGTCGGCATCGCTGGCCGGGGATTTCCCTTCGTTCCAGCTCACGAACGACAACAGCAACGGCATGATGTGCTTCATCGAAGACGTGAAGGTGGACTTTGTCACCTATCCTTACCCGCTTCTGCACCCGTTTGAGGCCATTGAGGGCGTGCGGATGATGAGCCTGCCGGATGTGGTGGCGATGAAGCTCGGTGCCATCAGCAATCGCGGGGCGAAAAAGGATTTCTACGACCTGCACACGCTGCTCAAGGAGCTTGGACTTGATGATATTCTCCGCTGCTATGCCCTCAAGTTTCCCAATCACGACCCCATGATCCCGCTGCGCAGCATGATCTACTTTGAAGACGCAGAAGAAACCGAAACACCCAAGACACTCATCAAGACCACCTGGGCCAAGGTGAAGGCGGATATTCAGAAGGCGGTGCGTAAGGCGCTCTGAGTGCAGGGAAATGAGATTTACTTCGAGACACAGCTACAATCTTTTATTTTACCCTTCTTCATTGGCGGTCATCCCAATCAGGTCGAAGATTTGGCCGTGAATTCCGGCCATGCTAAGCGTTGACAAGTGCAAGGCGGGATGTCTCTTTCGCATGAAGATTGCGAGAAGCTTTCTCATTCCCGTCTGAACCTAAATACACAACAAAATGACTACGACTGAATGCCCGCTCATTGAAATTGATATGCACCCAATCATTTTCAAAATGCAGTGCGAGGGTGAAATGCTCAACGGTAAGGAAATCGACTTCGAAGCCGCAGTGCGGACCTACCGTCAGTTTCTAACTCTGCACGCTCAATACCCAGAGCGCACGCTCGTGCCGAATGAACTCATTGATCTCGTGTGGCACTACCACATCCTCGACACTCGCAAGTACGCGGAGGACTGTGACCGCATCTTCGGATGCTTTCTCCATCACGATCCGTATTTTGGCATTGGTAGCGACGAGAGCTACGAGGCAAATCAGCGCGCGTGGAGCGAAACTCAAGCACTTTGGGAGGCGACATTCGGCGAACCGCTTCTTGGTGCTGCCAACCCGTGTAAATCGACCGACTGTCGCTAGTTTCTCTGCACATGCTGCTCATCTCACCCGATGTGTGTCAGCAGCTCGGAAAACTCGTTCCGAGACTTTCTGTCGGCGACATAACGACTGCTGAGCATATTACAGCACTCCGCAATTTGGCTGCTGAGGACTCCGTCCTTCAACATGTAGCCACATTGGCGGCTGCTGTCATGGACGAACAAAGTTTCGTCCAACTGCGTGGGCTTAAGCCGGAAGTCGCCGCTGCGGTATTTCCGGCCATTGGAAGTCTGTTGGGGGCGATTTACATAGACCCAGGCATCGGCTCAGCGCTGATCGGTGCGCACGTTAAACCCAGCGCGTCTCTCATGGGGAATCAACTGCGCCACCTCCCCCTGCACACCGACTACAGTATGCTGGCCGCTCCGCCGCGACTTACGATGTCGTTGTGCTTGGAGCCTGATCCGACACCGGGCTTCGGCGCAGTGCAGGTTGCAGACATCGCCGCGATGTGCTTCGGCGTTGAAACCGATCCGATGATTGCACGCTTTTTCGATACGGGGCTGCCATTCGCATCGGGCAATGCGCAGAGCGGGCTTACAATGATCCAAAGTCCGATCATCAGCCGGGAGCCGTCCAACCAGAAATTGTTTGTGCGCTATCACCGCACTCGTATTCGCCAAGGATTCGTCGCTAGCGGTATATCTCCATCTCCGGAACAAGCAACGGCCATGCTCAATTTCGAGAAGGCCGCCGCAGGCTGCATACAAACACTGTATCCTGACGCCGGGGACATCACCGTGATCGACAATCACCGCGCCGTACATGCACGCACCCGATGCAGCGTGCGTGTGGATAAAGACGGCTTGACTCGCGGGCGGCAGATGCGCTTCCTGTTCACTCACTAGCGCACCATGAACGAAGAGAACTGGAACATCTACGACGCTCATGCGAGCGGCATTCAGCACGGGAACATCATCTTTTGGACTTCAATGATCCATGAGATCATTCCTCGCCGCACCGGAAGCGAAGTGGTGCTTGATTACGGCTGTGGCGATGGCCACTTCCTGCGCCTGTTGCACCAGATGCGCCCCTTCGCGCACGGGCTCGGGGTGGACATCGACGAAGCGGCTTTGGAAACTGCACGCGCGTCGCGTCGCGAGCCTGAACCCATCGAATACGCCTCGCTAACCGCACTGGATAGTTTGGAGCAACATTTTGACTTCGTCTTCAGCCAGGAGATTTTTTGGATGATCGAAGATTTGCCTGCTCTTGCCAAGACTCTGCACCGGGTGCTGAAGGACAAAGGCGAGTACTACGCCACGATGGGCTGCCACATTGAAAACCCGCTCTGGGTGCATCGTCGGCAGGTGCTCCGTTCGGAAGGAGTGCGTTATTTCGATTACTCTCTTGACGAAGTAGCCGACATTTTTTATGCCGCAGGTTTTGAGGTCGGTTTGAAACGATTGCCGGTTGAATACTTCAATATCTATCACCCAGAGTTCACGCGCCGCCGCGCGCAGAGTCTCTCACGCCTCGTTCAGACTTCGCACGATCACAAGATGCTGTTCTACTTTCGGCGCGACGACGAACGGCGCGAGGCTTCAATCCCACTGAAAAAGACGTGAGCATATCCCGCGACGGTTCCTCTCACCCAATACGCATCGTTGGTGCGAGGGAACACAATTTGCGCAACCTCACATTTGAACTGCCGACACACCGCCTCGTCGCACTCGCTGGCGTTTCGGGCGCGGGCAAGACCACCATTGCCCGTCACATCATCGCCCAAATAGCACGTCGCCGACTCGGACGGCTACGAGGCGAGATCGCGGCACTCGCACCCGCCTATCAGCCAGATGTTGATGCTGTCGAGGGACTGCCCCCGATTATCGAGATCGCCCAAGAGCCACTGCGTGGTCAAAGTCGTTCCACGGTCGCCACCTACACCGGCCTGCTTCACCTCCTCGGCGGTTTGTTCCTGCACCACGGAGAATCACGCTCACCTAGCGGTGCGCCCGTCGTTGCGGTGAAGTCTGACCAGTTCGCTGCTTGGCTCTGGCGGCACCATGCCGGGAGTTTCGTCACTGTGGCAAAGGTGCGAGCCGATCTGACTGTCGCGTCAGCCAGCCACTTGCCCGAAGGAACGTTTTACTACCGCGAAAATCGAACGCCTTGGTCGCAGGGGACTCGTGCCGCTTCCAAGTCGCTGTTACCCGCACGCTGGTGGATCGCACAGCCGGTCGAAAGCCACCGCCTGACCACTGAAAAGGACGCATGTAAACTAGTGCGAGACGATCCCTCGGATTGGCTGTGGGTGATTGACGACAAGCTCTTCATCGAAGGTCGCGAGCAGCGCATTGCTGCTGACGATCCGCTGCCTTATGGTCCGCTCGGCCGCCCGCTTTTCTCCTTTAACATCGCAGCTACCGACGGTGGCCAATGTAGAACGTGCGCCGGTTTGGGTGTGATGCAGGGCGTGCGCGTGGAATCTCTGGTTTGCAGGCACGATCAGCCACTGCTCAACGGCGGATTCAGCCTCCCACAGACGCGCGGGCGCTTCAACCACCTTGGCGTTCTCGACGATATTTTGCGGGGCTTTTTCCACACCCGTGGGTTCAAGGCTGACGTGACATGGAAGGAACTGCCTGCCGACGCACGGCAGGTCGTCCTCTACGGCTCGGGCCGTGAGCCGATTCCCGAATTGCGTAGTGGCGAAAAGCGCCCGCGCCCCGCAAAACGTGCATTTGCCGGCCTGATCCCGCTCGTCCTCGCACGTGCGGCCTCCAAGGGGCCGGCCGCACGCATCTTCCAAGCTTGGGTGGGGCAAACTGTATGTCCCGATTGTGCTGGCAGCCGCTTCAACCGCACGACGCGCGCTTGTGTCTGGCGTGATCATCGATGGGCAGACCTGGTAGCAGTTTGCTCGCTCGGCGAGCTGCGTGATTTACTCGCTAGTAAGGTCGTTGCAGCACGCGGCAGCGAAGCTGACCTGCTTCACAGCCTTGGCACACTCCTTGATGCTTATGGACGGCTGAATCTCGGGCATCTCCCGCTCGACCGAGCGACATCCACACTGAGCGGCGGGGAAGCACAGCGGCTAAAGCTCGGGCTAGCACTCGCACTAGAGCTGAGTGGTGCTGGCTATGTGCTGGACGAGCCTTCGCGCGGCTTGCATCCTCAGGACCTGACCGGGCTCCAAGAAATGCTTCGGGCCATCGTGCTCGGCGGCAATTCGGTGATCCTCGTTGAACATCAGCCACGTTTGCTCGCGGATGCCGACCATGTCCTGACCCTCGGCCCAGGTGGTGGCGACGACGGCGGAAAAATCATCAGTGTCGGCCCGCCCGCAAAGACTGAGAAGCGGCAGGAAATAAAGCAACCCACCCTCACGAAACCCAAGCACTGGATCGAAGTTGCCGACCTTCACTTGCATAATCTTCGTGGCGTCAGCTTTCGGTTGCCCTGCGCACGCGTCACCGCAGTCGTTGGAGTCTCCGGTGCGGGAAAATCGTCAGCGATCCTGCATGCGCTTGTGCCTGTTGCGAGTGGTGCGATCGAAGGCGCGGGCGAGTCGCCGCTTTGCAAAATCAGAGTGCCGCAGGAAATTCGCTTTGTCGAAGTCGTCGGCCAGAAACTAGCTGCACAAAACCGGCGTAGCATCGTAGCCACGGCGCTCGAACTGTTTGATAGTTTGCGCGCCCACTACGCCTCATTACCGGAATCGAAAGCAATGGGATTGAAGGCCGCCGACTTTTCTTTCAATTCAACGGGGGCCTGTCCGGCTTGTGCCGGTTCTGGCTTTGCTCACGACGGGTTCGACGAAGAGACCACCGCGCGCTGCCACTCCTGCGGAGGCTCGCGCTTCGCCAGTTCAGCTCTACTTGTCGAAAGTGCAGACACCAATTTGGCTGCGTTACTCGCAATGCCCATCAGCTCACTCGTAGTAGCGAAACATCCCGCGTTCAGCACGCAAGGACAAGCCGTGTTGCAAATGCTTATTGACCTCGGTCTTGGCCACCTCGCCTTGGGCCGTGCCACGCCAACACTTTCCGCTGGGGAGCGCCAACGGCTCGCTCTCGCTCGCTTTCTCACCCGTTTGGAGGAGCGCCTAGGCTCCGGTCTTCTGGTGCTCGACGAACCGACCGCTGGCCTCAATTTGGCTGATGCGACACGTGTCTTTGAGCGAGTGACAGCACTAGCGCGTGAACACGCTCACACCGTCATTGTTCTTGAACACAAACTAGAACTTCTTCAACGCGCCGATTGGGTTCTCGAATTTGGTCCCGGCAGCGGACCGAACGGCGGACAAGTCATCTTTCAAGGCCCGTCGGACAGTCTTCAAACATCCGGCACTCCGACTGCGCAAGCCCTCACTGCACAACCTGCTTCTCGGAGGACATATCCGAAACTCGGCAAAGCAGACGCTGCCAAGCCGAACATTCTCTGGAACCGGTGCGCTGATGCTTTCGAGCCTCTCGCCACTCGGTTGAATCTACATGATGAGACTGAATTAGTGCGACCGGTGCATCCCGCTGTGAAACTAGACGCAGAGCGGATCCCGGACGACACGCGCGTGGGAGAAATTCTGGAACTACTTCCATGGGTGCGCACGCGTGCGCGTCCAGCCGCACTGTGCGGAGCGAAAAACTGTGTTGACGAACACGAGCTTTCAGACGCAGTTCGTGGTCAGGCGTTCTCGTTTTCCCCGGTCGCGCGTGAGCTACGAATTGGCTTAGTGGTCCCGTCTGATTTGCGGACTGCGGCGACCAAGCTTTCTCAACTGGGCTTCGATGAGGCCGAGTGCGACGGAGTCCGTCTGCCGCTGCGCAAACTTGGTGCAAGTATCAAAACACCCGAGCAACTGAACGCTCTCCGCGTTTGGTGTCCGGTGACTGCACCCGAACCGCAACGCGCACTCGCGCTGCGGCTCAGCGAAGGAGTCGTCCACATTGGCGGTCCACAGGGACAGACGCTTACCACGCGCTTTTTGGATTCATCCGGTGCCATCGGCCTTGCGCTGCAAGCGCGACATGCCGCCGACTATCGCTCTCCCCAAGGCCAATGCGTCCAATGTTTCGGCAAAGGCCGGTTGCGGGCATATCCGTGGCAAATGGTCGTTGCTGATGATCGCCGAACGCTGACTGACGATGCGTTTTGGCACCCGGCTGTTTTGCCTGCCATTCGTGCTTTGCGCCGGACCAGGCTTGTGCCCGAGGCGGAGTTCTTCGCTCGCGAATGGGCGGCCGACTTTAAGCAGCCGCCGAAAAAGATGGATTCGAGAACCCGGCTGCTTTTCGAGCATGGCATCCCTTGGCGTAGATTTCTGAAGCCTTCCGCCAAGCGCACTGATCGTGAACAAGATTATTTCTCGTGGCGTGGTCTGCATGACTATGTCTTCCATTGCTTGGGCCGAATGGCGGACGCAGCACACAAGCAACGTCTCCGTGAAAATGTCATTACACTCCTTTGCCCAGCGTGCGAGGGAACCGGCATGGGCTGGGAGAGCATCCTCCTGGATTTACAGGGTATGTCTCTGAGAGATGCCTGGAGCAAACTCACGCTGAAAGAGTGGCGCGACGATCTGCGCTGCGATAGCCCTGCTTTAGCCGCTGCAATAGGGCTTGGTTTCGATGGCCTTCGTCCATCCGACCGATGGGAGGAAATACCAAGCGGCCAACGCAATTCACTAATTTTGGCTCTCGCACACACTGCGCCGCTCGCCGGCTTGTCGCTTGTAATGAACGAATACAAGAAGTTGCCCGTTATGATGAATGCCTTCTTTCAACGCGAGTGCATGACGCCGAGATTCACTTGAGATGTCTTTCGTCTGGCCAGACGAGCCGACAAATGATAGGAAACCGAAGATCTTTGGGCCTCACTTCCCAAACATCGCATGCTCCTTGTTTCCGCCGCTGAGGACGTAGGCGAGGAGGTCGAGGATTTCGTCTTTCTTGAGCATGGCGAGGAGCATCGGGGGCATGGGGGAGACTTTGCTGAGTTCGATGCTCTTCACTTCTTTGCGATCGACGTTCACGCGCTGATTGGGGTCGGTGAGGTCGGTGTTGAGGGTGACGCCGTCGCCGCTGAGGTTGACGACGACGCCGCTCATGATGCTGCCGTCGTTTTTGGTGACGACGATGGGGGCGAACTGCTCGTTGATCTCTTTGCTGGGGTTGATGATTTGATCGAGCAGGTCGTGTGGACTGTAGCGACCACCCGCGCCGGTGAGGTCGGGGCCGGTCATGCCGCCGGCGTTGCCAAAGCGATGGCAGGTGTAGCAGGCGGCGGCGCTGAACATCTTCCGCCCGTTGTCAAAGCTGCGGCCCTTCATGCCGTTCTTCGCGGCGGCGCTGAGTTCGTCGAGCGTCCACATGGTGGGTGTGCGGCCCACGAACATCGCGCCGACGTTTTCGATGGCGGATTTGCGTTCGGGTTTCTTCGCGATGAGCTCGGCGAGCTGCGTTTTTTCGGCGTCGGTGAAAGTGCTGAGGCTGTCGTTGCGGATGAACTCAATGAACTTGTCGAAGCTGGAGCCGCCTTTGTAGTTCGCGGCCTTCAGGAACCATTCGAGCTGCTGCGTGCGGAGTTCCGGTGTCCAACCCGCTTTGAGGAAGCGTAGGCTGCGGGCGTATTCCATCTGCGGCTCCTGGCTTTCGGCGGCGGCGATGAGTGCCATGCCTTTCGCGGCGGCGTTCGGGGCTTGGAGATAGGCGAGCGTCTCGGTGAGCAGCCAGTTGAGCTCGAAGTTGTCGGCGGGATAGGCGGGATCGAGTTTCGCGATGATCGCGGCGACGGTGGCATCGTCGGGATTGCCAAAGCGGTGCAGCACGATCTCGATGAGACGCACGTAGCCGAGGCGTTGCTCGGGCGTGAGCTTGGCGAAGTCGTGCTTCAGCAGCGCGGCGAGGATGGCGTCGCGGGATTTCTCATCCACCTTATAGGTCGTATTGGACTCATTCGACCTATGGGTCGGACAAACACCCAAGCGCCGCGTCAAGGCCAGCAGCGCCTCCATCTGCGCCGTGGCATTCGTTTCGGCGAGTGCTTTGTCCTGCCATTCGGCGAGCGGCTGATGCTCCAGCGCGGTGCGGGCGGCGGCGCGGATGTAGCGATCCGTGCTGCTGAGATGCGGCCAGGCGGTGGCGACGGCTTTCGGGTCTGGGTCGCCGTGGAGGGCCGCGAGTTCGTGGCGTGTTCGAACCGGTGCCGAAGGAGGAGCGCTGACTTGGGGCAGGGGTGACGTGTCTTCTTTGCCCGCATAGGTTACGCGGTAGAGTCCGCTCTGCACGCGGCGGCCGCCAATCGTGAAATACATCGCGCCGTCTTTGCCAATGATGGCATCACTCACGGGGAGCGGGCCGCCGGTGACGAATTCTTCCTTCGTGGCGGTGTAGGTGCTGCCGTTGGGCGTCAGATGGACGGCGTAGATTTTGCCCCAGCTCCAGTCGAGCGCGTAAAAGGCCTCCTGATATTTCGCAGGAAACTTCGCGCCGTAGCCGAAGGTGCAGCCGGTGGGCGAGCCGGGGCCGATGTTCAGCGTGGCGGGCAGGTTGTCGATGTAGAACTCGGGATACTTGCCCGCGCCGTTGCGCCAGCCGAACTCCGCGCCGCTGACGACGTGGTTGATGCGCGTGGGGCGATACCACGACGTGTTGAAGTCATACTCCATGTCCGCGTCATAGACGAAGAGCTCGCCATCGCGGTTCACGCCGCCGTCGTAGATGTTGCGGAAGCCGCTGGCGAAGATTTCGAAGGTCTTTCCATCCGGCGTGAAGCGATACACGATGCCGCCGGGCGCCATGCGGTGGCGGTTGTGGCCGCGACCGTCCGGCATGCGCGGCAGCAGATGGTCATCGCCCCACAGTTTGGCCACGGGCGAGCTGTCTGGCGTGCCGACCTTCGGGCCTTCTTTGATCTCGGCGTTGTTGCCGCTGATGAGGTAAAGACCCTTGCCGTCCGGTGTCTTCAAAATGGCATGCACACCGTGGTCGCTGCCCGCGTCGAATTCGCGCAGCATCTCCACTTTGTCCGGCAAGTCGTCGCTGTTGCTGTCGGAGATTCGGTAGATGCCGCTGGGGATCTTTTTCTCGTAATCATTCACGCCGACATACAGCGCGCCGAAGGCAAACAGCATGCCGTTCACGCCGCGGATGTCCGCAGGCACTTTTTCGATGTCGCCAGCGCTTAGCGTCTGGCCTGCGGCGGGCGCTTTGAAGCGATAGAGCATGCCATACTGGTCGCTGACGTAGATGCGGCCCGCGTCATCCGTCGTGAGGTTCACCCACGAGCCCTGCTCGCCGCCCGGCACGCTGTAAATCAGCTCCACCTTGAAGTCCTTCAGCGTCTTGATGTTCGACACCGGCGTCGCCACATTCGCCCCAATGGCCGGCCCAACTGCGTCGGGGCGTTTCGGTTTGGCTTTGCCTTTTTCGGCCGCTTTGCCTTTGTCAGCGCCCTTGCCCTTTGCGGGGACTTTTGGAGCCGCAGGAGCCTTCGCCTTGCCTTTGCCGGGCCCTTTGGCCTCGATGATCTGCGCATCGCTGGGAATCGCGGACTTCTCGAAAGACACCACGCCGCCATCGGGCAGTTCTTTGAGCATCACGTCTTTGATTTGGACCTTCATCGCCGGGCCGCGATGGATCTGGAAGGCGATCAATCCTTCGAGCGAACGCTTCGCCAGCTCGAAGTCGAGCAGGTCGATGGTCACCTGGCCGTCGATCTTGTGAATGAGGTGATTTCCCTGCGCGATGACGGTGTATTCATGCCACTCGGCGATATCGACTTTCACCGGCTCATGCTCGCTGGCGAGCCAGCGCTTCGCTTCGGGGTCGATGACCACGCCCTGGCCGTTTTGCACGATGATGCCGCGTCCGCGCTCTTCATAGACCATCGCGTTATTCGGCGTGGCCGGATGAATGTCGCACTGGTAGCCGCCGATGGACCACTTGCCATTCTCCGGCAGTTCCTTGCTTCGATACTGAATGCCCGTGTTGTTGCCGCTTTGCTTGATCTTTACCCGCAGCTCGAAGTTCTTCACCACACCGCCGCGCCAGATGAGGAACTGATTATACGCGAGTTGCTCCGGCCCCGTCGTGGTGCCAACGATCTCGCCGTTCTCCACCTTCCACAGCTCAGGATTGCCGTCCCAGCCGGTGAGGTCTTTGCCGTTGAAGAGGGATCTAAAGCCGTCCTGGGCGAAAGCCGGGGACAGCAGGAGCAGAGAGAGGAAGACAAGACGTTTCATGGTGGGTCGCGATGATAAACGACCCGGCCTCTCAAAACCTGCCAGCAAAAGCTGTGTCGGATTTGGCAATGCCTCAAGCCACGATTTCCTTCAGCACGCCCGAGCTGTCGCCATGACGCTCGGCATTCACGCCGATGCCGTGGAGCAAGGTCAGCCAGGTATTGCATAGCGGCGTGTCCTTCGGCGCGACGATGTTGTGGCCGAGCTTGATGCCAGCGCCGCCGCCGGTGAGGAGCGTGGGGCAGTTGTCGAGGTTGTGCTCGGTGCGGATGTTGCTGCCGTAGGCGAGGGCGACATGATCGAAAAGGCGGCTGCCATCGGCTTCCTTCGTCGCTTTGAGCTTGTCGATGAGTCCGGCGAGAAGTTCGCTCTGCACGAGGTCGCGCTGCTGTGAGGCGGCATACTTTTCGCCCATCGTCGAGTGGTAGTGACTCATGTCATGCGGCGCGACCTTGATGCCGATGCTAGTCAGCAGCGTGCTCACCGGCTGGCGATAGGTCAGCACGCGAGTGCTGTCCGTCTGCATCGCGGCGAGGATGATGTCATACATGATCTTGATCTCCTCTTTGCCCGCCAAGCCTTCCTGCGGCTGAGGAATCGGTGCCTTCGGCTGCGGCACGCCGATCCATTGCTCGTCCTTCGCGAGCCGCGTCTCAATGTCGCGGATGCCCTGGAAGTATTCGTCGAGCTTCGCACGGTCGTTCTTGCCAAGACCGCGCTGCATGGCCTTCGCATTCTCCATCACCGTGTCGAGCACGCTGCGCTTCTGCGCGAGCATCGCCTTCTGCTGCTCGATGGGTGTCGTGTCTTTGGAAAACAGCCGATGAAACGCCTCCACGGGACCTTTGTGACCGCCGATGGGCTTGCCGCTCACATCCCAAGCCATCGAAAGTCCCGGTCCATGCCCGGAAGCCTCCGCGTTCTCGCTGCCATTGAGTTGGAGCGACGCAAAACGCGTGTCCATGCCCAGCTTCGCCGCTGCCACCTGATCCGCCGAGATACTGTTGTGAAACGTCTGCCCCGGCTCCGCGAAACGGTTCGCGCCCGTCAGCCACATCGTGCTGCCCCAGTGGCCTTCGTTCGAGTATTTGTTCCAAAGCCCCTGCACCACAGTGAAGTCCGCCTTGTGCCTCGCCAGCGGCTTCAAGCCCTCCGGCAGCGTGTAATCCTTCCCCGTCTGTTTAATGTCCGGAAACCAAGTCTCCGTCGTGATCCCCCAACCAAAACCGAGAAACACTAACCGCTTCGGCGGTGCCGCCGGAGTCGCTGCGGAAGCAAATCGACGAAAGCCCAACGACTCAAGCGCGGGCAGAGCAATGAGCGAGGTGCTGGACTGAAGAAAGTGACGGCGGGTTTTCATGAGCGGAGACTGAAACGCTCCTGCGGTGAGGAATCTATGAGTCAGCCAAGAATCGAGAACACCCGAAGAAGTATTTCGGCATACCATGCCCTTGAGACCTGAGCCCAGCCCAAATTTTCATACGCCAAGCCGCTGAAGAAATCCTTGGTAGCTACTCGCGGATGTGCTCGGGGTAGTCGTGGGTGTGGTGGAAGTCCTGCCTGTGCCGCAGTGTCGGGATGGACCGCCAGACGACTGCGACACAGGGGACTTTGGCGACGGTTACTTCAGCACGCTGAGGTCCGCGCCAAAATTGATGTGATAGGCGGCACCGTCGATGACAAGGGCGGGCACGGATTTGACTCCGGCGGCCTCGGCTTCGGCGACGCGGCCCTTGACGGTGCCTAGGTGGACGATCTCGATATCGAAGCGGCTCGTGTCGAGTGCGGCGGCGACGTTTTGCTCGGCGGCGACGCAGACGGGGCAGCCGGCGTGATAAAAAATGGCTTTGGTTTTCATGGGTATAGGTGGCTTGTATGGCTTGGGTTGGATGACAGCCCGCTGCGTCATGCTGCGGATGTCGCCGCCATCAGAATGCGGGATGCGAAATCGCGAAAGAGGGCACTATTGCGTGGCTGGGCACCGTTTTGTGCCCACTGGCATCAGCACGCCTGAAATGATAAAGACGGTCATGAAACCGAAAACAGCCGCCACCGAGAAACCGCAGCACTTGCCGCTGACGGAGCGCACGGCGTATCGTCGGCTGGAGGATGTGGTGGGCTGCAAGTGGTCGGCGGCAGTGCTGGCGGCCATCGGGCGCGGTGTGTCACGACCAGGGCAGCTTGAGCGTTTTATTCCGGGCATCTCGACGAAGATTCTCAACGAGCGGCTGCGCAAGCTGGTGGACTACCGTCTCATCACGCGCACCGAGATTACAGGCAAGGTGCCGCGCACGGAGTATGCGCTAACGGCTACCGGCACGAAGCTGAACACAATCATCGAGAGCATCCGTGATCTGGATGAGGAGCATGAAAGCGATCAGTAGCTGAATGACTCATGAAATTTCTCCTCGCTCTTCTTTGCCTCAGCATCACGCATCTCCACGCGCAGGAGATTGACCGCTACGGCGGCTCCATCGCGATCAAAGGGAAGGCCACGGGTTGGTTTCACATCGAGAAGGTGAAGGATCGCTGGTTTTTCATCACGCCGGAGGGGCATTGCTACATCCCCATCGGCGTGAATCATGTTGGCACCTACTTCAGTGGTGCTGCGCAGAAGCTGCGCCCCACGGAGCACAACTTTGTCAAAGAACGGCACGCTGGCAGCCTGAAGGCTGCGGCTGCGCATGTGGAGAAGCTGGTGCGCGTCTGGGGCTTTAACTACGCGGGCTATGATGCGCCGCCACAGTTGCAGCAGACCATGCCTTTCTCCGTCGCATTCAAGCAAACGCAGACCTCGGGCGTGACGGTCTTCGGCCCACCGCAGTATGTGGATGTGTTTGCACCGGAGTTTGCGGCAGACTTGGACAAACGGGTCGCAGAGTCTTGCCGCACACTGCGGGAGAATCGTTTTCTGCTCGGCTACTACCTCATCGACCTGCCGCGCTGGGGCGACGGGGCCTATCTGGACAATGAGGAAAAGAAGCAGGGCGTGAGCTGGCTTTCCTTCTTCCGCACTTTGCCGCCCGGCTCCCCCGGCAAGCTGGCGTATGACAAGGCCACCCAAGGCGCTGCGGATATCAAAGCCGCTGAACTCGCCTTCACCGCCGAGATCGCGGACCAGTCCTACCGCCTCACCGCCGAGGCCTTCCGCCGACATGATCCGAATCATCTCGTGCTCGGCGAGAGGTTTGCAGGCTCGCGCCTCTTCATGCCCGTGGTGGAGAGATCGGCGAAATACTTCCCCATCGTCGCCATCCAGCTTGAGGGTGATTTTGACGCTGTGACGTATCGCGACATCCATCAGCGCACGGGCAGGCCCATCATCAATGCGGATCACGTCGCCAACTTCATCACGCCCACCACGCAGAAGGTGCTGGGCGGTGCTTTGAAAGACGAAGCCGAAGCTGCCGCGCTCTACGCCCGCTATCTCCGAGCTGCCTTCACCGAGCCGTATTTCATCGGCTACAATCGCTGCCAGCTCGCCTCCCGCATCTTTCAGGACGGCCCGCCCGCCGGGTGGAAGCAAGGCATCCTCGATCCAGAGGGCGAACCCTATGCGCTGCTGCTGAAAAGCATCATCACGACGAATCGCGAGGTGCTGGAGCGTTTGTATCAACTCTCAAACTAAGCCTCCTATGAAACGCACTCTCATTACCACGCTCAGCTTCTTCTTCGTCACGCTTGGGTTTGCTGTTGATCCGCAGCCGCAGTTCAAGCTTGCGGAGCCGTGGTCGCCGCATCCGAAAACGACGCCGATCACGAGCAGTGAGGGAGATGCATTCACTGTGAAGGCCAATGGCACGCGCGTAAGCACGGGCGGCTGGCATTGGAACTATGAGGGCATCGTGCCGGGGCAGACGTATGAGTTGTCGCTCGATGCCGCGCACGAAGGACTGGCGGAACCACGCGATGAGCTGCGCTGCATTGCCATTTGGGGCAAGGCGGAGGCGAGCAAGGAGCGATTTGTGGCCATTTGGGACTTTTTGATGCCTGAGGCGGCGGGCGACAAGGCGATGCGCTTCACACGCAAGCTGGTGGCACCGGAGGGCGTGCATCAGCTCACCCTGCGCTCGACATTGCGTTGGTCGGCGGATGGAAAAGCCGCGTGGCAGCAGCCCAAGGTGAGCCTTGCCAAAACGCCACTGCTGGCGCGTGCACCGGTGAAGGTGTGCGTGGTCACGGGAGTTCAATCCCAGCGCCTTGGACTCAAGATCAAGAGCATCCAGGACAACATTGATTTCTACGGGAAGCTCATCGAGAAGGCCTGCGAGCGCGATCATCCGCAGCTAGTGCTGCTGCCTGAGGTGGCGCTGCAGTTTGGCGTCGCAGGAGATGCGCTTGATACCGCCGTGCCCGCGCCTGGGCCGGAGACGGATGCCTTTGCCGCCATCGCGAAGAAGCACCAGATGCGCATCGCGCTGGGCATGTATGAGCGCAACGGTGATGCGGTGCACAACAGCGTGGTGCTCATCAGCCCTGCGGGCAAAATCGAAGGCCGCTACCGCAAGGTGCATCTCGCTGGAGGCGGCGAGGACTGCTCCGGCATCCTGCCCGGCGATGGCTTTCCGGTGTTTGCAACAGATGTGGCGCGTATCGGTTGCAACATCTGCATGGACAGCTCGGTGGCCGAGTCCTCTCGCATGGTGGGGCTGAATGGTGCGGACCTCTTGCTGCTGCCAATCATGGGCGATCATCGCGCAGATCGCTGGACGCTGGGTCCGCCGAATTTCAATGAAGACCGCTGGCGCGTGATCATGCGCGCCCATGCCATCGACAACCAGCTCTGCATGATCGTGGCGCGGAACAGCACCGTGGGCAGTTGCATCATCAGTCCCAAAGGCGACCTGCTCGCGTGGAATGATGGCGATCAGGAGTTCATCGCCGCCAGCGTCCCACTGGATGAAGATCACCGCATCTGGCAGGGCGGCAGCTTCCGCGACATGAACTGGATGCAGCGCCGGCCGCAACTCTACGCGCCGGAGACGGAAGTAAAGAACCAGGGCAACTCGAAGTGATCACCGGCATGAAACGCTTCCTCTGCCTGCCAATATTAGCCGCGCTCACGCTCGCAGCCTCCGCTGACGATGCACTGCCGCAGACCTTGCTGACTCAGCGTGGCCAATTGCTCGCAAGCGAGGATTTCACCGGTCCACTTGCTCCACCTGTTGGACAGCCCGTTGGCTTTGCCAGTGGCTTCACGGGCTGGCGTTTCAACAATCATCCCAAGGCTGGCCGCTGGGAGCTGGCCGACGGCTTCTTCAAAGGCATCGAACTCGCCGAGAGTCATCATCCTGCCACCGCATCGTATGGCATGAGCTATACGAACGCGATCATTCAGTGCGAGGTGCGTCTCGACAATGTGCCTGCGGATGGCCGACCGCATCGCAACATCTTCGTCAACATCACGGACACGAAGGACTACCTGTGCCAGTTGAGCGTGGGCATTGGTGGTGTGTTTCTCACGCCCTTCGATGCGGATCGCATTGACCCGAAAGCCGGTCAGCGCATAAGGGCTGCATCTGCCATTTCGAACTTGCCTGTGAAGCTCGATGTGTGGCACACGCTCACGCTGGAAATCATGGGTGATGAAGCCGTGGGCACGCTCGATGGGCATAGCGTCAGGATTTCAAACCCGCTGATCAAGGCCGACAAACACAGCGTGATGATCGGCGCGAGCACGCAGGGCAGCTTCCGCAAGTTCCGCGTCTGGGAAGCACTGCCGAACAAGGACTGGGAGACAAACAAGCAAACCATCCCCACGTCACTGAAGGCACTGCATGCGGGGAAGCTTCCTGAACTCGATACAGCCATCAAGAATGCCGTCGCCGATGGCACCATCGTCGGCGCCGCTCTGTGGGTGGAGCGTGAGGGCGAGTCATATCACAAGGCCTTTGGCAATCGGACGCTCAAACCGGCAGTCGAGGCGATGACTGAGGACACGCTTTTCGACGTGGCTTCAGTCACCAAGGTGATCGCCACTGCGAGTGCGGCGATGCTGTGCGTGGAGCGTGGCTTGATGAAGCTCGATGATCCGGTGACGAAGCATCTGCTGGAGTTCACCGGCGAGGGACGCGAGAAGATCACCATCAAACATCTGCTGCTGCACAGCTCCGGTTTGCAGGTGAATCTGAACGGCACGAAGCCGCCCTTCAGCCATACGCCAGCGGAGGCCTATGCGCAGGCCTGTCGTGAGAAGCCACTGTTTGAACCAGGCACCGCATTCTCATATAGCAGCGTCGGCACGATGGTTCTAGGCATGGTGATCGAGCGGGTGAGCAGACGGACGCTGGATGAGTTTTGCACCACGGAAATCTTCAAGCCGCTGAAGATGAACGATACGGTCTTCCGTCCCTCCGGCGAGAGGCTGAAGCGCGTTGCGCCATCCAGCGCACCGCAGCGCGGGCTCGTGGATGACACGGTCGCGCGGGAGATGGGCGGCGTGAGTGGACATGCATCGGTCTTCACCACCACGAGCGATCTGGCACGCTTCGCCCGCATGATGCTCAATGGTGGCGAACTCGATGGCGTGCGTGTCTTCAAGCCGGAGACGATCAAGCTCATGACCAGCGTGCAAAGCCCTCCTGAGCTACGAAGCCCAGACGCGAAGAACCTGCCCGTGCAACGCGGTCTCGGCTGGGACATCGACACGCCCTACCGCACACCTCCGCATGACTACTCGCTCGCGCGTGGATCGCTATTTCCCATCGGCAGCTATGGCCACACGGGCTGGACCGGCCAGATGATGTGGATTGATCCGTTCTCGAAGACCTTCGTCATCTTCCTGTGCAATCGCTACGGCACCGATGGCAAAGACACGCGACCTGCGGTGTATCGGCTTCACCATCGCATCTCCACGCTCGCTGCCGAGGCGGTGAAGGGATATGATTTCACCAAGTCGGCCGCCCCCTTTACCAATAGCCTCGGCATGAAGTTCGTGCCGCTGCCGGGAACGAAGACGTTGATGTGCGTGCATGAGACGCGTCGCTCCGACTACGCGGCCTATGTTTCATCCGACCCACAAGCCGCCCCTTCATGGACGGACACCAAGCTTGACAGTCTCTCCGCGAATGCGGGCGATAATCACCCGGTCGCGAACGTGAGTTGGGATGATGCGAAGGCCTTCTGCGCCTGGATCAGCCGGAAAGAAGGTCGTGTGTATCGCCTGCCCACAGATCGCGAATGGAGCATCGCCGTCGGCATTGCGGATCAAGAAGCCGTTGAAAGCACGCCGGAGAAACTGAGCGGTAAAATCAAAGACGTGTATCCCTGGGGCGCCACCTGGCCGCCCACCAAAGGCGCTGGCAACTACGCAGATACCGACTGCAAGACGCAATTACCAACCGAGAAGATCATCGCCAGCTACACGGACGGCTTCGGCATCACCGCGCCCGTGATGAGCTTCCCGCCCAATGCGCTCGGCATCCACGACCTCGGCGGCAGTATGTGGGAGTGGTGCGAAGACTTTTTCAATGAATCACACACAGACCATGTCCTGCGCGGTGCCTCATGGGGTAGCAGCGCGCCAATGCCGTTGCTCTCATCGTTTCGCGGCAATCAACCCTCCACACGGCGCTGGCGCTGTGATGGCTTCCGCTGCGTAGTGGAGGCGAAACCTTGATCATATCACTTCGTCCGAAACTCCTGGCTCGAAACCAGCGCGTGAATGAACTCACGCATCGCGAGGTCCTTCATACCGGCCTTGGCGATCATTTCATCCACCAGCGGCTCGTCGCGGAAGCCGATGGGGCGTCCTAATGCGAACTCGATCAAGGCTTCGCTGAAGCTGCGGGCGAAGGCGTTGGACTTGCTGGCGATGAGGTCGCGGAGGGTGAAGAAGTCGGTGAAGGCCGGGCCTTTGAAGAAGGCGGCGGCGGGCTGGATGGGCCAG
>Ga0075152_10000927_pt1 | contig 21220 bp, 12 predicted proteins | sample JI61114C2DNA_FD_70964 | JGI IMG/M metagenome (GOLD analysis project Ga0075152, IMG submission 70964) | Wastewater effluent complex algal communities from Wisconsin, to seasonally profile nutrient transformation and Carbon sequestration -... | ecosystem: Engineered > WWTP > Effluent > Algae...
TGTGCCTGCGAATTTGTTTGGCGCATGCGGGAAAGCAGGCGTCGTGGCGAATGCCTTTCCAGTACCGAGGGTATATATGAGCGGATTGGCCTTGAGGGTAAACTTCACCGTATTTGAGGAACCTGCGACGTTGCTCGCCGTGATGCTGACGGTGTAGGTGCCAGGCACGGTGACGATGCCGGTGATGGCACCGGTCGTGGCACTGATGCTGAGACCCGGAGCGAGCCCTGCGGCTTTAAAGAGCGTTGGGTAATTGTAACTCGAAGGTGTCGCGGTAAAGGAGGAGCCGACTGTGACCGTCGCCGTGGTGAACGACAGGCCGATCACCGGTTTCTGCACCGACTCCTGCTGCACGGAAATCGTCTGCCCGGCCACGGTGATATTGCCCTGCCTTACCGCGCCAGTGTTGGCGAGCAGTGCCAGCGTCACGGTACCTGCGTCGTTGCCGCTGGTGGCTCCGGTGAAACTAGCCCAGGGCAGACTTTCGGTGGCTGTCCACGCGCCAGTGCCGACGATGTTGATGATTTGGTTTGTTGCACCTGCCGGGGCGAATATCGCCGCCGGATAAGCCGCCAGTCCGCCACCGACGCCACCGCTTGCCCCTGTCCAGGTGACTTCATCCACCCAGCCTGCGTCAGAGCCCGTACTGACCGAGCCATCCTTCGAGTAGCGCCAGCGCACTTTGTGCAGCCCGCTCGTGGAAATCACGACTGATTTCTGAACCCAATCCACCGTGCCCGCAATGGCAGAGTTTTGCACGCCGTCTATCTCCAGCCGCAGAAAATCAAAGCCACTTTCTGAGGACACTTTCCACCAAAAGCCCAGCGTTCCAGGGCCGTCGAGGACGGTTTCAAACCATGTCTCCTGTGAGTGCGAGATGAGGCCGCTCTTCATCGCATCCACTGTATCGTGGGTCGTTGTGGTATCGACAGTACAGACGGCAGTGCCGCCGGAGAAGTAACTGAGCGCCGTGTTGTCCACGGCATCGGCAATGGCGGGAACAGGCGGCCCGCCGAGCGCAGGCGGTGTGGTGGGAACGGGTATCACCGTCGGTGTGAAGACCACCGTGTCCAGCCAGGCTCGATCAAGCCCCGATTTGTTCGCCGCATCCTTGGCATATCGCCAGCGCACAGTGTGATTACCCACAGGGATGGCCAGTGTCTGGAAGAGCCAGCCTCCGGAGCCGCTTCGTGTGAATTGCACCACACCATCCAAACTGACCGTGTAGAGATCTTTGGCCGACTCCGAGTCCACCTTCGTGTAGAAGGTCAGATTGCCTGGACCAGCGATACGCGTCTCGATCCAACTGTCGGCGTTGTTAGCGATGACACCACTGGCGAGTGCGGCAGGTCCTGTGGAAAACTGATCTGTCACGATCGTCCACACAGCCTTTCCTCCGGTCTGGAAGGCGAGGGTGCTGCCCACGGCCTGACCGAATGTGTAGGTGGCTACAGGCACGACGGGCGGCTTGGCAGGAGCTGGCATCCAATTCACCTGATCGAGCGCACCGCTGCCATACTCGGGGATCGCGTAGTTGTCATAGTCCGTGTTCGTCACCCAGCGCAAGTGATGCGGGCCTGCACCAGTCACTGTGTAGCTCACGAAACTCCATGAACTGCTCGCTGACAACACCATCACACCATCCACGAGAAGTGTCATGTTCACCCCGGACTCGCGCCACCAGAATTCGATGGTCCCCGCACCGGTCACATACGTTTCCATCCATGACGACCTATACTGGCCGTCGAGAACACCGAGCGCAGCATCTGTTCCATCGTGACTCGCAGTCGTTGATGCCACTCCGAACCATGGGTTCATACGATCCGTTGCCCAGTTGAGCGTTGTCGTTTCCAAGGCCTGTGGCAGAGGCACTGTTGTGGTGTTGGAGATCACCACGCGATCCAGCCAGGCCTTGGCGTTCACGGGAGCTCCGACCGGTTGAGTCAGCGCCCATTGCAAGTCATGGACACCATCAGCCAAAGTTACTGTGACCTGAGTCCATGTGCCATTTGCTGCGGCCGTGCTGTTGAGCACGCCATCGACATTGAATTTCAGGCTGCTGGAACTCGCCGTCGGCAGCATCCACCAAAACGACACTGTGGCCGGTCCCTGCACATAGGTGCTCACCCAGCTATTACCACCTGACGGAAGTGTCGAACTCTGTGCTGCAGAGCGCCCATCTATCGTCACGATGCGCTGACTGAACCAACCAGAAGGCAGCCCCCCCGTCTGCCAGTTGAAATCAGGAGCATCCAACGCAATCGCCAGATCGGAGGCAAATACTGCGGTCTCCGTCATATGACTCGTCATGGTCAGCACCAGCGAATGCGCGAGTGAACTCACGGCGCCCTGCCATTGTGTGAACGCATAACCAGCATCAGCACGAGCCGTCAGTGTCACCTTGGTTCCGAGTTTATACCTGCCCGTCACACTGGGAGGCGTGACTGTGATACTGCCATGCTCTGCCCGCGTTGTGAGCCTGAAAAACAATGAAGTGCCAAGCTTTGGATCGGTGCCATCGGCGATTTCTTCCGCATTGGTCACGCCATCGTGATCAAAGTCTCCCACGCCTGTCTGCCCAAGCCCGGCAAACAGCCGTGTCTCATCCGCATCCGCCAGCCCGTCATTGTCCGTGTCGAGCGCCAGCCGCGCCGCACGGCTCGTCACCGAGCCCTTCGAGTTAGTGATCACCACCGAGTAAAGCGCCTCGTCAGCCGCCGACACATTGGTAATCGGCAATGACTCCAACGTTGCGCCGACAATATTGGCAGCTCCTTTTTTCCACTGATACGCATTGGCCGCATTCGGCGCCGTGCGGACGAAAAAGACAGCAGTGCTGCCTGGAGTGCCTGACCAGTCAACGGGCTGTGTGCTGATCACAGGCTTCGCGGCTGCAACAGATGCGATCTGAATCATGTTGCCATTAAGGTCATGGACCATGGTGGTCGCCGCCGCGAAACTTGCCTGGTATTGGCCCAGGCCCAAAAGAACTGCTGAAATAACAGCAAAGTTAAGCCGGAAAAAGATCTGGTACTGAATGATCATGGCATGCTAGAGGTGAAGGTTTAAGGTCGGACTCAATACACGGTTCGGTTGGCCCCCTCCAATGGTCCCATGATCGGGTTCTCCCAGGAGTTGACGTTGTTAAGCTGGTTTGGGCCATCATCCAGGGTGCCGGTCAAATGCCCAAGCTCATGGGCAAGAATGCGCGCTGTGGAGGCTGGCAGCGGGCCTGTGTCCGTTTGGATGACAGGATGGATGTCAGGATCGACGTATACATGATCTCCCTGCTGGTATGCCTGACCGGTGCCTTTAACGCAGTGAATATAATAGGTTTTGTTGGGGTCATTGTGAAGTTTCGCCAGCAGTTCGCGGCCTTTCCGTGACTTCATTAGTTCTTTGATGACCGGCCTCATGCAAACATCCGACGCTTTGTCTGCGTACCACAACTTGAGTCCGGTGGGATCGGTGAAGTTGATCGGATCATTGCTGACATATCGGTACAGGTTGATTCCCCCTCCGTCCTCACCAATCGGATCACGCGACAGCCAGCGCCCAAAACTGGCATCCAGTGCGCGAAAGGGAGCAAGATACAAACCGCTGGCCGCATGAAGATAGTGACGGGTGTACCCAACGTCATCGGCAAATCCAGGCGCTGTGGCAGTCGTCACTCCAAACGCGGCATACTGGAACCTCTTTTCGACAGTGCCCGCTGAACTCACGACCTCACGCACACTGCCCAAATGATCTGAGGTGTAGGTAAAGGAGCCTTGTTTCGCGCCCGAACTGATTTGCACGCCTTCGCTGAAATACCGCACCAAAACGCCGCGCCCGCTTGAGTCTCGTTTTTCAATCCTAGCCATCCCGTCCCAGACGAATGTTGCATCATCAATCAGAGACTTTCCATTAAACTCCCGAATACGCCGACAGAGACCGCCTCCGTCATAACTAAACTCCGAACGCTTCGTTCCGATCATGACCCCCACCAACCGATTTTCTCCGTCCCACTGATAGGTTCGACCTGCCAACGCTGCGTCCTGATCAAGCAGCCGGTTGAGCGCATCATATCTGGAGTTCTTGGTGACCCCGCCCGTGCTTTCGGTGACGCGATTACCCGCTGCATCGTATGAATAAGTGCTGTTCGACACCGCAGTCGCACCTCGGGTAACGGCGACAGATTGAAGCTGCCCGACTGCATCCGAAACGATTGTCCAAAGGTCTGGCGTGGCGACTCCCCCGAGCTGTTGCGACCATGTGCTAATCCTTCCAACAGCGTCATAGGTGTAGTCGAACTTGGACAAAGTTCCTGTTCCTGTGCGGATGTTTTCGATTTGACTCAAACGACGATCATTCGTGTTGCCGAAATAGGCAAAGTTAGTCGTTACCCCGTTAGAGCGGACCAGTTGAAGGGGACGCTCTGAGGCCCCCTCAAAGGCTGCTGTGGATGTGCCAAGCGCATCGTTGATTGCCGTGATTCTACCCAACTCATCAAACGTGATTTGTGCCGCGACTCCATTGACGGCCCTTCCTGTGACTCTGCCAAGCGCATCGTAACTGTAAGCGATCGTGTCGTCCGGGAACGGGCCATCCAGGCTGGCGAGGGAACCGGCGCCCAGGGATGTGGTGTTAGTCACGGCATTGTATGCATAGACAGTGCTGCCAATACCATCCTTCATGCCGACCATTCGAGGGTACACAATGTCATAGGTGTAGCTGACACTGGGTGTGGCGATCTGGGCATTTGGATAGCTGATCTGGCTCACTGAGTCGTCCAAGAAGTAATCATGCAGTTTGTTCTGGCCTTTTTCGTCTGTGCGGCGTGTTAAGCGTCCGGCGTCATCGTAGCCATACGCGACCTTTGAGTTATCGGCGTATATTTTCGCAATGACGCGTCCTTGCAGATCGTGCTGCCACCGCGTGACACGGCCCATGGGATCAGTGAGCGAGGCAAGATTGCCGCAACGGCACCACACTGTTTTCACCACCCGATTGAGTGCATCTGTGACCTGGGTGAGTTGCTGGATGGCATTGTGCGTGTAGGTGGTGATACGCCCCAGGCGGTCACGGAAAGTGGCACGGTCGAGCTTGTCGTATGTTAACTGTTCGTTCGTTGCATCCGGGTAGTCGATTTGGGTGACACGGTCGAAGTCGTCGTAGCTGAAGGTGCGTGTGTAACCGTCAGTGTTTGTGGTGGTGCGGATACGGCCCACGGCATCATAGGTAAGCGTGGTGGTGTCTGAAGCGCCAGGCAGCGGTCCGTCCATGCTGGTGAGGTAGCCATTGGCGTCGTAACTGAATGTGGTGGCTTCGCCCAGAGCATTGGTAAGAGTGAGTACCTGACCGCGAGCATTATAAGTGTAAGTGGTGACGGAGCCCGCCGCATCAGTGATGGTTAGTGGCAGATGCCGAGCGTTATAGCTGATGCTACGCTGGCGCTCGTTGATGCCGCCCGTGGTCTGCTTGATCTCGATCACATCCAGACCGTTCGCCGCATAGACGTACTCCGTGGTGCGTCCGAGCGGATCCACCGACTTGATGATGTTACCGATGGCGTTGGTGTAGGTTTGCCGAAGCTGCGGGGTGCCATCAGGCAGCATGCGCAGCACCTTCTGCGGTGCTGCGCTGGCTCCGGGGTAGTAGGGGAAGCCGCTTGAGTCGATCAAGATGCCGCCAGGGTAGTTGTACCACACACGGTCTTCGTGAGGTTCCTTGGTGTTCTCGATCACTGGCACCACCTGCCAGTTCACATTGGTATAAAAACGATAGTTGCGTGCGGCCTTGTAGTCACCAGGGGCCACCTGGCTCTGCAGCTTGTTCCAATACCAGCCATTGCGGAACTGCAGGCGCGAGTCCTCTGCATAAAAACTCACCGACTGCCCGCCCACCGTGACCGACTTCGGCGGTGAACGCAGCGATGGAATGAAAGTGCTGCCTGTATCATTGAACTCCACACGCTCCTTGCCACCGAGCGGATCAGTGGCTTCGACGATGCGGTTGGAGCCCGCAGAGTCCACCAGCTTGGCAAAGGTGGAGGTGCCATAGGGTGTGGTCATGGACTCAATGAACCCGCTGGCGGCATAAGTGAAGGTGCTGGCAAGATTGATCTGGTCCGTGACACTCGTGAGACGTCCTCCAGCATCATAGGTTAGCGTGGCGAAGCGTCCAAAAGGATCGGTGACCTGGGTGATGCGGTAAATGTTCCCAGCATCCGTGTAAGACAGGGTGGTGACCTGCCCGATGGCATCGGTCACAGAAACAAGGCGAATACTGGCATCGTACGCCATGGTCAGAGCGTTCCCCTGAGGATCGATGATCTGGCTCAGAAAGACGCGGGTGGGTGTGGTCGGATGGTTGGGCGCGTTGTAGATCTCCACTGAGCCGTCGGGCAACTCTCGGGTGTATGTGAAGGTGCCTGTGCGGGTGACCGTGGCAAAGCTGCGATCGTGGGGGCCGAACTTGGCAGTGACCGTGCTGTAACGCACCACCTCCGTGCCGCCACCGGGGAGGCGTACACGCAGATTGGTGCCGTTGGTCAGCGCGCCTCCAACGTGCTCCACCCACGCCACCCAGTTCGTGCTCCACGTCACACCGACATGGCTCCAGGTCGGAGGTGAAGTGGGTGCCCCGCTGTCCATGTCATTGTAGTTGATTTGGAAACCCACGGCAGGTCCGACGGGGGGCGTGTAATTAAGTGGGATGTCCGCGATTCGAATCGCCCCAGGCATCGGAAGAAAAGTGTAGCGCGGCATGCCTGCACAACCGCCGCCCCTGACACTCCCACCAGTAACTCCCGGATCTGTCGTCGGTGAGTATGGCGTAACCGTTTCTTCCGTCGGCGTGGTTCCATGTGCGCCATCCCTGCCGAAGACGGTGCTGCCGGTCACAGCATCCACTTTGTCCCAGCCGCCGCCTAGATCATTGGCGGCCACGAGGAAGTAGCCGGTGGCAGCCTGATCCACCGCCGCCTTGTCCACCCAGCCTGCGAAGCCCAGCGTGCGATCCTCCAGAAAATACTCAGTTCCATCCGCGGAGACAGCCAGGAGCGCGTTGAAGTGATCATCCTTCACATGCATCACGGCTGGTGTGGGGATCTTGGCACCAGGATCAGTTCGGCGGGCCATCGCCAGTTCCAAGTGGTAATCATTCTGCGCATAGCGCTGCACCTCCGAAAGCGGCAGGCCCGTCTGCTGGTAATCAGGCGGCACCTGACTGAGCCGGGGAGCGATGAACGGCTCGCGCTTGAACTCCTTGATCGCATTGAGCGCCAGCGGGCCGCACATCACATTTTGCGCCGCCGTGTGATCCAGCAGCCAGACTGCCTCGCGTGCGCGGAAAACTTTCCCTTCAAGCGCTCCATTCAGGGGCCGTGCATCGGCGGCAGCCACCAGTTCCCGCAGTTTCTGGGCGCGCGAAATACCAATGTTGGCCTCTAGCAGACTGCCCAGCACTCCATTGGCCAAATGATAGGCGGGCAGGTCTGTGCGATCCTTGGTCTTCTGCCAGATTTCATCCCAGCCCTGGCGTGCCACATCAAACCAGCCGGTCTTGTGCTTGAATCCCATCAGCTCGTTCTTCAACGCCAGCGCCCAGCGTGAACCACCGTTGCCCTTGAGCCATTCCTCCAAGGCGGCAAACTTTTCCCGCTCACTCAGTGAAGCCACCTGGCGCATCAATCCTCCGAGCTCGGCATTATCTTTTTCGAGCGATTGCACATTCAAAAGCCCATCTATCGGCCACAAGCGATTGGCAAAGATGCGCGAACCAACAAGCTGATCATCATTGGGCTGATCGGGGATTTTTGGCATTTCAAGGATAGAGGTGTGCATCGGCGTCCGCCTGTTGGGCTGCCCTTCAAATTGCCATTGCTGGACCGGCTTTTGAACTGATGGAAGTGCCATCGCTTCCTTGAGACTTCGCTGCAGGGGGGGGGTCACCCAATACTCCTTCCAAAGGAAAACGAACAATAAACCAACGAACACGACGAATAATAACGCCAAGGATTCACGGGTGATCTTTTTCATACTCAGCATATCTTTTGAGTTCTGGACACAGCAAAACCGTACATCGCTATATTCCTCACCTTGAATGATGATGGCAAGACAAATTCCCCTGAGCGAATTGTATCAAATCTAGTTTCTATGGACCGTGTGGCAAGATTTGCAGTCTTGTTTTATTTGGGCCAGGGCTTCTTTGATTAAACCTGAATCTTGCAGCGAAGTTTGTTTGAGTTCCTGGACTTTATCAGCCGCTTGAGAGAGCTTTTTTTGCAAGTCTTTTGAATAGTCCCCATTGGCGGTTAGACGCACTGACTCACGATAAGATTCCTGAATCTGGACAATGAGTTCAGATGCTTTTGACTTAGCATGTCCAGATGTCACAAGCTTTTCCAGGGTCTCGAAAGACTCGCCAAGATGCGACATTTCCCTCACAAGGGCATCCACTTTGGCCTCAGACAATAGAGGAGCTGGCTGGGCTTTAAGTTTGCCAGCATCAAACTCACGGACATCACGCCATAAGCCTTTATACTCGGTGCCTGTGCCAGCTTCCTTGAGAAGCTGAAGTGCCTGATCGTTTGGAAGATTCACATCCAGCATGGCAGCCACCGCTGCGGCTGCTGGTGCCCGATGTTTGCCGTGATGGCAATGAATCAAGATCGGTGCCGACTCTTCTGTCAACACTTGGCGCAAAGCCGCCTGAACGGAGGGTGGAACGCCGTCATACCCAATGGGCAAATGCAAATACTTGAGCCCGGCTTTGGCTGCCGCCTTTTGATCAGGCACCTTGCCATCAACACTGATCACCACTTCAATGCCATGAGCGGCGATTTGTTGGAACTGTGCAACTCCCACAGGCTCACCACTGGAATAGATGCGAGACGTGATGGGTCGGAATGCCTCAACTTGGGGCAGCGAACGACCGCCCTGACCGAAGCACGGCAAAACGCTAACTCCGATCAGACTCGCGCTGTAGATCGGCACAATGAGAAGCTTCCGATAGAAAGTCATGTCGAGATCAGAATCCAACGCCTTGACCGAGTCTGTCAATCCGCAATAAGGCGCACTCCTATGCCTCGGCTACGCTTCTTTGCGCTTCAACTGCGGGAAGAGCACGACGTCGCGGATGCTTTCGGCACCGGTGAGCATCATGATGAGGCGGTCGATGCCGATGCCGATGCCGCCGGCGGGTGGCATGCCGTGTTCGAGGGCGGTGATGAACTCTTCGTCGATCTTCTGCGTCTCTTCGCCGGCCTGATGTTCCAGGCGCTCGCGCTGGACGATGGGGTCGTTCAGTTCGGAGTATCCAGGGCTGATTTCCTGACCGTTGATGATGAGTTCATAGACATCCACCAGCGCGCTGTCTTCGGCGTTCTGCTTGGCCAGAGGCACGAGTTCCTTTGGCGAATGGGTGACGAAGAGCGGATTGAAGCTCTTCTCTTCCACAAGCTTCTCGAAGGCTTTCTGATCGAGTTCGTAATGCTCGTCGCTCACGCGGATTTCCTGCACGCCCAGGCTGTGAGCGCGCTCGACTTTGGCTTCCTTCGTGAGCGTGAACCAGTCTTCACCGGCGGCGGCTTTGACCAGATCATGGTAGCGACCACGCTTCCATGGGCGGCTGAGATCGATGGTCTTTGTCACGGCGCCTTCTTCGTCTTTATGCTCAAGGACGAGCCCGCCGCAGAACTTCTCCGCGAGGTGGCAGATCATACCTTCGACGAGATCGGCCATCTGCTCGAAGTCAGCGTAGGCCCAGTAGGCCTCCAGCATGGTGAACTCAGGATTGTGGCGGCGGCTCACGCCTTCGTTGCGGAAGTTGCGGTTGAGTTCGAAGACACGGTTGAAGCCGCCCACGAGCAGTCTTTTCAAATAAAGCTCAGGGGCGATGCGGAGGTACATCTTCTGATCCAGCGCATTGAAGTGCGTCTCAAACGGACGCGCAGCAGCACCGCCAGGAACGTCCTGCATCATCGGTGTCTCGACTTCCAGGAAGTCGCGCCCATGCAGATACGCGCGGATCTCGGCGACCATCTTGCTGCGGGTCACGAAGACTTCGCGGCTGCGATCATTCGAGATGAGGTCGAGGTAGCGCTGGCGGTATTTGATCTCCTTGTCGGCGATGCCGTGCCACTTGTCCGGCAGCGGGCGCAGGGCTTTGGAGAGCGGTGTCAGCGTCTTCACATGGATGGAGCGCTCGCCGCGTTTCGTGATGAAAGTGAAGCCCACCACGCCAGCGAAGTCGCCGATGTCGAGGAGGTCGTTGAAGAGCGCGTAGGCTTCGTCACCGACATCACTCTTGCTCAGGTAGCATTGGATGCGGCCGGAGATGTCGCCGAGGTCAAAGAAGGTCGCCTTGCCCATCACACGACGGGAGAGGATGCGGCCAGCGACCTGGACATCGAGCCCTTCGACGAAGTTCGCCTTCAGCGTGCCGGGATCATTCGTGACCTCAAACTTGCCGCCAAACGCTGCGATACCGCGCTTCTGCAGCTCCTCCAGCTTGTGGCGGCGGACTTGCAGAAGTTCGGACTCGGTCGGTTCGGGGGCGTCGGGCGTGGGATTCATGGCGTGAGACTCGGAATGAGGGGCCGAGTCCTTAGCCGGGTGGAGCAAGTTTGCCACTGCAAACCTTGCCCGCAGTCAGACAGCCTCAGTTCAGCCTGCCTCGGAAGAGCTGCTTCAGCACATCTCCGAGGTCGATTTTGTCATCCCTGTCCCGGTCCCGATCACGATCCCGGTCATAATCGGGGCGCTGCGGGATCAGTGTGTTTGGCTGTGGCTGGACCGAAGGCAAAGGTGGAAGGGCAAATGGACGCTCCGGCACCCCGGCCCCACGGTTGCTGTAGGAGCGCCCATCCATCTCGATGCGCCTCAGCATGGGGTTGCGATAGCCGAACCTCCCAAGTTCATCGAGATGGTCATCAATATCTCGGAAGTAGGGAAACATGCTCCGGACGAATCCCGCCTGCATTGCCATCAACTGAGAGTCTCGGGAAGAGTATTCAGCCATGTGGTAAGCACGGTAGGCTTCCCCAAGGGGAATGTTGGCATTGTTATAATGCGCCCGGACGTGAGTCGCCAGGCGGCTCACGTCCACCTGGAGATCGACCAGTGCGCGCATGAGCTGACCATCAGGACTGGACGCGGCAATCTTGAAGCGCTTGCAATAGGCCATGTAGGACTGATGCAGCATATTGGTGGTGCTAACCAGGCTCTGCACTTCTTGGAGAACAAAAGTTTGATTTTGTGGCCCCTGGCCTGGACGGTAAAGGGGGCGGGAGTCTGGGACGATGATCGGCCTGGAATTTTGTGCCTGAATATAATTTGGCAGGAGCAACGCCAAGCCGAGAACTACTTTGCTGAGGAGAACTGTTTTCATAAGCGTTTGATGCTAGGGACCTGCGGCTTCGCGGGCAACCCCAAAATCAACCAAGCGGCAGTCTGTATGGTTTCATACTTTCCGCTTCCCCAGCCGCCATTCCCGCGCATTCTCCGCACGCTCGTCGTTCGAGCATTCATGGAAGCCGTCAACATTCAGTTCGCCCCCAAGACTGGCACCGAGGAAGAGTGGAACGAGGCGTATGCGCGCCTCGCTGACTACTTTCGCTCCTACCAGCTCCACAATCGTATCCGCCGCACTCAGCTCATCCTGGAGACGCTGCGACGCGCTGCTGAGGCGCATAAAAAAGACACCTCGCGCACGCCCACGATGCACAGCATCGACCAAGCGCGCCACATGCTGCGTGAATGGCTGGGCGCGATCTACAGCGACATGAATCTCAATGAGTCCCAGCTCGAAGCCGCAGGCAGGCTCGGCTTTCACCTCAGTGGCGGCCCTGCGCGCTGGCCGAACTTCTTTTTGGATAAAGACAACCTGCCTGCCGACATGAAGGAAGCCATGCTCTCCGCCGTGCGCACCTCCGGCCCTGGAATGCAGGTCAGTAAAATGACGCCGCGTGACATGGATCTCGGCATCGTCTCCGATGTGGCGGAGGACACCTTCGACCGCCTGGGCCGTCATCCCATCCTCCGCTACTCCATTCTCATTGGCATCGTCGGCAGCGTGCTTGGTTACCTTTACGTCCTCTTCGCATGAGTGTCATCGGCTCCCATACCGCCAATATCAACGCCACCGCTGGCATGCCGCCGAGGCGTATCGCGCGGATGCGCCGCGCCACCTTCTTTTCCTTTGTCGGACTGGGCACCATCGTCGGCTCATGGCTGATGTACACCTACCTGGCCGAGCAGGGCATGAGAAAGGCGGAGTGGCTGCTGCTGGCCACCTTCATCCCGCTCTACTATCAGCTCAATGTCGGCTTCTGGACCGCCATCTTTGGCATGTGGCTGATGAACCGGCCCGAGCCTGATCCGCTGAATCTCTGGCGCACTTTGAAGTCCGAGGATCATGATGCCGAGATCACCGCCAGCACGGCCATCATCATGCCTGTCTTCAATGAAGACGTCACACGCGTCTTCGAAGGTCTCCGCGCCATCTACCTATCCCTGGAGCAGACAGGCCACTCGAAGAACTTCGACATTTTCATCCTCAGCGACTCAAATCAGACCAGTCAGTGGATCGAAGAAGAAACCGCCTGGCTCGAGCTCTGCCGCCAGCTCAATGCTTTTGGGCGTATCTTCTACCGCAAGCGCCGCAAGCCCATCAACCGCAAGAGCGGCAACGTCAGCGACTTCTGCCGCCGCTGGGGCAAGCGCTACCGCTACATGATCGTGCTGGATGCGGACAGCCTCATGTCCGGCGGCCTGCTCACCAGCATGACCCGCATCATGGAGAAGAACCCCGGCATCGGCATCCTCCAGACTTTCCCAAAACAGATCGGTGCCGATACCTTGCTCGGCCGTGTCATGCAGTTCGCCCAAGCGCTCTACGGCCTTCCATTTATGGATGGTCTGGACTACTGGCAGGGTGGCGAGGCAAACTTCTGGGGCCACAACGCCATCATCCGCCTGGAGCCCTTCATCAAATACTGCGCCCTGCCGCCGCTGCCAGGAAAAGAGCCCTTCGGCGGACACATCCTCAGTCATGACTTCGTCGAAGCCGCGCTCATGCGCAAGGCAGGCTACGCCGTCAGACTCCTGCCCACCAACCGCGGCAGCTATGAAGAAGGCCCGCCCACGCTGGTGGACATGCTGAAGCGCGACCGCCGCTGGTGTCAGGGAAACATGCAGCACTTCTGGCTCCTCTTTGCCAAAGGCTGGCACCCCATGAGCCGCATCAATTTCGCGCATGGCATCCTCAGTTATGCCAGCAGCCTGCTCTGGCTCCTCTTCCTCGTCTTCTCCACCTACCTTGCGGCCACGCCCGTGGCGCACACCGCACCGCAGGCCCAGCTCGCCATGCGCATCCTGCTGAGCATCACCGTCATGCTCATCTTCCTGCCGAAATTCGCCATCCTGCTGGATGAGATGATCACGGGCCGCCTGCTGAAGCCTTTGAAAGGCCGGCTGCTCACCTTCATGAGCTGCATGGCAGACACCGTCGTCTTCACGCTCATGGCCCCCGTGCTCATGATCTTTCACTCCCAGTTCGTCGTCTATACCGTGCTGGGGAAAGGCGTCCGCTGGGTGACTCAGCGCCGCAAGACTGATGGTCGTGTCGATTGGGCTGAGGTCTTCTTCAATCTCTGGCCCGTCACCGCCATCGGAGTCATCTGGAGTGCCATCGCGTGGTACATCTCGACCGGCTTCCTGCTCTGGATCAGCCCTATCCTCACCGCCCTGCTGCTCGCCATCCCGCTCGGAATTCTCGTGTCGGGGCGGCGCTCCGGCTACCGTTTCGGCCTCTTTTTGACCCCTGAGGAAACCGAGCCGCCCAGCGTGCTCGCCACCATGAATGACAACCTCGCCGAGATCAAAGGCCGCATCCATCTGCCGCCGGAGCTCGAGCGCCATCACGGCCTGCTCCAGGTCTGTCTCGACCCCTATGTAAACGGCCTCCACGTCAGTCTCCTGCGTCGCCGCAAGAGCATCGAAGTCTCCCGTGCTTATCTCGATCTCATCGCCGACCGCCTCATCAAGCAAGGCCCGCAGTCCCTCAGCCCGCAGGAAATGAAGGCCATGATCCACGACACCGAGACCATGACCGACGTGCATTACCGCCTCTGGTCCGCGCGTGACAGCGACCTCGCCCCCTTCTGGGCCACCGCCATCCGCCAGTACAACCTCGCCGCCAGCAATCCCTTCACCCACACCCTCGCGCAGCAGGCGGAGGCGGCTTGAGGCCTCATCCGTACTGACGCAAACGTGGATGAAGCCACGCGCACACAGGTCAGCTCGTCGTATTCCCTCCAGAACTTGTCGGCAGTTTTGTCGGGCAGGTAGGTGTTGGATTCCTCGGTGTAGCTGATGTGCCGAATCGTGATGATACGGCGGAAAAACTCGATGTCCCTGGCGTTGGGAGGGAGCGTGATGGCTTCAAGCGGATGGGCTTCGGCAAGCGGGTCAACTATAAAGAGGCCAACCCAATTGCCAGTTTGCCATTCCACAGCCTTCGTTCTTCCTCTCATCAAATTCTGCCGCCCCATTACGCCATGCGCCGCTTCCTTCTCGCCGTCTTTTGCCCGCTGCTGTCCGCTTTCGCCGCAGATCGTCCAAACATCCTGCTAATCCTCACAGACGACCAGGGCTGGTCCACCCTCGGCTGCTACGGCTCGAAGCAGGTGCCCACGCCGCATCTCGACTCGCTGGCCCGCGATGGCGTGCGCCTCACAGATGCCTATGTCATGCCGCAATGCACGCCCACCCGTGCCGCTTTGCTCAACGGACAGCACACGGCCCGCACCGGCATGTGGCATGTCCTTCCATGGTATGGATCGCCCTGGGCGCGGATGACGGAGCCGGCTTGCCGCGAGCAACTGCCGCGTGACTGGCCCACGCTGCCGAAACAGCTCCGAAGTGCTGGTTACACCACCGGCATGGCCGGAAAGTGGCACCTCACCACAGGCGAGGACGGTGACTATGTGCAGCTCAAGGCAGGTGACGCCCACGGCTTCGACTTTGTGGCCCCACGCGGCCCGGGCTCACAAAATACCGGCGACAAATGGGTGGATCACCTCACCGACTCGGCCATCGGCTTCATCCGCCGGCATCGGGAGCAGCCGTGGTTCTTTTACCTCGCCCATCACACGCTGCACGGCATCGTCTCCGCGCCTGAAGACTTGGTGAAAAAGCACCGCCAAACCGGTGCGCCGGAGACCGGCATGTTCAATGCCTCCTACCTCGCCGCCATTGAGCACATGGACAATAGCATCGGCCGCCTCCTCGCCGCGATCGATGAACTGAAACAGCGTGAAAACACCGTCGTCATCTTCCTCAGCGACAACGGTGGACTCGACACCAACTACCTCCCGCCAAACCTCAGCGGCGATCCTCCCGATGGCAGCGCACCGCTGAAAATGAAGTCGCAGGAGTTTGACAGCGCCCCTCTGCGCGCAGGCAAAGGCAGCCCCTATGAAGGCGGCATCCGCGTCCCCTGCCTCCTCCGCTGGCCCGCCCGGGTGAAGCCCGCGCAAGTCATCGAGACACCCGTCCATGTCACCGACTGGATGCCCACACTGCTGAATGTGGCGGGCACTTCAGCACCCAAAGAATACCACATCGATGGAGCGAATCTCATGCCCCTCCTCACCGGCGGCAGCATCCCAGAACGTCCGCTCTACTTCCACATGCCACTTTACGATCTCCGCTGGTGCTCCACTCCATGCGCCGTCATTCGCGAAGGTCCGTGGAAGCTCATTGAGCATTTCGGCGACTCTTTCGAGCACACGCCCGAAGGCCCGCGCTACCGCCCCGGACGCAACCTGGAACTCTTCCACCTCCCCAATGATGTCGGCGAGTCCCACGACCTCTCCACCACCGAAAAGAAACGTGCCGATGCCATGAGCGCGAAACTCCACGCCTGGCTGAAATCCATCCCCACGCCCATCCCCGCCAAAAACCCGCACTTCGATCCCCAGCGGATGCTGGAGGAGACCAGCGAGAAGCAGTCGTGGAATCCGTGAGTCATGTGCAGTCTTGTTTAAAAAAATATCAAACCGCACCTCAGTCGTGAACAAGCCGTCGATTCAAACCAGCCATGCACTCTTTGTGGTCCCATTACCTATGCCCCTTTTCTCATGAACGATGAAAACGACCTTGGCGGCGCTTTGATCTTCCTTTTGAGCAATGCCTCGGTTTACATCACCGGCGTGAATCTGCCGGTGGATGGCGGCTACACAGCGAAATAAATCTCATGAGTCACAGCATTGATCTGACAGGCAAGGTCGCCCTCATCACGGGCGCATCACAAGGCATCGGCGCGCAGATGGCACGCACGTTTCATGCGGCGGGTGCCACCGTGGTTTTGAATCATCCCGGCATCGGCGGCACAGGCGAGGACGCTCAACGCATCGCTGATGAACTCAACGTCTTGCGTTCTGGCAGTGCCTTCACCGCAGCGGCCAATGTGGCCGATACGCAGGCTGTGCAGGCGATGATGGCAGGCATCCAGCAGGCGCATGGCGGTCTCGATTTCCTCATCAACAACGCCGCGATCCTGCGCGACCGCACCATCGCGAAGATGTCCATGGAGGAATGGGACGCGGTGATTGATGTGAACCTCACAGGCGTCTTCCAGTGCTGCAAATTCGCGCTGGAGATCATGCGCGATCACGGGGCCATCGTCAGCATGGGCAGCATCGCGGCGATCCAGGGCTTTTACGGTCAGGCGAACTACGCGGCGGCCAAAGCCGGCGTGCAGGCCATGATGCGCGTGCTCAGTCGCGAGGCCGCGCGGCGAAACATCCGCGCTAATGCCATCGCGCCAGGTGTGGTGGACACCGCGATGGCGGCGACCATTCCTGAGAACGTGCGCGCTGAGATGATCAAGAACGTGCCGCTGGGCCGCTTCGGCACCACGGAGGAGATTGCGAATGTCGCGCTGTTTCTCTGCTCACCGCTGGCATCGTATGTGACCGGGCAAACGATCGAAGTGAACGGAGGCTGGCGCGGATGAGGGCTGCGGCGCTTCAAGTGAGCGCGGATGAAGCTATCGCCGCCATCCCCAGCGGCGCGACGGTTGCCGTGGGTGGCTTTGTCGGCGCGGGTCATCCTGAAATGCTCACGTCGGCCCTGGAGCGTCGGTTTTTGCAAACCGACACGCCAAACGATCTCACACTCTACTACTGCGCCGGGCAGGGAGATCGCGCGGAGCGCGGCTTGAACCATCTCGCGCACAAAAGGCTGATCAAACGTGTCATCGGCGGCCATTGGAACCTCGCGCCGAAGCTCGGTGCGCTGGCGCTGGCGAACGAAATCGAGGCCTACAACTTCCCGCAGGGCGTCTTGAGCGTGCTGCTGCGCGAGATCGCGGCGAAGCGGCCCGGACTCATCACGCAGGTCGGCATGAACACCTTCATTGATGCCGCGCAGAGCGGCGGCCGCATGAACGCGCGCACCACAGAGCCTCTGGTGGAGCGCATCGAGCTGGATGGGCAAAGCTGGCTGCGCTACAAGCCTGTGCCCATCCACGTCGGCCTCATCCGCGCCACCACGGCTGATGCGCATGGCAACCTGAGCATGGAGCGCGAGGGCTTGATCGGTGAGGTGCTGCCCATCGCGCAAGCAGCGAAAAATCACGGCGGCATCGTCATCGCGCAGGTGGAAAAGGTGGTGGATTCCATTTCTGATCCCAAGTCAGTGCGTGTGCCCGGCATCCTGGTGGATTTCATCGTCGTCAGCGATGGCGCGGAGCATGATCAGACCTTTGGCGTCACGTTTGACGAGTCCTTGGTCACGTCCCGCAGTGATGACTTCACCTTGCCCACGATGGGCTTTTCCGAGCGCAAGATCATCGGCCAGCGCGCGCTGAAGGAGATCCGCCAAGGCGACATCGTGAACCTCGGCATCGGCCTGCCCGAAAGTGTGGCCATGGTCGCGGCGGAGACGGGTCGCTTGAAGGAATTCACACTCACCGTCGAGAGCGGGCCCACCGGAGGCGTGCCTGCCTCGGGCTTGAGCTTTGGTTGCAGCCACTTCCCCGAGGCCATCATTGACCAGCCCTCGCAGTTCGATTTCTACGATGGCGGCGGCATCGACATCGCCGTGCTCGGCGCGGTGGAGGTGGATGCAGAAGGCAGCGTGAACGTCACCAGCTTCGCCGGGCGTTTCGCGGGTGTCGGCGGCTTTGTGAACATCGCCCAAAGCGCCCGCAGGCTCGTGTTTTGCCTCACTTTGCGTGCCGGTGAGCTGGAAGTGGCTGTTGAAGATGGTCGGCTCAAAATTGTGAAAGATGGCCGCCATCCCAAGTTCGTGCGCAGCATCCAGCATGTCTGCTTTCACGGCCCCACGGCTCTCCAGCGCGGGCAGGAGGTCTTCTATGTCACCGAGCGCGCCGTCTTCGTCCTCACGCCGCAAGGATTGAAGCTCATCGAAGTGGCCCCTGGCGTGGACTTGCAAACGCAGGTGCTCGACCAGATGGAGTTCACGCCCATCATCACCTCGACAACAACGATGCCCGCAGACTGTTTCGCCACTCTCTTATGATCTACTCCACACCTGTTCACATCGTTGATGCACGTCGTTCGCCCATCGGTCGGCTTGGTGGCGGACTGCGCTCGCTTTCGGCCGTTGATCTCGCCCTGCCGGTCGCGCAGGCCATCGTGCCGGAGGCGTTGAAGCCTGTCATCCATCAAGTCATCCTCGGTCAGGTGCTCACCGCAGGTTCCGGCATGAATGTGGCGCGTCAGGTCGGTTTGCGTCTCGGTTTGCCGCAGAGCGTGCCTGCATTTGTCGCCAGCATGGTCTGTGGCTCTGGCATGAAGGCCGTGGCACTCGCTGCGGATGCCGTGGCTTCCGGCGAGGCCGCGCTCGTGCTCACGGGTGGTGTCGAATCCATGAGCCGCGCCCCGCATTACGCCACCGATCTGCGCAGCGGGTGCAAACTCGGCGACAGCACGCTCGTGGATGCCATCCTGGCCGATGGCCTGACCGATCCCGTGCTTAAACTCGGCATGGGCGAGACAGCGGAGCGCATCGCCGAAACCTGCGGCATCACCCGCGCTGAGCAGGATGCATTCGCTCTCCTCAGCCAGCAGCGCGCTGCGGCCAGTCGCGATGCCTTTCAGCGCGAGATCGTGCCCATCGAAGCCCGTGAAGGCCTCGTGCAGCACGACGAACATCCGCGTGCCGACACCACGCTGGAAAAGCTCGCCAAACTGAAGCCCGCCTTCCGCAAAGACGGCAGCGTGACAGCCGGCAATGCCTCCGGCGTCAACGATGGTGCCGCGCTGCTCGTGCTGGCTTCCGAGTCAGCTCTCAAAGAGCACGGCCTGCCCTCACGCGCCCGCATCATCGCCAGCACCGCCGTCGGCTGCGATCCTGCGACGATGGGACTCGGCCCCGTCCACGCCATTCGTCGTCTGTGCGAGGAAACCGGCTGGAAACTCGACGAAGTGGACGCCATCGAGATCAACGAGGCCTTCGCCGCTCAAGCGCTCGCCTGCGCCCGGCAGCTCGGCCTTGATCCAAACAAGCTGAATCAACGCGGCGGAGCCATCGCCCTCGGTCATCCCGTCGGTGCCAGCGGTGCGCGTGTGCTCGTGACACTTCTGCACCTCATGGAGGACCTGAACCTCCATCGCGGCATCGCCAGCCTCTGCATCGGCGGCGGCATGGGCATCGCGATGGCGATAGAGCGTTAAACCTCACCCGTTTTCAGTCGGCGCATCATTAGTGTGAGCTGCCATAAGCCGAAACTCGCTCCAAGCTCGGCTTGTGACGACTCCGTGACGTGCTAAAACCAACCATCATGTCTGACACACCCCGCTTCCGCACACTCCTCATCCTCGGTGCCCCTGGCAGTGGCAAAGGCACGCAGGGCAAGGTCCTGGGTTCCATTCCCCGCTTCCATCATCTGGCCTGTGGCGATGTCTTCCGCTCGCTCGACACCCGCACGGCGCTGGGGCAAAAATTTGTCGAATACTCCAGCCGTGGCGAACTCGTGCCGGATGATCTCACCGTCCAGCTCTGGCGCGCCAACATCAATCAGCGCGTCGATGGCCATGTCTTCAAGCCAGAGATCGACTTCCTGGTGCTCGACGGTATCCCACGCAATGTCGAGCAGGCGAAGCTCATGGAGAAGGACATCGAGGTGCTGAAGGTCTTCCACCTCAGTTGTCCCGACCGCACGGAGCTCACCCGCCGTCTGCGCAAGCGTGCGCTGAAGGACAACCGCTTCGATGACGCCAACGAGACCGTCATCCAGCAGCGCTTCGCCACCTATGAAGCCGAGACGAAGCCCATCCTCGACTACTACGCAGGTGATCGCATCTGCCAGATCGATGCCAGCCAGCCGCCTGCCAAGGTGCTCTACGACATCATCGCCGGCGTCATGACTCTGGATGCCTGGCGCGAGATCGAGAAGATGAAGATCTAGTTCATGCGCATCCTTTTCATCGGCACAGGAGACATCGGCCTGCCCTCGCTGGAGTGGCTGCTGTCCACACCCAAGCACGAGGTCGTCGGCGTCATCACGCAGCCTGACAAGCCCGCTGGCCGCAAACTCGCACTCACGCCGCCGGAGGTGAAAGTTCGTGCGCTCGCCGCAGGTCTCGCCGTCCTCCAACCGCCGAAGATCCGACACATCGTCGATGAACTGAAAGCCTTCGAGGCGGATGTCGCAGTCGTGGTGGCTTACGGGCAGATTTTGCCGAAAAGCGTGCTCGAAGTGCCGCGTCTGGCCTGCCTGAACATCCATGCCTCGCTCCTGCCGAAGCATCGCGGGGCCTCGCCCATCCAGGCCGCCATCCGCGAAGGCGATGCCGAGACCGGTGTGACCATCATGTTCATGGACGAGGGTCTCGATACCGGCGACATTTTGCTCATGGATGCCATGCCCATCCTGCCCAACGACACCGGCGGCGTGTTGCATGATAAACTCGCCCTCGCCGCGCCGGCGAGCCTCGAAAAAGCCCTCGATCTCATCGCCGCAGGCAACCCGCCGCGCACACCGCAGGACAACACCCTCTCCACTCACTGCGGTAAACTGAAGCGCGAAGATGGCCGCCTCGACTGGACCCGCAGCGCCACCGAACTCGAACGCCTCATCCGCGCCTACAATCCCTGGCCTGGTACAAGCTGCGTCCTGCCTGGTGGCAAACCCCTCAAGGTCCACCGCGCCACCCTCCTCGAAGGCGATGCCTGCCCCACGGCTGGCACCATCATCTCCGCCG
>Ga0075152_10000930_pt1 | contig 21195 bp, 32 predicted proteins | sample JI61114C2DNA_FD_70964 | JGI IMG/M metagenome (GOLD analysis project Ga0075152, IMG submission 70964) | Wastewater effluent complex algal communities from Wisconsin, to seasonally profile nutrient transformation and Carbon sequestration -... | ecosystem: Engineered > WWTP > Effluent > Algae...
AAGCGGTTGCGGTGGTTAAAGTTAGGCAGGATGAGGTTGTCCATGTAATTATTAAACGATTAGAAATAGACATGAGCCAGTCAGTTCAAGGTGCAGCTCTCGTACGTGGGAATCATGTACTTTATGTTGATGAAGGCATCCTACAGTAAGTGCATCAGGTACCTAACCACCTGTCTGTTCGAACAGTTCCAGGGTTTCGGTGATGAGATCACCCAAGTTGAGGCGCTTTCGTTGACTGTACTCGATGTTATCTCCGATGTTGATATTACTATTGCGGAACAAGTTGAAGATTGGTAGGATCTGACGGTAGTATGGAACAAGTGCCTAGCCAATCATCTCTCCACTCAGTACTAGCTTTTGGAGCACCTTCAGCATGATGGAAATGATCTCGGGATCGCGAGTGTTTAGAGCGGCTGTATAGAATGGCGTTGGTACTTTTGATGGGAATAATGAGTTGAGGAATAACTGGTAGAATCTTGTTCCCACCCTTCTCCAGCAAATCGTAGGTTCCCAGAATAGAGAAGAATCGGTATGGATCAACTCTTTCTCTCAGTCCATCGAAGAAGATGGGGAGGTAGTGGTGGTAATCCAAAGTCTCAGGAGAGATTTTCCAATTGAGTTTAGCCACAGTACTCTGATGGTCAACTCGGATTGGTAGGTCACCACGATCATAATAACGACGGAAATCGGAAGGGGGTACCCCGCGCTTTTCGAAAGCACCACACTTGGGCACGGGCGCCTCATGCACCTGCTTCTTCTCGAGTGTAGAAGAGGTCATCCCGCCATTACCACGTTGCCTCTCGTACTTATCTAATGTTACTGACGGATAGTACTGAGCGACATTCCTGATTGGGAGATTTCGAAGTCGGGTTCGATCTTTCGAGTGGGGAGCTTTTGCTTGGGCATAAACTCCGGTGGAAAGTCACCGAAGGGACTATGAGGATTCTTCGGAGCGTAATCGTTCTTCCATGGTTTGTAGGTCACGTTTGAGCTCTTTCCGAGAATGTTGCGGAGGTGATCCTGAGCTGTCTACTTAGCCAAGTGGGTACATATGATTTGGGTGGCAAGGTTATCACGCTTGAGAGTGGAAGCGAGGGTTGACTGTTGCACCTTCGGAAGCATCAGAGCAAGAAGTTATATTATTAAAAATTATCCGAGTAGCAACAGTGCACGAATGCTTGATTTCGAGTAGATGGAGTGCTAGCCTCGATGTTCGGCTACCGCTGCTGACCTGAACGAACTCACACCATGGCAGCAAACCTCTACCAACTTCCTCGATGGGTTGGCAGGTCTTGTTGATATAGGGCATCGCCAGCATAATCTTCCAACGTAACCGAGTGCCCGAGCTGCGGTGATACGACGCAGACGGCCCAGTCGAACAACAACCCATCGCCGCCTCACTGATAAACCAAGCACCTGCAATAAGGAGCAGTTTTCGGAAACTCCACTGAACGTCATTTCACCTCGACTATGTTATGCAAGCATCACCAGTGGCAACCAACCCAACCAGAAGGATTGCTACTCCACACAGCTGTTCCGTGACGGGCTTGACGATAAGGAGAACATCGTGCGCCTGAAAGAGAGCATAGGTGAAAATCGTCGTAATACTCGGTTGGAGAAGATCATCAGAATAGTTAACCCACGCCGCACCAATTCTATACTCATAGAACGGTCAAGACTACGAGTGCTCGTCACTGAGGAACTAGAAAACCGTTGTCCATAGCCGAAGGAAGTTCTACATAACAAATCTTTGAGCAGTACAAACCACTATCGGAAGCTGGAGCAGCATCTACAGGCTATAAACCGTCAACCGAAGAAGAAGATGACGGGTAGTGATCGGCCCGAGCTGCGATACCTTCCTGATGTGACCAAAATGCTGTACGAGAAGTATTCTTTGAACAAGACACGAAGCTCTTTTCGTGGGAGATTACTGGTGTGACTTGTCTAGTATTTTATAGTGTTTGTCAATCAGATCTCCTCTGGGCGCAATAGGTAGTCAAAGCTCAGCGAGGTGGATCCGCAGACTATCGTGTAATCTTTCTGAAGGATTTGCAGGTTGGAAGGGCGGTGTTGGCTAAGCTGCTCACGGTTAGCAAGATGAACGAATAGCTCAGCGTTTTCCTGAGGCTTCAGCATCCAGGTATCCAGGGAGTACGAGATGGTGCATGCCTTGAGTGGCACCTTGATATCCGGTAAGTAGATGTTACAAAGGGGAGACTTACCAATTGTGGTGGTGTCTTCCAAAGTGTAGGACTTATACTACTGTGTACGACGGTTCACGGTGATGAGCTCAAGAGGACCTCGATTTACGATTTTGACTTCCTCTTGATCGTCGATGTTCTCCGATGAAGCAACTTCGGTTGCAGATTCTGGCTCCTCCATCTGTGAATCCAGCCCATACTTGCGATAGATTTCCTTGGGATCGACCGACTTCATGTTCAAATCGATGTACACACTAAGCTTCTCTTGAGGACCGCTACCTCCTCTTGCTGCATCCACTATCAAGTCAAAATCACCAGCGCTCACCACCATGCCAGCCTTCAGTAGGAGTGTCCTGTCTATCTTGAGCTTGCTTCGATTGGACTTGGAAACATCCCTCACAAGGAAGTCATCACCAATCTTTACCAGCTTCAAGTGCCTTTGGTTTATGTAAATGTTATCCAACCTGATATCGTTGCCTTCTGCCGATCCCACCCTCACAAATTATTTTGTGCGAAGCTGTGTTGACGTTGCACCACATTTCAGCAAGGTTGACTTCATCACGTACTGTTTCTCGCCCTGTTCCTCATCCCTCACTTTGATGGACAGTCCTTGCCAATCTTCAGATGGCTTGCCAGTGGGTGGCTTGAACTTATGCTTAAACAGATTGGTGCGGTTGCTTGGCACCATCCAATACTGGTCCACGAATGTCGTGAACTGCCCGATATCGAGTTCCTGCTTCTCATGAGGGTCAATTAGATGTTTCAAGTAGGCTTTCTGGGTTTAGTTGAGCAGGATCTTAGAGTGCTTCTCAGTGAAGAGACTGAAGCTGTTGATGAAGTCATCCCAGTCAACCACAGCCTCTCTTCCAAAGGATTCCTTCCAAAAGCGGTTGGCCACTTCCATAATGTTATCTGATAATTATGATTTACTAGCGATCGAAGCAGAAACAGCTCATGAGCTGACGACCACGAAGTCTGCCTGTGGATGCTGTCGAGGCTCTTGGAAGATTGACCTATTTGTATAACTCGATAATTACTCTGAATGAAAAGAATCATCGTAGGGTCTGACCACGCCGGTCTGAAACTAAAGGCTGAGCTAGCAGCATTCCTCAAGTAGAAAGCTTTCGATGTTGTGGACGTGGGTACCAACGATAAGAGCAGCTGCCACTATCCTGACTTCGCTGAGAAGATGGCTTCAATTATCCGACCCGAAGACCGAGGAGTGCTGGTCTGCGGCTCCGGCATTGGCATCTCAATCGCAGGAGTGAAGAGCAACCTCCGCTGCAGTGTGGCATTCAACGAGTACACTGCAAAGGAATGCCGCAAGCTGAACTGCCAAGTAATGGCTTTGGGTGATCGAGTGGTGACCCCGTAGATGGGCAAGATCATGGTGGAGCTGTTTCTGGAAGGCTATTGATGGTACGATGAGTGATCGTTCATAGTAAGAATCTCCCATCGTCGGAATATTCTTGGAATTATGATGGTCGTACCCAGGAAGTCGGCTATTTGACCTGTGAAGTGTGTTTTACAGTTTCTGTAGTTGCTAGCAGGTAGCACACGTTCAGGTAATTTAATCCTTTATTCAAATTCATAAGGTGAACAACGAAAGGAGATGTGCCAAGAGTTGACATTCGGATTTAAAGTACTCTTCAGGAACAGTCAGAGGTGGAGTCGGGTTGCTCACCCGAACGAGAAACCAAAGCGCCATCGTCCCCAGCCGACCTTAGAAAAATTCGGAAGGCTTTAAACACCAAGAGACTGAAAGTATTCCGAACTTGATGCTTGGATAGCTGATTTGCTGTGGCATCAGAACTACAAGGGTCGAACTGCTTCGACATTGAAAACAACCATCGGCCCAACTGTCAACCGATCAGGGAGAATGAGAGGTAACTCAGTAATCAGTATTGGGTATCGAAGGAGTTAGTTGGGTGGTGACCATACTTCTTTTCGTACTCTCGTAACGAGCACTTCTTGAGCATCAAGGGGAGGTCCAACTCCTTGGGAAGCTTGGGTTTTAGGTGAATCATCATCAGCTGGTGCTCCAGTTCCTGTTCGAAAACGAGCTCTGCTGCTAAATCTGCGTCGTTCATGGTTGCTGATTTGGGCGGTAGCGTTACTTGATTTAATAATATACCAGGCTGAATGCCGCCCCCGGATAAAGCCGTGCCGACAATCTAGATTCAAATTTGGCAACCGACGAAGTACGGCCTTCACCTTAAATGATTGGTCGGAACGAATTAGTCTTGGGTAGTTGAGATGTTCGGCGTCCATCATAGGTCAATTGGACTGTCTTCCCAGACCCATTATTGATGGTGGAGAATCCTGAAGGTGTTGTTGGTTGATTTTGATGCGTATGAGAAAAACAAGTTTGGCTAGGACCAACCGACCACGATATTCGGGAATATTCTGACCAATAACTTTGGAATATTGAGCAGACAAACAATAGGACTAAGATCCTAGCTCGCACAGTGTTAGTTGGGGCACATAAGCCGACTTGCTTCGAGCAACTTAAATGTTCAAAAGATAAAAATCCTGCTCAAGAGCTTGGGCTTTCAGATAATCAACACTTGATTGGCTCAACTTCACTCGATTTTTGCTGTGCTTTGGGTTCTCCGCCTCAACCAGCACACCCGATACCTACGAAACAATGTCGATGATGATCTTGGATGCTCAACAATTGAAATTCTTATCTTCGTAAAAAAACATGGGGCTGCACCGAATGAGAGTGTCGGCTCTGGAAACAATTGATGAGCTTGCCGCCTCTGGGCCCTTTTGAAGGTAAATATCAAAGCGTATACATCGAATATATCGATCACCATGAAACAGCTCAAGCCTTCTCCTTCATCGACGACAATTTGTCAGTAGAGCCGTTGAGAGTGACCAATAGGATTGACTCGATCGCTATTATATGGTAAAACAGGCAACTAATGCTATTGTGACTGCATTCCAACAACAAAAAGATAAGGCTCTCCACCCTATCCACATTTGCGTGGTCCTGACGAAGCCATCAACTTTTAGTAGAGGGTATTGCTCATTCCACCCGAAATTCCCTGTATGATGTGGCAGAAATTCAATTGCTTGCTATCGTTGTTCAGTGTTAACTTGAGTACGGCCTATAGTGAGGATAGTACGCTTTCTTGGCGAGCCAACTGAACAGTTTGAATGTTGTGGGGTAGGGGATTATTGTTGAAATACTCCAGTTGAAGGAAAGGGAAACTCTCAAATCACAGTGCTGTAAAAAGGGTAAGTCTAATTAGTGTGTTGAGCCTCCCTACCACTACGACGTCCCACGGCTTCGCAGTAGTCCCAGCATATTAAAGTGGATACTCGGTGGTAACTCCATAAACCCAACCAAAAGGAAACAACTTTGCTTCATCGATGTTATCTGCAAAGTTATCTACGCATTCATGAATATACCCAACTGCTCATGAATGGAGGACTTGGCATCGGCAAGAAGACCTTATAAAATGCCGCCAAAGGCTGGCAGTAAGCCGGATTTCATCTTATTGTCATCTTGCTGCTCCCAGACAGTCTTGCAGTTCATATTCTTGATGGGTCTACGGTCGCGGATTAAATAGATGTCTATACCTTATCGATGGAAAAATATTTCATTTAGGCGAGTTTGCTAGTGAACTCCATTTGAAGTGTTCAACCAGCAACAAACGACTTGGGGACCCTTCTTTTTTCGCTAAAATGAAAAGCGGAGATAAGACCTTCACTTATTCTCTCCGATTTTACATCAGAGCAAGCATGCAGCTCATGCCTAATTATTAGAGCTGACAATATCTCCAACAAAATATCCAGAAGCTAATAAGCGGGATGGTACATGGGATTCCTTAAAGAGGAAGTTGATCATCAACAGCCCTTCCTTGGACTGTCTCGAGAGTCTAAGGTGGTTGCTGTGAGAGGCAGCTGAGTGGCGGCAGGCTTGGTAAGCAGAATCATGCGGTTTGTCGAAGCCTGATAAATTGCTGGAGTGAGCTTGCGGCGCATCGATTTAGCCTCATCGAGGTTAAAGCGCTTGAATACGAGACCAGCAGGTGCTGTTTGCTGATGTTGCTACACCTGGAAATCACTGCTCATCGGGAGTTAATAATTATAGTGTAATTGATTTGCTTCCTTGTTTGAAATATCGATTTCTCATTTGCACCTGCTGAAACCAATTGAAGTTGCTGGGGAGTACACTGCTGAACCTTAATGCTCCTTCGCACTCACATTTCTCCGATCAGCTTGCCGACTATTCAGGGTTTCCAATGTGCCTTGCCAACGATCTCGAATGCCAGCAACATATTGGTTCGTAGTTTGACTGCCAACTGCTCACGAGCTGACTCTGTCAATGAGACGAACTCTAGACGTTCAGTAATCACCCCACTGCAAAGGGATTAGACTGAACATTTCGAATTGGCACGGTCTAGGTTGCACATCGAGGATCAAGTGATGGCAAATCATGTTTGGTCGACAGTAGAACTCACCGAATCATTGATGTAGCCCCTCTCATACGTCCACAATATTTGTTTCGTTGCGAGGTCGAAGGCACGTTGTATACTTATTATCCGCTGTTCAAAGTATTTCTAAGCGCTGAAAAGCTCGGACATTAGCTGGTTTGGCATGTAATGGGAATGGCGTATTCCTCCGGTTTAGTGTCGTTCATAGAAATTTCCTGTTAGTTACATGAATGTTAGTGATGCCGCTCGAAATCAAAGCCTTAACTATGTAAAATCGCTACAGAGAAACTGAGAGGCTTGGATAGTCTTCCTCAGGGATTGAACGTTCAGGAGGACATAGGTAGGCTGAACTGGATTAGCGAAATTCCTGGTGTTAGCACAACCCGCGATTTCTTTCAGTTGAGAGTGGAATTTGGGAGTTGGAGAGGATGGTTGAGTTCGAATGGCCACAATTGGTTCGACTGCTGCTGTTGCGTATCGATATAGATTAGCCGCACCAAGTTATTTGAAATTAGTGCAATATGTATCGACCTAGGCCTTCTTTAAGAGAACCTTGATGGTTCAAGTCAACAATTCACAATGTTGGTGATTTCCATCATGCTATTGCTGAGAAAGGGTTGGTCCGTTTTCTTCATGAAAAACTTGTGTGGCCAATTCGAAGAACAATTTCTTGATCGTAAGAATAGTGATCCTAGAGGTAGTGGCTGTTGATTCCAGACTGGCCTACAACTCGCTTGATCCACCGAGAGCCACAATGGGGGAATTCAAGAATGGTTATATTGCAGCGACTGGTGAAGGCTTGTCATGCTTATATGTGCTACCCGGTGACCATATGATGCCTTTGTGAGCGCTATCATGTCCATATGTACCTTCCTTTTGACGAGTTTGGCCCCCGCGGATCCTAATATTTAATGAACAAAATTTATGCTAACCAATAGCAAGGCGCCTCCATTCCGCATTCCGGAATTGAAAGCACCACCTCAAACCCTCTGCTGCAGCAGGTGGGATTGAGTTGCCAACGCCAAGCACGGTTCTGAGAACTTTGCCAATTTATCGAGGCCTATTCCCAATAAATGCTGGTTTCCATTGTGAAGCAGGGGTTTGTGAAAACCTACAACCTGCTGAGACTTGGAAAGCCCCGAAAGCACTGCCGCTTACGGATTGTTGATAGATAGAAACCTCAGAGAATACGAGTTTGAGAAACAATCAAGGATAGTCTCCCATGCGAAACGAATTAAGCTTCGAACTATCAGTCTGCTGACCTTTTCGCATCCGTTGCCTGCCTGGAAGTGGAATTGGATTGGCCCTTGGAACCCATGACATACAACTTGTTCGTAATTGGATCAGACATCGCAGGGCGGAGAGATCCCTTGAATAAACGCACCCCGTCGAGATTGAAACGTTTCACCTTGATGTTTGCTGGCGTCACCGACGAATTTGGCTTTTCGTTCATTGCGAAATTTATTAATTATAGCACGACTGCTTATCCGGATCGGTTTCATAGCAGAAAACTGGTATGGCTGTTCTCTCATAGGCAATCATAATTAGCTCAACCTTTGGCGAGTTCATTCGACAATTGTACTGAACTAACTTACTTTTGAATTTGTGAGTTGTTCGAGCCCAAACACCACTTTCTGCCGTTTACCCGCCTTTAGGGACAGCACCAACCGAGATACTGCGAGCTATCGGCCACCCCCACTCATTCCCTCCGAATTGGAGCTTTCTAGTAGCTTCACTGTCTTCGGTTCAATTCATCGAAAGAGATTGGCGCCAATCACAAACAATGCAATTCGATAAAGTGTTCTGGGGTTCTGCATCATACAACAAAAGATCACTCTGCCTTGATGATGATCTCTCCGACTATCTCGCTTCCCTCGGTGACCTGACTTTCACAGCCCAGCTGGCACTGCTTTAGGCGACTATTTCTGTGAATGTGAGCCCGGCTGCCCACCACGCAGTTGTATATTTTACAGCTGAATTAAGTTAGGAGTTTACTCGTCATCAATGATAGCGTCTCGTAGAACCACACAATTTACTAGCTCGACGTTTCTACCGAGGCGAACATTACCTGCGATACAACTTCTTCTGATTTTAACGTTCTCTTTGAGCTCGGCTGTTTGGGCAAGCAGGGTTGCTTAGAATTTGTGAGACTCGTCTAGCAAATCTGTGTGCACCGTTGGCAGTAGAATTGGGACCTATTTCGGACCTCGCACGAGGGCTAACATGTTGATAGCTTCGTAATCCTTGAGATCGAGGACGCGCTTGCAGAAGGTAGTTGGTTCCCGATCGAACCAAGCTCCAACATTGAGCGGTTGATCAGCTTTGGACGCTTCCAGCTCTTCTGAAGAGTCAGCGTGTTTGAGCAGTTGCCGATTATTCTGATTTTTTGTCAGAAAAGGCACGAAGTCCTGCTTAAAGCTGCCGAGATCCTCATGCTTGAGCTGCCGAATAATACTACATAGCATACAGCTGTACTTGATGATGCGCTTGGAGAATACGTAGATGTGCGTGTCAACTGCTCGCTAAAACCTGCAATTGTTGTGTTTCCTGAGGAGTCCGTTGGAGATCTGCACTGAACTGTGATCACTCTAATCATAGGTATCGCAGAACAGCACGTTGTCCTCTGAACTCAGGACGAGCAGCTCGAGGTCGGGTTATTCTTCCTTCTTATCTTTCTCCTTTGTAAGTGCTTTCTTCTCCTCGGGAGATTTGCAAACTAATAAGAAATCCAGTTTCCTCTCCACATACTTTTGCAGAGGCTCCTTCAGCTGCAAACTGGTGATTATGTCACTGCTAACCAGAACGATATTGTCTTCTAACTGTGCTGCGGGTGCGGTGTTGAGCAAATGCGCCAATGCTGCGTAGGTGTGGCTATCTTCTGGAGACAGATAAAAGGAAACTGATAGTTTACCTTTGTAACCTTTTACAACTTCTTCCTCGACCTTGCGTGTTTCCTCGTTGAGAAGCACAATAACATCTAGGCTAAGCAAACTTGAGTACTGCTAACATTGGCTCGTTCCAACATCTCCAGCTGGTACATGATCATTCGCTTGTTGCCGACGGGTAGGAGTGCCTTCGGGTACCTCGGTGTGAGTGGGTAGAGTTGGAGACCTTTTCCTCCAGCAAGGATGATGCCTGTGAACTTCATTATCGCGATTCAATATTCTTTTATATCTCTCGATTGAGCCAGTTCTTCTGCGAGGACTGTTTGCCGTCCTCATTGACAACTCACCCGCAGAAACAATTAACAATTAAAAATGATTTCAACGCCCTATGGACTTTCAGTCACAGGTCAGCTATCACCGAGAGTATCAAGAAGAGCAGTATCGCCAGCAGCTGCGCTTGTTGGCTCAAGGGTGGTAGGATCCTCACCAAGAGTGAATGTCGTCGGAGCACCCACAACCTATTTTGCTGGCTCCACGCTGGCGGGATCAGGTACAGCAGTCACATCAACAGGCATCCCGTTCTCCAGCGGTGTTCAAATGGCTTCGGGAGTTCCCCTGACAACGGGTATCGCATCCACTGGTGTCGTGCCTTCGGGGCCAATGCGCGGCTAAAGCCGAATGTAATACATTCCCTACGAACGCAAGTATATTGACTACGAATCACGCGAGTACATCGATAAGGTGCCAGTGTAGCGGACCGTTATCGACTATAAGGAAGTGAAGCGAGTAGAATACGTTCCGCGGTAGAAGCTTATCACCGACTACTACGCGATTGAGTACCAAACACATTACGTTCCCCAAACCATTCCAGAGAAGAAGATTGAATACGTACCGGTCGAGACCGTCACCGAGCGAATCGAATACTTTCCGGTCTAGAAGTAAACAACTACATTTATTCAGGCAAGTAGTGCACTATCCGGAATAGGGTCTAACTCATTCTCGAAGGAATATGATGAGCACAGTACCAGGACAGATGATAACAACCTCGACCATGCCAGCTGGTCATCACATTACTAGGCCATCATCAATTCATGGAGGTAACATGGTCACAACAACCACTGCCTACAACCCGATGACAACTTACTCAACTAATATGCAGCCGATGAACGAAATGGTCACCACTACAATCAACGTTAGCGAGCCTATATCGATGAATAACAATACTCAGCAATATGTAGTGGGAGGAGTAACTGGACAGCAGTCTCACAATGGCGGTTATATGATTAACGAGAGAAGCATCAGCAGTGGTACAGGTCAGACCGTTCAAAGTAGCCGCCCAAAGAGTAGTCTAGGCTCTTAAAACTACTCCTACCAGGTATACCAGCCTTCCGGTCAGACTGACTACCAGAAGCTTTCTTCAGAAGTTGCGAGTACGACCGTAGGCAACAGCTACCCGAAGAGTAGAATCGGAGCCGGCCAGGGCTTTTCATCAGAGCAACGAGAGTAGTACCAGTATGGAGACCGCACTAACGGCATCAGATTAACATCTAACCAATATTAAAGCCACTCTACTAGGCAAATCTGATGGTGAGTGGGGATGCACATGTGACTGGCGAGCTTGTTTGGAACTGTCTTTTATGACTCGGAACGAGGCTGGTTGAGGAGCAACGCATTTGTCAATAACATATTTTATAAACGCCCAGTTTGGCAAGGTGAAAGCCCGAAGTTTAAGAATTGCGTCAACCTTCGTAGTTGAGAAGGCCATAGGTTCGCTGCATTAGTTTGCTTTGTGCTTGACGACATCTAGCTACTGACTTGTATACAATTACCCTCGCAGGGATAAATTCTATGAAATTCTCTGCCGAGAGATCCAATTTAACATGGATCGGACAGCACATTCACTTGCCAGACGCCTAGTTATGCTGATAAGGATCGCTACTTTCTGTTGGATTGGGTTTTGGCGTCGACAAATTTTAGTGTCACACCAAATTCTTCAAGGGGTGAGGCTAACTATAGGTAGCGATGATTGGAGCCAACCTCCAGCCTATCCGATTTATTGGCTTCAGGCGACTATTGTTCGTCTTCATACCACGCATAATAATTTGAATGGACTTCAGCCGGTATGCGGGTCCCCACTAAAACAGGGGCCTACAGACTCGAAACTGGCTTTTACATCACTTTTGGCCGGGTTAGAAACAATCTACTCTTTTAGTTCTTCATTTCGGAGAGACAAACTAAGGGGGACGCAACGCACCTCAGGGAATATCATTCGACAGAGAGAAGATATAGGGCGAAAAAGTTTTTCGAGTGGCTAGACCATCGAAACAGCAAGGCTATGACTCTACGGAACGCTTTGAACAGTAACTTGACAAAGTGATATTTTACTCAAGGTTAAAAGGCGCTCTTGGGCTCCAGAGTGCATAGGCTGTATCAGGGCTGACAGGCAGACCTGCTGAGAGCTCCAAGAACGATAAAATAATTCGTTCTCCGTGCTTATCGATCAAAGCAAAAGAATGGCGGATTCGCTCAGCTAACCAGCTGGCTCTTCTGGAGGATGTGGGTGAATAATATAGTGGAAAAGGGATCATATTGTATTAAGTTGCTTCACTGAGCATCGTGCCGCAGTTTGTAACTAGCAAGCTCTTGGCTTCCCAGGAATAGCTCAACTGAATCGCGGCGGCGAAGTGGTCTGGAGCTTGCTTTGGCTCTTACTCCAATCCGGCGTTTGCTATTGATCTCCATGAGGGCAGATTCCAGGGCAAAGTCCTCGGCATCAAAGTTGTTTGACTCGAAAGTGTTCATAGTGTAGTTAAATATTGATTAATATTTGGCTATCGAGGCTGGCTATAAGGGCTTCCATCGAACTTTGGAATTGCAACCTCTGGCAAACCTCCTTTGTGGATGAGAAACACCAACTCCTGGAGATTCTGTTAACTGCTCAGCCGAGGGTGCGATTGTTCACCCTACAGGCTGCCAGTCCAGTTGCTGACCCGTAACTGAACTACTGCCCTTGGCCCACTTCTCTGAGTACTTTGGCGTATTGTAGATACTCGCTAGTAAAGGCCGTTTAACTGAGCAGTCGTGTCTTGGAAATTTAAATAAACACGGTCGTTGAGCTTCCTCCAGGAAGCACCATCGCTGCTGTTCACACTTTCGACTAAGTCTAAAATGTTGTTGACCATCAACTCACCTTTTGCTGGTTGATCTCCACAAATCCTGGAAAATATAGTGTTGGAATCTATGTTCAGGTGATTGAACGATACAGCGTATTTCCTGGAGTCATTGGTGCTCTCCTATGAGCCCCCCTATTCACCTGATGCACCCTAGAAATTACCTGTCAATTTGTTTATGAACTGAAGTGAGCGGGACGATGCTGAGAGGTAAGCCTCCTCCAGCCTCCTAGTGTTCTTGAGTGATAGGAGAGTATTATGTATGCAATGGATCACAACTGCTGCCGACCCTCCCGATACTTCTTGATCAGAACCTTTCGGAATGCTTGATGGTGGGCGACTTCCTCCAATGCCAGTTCTAGGGGGTAGCCATTATCGAGGAGCATATAGCATACTGCGACAGATAGTCGGTTGAATGCGTAGGAGAAATAACTCGTCCTTTCCCCATTCTGATATACAAAGCCTTCGCCAACACCCAGCCGCATCAACAGTACAGCTTGATTCAGGTTCCTATGGATGAAGCACAACCCAAGTGGAGTGTTTCCGTGGGAATCTTGAATAGCCGTGTCCACCTTCTTATCGAGCAGGTATAGAATCGCAAAGAAGAAGTCCTTTTCAGAGGCATAGTGAATCGCTGCACGACCATCTTGGTCAGTATGGTTTAGGTCGATGTCCTTGTGACTCAAGAGAGCCTGCAGAATCTCCACCTTGTCGTTTGGGGACTACTGGTTTTCTGAAGTTTAATTGCCGATTCCTGTGAAGCAGTAGAACAAGGGAGTACGACTGTATTTGTCGAGGCTGTTGACCTTGACTCCGTGTTCGAACAGTATCTTGCATATTTCAGGCGAAGTGTCGAAGTTGTTTGCACTGGCGACCAGATGGTGGAGACAGTTGCGCTTCTCGAGATCTTAGAAATTCGGATCCGCACCGATACGCATCAGTTCCTCAATCTACTTGGTCTAGAAGGCATCCTTGAGCTTCATGATCTCAATCAGAGGCACCTGGTTGTTCTTATTGCAGATATTGAACTGCCCGCCAAACTTCGCCAGGATAATCATGAAGGCGATCTGCTTGTTCAGGGCAGCATACAATAGTGCTGTGGAGCTACTGTTGTCAGTTACCTTGAGGTTGCTGCCGTTCTCCAATAGGAATGTTAAACTTCTCTCGCCAGTGTAGTCCTTCTGGTTGTCAAGTGAGGCAGTACCGAGCAAACTACCTTTAACATTCCACATGCAGAAGTAGTGCAGTGGTGCGCGACCCTCAGAATCCCGAATGTTGGGGTCCTTCACCTTATCCTTCAGGAACTCTAAGAGCTTTATCGATGGGAAGCGCATGGCAAAGTGGTAGACACCCCATTTACGCTCCTTAGCGGGTTCTTTGTTGATGCGTTCCAGTACTGTGCTATTAATGTTGGCACCTGCATCCACCATCAGCTTGACGATTCGGATGAAGTACTATTCATGCTATTGAAGCTGTTTAAACGCTTCCATCTACTCGTCGATATGTCGTTGGATCTTTTGGCTACGACCCCGACCTTCCAGCTGCCTTCTCCGTATTCTCTCGATGTTCTCGGAAAAGTTATTCTTAACATTGCCGGTGAAGTCACGGAAGAAGTGCAGAAGAGGCTCGTATCCTGCACTATCCACTCGTTTGAGGGATTACTTCAGCTTATTGGCATCATATTTGGCAAGCCGTTGATAGACAAACTTAATCTCTTCGTTGCCTAGAGCAGCCATACTGGCAAGGTAATGCAGGATGGTCAACCCATTGGATGTTTGGTAGTCCAGGTCAATCTCCTCGTTCATAAGTAGCCGCATGCCAGTGAGGTTACCGTTTTCAACGCACATCTCAAAAGCAGACTCCTTGTTCTTATTGAGCAGTGTACGGTTGAGTCCGTATCTTAATAACAGCCCAATAACCTTCTACTGCATGGTCCGGTACTACTCTTTCAGCTATCGAAGATTATGCTCAATGAGTTCTTTGGCTCGAGACTTTACATAATCTTCTTAGCTAATGCTGCAGCAGTAGTGCAGAAGGGTGTAGCCGTTGTAGTCCTGTGTATTTATCGGGAAGTGCTTGCCGTTGAGCAGGTACATAAGCATATCCATGGCCTCGGTAGTACCAGTGATGTTGCGCATCAGGCTCATCATGATGTTGGCACTGAAGTCAAACTTGCCATCCTCAACCGTAGCTTTATCATCAAGAAGTTGGGCGCATGCGAGATGCCCCTTCCCGACAGCTACCTACCACGGGTACAAGTTCGCTCTATTCTTTGTTTGCTTGAGCACACCGATGAGATAGTTGAGCACTGGGAAGTTCCCATAGGCGGCAGCGCAATGCAGCATTGAGTTGAGGCTGGAATCACATTTGTACAGCTTAACCCCTTAATTCATGAGCATCCGAAAGGCCTCGTAGTTGTTGTTACGAAGGGCAAACATAAAAGGCGTTCTCTTGCACCGGTCGTAGTAATCGACGTAAGCACCATGAGTTAGTAAAGTTTGGATGATGGTGGTGTTGCCCAGTCCTGCAGCCAAGTGGAGAGCTGTCTGCTTGTCCTTCGTTTCTGTGTTTATCTCCACCACAATATAGCTCACTAAGGTACTTACGCACTCCTCGTGGTTGTTGAGTACGGCGTAATGAAGTGCGGCTAAACCCTCGTCACTTTTGAAGTTCACGTAGAGCGGCTCATTGAACTTATCGAGGATATACCTAACGATGTGGCTGCGACCGTAGTAACAGGCAATCATTAACGGAGTCATCTTCTGTTTATCCAAATCCTTCAGGTCAGAGGCATGCCGTAACAAAGTTTCCATGTTGCCTGCGGAATCGGCCACAGCTGCAGCATAATGGATGGGCTTCCGGCCAAGACTGTCGGCAATGTTATAGTTCGGAAAGTTCTTTAGCAGACTCTCTAAGATCTCTTGGTTGGGGTTGATACTCGCGCAGTGAATGGCCGAACAATAGTTTGATGACGAATTTCGGCGGAAGATGTTCATCTTCTTGCAGTGTTGCTGTAGATCGGATTACAGGCATTGGTAGTGCTCCATGGAGTACTCGTGAGGGTCCTGACTCGCTAAAAGGTCTTTCAGGAGGAGTTTCGATATCTCGGTGTTGCCTGCTCGGATCAATGTCGGGATGTTCGCATAAATTTAGTCGCTGAGTTCAGAGCTGGAGGATAGGAGTGTATTCAACACCTTCTGAGATGTCCAATTGTCCATTGCTTCTAGCAATCTCTCCACTCCGACCACTCTCCACCAAGGTTAATTTCTCCTATCGCAGTAGTCATGCAGAAGTGCATACACTCCCTCCTTGCCGCTCCGTGATAAACATTCCTTGCAGGTTTTGACCGTGTACTTTTCGAGTTCCATCTTACCTTCAGTTTCCCAACAACATCTAAAGTAGTTCGTACGAACAGATTGCTTCTCGATTAGCAGCTGGAGCAACTCGTGATTGTTGCGGCGGATGGCTACCAAGAAGAGGTTTTACCGCCTCTCCGGTCCCAAATTCTCGTGGAGGTTGTATATGGTGTTTTCATCAAATACTTCTCTCCACTCGCTTTCACTATCAAGGTTAAGTAGTAGCTCCTTCAACGTTCTATTAGTGCATTTTTTGCAACAGTGCGGTTGCTCAGCGATTGAAAAATCTGGCACTTCGGGTAGCTCGCCCAATTAATTCAGTTAGCTTGACTCTTCCACCGACGGTTCTGACTTTGGGCGATTACGGACACCCTTCGGCCTACCACGATTACGCTTTTCCTTGATCTCTTACCTGGTGTTCAGCCGTTCAAACTTCTCGATTGTCTTCTCGAGGTTCTTGATTTTGTTCTTACTACCCTTAGGGCGCCCTTTTCCTCTCTTCCAAAATATAGCTTATTACTTTACCTGAGGCTCGACATACTCTTGTTTGAGCTTTGGCTTGTTCTTGCTACCCTTAGGTCGACCCTTTCCGCGGCGCAGGTACCCACTCATGAGTACTCTCAATTCGAATGTGTCCTTCATGGTCTCAGAGTTCTCACGCTTTAGTAGGTTCTTCTTATTCTTACTACCCTTTGGTCTGCCTCTTCCGCGTTTATGTTCCTCCTCAAACTCGTCATCCTTGTCCGACTCGGAAGGCTGATGTCCTTGCTTTTTCTTGTTTTTGCTTCCTTTGGGTCGACCTCGTTTGCGCACACCCTAGGAGGTTTGCTGGGGTTCCTGGTCGAGATGGTGGTTATCCTCGGATGAACTGCCATCGGAGGAATCCTTATCGCCTCTAAGTTATTAATCCGGAAGGTATTGAATGCAAAATGTTCAGACCAGATCGACTACCTTGATAACTGCTCCTGCGAGCTTTCAGGATCGTTGCTGATTTCATAGCTGATGCGTTTGTACTCCTCCAGTGGGATGATGTAGCGTAGGCCATCTTCACGGCACTGCACTTAGATGGTTTCGAGGATATTTTCACGCCGGATGTCTAGCATCCCCTTGGCATCGAAGACCACTTCTGGGTGGAAGGCCTTAGAGTTGGATTGTTCGATTATGCGACCGACTCCGTCTTCGTTTTTAATTTTTGGGTCGGCGATCACCAGCAAAAAATCCTCGAGGTCCTCCGAATCGCCCCGCACGGCGAAGATTGTCCGGTGTACCAGTGGCAGTCTGCTCAACATGCTTCTTAGCGGCAATTATTAAACTAATTGTAATATTTATTTTCAATATTTCTATTTTTTGACTGGCGTAGAACTCGCCCGTCAAGCTTCGTGCAAACCATTGGCTGCGCGCTGCACTCATCGCCATATCTAAAAGCATCATTAGTGCGATTGTGAAGGTTGTTCGATAGAGACTGTCATCACAGATGCTGCTTTCGGTAGATCTCTTCGATGTACTCCAACAGGCGTGCCCGTGACTAGTTTAAGGGTATCTCCACTTCGAACGGTAGGCGATGACTGCCATCTCTTATCGATAGATCTGTGCGGTCTGGGTTAGACGAGCCAACTACCCAGCAGGAACAGTGCAACCTTCTAGTAGCGCTGCAAATTGCTCTTTAGGCTGTAGCTTAACGGTGTTTCGTGACGGTCATTCAGAAAGTTGAAGTTGAAGGCCGATAGTTTGGCCAACTCTCTTAGTACCTTGAGATTGCCGTAACGGGATGCCTCATGCGCGCAGCTATTGTTCCCAGCATCCCGAATCTTAGTGAAATCGGCTCCTGCCAGCATCTTCATCGACTACTCCGATCCGTATCGACAAATGTCCATGAGCGAGTCGTTGCTTAGCGATTTCTGAAGTTGCTTGAGTTGCGAGGGTTTACTTCGCAGGTACTGAAGCATCACTGGGTTACCATAGACCAGGCCCATCTGCAGCAGTTTGATTCGTTCATCGACGGATCGCGCCTGCAACACTTCATCCATCCTTAAATATATAGAGATGCTCCAGCAGCCGCTCTACACGCGCAACATAAATTTCTACTTGTGCGTGGCAGCGTGCTCCCTATTCGTAGGTACTCACTGCCACCAACTTAGGCATCTACGTCGAACTATCAGGTCGAGTGCTACAACTCATCGACAATCGGTCATGGGGATTCCGTGCTATCGGCTTCACAGTGATGTTGTTCAGCAAGCTGCTACTGGCATTGCGCGAGAGAATAAACAGACGAGGTGAGCAGCTGAGTTCCCTACAGAAGCAAACTAAACTGCCATTTGTGCTGCTTGTGGTGCCGACGTTGCTGAAGCTCGGCCTCTACGCCATGTGCGTCCAACTGCCAACACTCACCAATACTCCTCTGTTCGCAACAGCAATCTTCGTGAATATGGTGGTACTAGAGCTCCGCAATCACTACGTACTCTACGAAAGGAAACGCACGCTGAGAGTGCAGCTCGAGAAGTGTGTGGCACTGGTATTCCTTGCGGGTGCACTGGCGATGTGCGCCTATGGGAAGCATAACACTAGCAACAATGTGCTCTTCGGTGGGTGTTTGCTGCTTGTTACAGTACTCGTGCAGGGCTACCTCTACAACACCAAAACACTATTCGATCTGTACAAGCCCACGGCTGCTGAGATGTTGGTAAAACAGTTCATCATGGAGGCTATCATGCTTCTCCTGCTTGCCTTATTCGCAGTGCTTGTTGGCGGCTCCTTTTAGATGGAGTCCATGCAGCACTACTTGAACGGCATCTGTGATGAAATTCTACAGTTCGGGCCTAACCGACTACTGATTCTATACGGTGGCATTCTTTGGCTGCTCTTTCCAGTATTGGAACTGTCGCTAATGTACTGCTTACGGTAGCTTCCGCCGAACGAATGGTTTTTTACTGCCGCTAGCTTCATAGGATGGTACAATATCGTGTAGTTAAGCCATCGACAGTTCGGGGTGCTGATGTTCACTGCGGAGTTTCTCTTTGCACTGGCCATGATAAGCTACTTTAAAATGGTTCGAATCCGTCACTTAGTGGGCTTCGTGAACCTGCTGATGACAATGCTGACCCGACGATAAAGGTCGGCAACAGCTCCCATTCCGCTTCACTGACTGACACTACTCGATGTAATTTTGCTGATTCCAGATATAATTATTATTAAACATAGCAACGGTCGGATGGCCTTCATGTCGCACCGCCAGGAATTGCTCGAGGTTAGTGGCAAGTTTCCGTTGGATCCCACCATCAGCAAGTACACGCCGAAGCGCCGAACCTCCGATGGGCAGGTGTTCGGGCGGATGGAGAACTAGCTGACCAAGATCACTAAGAAGCTGGACCAAATGAACGAAATGAAGGAGCAGCAGAAGGAGGCGAGACCCACCACACAAGCTGCTTCCAACCGTGACAAAATGTATCATCTGCTGCGTGCGCGCAACAGCTTCGAAAAAGAGAACACTGCAACCAAGTGCCAATCCAAAGATGATCAAGCACCCACACCTCTACGCGATCGCATAAACAGCTACCGATAGGAGAAGAAGACTATCAACACCTTCCGAAGCGAGAAGGACAAGCCGCCGCAGGTTGGTCGCAGCTAATAGTAAACTCTCAAGGATTACAAAAAGCAATCCCAACCGGACTGCAACATCCAGACCCTCACCATGCTCATGGGCCAAAACGAAAAACTAGCCATTAGGGTGGGCGAGCTGGAGAGTCTTTGCCAATCCATGAGTCACAAGCTCGGATTCTTCAAAGCCAAGTACGAACAGGACACGCACAAGCTTTAGTCAGCCAAAATTGACAAGGTCAAAGAAAACCTCTACCTGCAGAAGCTAGTGTACTACTACAAATCGTTGAGCTAGCGGCTGGGCAAGAAGCTAATCTAGAATGGTATCGAGCCTGACGAGCTGATCAGCTAATCGTCGATATCGTTGCAGGAGGAAGAGGAATGAACCACCCCAGCATCACTACATATGCTTAGCAACCTGATTGTTAATAAGTTTTTGGTTGGATGTAAGAGTAGGCGCCGGTAAAGGTCGACAGAACACTAAACCGTAAAGCCAGGAGACAAAAACGAAAGAAGAACAAACCAGTGGACTCCACGAGCAGAGTCGTTAGGCTTGATGAGTCAAATTCCAAGAAGGACCAGGAGATCTACCTGCGACTAAACTTCTTGTACCAACTAGCCAAATCTACCAACCAGCTGCACGCTGGGCTCTCTCGACACTATCTCGGACAGTTTATTGAAGTTGCTGAAAAGAGAGTCATACGCATGTAACACCGAACTCATTCAGCAATAAGCAAGTGAAGAGACAGATCTGCAAAAAATGTCCGGCTTTTCTCACATCTCGTCGGATCGTTAGGAAACGTAATAAGCAAGTCATTCTGCTGAATGTTTGCCCATACTGCCAATGCAAGAAGAAGTCATTACTGCTCACCCAACCCACGAACTAGACAACTACCTGATAACTATATACACGTTTACATCAGCTCACAGTGACATCGTGGCTGCAAAGAATCCGTCCATTCCGTCGGGTTCGGGGAATAGGGATAGTACCCGATCGCCGACAAGCTTGAGCCCAAACTTCTTCGAAAAGTGCTCAACCTGCTCCTCATTCTCTTATTTGAGTATGCTGCATGTGATGTACACCAGCTTGCCGTTCCGCTTGAGGTATTTTAGGGACTGTTCGACGATCTGCTATTGCATGCGCTGATGGTATCGTAACCACTCTATCGAGAACTTCATCTTTATGTCGGGGTTGCGACGGATTGTGCCTGTACCCGTGCACGGCACATCAAGGATAAGCCAGTCTATTTTACCCTTTGCGGCTTGCTCCAGCTTGGATTCATCAACATGGAACTGCACATTCTGAACTCCAGCCCGTACCATACGCTGTTTGGCCTTGCTGATTGCCCGTTGGCGTGGATCATGCAGGAAGATCTGTCCACGGTTCTATAGCTGGTGAGCAATCGTTAGCGACTTACCTCCTGAACCGGCACAATAGTCCATCACAAGATCACCTGGTTGTGCCTTCACTTACAGTGCAGCTAGCTGGCTTGCTTCATCCTGGATCTCGAACCACCCGTCCCGAAACTCGTCAGTATCAAGTA
>Ga0075152_10000932_pt1 | contig 21191 bp, 25 predicted proteins | sample JI61114C2DNA_FD_70964 | JGI IMG/M metagenome (GOLD analysis project Ga0075152, IMG submission 70964) | Wastewater effluent complex algal communities from Wisconsin, to seasonally profile nutrient transformation and Carbon sequestration -... | ecosystem: Engineered > WWTP > Effluent > Algae...
GAAGCTTGTGCAGAACATTTGGAACAATTTGGCGGACACATGTATGCTGCTGGAATGACTTTGAAAGAAGAAAATTACCAAAAATTCAAAGATGCTTTTGAAAAAGAAGTTCAAAAAACTATTCACCCAGATTTACTAATTCCAGAAATTTCAGTGGATTTTGAAATCAATTTTTCAGATATTAATCCGAAGTTGATTCGATTATTATCACAATTTGAACCTTTTGGACCACAAAATATGACACCTGTTTTTATGACTAAAAATGTAAAAGACACAGGTTATGCAAAGCCATTGGGAAAAGATGATGAACATTTAAAGTTATTTGTAAAACAAAACAATTCGGAAGGTTTTGGAGCTATTGGTTTTGGATTAGGAAATAAATTAGAAGCTGTTAAAAATCAAAAACCATTTGATGTTGTATATTGCATTGATGAAAATGAATTTAACGGAAATGTAACTGTTCAATTGCGTATTAAAGATTTGAAATAATTTTATGAAAAAATTACTTAGTTTGTTTATTATGCTTTTAGTTTTTGCTAGTTGTAAAAACGAGTCAGAAAATTATGTAGATATTCGAGGTGAAGAATTTTCAGGTTCTGAAAGTTGCATTCAGTGTCATCAGAATATTTCTGAAATCTCTATGCAAAATTCTCATTTTAAAGCATCAATGCCTGGAATAAAAGAAAATTTACTTGGCGATTTTGATAAAGATAAAGATGCTTTTGTTTATAATCCAAATTTAAAATTGAAAATGCATGAACAAAACGATAGTTTATATCAAGTAGTTTATTATAATGATAAAATTGTTGAATTTCATCCTTTTGATATTGTTTTTGGAACTAAGCATGCACAAACATCTATGTTTTGGAAAGATGAAAAAGCATTTGAATTACCTATTTCTTATTATAAATCAACTAATGGTTGGGCAACAAGTCCAGGGTTTGACTCTAAAAATCCATTCTTTGGTAGACAAGTTTTAAAAGATTGTTTTAGTTGTCATAGTTCTAACATCAAAAGTCCGCAACCAAAAGGAGCATCCGTTGGCCAAGAATATGGTTCATCAGAAATTAGTGGAAAATTAGATAGAAATTCAATCGTCTATGGCATTGATTGTGAACGTTGTCATGGTCCAGCTAAAAAACATGTTCAATATCATTTAAAATTTCCGAAAGCTACAACAAGTAAATTCATTGTAACTCATTTTTCTCTTAACAACCAACAAAAATTAGATCGTTGTGCTGTTTGTCACTCAGGTAATCAAGACATTAAATTAAAATCTCGATTTGATTTTCGTCCTGGAGATAGTTTATCTAATTTCTATCTTAATAAAAATAAAACTTTAAAAGATGCTTCTTTTGATGTACATGGCAATCAAGCAGAATTATTAAAACAAAGTATGTGTTTCAAAAAAAATAACGCTTTGAATTGTGTCACTTGTCATAATCCACACACTAATGCTGAAAAAAGCACTGAATACTATTCAAATATTTGTATAAATTGTCATCAAGAATCATCAAAGGTTTTTTGCAAATCGAAATCCGTTAACAAAAAAAATTGTATCGATTGTCATATGCCAAAACAAAACTCTAAAGCCATTAGATTTACAGTTTCAGGAAATGATAAAACCCAATTTTATTCACTAAAAACTCATAAAATTGGAATTTATAAAACAAAAAATAGTATCAATACAATGAAGAATTAATTTTATAAATTGTACCATGAATTTTGTCTATTTTTGTTTACAAAATAACCTCTACTTATTATGAAGCAGATTATCATTGCACTTTTAGCAATTATCATATTGATTTTGGGCTATAATTTATATAGTGATTACCAACGTTTTCATTCGCCAGGAACAGATTATATTAGTAATCAAAGAATCGATTTGAATTATCATGATCAAACGATTTTGCAAAATTACCATCAAGCAATTGAAGATGTAAATGGTTTTGTGAGATTATCTTGGGCAAATAATGATGTAGATGTAAGAAATCCAGACGATGATGATGATGATACAAAAGCATTAGTAAACGAATACACTAAAAAATTAGGTGTCGTTAAAATGTATGAAACACGTTTGATTCAATCGGCTAAAATGAAAAGCGAAGGATTAAATGACAAAGATGTAATTGCCTTTGAAACTAGTGGATTTAAAGGAAAAGAATATGACGAATTCACCAAAAGAAAATTCTTAATGGATACCTTTAAAAGCAATCCAGAAAAGTATAGTTTGAAGATTGGCGATTTCAGTTCTTTCGTATATGAATTGCAAAAGATATTGGTTAAAAAAGGTTATAACATTCCTGTTGATGGACTTTTTAAACAAACAACTATTGAAGCATTAGGTTCATTTGAACAAAAAAATGGTTTATTTCCTGATGGAAAAGTTGATGCTGTAACTTTAGATTATTTACTTAGATAAGTTTTCGAACTTTTTCAATTCAAAATTCTCTCCGTCAAAAACTCCGTAGGTAAAGTAGCCAATCCAATCGCCTAGGTTTACGTATTCTGAATTTTCACCAATTTTTAAAGTCATTGGTAAATGTCTGTGACCAAAAATTAGATAATTATAGTGTTTGGTTTCTAATTTTTTCTTAGCGTATAGGATTAACCATTCGTTGTCTTCGCCTAAGTATTTTACGTCTTCAACTCCAGAAATCAATTTGTTTTTTACAGAAAGATATTGAGCTAATTTCATTCCAATATCGGGATGAAGCCAACGGTACAACCATTTTGAAAAAGGATGAACAAATACTTTTTTCATTCGTTTATAACCTTTATCACCTGGACCTTTTCCGTCGCCATGACCAATAAGAAATGTTTTATTATTGAAAGTAAACTCTTTGTTATCGTGATAAACTGGAATATTGAGTTCTTTTTGAAAATAGTCATTCATCCACAAATCGTGATTTCCGACGAAAAAATAAATAGGAATTCCACTGTCGCGTATTTCGGCTAATTTTCCAAGAACTCTTATAAATCCTTTTGGTACAACGGTTTTATATTCAAACCAAAAATCAAACAAATCACCAAGAAGAAAAATAGCTTCAGCATCTTTTTTCACTTCATCTAACCAAGCTACAAATTTTTGCTCACGCGGAAAACTAGCTTCAGGCGTTGGAGCTCCAAAATGTTGGTCGGATGCGAAATAGATTTTTTTGTTTGACATTTTTTTAATCAGAATTCAAATATAGAAATATTAAAGCACTTCGACTGCGCTCAGTGTGACAAATTACGTATTATCAGAAGCATACCATTCGGCAAACGAGCTTTCTGTTTCTTGTAATTTTAAAGAATGTAATTGAATATTATTGGGCAATCTGTCTTGAATTTTCTTAGCAAAATCAATCACCATATTTTCACTTGTAGGTTGATAATTAACTAAAATTACATGATGACCACGATTTTTTAGTTCGTCTGCTAATTCAACATGAGGTGTATTTTTATTAAAAACCGTAGCGTGATCAAAAATATCAACTATTTCTTCACTTACAATTTTTTTTAAATCAGAAAAATCAATTACCATTCCGAATTTTACATTATTCGAATCTGTTATTGGTGTTCCAATTACAGTTACAGAAAGTTTATAGCTATGCCCATGAACATTTTTACATTTTCCATCGTAGCCATAAAGCGCATGACCTGTTTCAAAAGAAAACTGTTTGGTAATTCTGATTTTACTCATCATTTCGATTTTAGATTGCAAATTTAATGAATTTTAATCTAAGTCTTTTCTGTTTTTGGAACGATAATACATGTAATAAGCAATTCCTACCAAAACAACAAAAGGAACAAAAGAACCAATTATAATTCCAGTTTGATAGTTAGAATCAGGAGCATTTTTAAGTTTTTCATCAATATCTACTTGAAGAAATAAAAGTAAGAAGTTCATCAGAAATTAATTTTAAATAAATTACTCCTACAAATTTACAAAAAAATAAGGTTGCCTTGCGAGCAACCTTAACTATATATTATTATTTTAATATTATGGATTTTGTTCAAATTCTTGAGTTTCATTAATGTGTGAAGCTCTAGCATTAATTGATTTATTATCACTTCCAACAATAAAGGCAGCAAAGCTAATATTTGCTGTATTTTCAATGCTTGCAGGAACAGGAATTGAAAATGATTTTGTAACTGTACTTCCTGTTGTAGTTGCTTCTGTTATAGAATTTCCTAAAATATTTGTCATTGATTCTCTAAGAACATGATTGTGAACAAAATCTGCTATATGGTCTTCTCCATTGTAATAAATGGTATAATTTGTTTGTTCGTAAACCAATCCATCTTCCAAAAGATAAACTACAAGTTTCAAATTTGAATAATCCTGAGCAAATTTCACATTTACATCTAGATTTATAGTATTATCAACTAGTGATGAATTCATTGCTAAACCTAAACCTATATTTTTTCCTGTCAAATCAACTGCTTGTTGAATATTTGAAGTTTCTGGAAAAGTCCAAATAACTGTTCTATTTAATCTAGAAACTGGCAAAGCCAAGGCGTTATTAGGTGAAATTAAATTTTTAAGTGGCTCAATTCCTTCAAAGTGGTAAGGATCGTTTCCATTGTGAATTCCCACAGAAACAACATTGTCTGTTTCTTCTTTTACTTGTTCAATTGCATAAGAAACTCTTGTACAATTTCCACACCAAGTTCCTGTATAATCTTCAATTAAAACGCGTTTTTTGAACATTCCAGCAATTGGTTCTTCGTTATTATTGTTATTAGAATTATTTTCAATAACGACAGTATCGTTGCATGATGAAAATAAAATTGCACCAATAAATAAAGTCAAAAATTGAATCTTTTTCATAATTGTAAAAATTGCATGATTATTGATTGCAAATAAAACAAAAAAAACTTTATTCTTATTATTATTATTTATTTATTTGCAACACAAACACACTACTTTATGAAAAAATTTGCCATTTTATTACTTTTAACATCTTTTAATTTATTTGCACAAAATAATCTTCCTGATTTGAGTCTTTCTGACTTAGAAGGAAAAAAGTTTTCTTTAAAAAATGATTTTTCCGAAAAAGACAAATTATACGTTTTTTCATTTTGGGCAACTTGGTGTGCACCATGTATCAATGAGTTAGACGAAATGAATGACGTTCAAGAAGAATGGAAAAAAGATTTGAATTTTGAAGTAATTGCAGTTTCAACTGACGATTCACGAACTCAAAAAAGAGTAAAACCATTAATTAACGGAAAAGGTTGGGAATACAAAATTTTATTAGATACCAACCAAGATTTTAAAAGAGCTTTATCAATTGTAAACATTCCTTATACTATTGTGGTAAAAAACAATCAAATTGTTCACATTCAGAATGGCTATGTTCCTGGAAGCGAAGATGAATTATATAAAAAATTAAAATCTTTGTAAAAAATTATACTCCCAAAATGAAACAAACTATAACCAAACTACTTTTTATATTACTTCCAATTGCTACCATTTCACAAGAAAAAGAGAAAGAAAAAGGAAACTTTTTTGGAGGTTTTGAATCTAATTCACAATGGTATTTAAACGACACAGGTTTAAAAGATGAATTTAATAATCCAACTGCACATCCAGAAAACCCAATTCGTTCCAATAATTATCTTTTTTTAAATTATACTTATAAAAATTGGGCAGCAGGAATTCAAGGTGAATCTTTTCAAGAAGATGCACTTTTAAATATGAATCCAAAATATACAGGCACCAATGTTGCAACTTATTTTCTTCAATTTAAAACCGAAAAAATTGATGTAACTGCAGGATATTTCTACGAGCAATTTGGAAGCGGTTTGCTATACAGAAGTTGGGAAGACAGGGCTTTAGGAATAAACAATGCTTTACGTGGCGGAAGAGTAATTTTTAAACCAACAAAATTTTTGACTTTTAAATCCATTTATGGACAACAACGAACAGGTTTTGATGTTTCCAAAGGAAAAGTATATGGAATTGACACAGAAATTGTTTTATCAGATATTTTAAAATATAAAACTACCGATTTATCTCTAGGATTAACCTATGTTGGAAGAGATGAAAAAACAGATGTTGTCAATCCACAATTCAATGATTTAACTAATGGTTTTGCAGGAAGATTAAACTTTAACCACGAAGCTTTTTATTTCGCTACTGAATATGATTACAAATCAAACGATGCGGTTGTACAAGTTCAAAATCAAGTAAATAATGGATTGATAAAACCAGGAAATGCTTTGTTGTTAAACTTAGGATATTCGAAAAAAGGATTTGGAGTTGATGCTTCCTTTAGAAGATTAGAAAACATGAGTTTCTTTTCGGAACGTGGTGCAAAAGGAAATTCATATAATGACAGAATTATGAATTTTATTCCGAGTTTAACAAAACAACATCACTATAATTTAGCTAATATTTATGTTTATCAAGCGCAACCCAATGTAATTCTTGCCGATACAGAAATAGTAAAAGCAGGCGAAATTGGTGGTCAAGTAGATTTGTTTTACGATTTCAAAAAAGGAACAAAACTTGGAGGAAAATATGGCACAAAAGTGGCTTTAAACATTTCTAATTGGAATGCTTTATCAGGAACTTTTTACATTGGAAGTCCGCAAGATTATAAAACAGATTTCTTCAGTTTTGGCAAAAGATATTTTACCGATTATAATTTAGAAGTTACTAAGAAATGGAATTCTAAATGGCAATCTATTTTTAGTTATATCAATCAATATTATAACAAAAAAATGATTCAAGAAACTTCTGGTGAAGTCAATACAAATATTCTTGCTGCTGAGGCAACATACAGATTTACCTCTTCTCGTTCCATCAGAGTTCTTGGAGAACATTTATGGGCAGATTCAGATAAGAAAAATTGGGCTGGAGCAACAGTTGAAATGAATTTGAATTCAAAATTATCTTTATATGTTTCCGATTTATATAATTATGGAAATGACGTAGATTATTTGCAAAATCATTATTACAATTTTGGTGGTGCTTTTAGAAAAAAATCAACACGAATTGCTTTAAACTACGGAAGACAACGTGGCGGATTAGTTTGCGTTGGTGGTGTTTGTCGTTTTGTTCCTGAAAGTTCTGGAGTTTCATTGTCGTTAAATACTTCATTCTAAATTCATAAAATCATGAAAAAAATATCAAATTTTCTTCTATTTAGTGGTTTGCTATTTTTATTTTCATGTAATTCAGACGAAAATTACACTTCTATAGAATCACCTGTTGTAATGGACTTAACACAAGTTCCTTATGCAAAACTATCGGATTATAAGTTTTTTGAAGGTGATATGAAAAATCAAAATCCGTCCTATGGAGTTTTACCATATAAACCGGAAAGCGAATTATTTACAGATTATGCTCAGAAAAAAAGGTTTGTTTGGATGCCAAATGGCGAAAAAGCAACTTATGTAAACGATTATTCCATTTTGGAATTGCCTGTTGGTGCTGCTTTGATTAAAAATTTCTATTATAACAACGTTCAACCATCAAATACTACAAGAATTGTCGAATCTAGAATTATGATTAGAAAAAATGATGGTTGGATTTATGCAGATTATGTATGGAATAGCGAACAAACAGAAGCTTTTTTAGACTTACAAGGAAGCACAACGCCAATAACTTGGGTTGAAAATTCTGTTGAAAAAACGATTGATTATGTTATTCCAAAGGAAATTCAATGTGCAGGTTGTCACACAATTTCTGGTTCAAAAATACCTATTGGAATTAAACCTCAAAATCTAAATACTAATTATTCGTTTTCTGATGGAACAAAAAACCAGCTTAAAAAATGGATAGCTTTTGGATATTTAGAAAATAATTTACCTCAAAATATTGTTTCTGTTGTAAATTATAAAGATACTAGCAAACCTTTAGAATTGAGAGTTCGTTCCTATTTTGATTCCAACTGTGCACATTGTCATCAAGATGGAGGTTATGCAAGTTTCTTTAATTTAAAATTTGCTTTTAATGAAACTGTTGACCAAACAAAAATGGGTGTTTGTGTTTCCCCAAATCATATAATTCCTGGAATAAACGGAAGAATTATAAAACCAGGAAATATAAATCAATCTCTTTTATATTATAGAATTAACACGAATGATCCTTATTTCAGAATGCCATTTTTAGGCAGAACAGTTGTTCAAGAAGAAGCCGTTCAATTAATGGAACAATGGATTAATTCACTTACCGATTGTCCATAAAAAATATTACTTTTTAGTTTATAAAATAATTACAAATTGTCCATAAAAAAAGCCATCAAATTGATGGCTTTTTTGAATTTATATAGCAAAGTTTAACTTGCGCTTGGAGTATATTTATAAGTTACTCTAACTTTATTTCCAACAACTGCATCGTTTTCATCAAATTGATAAAACTCAAACACATATTCTATTGGAGTTGTACTTGTTGCAAAATTTTGAAAGTGAAAAGATTCTCCACCAACTTGACCATTCGCAGGCACAGTAACTAATTCATGAGAATCAACTGGGTAAACCGTTCCAACAGCTACTGCAGCATAACATACTTGTCCATAACAGAATTGCATTTGACTTCCATCAACATTTGATGATGTTGAAACAAGTTTTGCTTTAACATTAATATCAGATGAAGATGTGTTTTTTAGATAAAAAGCAACTAAAGCATTAGCATCACCAACTGAAGTTACATTGATTATATCACCATCTTTGATTTCTGTTCCATCAAGTTTAGTGATTTTTAATTGTTTTGCTTCACTAGATGAACCATTATCATCACTAGAACAACTTAAAACAGCTAATGACACGAATAATAAAAAGATTTTTTTCATAATATATTTTTAATTTATTTTAATACAATTTTTTCTGTTTGACTTCCTTCTTGATTAGACATTTTTACTAAATAAACTCCTTTTTGCAATGAGGATAAATTTAATGCTGATTGATTAGTAACTTCTTTCGCAGTATAAACCACTTTACCTGTCAAGTCAGTAACCGTAACATCAACAGCAGTTTTAGAATCAATAGTAATCAAACCATTAGAAGGATTTGGATACACTTTAATTTTTGTAGCTGAAAAATTATCGGTTGCCAAAGCTTGTTCTATTGCATAAGTTGACTGCATTAATTCTTTTGTAGCATTATTTTGAACAAAAACAACAACTTCTAAATCAGAAAATTGTTCAATAAAAGTTCCTGTTAAATCTGTTGTAATTGAAGTAGTAACTGGTACATCGTGAGTACAATTAATTACTGTTCCATTTGCATCTGGCATCATTTTCATAAATACATTTTTAAATGATGTTTCACCATTACTTGCAACATTTCCAGTAGTTGTTTTTTCAACTACAGCTACGTATAGTTTGTAAGCACCATCAAGATATGGAGTTGAAGTAACATTTACAGTCATTGAATTTCCAACAAGATTTTTAGTTGCAGTTAAAGCAAAATAAGCAGGTTTTGCAGCTGCAGCACTATAATCTGCTTGAAGTCCTGCAACACTAGAATTTGTTGCATCCACAGCATCCACAAAAAGTGTTGGAGCTGCACTCACAGCATAATATCCTCTTCTTGAGCCAACTTCTGCAGTATAATATGGATCACCATTTCCAGGCCAATTCACTTGATAATTAATTAATGAAATATTACTACCATTAGTACCATAAAATGGTGTAAAATATGATCCATTAAAACTTGCACATGGTCCACAAGTTGAACTAGTAAACTTCTCATACATTGGTCTTCTTGTTGTAGAGTTACTAGCTACACTTATAGTTTTTATTATTTCATTATTTGTAGGAAAGCCATCAGTAACTCCATTAGGATTACTAACCCAAACTCTTAAAGAATATGTTCCTGGTGTAGCATTCCATGTAGTTGAATGAGAATAATTATAAATTTGATTTGGTGTAATATTTAATCCTGTTAAATTTTGAGAATTAATAGCTCCACCATCAATTTGCCAATTTAAAGTTGCGCTCGTGATATTATTTGAACCTCCATTAGAAAAAGAACCTGAAATAGTTTTTACTCCAGCTGTAACAACACTTGGAGTATTAATTGTGTTTAATTCAGCATCATTTGTTACAATTTGGTTTACAGATATATTATCAAAATATATATTGTTTCCATATTGAGAAGTTGCTCTAAGTCTTATATATCTATTACCATTAGTACCAGCAGCAATATTAAATGAATAATTATACCAACCTTCTGCAGTAACAACTGGAGATAAAGATACTGAACGATTTATAGTTCCTAAAAGATTTGTTCCATCAGATAACGGACTTGTTGATAGATAAACAGCAACATTATCAGCGTCTGTTGGATAAGCACCATCACGATACATACTAAATTTTACTTTATATGTGTTAGCACTAGAAAGAGTAAATGCTGGAGATGTTAAAACATAAACATTTCCTGCAGCTGCATCATAAGAAGCAAATTTTGCCATTCCTGCACCAGCATATGGTGAACATCCTGGATTTGAACCAGTTGTAACTTGTGACCAACCTGGGCTTGTTGAAGAACCAGTAGGATGTGAAACTGTCCAAGTTAATGCTGTATCAAAAGTCTGAGAAATAACTTGTGCATTACCTTGTAAAACTGCTAAAAAGAAAAATAAATAAGTAATTTTTTTCATTGAAATTGTAGTTTGTGGGTTGTTAGTTTTTTTAAGTATGCAATGATAGAAAAAAATTAATATAATAACAATATTCGCTTAACATTTTTTTAGTCAATTAGTTGATTTTTAACATGCAATAAAAAAACATAGTTAATTTGTTAAAATTAATTTTAAAAAATACTGTTTCTACTTATTTTGGGTATGTAACTCAATTGACTAAAGTGATTGACTGACAGTCAAGAGGTCGTGGATTTAATCCAAAACTTCTATACAAAAAAAGCCAAAATCTAAATTATGATTTTGGCTTTTTTATTATTTTCCATTTTTTAAATCTTCGGCTACTTTTTCTAATTCTTGATACCAATCTTCTCCAAATCTTCTAATCAAAGCTTCTTTTACAAATTTATAAATTGGAACTTGAAGTTCTTTTCCAAGCGAACAAGCATCGTCACAAATATCCCATCGATCATAATTTACGGCTGCAAATTCCGTAAAATCTTTTACTCTAATTGGATATAAATGACATGACACAGGTTTTTTCCAAGAAATAACTCCTTGATTATAGGCTTGTTCTATTCCGCACAAAGCAGTTTTACCATCAAAAATTACGTAGGCACAATCTTTATTATCTATTAAAGGTGTTTCTAAATCTTGCTCAGTTCCTTTTACCCAAGTTCCCAATCTCTCAATAGCTTCAATTCCTTCTTTGCGTAAAAATGGTTTTACTTTAGGATAAATTTCTTCCAAAATTTTAGTTTCTTCTTCACTCAATGGCGCACCTGCGTCTCCATCTACACAACATGCACCATGGCACGCAGAAAGATTACAAACAAAATCTTTTTCTAAAATATCTTCCGAAACTATCGTTTTTCCTAACTGAAACATATGTCAAATTTTTGCTATTAAATTTTAGATATTAGATGCTTTCTCTTATCTAAAATTTTGGGCAAAGGTACAAATGATTTTATGGTTTTGATAAATATCCTAAAATTAACGTATCGTTTTGATTTTAACAATTTGTAAAGCAGTAGTTTTGCACTTTGAAAAATGAAGAATTATGTTTGGATTAGATTTTAAAGAAATTATTACCATTGGAATGGTGCTTTTTGCAGTAATTGATATTGTAGGAACGATTCCTATTATTGTAGAATTACGTCAAAAATTTGGTCACATTGAATCAGAAAAAGCTTCGGTTGTTGCTGGAGTTATTATGATTGTTTTCCTTTTTGTTGGAGAAGAGTTATTGAAGTTAATTGGAATTGACGTTCACTCTTTTGCCGTTGCTGGTTCGTTTGTATTGTTCTTTTTAGCATTAGAAATGATTCTCGGAATTCGTATTTATAAAGAAGAAGCCAATTCGTCAGCATCGATTGTCCCTTTAGCATTTCCTTTGATAGCTGGTGCAGGAACAATGACTACGTTACTTTCATTACGCTCGCAATTTGCAACTATAAATATCATAATTGCAATAGTTTTAAACATTATTTTGGTTTACGCTGTTTTAAAATCTTCTGCTAAAATTGAAAAATTATTGGGTAAAAATGGTCTTGGTGTTATTAGAAAAACCTTTGGAGTAGTCCTACTCGCTATTGCTGTTAAATTATTTGCAGCTAATGTTAAAGGATTATTCATTTAATCTGAATTTTGCTATTTTTGTATCAAATTTTAAATAATGAAAATATTTACTACACTTTTGATTTTACTTGCAGTTGGATTGATAATTTTCAATATCACTTTGCTTGATTTTCAAAACCCATTTGAAGGCGATAGTTTTATTGCTTTAGTTGGAATTACAGCAGCTTTTTGCGCTGTTTTAATATTGGTTATCTTCAAGATGTCTAAAAAAATTGAAGAGAAATTAAAAAATCAATAAATTCATGTTTGATGTTTTAATAATTGGCGGAGGCGTTTCTGGAGTTTCTTGTGCACTAATATTAGGTTCAGCTCATAAAAAAGCATTTGCTCAAGATAAAAAAATCGGAATTATTACACATCAAAAAACGTCTTCTTTACAAGAAGCTTTATTTAATAATGCTTACGGAATCCCTGCTGGAAAATTAGGCTCAGAACTTTTAACTGAAAGTTTGGAACAACTTCAAGATTTATATCCTCATGTTACTCAAATTGAAAGTGAAAAAGTTTTAAAAATTGAAGGTGATTCTCCAAATTTCAATGTAATCACAAACAAAAACTCCTACAAAACTAAAAATATTGTTGTTGGAATTGGCTCAGCAAATACGTTTGCGATTGAAGGTTTGATGCATTACGTTGAACCTCACAAAAAAGCAATTGCTGAAAAACAACGCATCCAATTAAAAAACGATGACCATAAAGTTACTGAAGGAATTTATGTAGCCGGAACTCTTGCCGGACACAGAAGCCAATTAGCAATCGCTGCTGGAAGTGGCGCTGCCGTAGCAACTGATATTCTAACCTTGTGGAATGATGGGATTTCGAGTCAAGCGCATGATTCGATTAGAAAGTAGATTAATTTCACCTATTATATTTATGAATGTATGCTTGAGGTTGAATTTCATTTGTTAGAATTAATTGTTTAACTGAAATTTGAAACAATTCGAAAATTGATTCAAATTCATTTAAATCTGTAATTATTTCTTCTGTAAAATAGGATAATTCAAATTGATTTATTGGTAGTTTTTCTCCCCAAACTCCTTTATCTTTAGATATTGAAAATTTGAATTTGTTTTTTTTAATTAAAGATTCTCTTAAACTTATATTATTTAAAAAAGACTTTATTTTAAATCCATCATTTGATTTTATCATTAATTTTGAATCAAAATCTCTCCTTCCTATTTCAATGTTTTTAATAAAACCAATAATAGAAACTATTTTACTTAAAAAGTTTATTGGATAAATTTCAAACTCAAAATTATTTCTTGTTTGAAATGGAACAATTATTCTAGTAAACTTTTGTCGATGGGAAGTTCCGCTTATATAGTTTACATGATAATCAAAAACTACTTTAAAACCTTCATATTCAAACTCTGCTTTTTGAAATTCATCATATTTTCGTTCAATATATTTTCCATTAAATTTATCTGCAAAAGATTTTAGAACATCCATAATTGTTTATTTACCATTCAAAACCGTTTTTACCATTTTATCTTCTTTCAAAATAAATTGATAATATTGATTTTCTCCAAACAATTGACGTGCAAATTCTGCAGTAATGTAACGATTAACTAATGCTCTACTTTTGTTCAAACTAATGTCTAAACCAGCTTTAGAAAGGTATTTTTCAAACAAACTAATGTAGGTTTCATTGTTTAGCATTTTAGTTTGAAACTTTTGAAAATCGTCACCTTTGAATACATTTCGATTTTGATCTAATTGTTCAAAAACAAAATGTCCAACGATTCCTGTTTGAAGTATATATTCCAAACTTTCTTGTCCGTGCTCTACTTCTAAAGGAACGAAAACATCTGGAACAATTCCGCCGCCGCCATAAACGGTTCTTCCTTTTTTGGTTTTGAATTTTAACGAATCAGCAATTTTTATTTTGCCTTTTTCATACAATTCGCCACTTTCAAAACGCGTTTCAGATTCTTTGTAATATTCTTCAGTATGACCTTTTACATAAGGTTTTTGAATACTTCTTCCACTTGGTGTGTAATATCTTGCTATGGTCAATCGCACTGCTGAGCCATCATCAAAACCCATTTCGCGTTGAACCAATCCTTTTCCAAAAGAACGTCTTCCGTAAACCAAACCTCTATCGTTGTCTTGAATGGCTCCAGCTAGAATCTCGCTTGCAGAAGCTGAATTTTCATCAATCAAAACAGCTACTTTTCCAGTCTCAAAATTACCTTCGTCTGTTGCAAAAGTTTTATCTATACTTCCTTTTTTGTTTTTAGTAAAAACTATTAATTCTTTATCTTTTAATAATTCATCAGCAATTTCTACTGCCATTTCCATAAATCCGCCACCGTTTTCACGTAAATCAATTACAAGTGAATTGATGCCACTTTTCTTCAATTTCAGTAAAGCTGTATGAAATTCATCGGCTGTAGTTTCAGCAAAACGATTGATTTTTATATAACCTGTAGTTTTATTCAGCAGAATCGCAATGTCAACACTTTTTATAGGTATGATATCGCGTATTACTTTAATTTTCAGATTTTTATTTTCAGATTTTCTGTAAATTGTCAAGGTAACTTCCGATTCTTTCTCGCCTTTTAATTTGCTATAAAGTACTTCGTTTTTTAGTTTTTTACCAAAAAGCTTGAAATTATCAGCATACAAAATTCTGTCACCTGATTTGATTCCGGCTTTTTCTGCTGGACCATTTTCTATTGGTTTTATAACGGCAATTGTATCATTATAATTGTAGAAATTTACACCAATTCCAACGAAATCACCTTTCATGTTCTCAGCAACAGCAGTTTGCTCACTTGGCGGAACATAAACTGAATGTGGATCAAGATTAGCAAGAATATTATTGACTGTTAAATCTACAATAGAATCTGTTTTTACATCATCAACATACTCATTATCAATGAAATTGATTAATTTATTGAGTTTTGTTTTATAATCATTTTTTGACAAAGACGGTTTTGCCACAGGATAATTAATCAAACCTCCAATAACAATTCCCAGCGCCACGCACGAGAAAAAAAGTAATGGTAAATAGATTTTATCAATTTTCATTTGTGATTTTTGTCTTGATTTTTGTTTGAGTAGAACTATGAATTGATTTTATGATAACGTCAATTAGTAATCTTTATTCTATACTTTAATGCTAATCTATAATCAAATAATATTGAAACAAAATTAATAGATTTATTGTCAATTACATAGTTAAAACTAATTACATCTTCATCTTTGGTAAAATCAATATATTTTTGTTTTTTTAATGCTTCTTCGTTAAAAACTTCTTTTTTTTTGAATATTTTCCAAACGGAAGGATTTCTTTTAGAGTTTGAGTTTATTTGAATTTTTTCAACATTATTGTTATATTTAATAATAAATTTTATTGTATCGCCGACTTTTGCATTTAATACTCCTGTTTTGGGCGATAAAACATCGATACTTGAAATAAGTGAGTTATCAATATATGGATTATTTTTATAAAGAGTTTTATTGAAAATAGAATTTTTTATCCAAGTTGTATCTTTTGGATAATGATTTCTTGATAATTTATCTATTGGCGTCATCCAATAATATTCGTTAAATTTTTTGTAGAACTTTTTTAATTTTCCATTCTCATATTCTGAAACTCCACCTGAAGCCCAAGTTACATCAAAATAATAATAAACACCATCTATATCAACAACATTCCATGCGTGTTTTAGTTCACCCAATTTACCAATTTGAAATGCTTTTGTCTTTGTATATCCATTAATGTAGTAACAATTAATTCCTGATATTTTGCACATTTTTTCAAACAGCATAGAATAATCTCCACAAATACCTTTTCCCTTTTTTAAAGTTCTTATTATTTGTTTTTGTTCGTAATTAGTTATCTTTAAATCACATTGTTCTTTTGTTTTGCATTTGAATTTCTTGACTTTACCTTTTAAAAAAATTCTATTGTATTTTCGACAATCATACTTGATATTTTCAGTTATCCAAATAAAAATTGCTCTTGTTTTTTCTATTTTAGAATTATAATCTTTTGTTAATTCTAAAGTTAATTGAGTAATGTCATTCTTATATTTAACTTTTTTTGAATTTTTATCTATTAATGCAAAATCAAGAGAACTTTTATTTTCTTGAGAAAAAGAAAATAAAGTAATAAACATAAATATAATAAGGCTTTTACTCATAAAAACAGACTATTCCAACTCTTCAATTTGAGAAACTTCGATTCCTGCTTTTATAAGGAAATCAATTCCTGAAGTGTCGCGATAACCGTTTTGATAAACCACTCTTTTAATTCCTGATTGGTGAATTAGTTTACTACATTCCTTACATGGTGAAAGTGTAATATACAAAGTTGCATTATCACATGATTGTGTAGAACGCGCCACTTTTAAAATAGCATTTGCCTCAGCATGAAGCACATACCATTGTGTTAATCCTTCATCATCTTCGCAACAATTTTCAAATCCTGATGGAGTTCCATTGTAACCATCGGAAATTATCATTCGGTCACGAACAATTATTGCGCCTACTTGTTTACGTTTACAATAAGATAATTTGCTCCATTCGGAAGCGATTCTTAGGTAAGCTTTATCGTATTTATTTTGCTTTTTTTCTTTCATATTTATTTTTAACACTAAAGCACTTAGGTACAAAGTTAATTTTCTTAAAAATTTTGAAGATTATTTAAATGGTTTACAAATATAACTACTGATTCGCTCCTATTCTAACATTATCGTTTCCAAATTGGACTTTCGATGATTAACGGAATTACAACACCGATAACAAATGCTGACATGGTTAATGTAAAATCGCGTTTGCTGAATCGAAATAAAGTTTGAACGATGAACGATAAAATTAAAACTACTAAAACCACTATGATTTGTGCAGCTTCAATTCCTGTTGCGAATTCTAGTAATGGAAAGAGTTTGTCGGTTGGTTTACCTGGTAGAATTTCTTTAAAATAGTTAGAAAATCCTAATCCGTGGATGATTCCGAAGAATATAGTTATTGCTCCAATAAAGGTTATACTTTCTTGTTTTGACGATTTTCCTGCTGTAAAAAGGTTGAAAGATGCCGTTATTAGAATGGTTATTGGAATAAGAAATTCGACAATATTGGCTTGAACAGTTACAATATTAAAAACAGAAAGCATCAAGGCAAGCGTGTGTCCGATGGTAAAAATAGTTACCAACAAGAGTATTCTTTTCCAATCTTTGAAAGCATAAGGAACGGTTAGCGCAATTAGAAATAAAACATGATCGTAACCATTGATGTCTAAAACATGGTTGAGACCAATTTTGAAATAAATCCAAAATTCTGACATAGTTTGGTTTTTTAGGAATGTAAACTTACAATTTATTTTGAATTTGGCAGAAAAGATTATCTTAAATTCGATGAAAAACATTTTCGGTTTTTGAGGAATTTGAATTATATTTGCATTATAAAACCAATATAATTATGTCATTTTCAGATTTATTTGATAGCGAATTTAAAACGAGAAATAAAGGTCATTTTTCGGCTATTGTTCGTGTTGCCACTTCTGACGGAGATTTGAGCAAAGAAGAAAAAGAATTTTTAGATAAACTAGCTGTGAGATTAGAAATTTCGCAAGCAGAATATGAAGAAATTCTTGAAAATCCATTGAAATATCCAATCAATCCGCCATATTCTTATGCACACAGATTGGAGCGTTTGTATGATTTATCAAGAATGGTTTATGCAGACCACGTTCTTGGACCAAAACAAAAAGAAATTTTAACTCGCTTTGCTTTAGCATTAGGATTTACTCCTGGAAATGTAAACCACATCGTTGACAAAGCATTGTCTTTATTAATAATGGGTGTTGATTTAGACACATTTACTTTTGAAATGACGCACATGAATAAGTAATTTTCAGAAAATGTATTATAACAAAAAGTCTTGAGCAATCAGGGCTTTTTTTATTTGGCTATTTCAAAAGGAAGAATTACTTCAAACGAAGTACCTTTTCCAAGTTCTGTTTGATAATCGATTTTACCGCTCATGAGTTCAACCAAATTTGAAACTATAGACAAGCCAAGTCCTAAACCTTCAATCTTTTTGGAATTGTGTAGTTTTTTAAAACTTTGAAAAACATCTGATTTTTGCGATGCTGCAATTCCTGTTCCAGTATCTTTTACAACAAATTGAAGTGAAATAAAATCATCATCTAAACTTTTTACATTTATCTCAAAAGTGATAGATCCTTTTTTAGTAAACTTAATGGAATTATCTAAAAGGTTGATTAGAATTTGATTCAGTCGAATTTTATCACCAATTAATTCATCTGTAATTTTATCTTGAATGGCAACTTTAAATTCTAATTTTTTTTCTTCAACTTTAGGTTTAATAATTGATAATAAATTAGTTATGCCTTCTTTTAAAGAAAATTTTTCATTGACAACATTCATTTGTCCCGATTCAATTTTAGATAAATCCAACAAATCTTGAACCAAATGATGAATGTGATTATTGGTGTCTTTTAATGTTTTAACATAATCTAATTGCTCTTCTGTAAGTTCTGTTTTTTCTAAAAAATTCAAGAAAAATCGCAAACCCCAAATTGGCGTTTTCAAGTCGTGACTAACATTAGCTAAGAATTTGTTTTTAAAATTTTTCTCCGACTCTAACTGTTGGTTTCTCAATTCAGAAAGATGAAAACTCAAAACCGATTCGTTTTTTTCTTGAGCTATACTTTGAAAATTATTATAGTGTTCGGTAAAATCAATAAAAATCAGAAAAGGATTTTCATTATTAGAACCTGAATTGAAAATGACATCAATAGTTTTTTTAACATTATTTACATCGATATGTATACAACTGAATGTGAATTCATTATATTCTAAATCTATTAAAGAAATAATAGTTTCAAAAAAAGGATGAAAATTTGAAATAGAAGTTTTCTTAGGGATACCATACAATAAATCATCCGATTTTATGACAATTCCTTGTTTATTTAAAACTACAATTTGAGTTTTATTATAGAGGTATTTATTTCTGATTTTCTCAAACATCTTTCACCATTTTTAGTCCAATTTTTTGAAATAAATTTTCAACTTCAATTCCTTCTTTAGCACTTGCAAAATAATCAATTGAAATATTTTTTTGCTCTAAAATATTTTTAAAATCGTCAATATCAATTAAATCAGACTTGTTTGAAACAGAAACAATTTTAGATGTTGGGTAAGTTGTTTTTAAAAAATCTACCTCTTCATTAAATCGTTCGTAGGTTTGACAACGTGTTGGATCAATGACATAAATGAATCCTGAAGTTCCTAAAAGATAGGACGAACGCACTTTTTGAATATCGTCTTTTCCTTCTATATCCCAAATTACTAAAGTTAGGTTTAGTTCGTCAATTTTAATTTCTTTTTTGAGAATATGAACACCTATAGTTACAATATAATTGTCTGAAAATGTGTTTTGAACAAATCTTCTCATCAAGGAAGATTTTCCAACTCCAAAATGCCCAACTAAAACTACTTTTTTAGAACTATTCATGGATGAATTCTGTTAACTTAATGGCAATATGCTCTTTATCTATAGCATCTGTTTTTATTTCAGAAGCAATATCGAATAATTTATTTTCTAATTTATTTTTGAAAGAAGCATCAAAACCTCCTGAAATTACTACTGCAAAATAATAAGAAGTAAAATTTTGAATGTGAATTTCAAACAACTCATATTGAATTAATTCTAAGCTTTGTTGGTCTTTTTTAAAGGCATCTTCAACGAAACTTTTAATGGCAGTTAACATTCCTGCAATCATATCTTCATCGATACTTTCTTGTTTGGATGCGCTTGAAATAATTAAACCTGAACCTTTTTCAATGACGAAAATCTGTTCAACAGAAGTTTGATTCATTTCGCTTAAAATGATTTCTTTTTCGGAAACTCCTGTAAAAATTGCTTTAACTTTTCGTTGCCAAGTTTTAATTGAAAAAGTAGTTTGAACTTGGCTATTAATAGAATCTGAAAGTGCTTTTATTTCTTGCTGAATGTATTTTTTAATCATTTTACCAATGATTGGAAAAAGAGCTTCCACCACTTTATCCTGCGATTTGGTCAAAGCATCTGCAATAACTGGGCCTAATTTTGTTGGAATTTCTTCTACAAAAGTGTCTATTTTCTTATCTATAATTGGATTTACTTTTTCAGAAAGTTTTTCGTGCGTGTTGACTGTATCCTCAAGAGAATCTAATTTTTGTAGAATATTTTGCGCAAAATCTCTGTCCTCACTAAGAAGAAGTTCTTTGAGCTTAATTAATTTCTCTGAATCAGTCATAATAATGAATTAGTCCTTCATTATCTTTTCACCCATAGAAACTAGAAGTGTTCCTAGTAAGTTTCTATCGACTTTTTTGTGGTTCAATTCGTCCGTTTTATCATTCATACTGTTCTCTAAATCAGTAATTCTGATGTTTAAATCGGTAGCTAAATTATCGATAGTGCTGTTCAACTCTTTGCGAGTTTCTGCAATGAAGTCTTCTAATTCCTCTTTTCTTTTTTCAATGTGATTTTTAATCGCCTGAAATTCCTGATCAATTTGTTGAATATTTTCACCAAAAATCAGGTTTTTGATAGCTTCCAATCTTTGAGCAGATTCTAATGGGTTTACTGCTGGAGCTTCTGTTTCTTTTGATTGATTTTTAGACATATAAGTAAAGTAGTTTTTGTTGAAAAATGTTTACAAATTTAGTTATTTTCTTTTAACTACGCTACTTTTCGCAATCTTAATGGTTTTGTAGAATTACTTCTACAAGAGTGATTGCTTCATAAATTCTTCAGCTTTGCTAACCATATTGTAACTTCCACAGAAAAAAGGTACTCGTTGGTGTAATTCAGTAGGTTGAATTTCCATTATTCTTTGATAACCATCAATTGCTTTTCCGCCTGCTTGCTCAGCAATAAAAGCCATTGGATTACATTCATACAACAATCTAAGTTTACCATTTGGTGCTTTTGAACTTGTTGGATAAATATAAATTCC
>Ga0075152_10000933_pt1 | contig 21175 bp, 23 predicted proteins | sample JI61114C2DNA_FD_70964 | JGI IMG/M metagenome (GOLD analysis project Ga0075152, IMG submission 70964) | Wastewater effluent complex algal communities from Wisconsin, to seasonally profile nutrient transformation and Carbon sequestration -... | ecosystem: Engineered > WWTP > Effluent > Algae...
GGGGCCTCGTGGCACCATTCGAGCTGCTTGGCCATGTTTTCCTCGATCATGTGCATGGGGACGTGGCCGGGGCCTTCGTTCATGACCTGGACTCCTTTGGCCCAGGCGCGTTTGGTGAGCTCGCCCTGGACTTCGAGTTCGCCGAACTGCGCTTTGTCATTGGCGTCGGCGATGCTGCCGGGGCGGAGGCCGTCGCCGATGGAGAAGGAGACGTCGTAGGCGGCCATGATGTCGCAGATGTCGTCCCAGTGGGTGTAGAGGAAGTTTTCCTTGTGGTGGGCGAGGCACCACTTGGCCATGATGCTGCCGCCGCGGCTGACGATACCGGTCATGCGGGAGGCGGTCATGGGCACGAAGCGCAGCAGGACGCCGGCGTGGATGGTGAAGTAGTCCACGCCCTGCTCGGCCTGCTCGATGAGGGTGTCGCGGAAGAGCTCCCAGGTGAGGTCTTCGGCTTTGCCGTTCACTTTTTCGAGCGCCTGATAGATGGGCACGGTGCCGATGGGCACGGGCGAATTGCGGAGGATCCATTCACGCGTGGCGTGGATGTTCTTGCCGGTGGAGAGGTCCATGACGGTGTCCGCGCCCCACTTGGTGGCCCAGCGCATTTTTTCGACCTCTTCCTCGATGCTGGAAGCGACGGCGCTGTTGCCGATGTTGGCGTTGATTTTGACGAGGAAGTTCCGGCCGATGATCATCGGCTCGAGTTCGGGGTGGTTGATGTTCGCGGGAATGATGGCGCGTCCTGCGGCGACTTCGGAGCGGACGAACTCGGGGGTGATTTCGTTAGGGATGCGCTGGGGGAAGCGGGCGAAGATGGATGGCGTGTAAGGGTTCCTGGTTCCTGGTTCTTCGTTCTTTGTTTGTTGGGCGCTGCCGATGTGCTGTTTGTTGAGGTCGTTGCGGACGATGTCGTTTTTGAAGTCGGCGATCTGGGCGCGGCGCATGTTTTCGCGGATGGCGATGAACTCCATCTCGGGGGTGATGATGCCGGCGCGGGCGTAGGCGAGCTGGGTGACGGGTTTGAAAGAGCGGCCTGCGGCCGAACTGGTGTGCGACGGCGAGACGCCGTCTGATGCAGGCGAGACGCCCGCGCTCCCTTTTGCCCGCAACGGATTGCGCTGGGCGTTGATGGGGGCTTTGAGGGGGCTGAGGAGGCCTTCGCGCTTCGCGGCGGCGTATTCAGCGTGGTTGGCGGTGAGGTAGCCGTTGTCGCGGGGCTCAATGGCGCGGCCTTCGTAGGCTTCGGTGTCGTTGCGGGCTTCGATCCAGCTTTTGCGAAGGGCGGGGAGGCCGGTTTCGACGGTGCCTTTGTAGCTGGGATCGCCCCAGGGGCCGGAGCAGTCATAGACGCGGACGGGGGCGTTTTCCTCGATGCGGCCGTTGAAGGCTTTTGTCGGAGAAAGGGTGATCTCGCGCATGGGGACGCGGACATCCTGGTGAATCTGGCCCTGGACATAGACGCGGGCGGAGGCTGGGAGTTGCTCGGAGGAATGGCCTTCGAAGGAGGTCGTTGGGTCGGCGATCATAAAAAGCGGAGAGCGGAGGGCTAAGGGCGGAGAGTTTTTCAGAATGAAGAGCGGCCTGTGGCCGGAACTGAGATACCTCCGAGCGAACTCCCTTCGGCGGCATGACCCGCATCAGGTTCGGAGGGTTCGGATAGGAAAATCCGTCTCAGTCCCTGCGGTGGGACGCCCCTGTCGTGACGTGGCGAGTGTGGGAGGCGGAGGGGGAATCGTCAAAGTTTTATTTGGCCTGCGGATGGGGACATCCGCGCTCCGGTGGTGCTGCGCTTTACTCGCGGGCAAAGCACGGCATCATCGGCGGCTCTCCCCCGGATGCCGAAAGCCCCTCCAGTCAAAAAGCCCCTGATCACCTTCAAGAGGGTGAAGAATCTATTCTTCACGCTGCTGATCGTGGGCCTCGGGGCATGGATCTACGGGGAGATTTATTTTAACCTGGGCAGCAATGTGGTGGCGCTGGCGGTGAAGGACTCCAAGGAGGCGCTGCAAGTGCGCACGAAGCGTGGCGAGTGGCGGAAGGCGGCGGCACTGACGCCGGGAGATCTGAACCAGGCGCTGATCCTGCGCCATACTGAGGAGGGGATGCGCTGGAGCACACTGAAGGTGCGGCGGCCTGCGGGGACACTGGGAAACCTGGCGCAGAGTGTCCTCGGCGCGGAGGTGCATGTGGTGGTGATCCAGCCGGAGATCTTTGAATTCATGGCGAGCTTCAAGCCGAAGTTCGCGGTGACGACGGCGCATGAGCGGCTGAAGGCGGAGAGGCTCGACTTCGCCATCACGGCGAACTTTCGCGATCCGAAGGGCAAGCCGCTGGGCTATGTCTATCATGAAGGGAAGCAACTGAACGCGGCCTTCAAGGAATGGAGCGGCAGCTTCTTTGTGAAGGGCGGACGGCCTTACTTTGGCCCCAAGTCTCTGCTGGATGAAGTGCCCGGCCCCATTGAGGAGGCCACGCAGGGCTACCCGGCGGTGATGAAGAACCACACCGTGTTCCCTTATGTGGATCGTGATCCCGACGCGATGTTTGAAGGCTCCAGGATCACCTATCGCTCCCTGGCCGGGATGCGGCGGGACGGGACGATCGTCTTCCTGCTTTCCGGGGATGGCGGGGTGATGAATGTGAGCGAGACGGCGGAGCTGGCACGCAAGCTGGATGTGCAGCACGCGACACTGCTGGATGGCGGACGCGCGCTGCAATACAGCATCGTCACGGAAGACGGGCCCTGGCATTTCGCAGCAGTGAACACGGAGGTGAATGTGTCCTGGTATCCGCTGGACCCGCAGAGGTCGCCGGTCTTCATCGGCGTGCGTCGGCGTGCGCCGCAGATCATCAGCGTGGGGCGCTGAGTGGTTACATATTCGCGCTTGCCTCTGTCATGGCGCACGGGATGGATGGGACCCGTTTTTATCCATGCCTTCCTCGCCCGCCATCTCAGTCGTCGTGCCACTTTACAATGAGCAGGACAATGTGGCGGAGCTTCAGGCACAGATCGCGGCAGCTCTCGCCGGGCATGATTATGAACTCGTGCTGGTGGATGACGGCAGCACGGATGCCACGGTGAGCCGTGTGCAGCGCGGTGAGCGGGTGCGGTTGCTGGAGTTCGAAAAAAACGCGGGCCAGAGCGCGGCGATGCATGCCGGCATCCATGGAGCGCGTGGAGAGGTGATCGTGACTCTGGATGGTGATCTGCAAAACGATCCTGCCGACATCCCCGCGATGCTGGCAAAGCTGGCAGAAGGCTACGACCTCGTCTGCGGCTACCGCGCGAGCCGGAAGGACACGACTTTCAAGCGCCTGCAAAGCAAGATCGCCAACGCCGTGCGGTCACGCTTCGTCGGTGACAACGTGCGCGACACCGGCTGCACGCTGAAGGTGATGCGCTGCGAGTGCCGCGAGGCGCTGCTGCTGTTTCATGGCATGCATCGCTTCATCCCGGCACTGATCGGCGGCATGGGCTGGCGGGTGACGGAGATGCCGGTGAACCACCGCCCGCGCATCCATGGCGTGAGCAAGTACGGTTTCGGTAATCGTGCGCTGAAGGCCACGACGGACATGTTCGGCGTGCGTTGGCTGAACAGCCGGCGGAGGAGTTATCGGATCAAAAGCGGATCGTAAGTTTCGATCTTGACCTTGATGGCCCGCCTCCTGCATTGTGCATTTACAGAAAAGGCGCCGCCGCTGGCATGAACTTACGCGAACAACTCCGACATATTCTTCCCGAGATCCTGCCGCAGGATCCCGAGGAAGCCATCAAGGGCACGGAGCTGATCCGACTGGTGCGGCTGCGGCTGGGGGATGACTACAGCGATGCCACGCTGCGGTATCATTTCTCCATCCTCTCGTATGACTCCACCTCCCCCATCGCGAAGGTGGACCAGGGGCAGGGCTACTATCAGCGCACCAAGAAGAGCCACGGCAGCAACGGCACCGGGCGTCTGCTCTTTGGTGGTGGCGAGGTGGATGAGGATGCGATGCAGATGCGCTTTCAGCGCGTGCTGGCGATCTATGAGCGGCTCTGCCATCAGCGCTCGCACTATCCTTTCCAGCTGAATGGCTGGCAGGGCGAGCCACCGGAGGTGAAGGGGATGTGGGACATCCCGGATCTCGTGGCGGCGGAGTGGGACATCGAGACGGGTGTGGACGAGGTCACGCGCTTCGACGGAGGCATGATCGATCTGCGGCGGCATCTCGGTGGGCCGGAGACGAGTCTGATCGGTGTGCAGCTCAAGCTCGGGCTGACGCTGGACAACTGCGCGGCGGAGTTCTTCCAGGCGGTGAGCGCCACGCGCTGGACATTGCTGAGCGAGCTTGTGATTGCCGAACCTTTGAATGACGAGGCATTGGTGGAGGCGCTGCGCAGTCTCGGGCATCAGTTTGGCGTGGGCATCAGCAGTCTCGGGCTTCAACTCGATCAGCTCGATGACCTGCCATCGGCAAAAGAGCTGCGGGCGATGAGCATGGACCAGTTTGAAAAAGTGCAGGAAAAGATGCGGCCCCAGCGCATCACCATCGCGGCACCGCGTCAAAGGATTGACTGGCAGGCGCTGTCGTCTCTGCGAAAGAAGCACGAGTGTGTGTCAGACATGGTGCGCTGGCTCAGTGAGTGCCTGGAGAAGCGGCAGCCATGCTCGACGGCGGGCCTGTGAGACTGCGCATCTTGGTCATGACCGTGCGGTAATTGTTTCTGACTTGTTCCCTGGGCGATTAGTTCGTTAGCGTGGGTGCATGAATCCGAGCATTTGCCGCACCCTCAGCACGATCTGCTTCCAGGCAGGCATCCTTTCCATCGTCCTCTCCATCTGGATCTGGTGGTTCCTCAATGGCAACGAGCCGGAGCAGCAGGCGCACGCTGAACGCTTCGGCATCTTCGTCGGACTCTGGGCACCGACATTGCTCATCCTCTCGAATCGTTTTGATCGATATGCTGACAAGGCACCGACACTGCCGGGGCTTCAGGCTTCGGATGAAACAGACTCGGTGTCGTAAACTGGGCATCATGCTCGGAAGTGCTGGACGAGTCGTGCATCGGCGCGTTGTTTGATCGCTCCATGAGCCAGACTGCCAACCTCCACATCGCTTCCAACATCGCGCTGCCATCGCCGCGCAGTCTGGTGGCGGAGATCGCTCCCACCGAAGCACAAACCGCCTTCATCGCCGAGTCACGGCGTCAGATTCGTGAGATCCTGTTCGGGAGTGATTCGCGTTTCCTCGTCATCCTCGGCCCATGCTCCATCCATGATCCCGAGGCCGGGCTGGACTATGCGCGCAGGCTGGCAGCGCTCGCCCATGAACTGCGTGACCGGCTCTGCCTTGTCATGCGTGTGTATTTCGAAAAGCCGCGCACCACGGTCGGCTGGAAGGGGCTGATCATGGACCCGGATCTGGATGGCAGTTGTGACATCCCTGCCGGACTTCGACTGGCGCGGCGCATCCTTCGTGATGTGCTGGATCTCGGCCTGCCCACGGCCACGGAACTGCTGGACCCCATCACGCCACAATACATCGCGGATCTGATCAGTTGGAGTGCCATCGGTGCGCGCACGACGGAGTCGCAGACGCATCGCCAGATGGCCTCAGGCCTGTCGATGCCGCTGGGCTTCAAGAACGGCACCTTTGGGCACATCGTGCCGGCCATCAACGCCATCAAGGCGGCGATGCAGTCGCAGACTTTCCTGGGTGTGAATGAGGATGGAGTGGCCTCGGCGGTGACGACGAGCGGGAATCCCGACTGCCACATCATCCTGCGCGGCGGTGAAAACGGCCCCAACTTTGGCGCGGACAATGTGATGGAGACCATCGACGGACTGGAAGCCGCGAAGCTGAAACCTGCGATCATGATCGATGCCAGCCACGGCAACTGCGCGAAGGATCATCGCCGGATGCCAGATGTCTTTCGTGAGATCGTGCGGCAGCGTGCCGCCGGGCAGAAGGCCATCATCGGGGCCATGCTGGAGAGCAATCTCGTCGGCGGCAGCCAGAAGTTCCCGCAGCCGCTGGCTCAGCTCACTCGGGGTCAGTCGATTACAGATGCCTGCATTGACTGGGAGACGACGGAAGCACTGCTGCGCGAGGCCTATGCGGCGGAGAGGGTCTGATCAAAGCGCGCGCTGGAGGAAGCGAGCTTCCTCTTTGAGCAAGAGGAGAGTCGGCACCTGCTCGGCGATCTGATAGGCGCGCCCGACCTGACCACTGATGGTGAGCAGCCCTGCATGAACCGCACGCTGGCCAGGGCGCAGGGTGAGTGGATCACTGATGGTGGCGAGGTGCTCGCGCAGTTCATTGAGATCGCCGAAGCGGTAGGCCGCGAGGGCGAGACAGAGCCGGTCTTCGTCACTGAGTTGGCTGCTTTCAGGTCTATCGAGCTTCAGACGGCGCAGTTCGATTTCCTTTCCACAGACAAGATGGAGATAAAGTTCATCCATGACGAAGCGGCGGTTCTCAGGACGCAGGGCCAGCAGGCGGGCGCTTGATTTCAGCACGGCATCTGAGTCACGGCTGCGCATGGCCATCTCATGGACTTTTTGCAGCATGGTCAGCTCCATCTTGGGCTGATGCTCAGCGAGACCTTCATAAAACAAAGCCGCGATGTCCCACACGCCGGACTCTTCAGCGAGAGCTGCCGCTGCGGTGGCGATGGCACCATCCCGGCCATGACCAGTGGCTTCATAGGCTGTTGCGAGATGCTGGCGCACGCGGGTCGTCTCGGTATCGAGATTGCGGGTGGCTTTGGCACGCCAGAAGGCGATGAAGGCACTGGAGATTGGCATCCCGGCAGGGCGGGAGAGGAGCTTGTCCACCTCTTCCCAGCGCCCGAGGTCGCCGAGCGCCTGAAGGTAGGGCTGAATGAGCTGGGATGATTTGGTGAAGAATTCACGGGGGCGAAAGGAGACGATGTGCTGGGGCTGCTTCTCACGCAGCAGCCAGACGAGGCTGGGGCCGAGGGTTTCCGCCGTGAGCGTTTGCATTCGCGCGAGTTCGGTGGCGAAGATGTCCTTCTTCTTTTCAGGGCGTGTGCGCAACAGCCCTGTGAGGACGGTGAAGCGCGCCTCGTCTGTCTTGTCAGGATGAGACTCGATGGATTCGACGAGCTTGTCCGCCTCTGGTGGAGTGAGCTTCATGTCGCGGGCGAGATGGTCGATGGCGAGGAGAGCTGCCTTATCTTTACCGGTGGTGAGCTGCCACAGGCTCTGACGTGCCTGTTCACGCATCTCACCGAAGGCGGCGCTTTGATCCATCAAAGCCAGCCGGAGGCGGCACATGGGGTCGTCTTTGTCCAAATTCAGCGCTCGTCGCAGCGTGTCCTCGGCGAGCTGGGGCCGGCCTTGGAGGCGGTAAATGTTGGCGTAGATCTCCATGGCAGGGCGGGCTTCGCGGGCCTTGTTGGGAAGCTTTGCCAGGGCTGCCAAAGCGCTGGCGGCATCCGACTGCTGGACATGGATCTGCCCCATCTTGATCAGGTCCGCCTCGGTGATCTGCCCCATCATTTCGATCATGCGCAGATGATGCAGGATGGTGGCTGTGTCACCCTGAGTGGCGATGAGGAAGTCCGTGAGCACACGCAGCAGGCGTGGGTGGTCGGGCTTCCAGCCTCTGGCTTTCTCCAAAGATTGGTAGGCCTGCATCCACTCCTGCTTCTCCATCCAGTCGGTGGCTTTTTGAGCATGATGCCCGGCCATCCAGGCGTTGCCTTTTCTGACAAGGCCGGGTCCCATCCACCAGATCAGGATGCCTGAGATGAAGACAAGCCCCATGAACCAGGTGAGCCATGGTTTGCCGGGGGGGGCGATCAGTTCTGGCGGCGTGTTGTCTTCAATCATGACGCAGGCAGGGAAGGTGGGTTACGGCGTCGGCATTTCGAGCATGACACGGAATCCGATGTCGGGACTGGTGCTGGTGACGGCAGCATGACGGCGGGCGGAGGTGAGAAGCTTTTCCTTCTCGGATGAAAGCCATGATCCGCCCCGGATGACGCGCTCGTTGTCTGCACCGGGCCAGACATCGGCACACCATTCGGCGACATTGCCACCGAGACCGAGGATGCCGAGCTCGTTGGGTGCCTCGGTGATGACCGGGGCGGTGTAGGAGTAGCTGTCGGAGTAGTCGGATACTTTCAGCGCATCGAGATTTGTGCTCATGGGGGGGGGCGGGTAGTCACCTTTGGCAGACCAGGGGAAGTGGGTCTTGTTGGCGCCGGCGCGGGCAGCAGGATCTGCCCCTGCCTCCTCTTTCAAACCTGCGAGCAGGCTCCATTCGAGGTCACTGGGCAGGCGGTAGGTGGCATTCACCGGGATGAGTTTGAGTTCACGATCCCGCTTGGTGAGCCAGGCGCAGAAGTCCTGTGCATCCTGCCAGCTCAGTCCTGCGGCCGGATGGGTCCCGCCGAGGAGGAAGGAAGGCTTTGCTTCCCAGGCGCGCTCGGCGCTCTTCAGCCAGGTCTCGAAGTCCTGAACACGCACCTCCATGCTGCCGACGAGCAGCTTTTCTCCCGCTGGCACGAAGTCCATGCCGAGGGAGTTCTTGAAGGTCTTGCCTGCTGCGGCCGGGGAGAGCTTGGATGGATCCGGCAGTGTGGAGACATCTTCTCCTGCCATGAGTTTTTTCTTCATGGCTTCGAGTTCAGCCTTGTCCACAGGGCCGCCGGTCATCATTTCCCGACGCTCATCGCGGATCTTCTGGCGGTTGGTTTCCAGCACTGCCAGCAGGGCGGCGCTGCGCTGCTTGTCCTCGAACACACAGCGGAAGCCCACCGTCGGCATGCGCAGGTCCGCAGGCACCCGGTACACGTAATCTGACCTCAGGCACTCGGGGCGGAAGTAGGCCCAGGAGCCGCCACGTAGAATGCCTTCTTGTTCGGCGCGGATCTGCACGTCCCAGCACCATTCCCAGACATTGCCGGCCAGATCGAAGAGTCCCTCGCCAGTGGGGGTGAACTGACCCACAGGTGAAGTGAAGGGAAAGCCATCTTCATAACCAGCGATCTCACCTTCGGCATAGTTGCCTGCTTTCGGTGGTGGTGGCCACCTCATCCCCCAGGGAAAGGTGCGCTCATCCTCCACCTTTTCATCCACCGTCGGATCGACCTTGCGGGTGCGGATGAGCGCCACAGCTGCATCCCACTCTGCGGGTGTCGGCAGGCGGTAGCTCTGCGCCAGGTTCAGCTTCTTCTCCGCACGTTCCTTGTCAGTCAGCCAGGCACAAAAAGCCCGCGCATCCTGGAGCGTGATGCCCACGGCTGGATGATCATCTCCCTGCTCGAAGTAGGGCTTGTAGGACCAGTCATACTTCGACTCGCTGATAAAAGTCCGCCATTGCCCCACGGTGGTCTCATGCAGTGCAAAGAGTGAGGAGGCCCCAGGGATCGCCACGAACTTCTCTCCCAGAGTGGCGCTGCTGTGCTCGGTGATGTCCTCCGGCTTTTGCGCGCTGCTCTGAGTCAAGGGAAGCAGCAAGGCGGTGGCGAGCGTCAGGCTAAAAAATCGCATGTGAAAAGGGCAGGGGAGGCTTGGGCGGGATGGTCAATGCAGCCGTGCTGAGGTCAAGTGTCATCCGAATGACGGTTTCGTCATTCCACCTCACACCAGGCGGTCCCCTGGGTGCAGTTCATCGTGATCTCCTGCGCATTCCAGATGTGTCGTGATGTGGACACTCTGCTTTGTGCTCTGGATCACCGCACGTTCGATGTCTGTGGAGATGCGGTGTGCCTCCCGCAGTGTGATGTCATCGGGGAAAAGAAAGTGAACATCCACATAATGCACCTGCCCGGCGTTGCGGTGCCGCAGCGCGTGAAAGGTCACACCACGCGCCGCCGTCTCGCGGGCCAGGGCATCATCAAGCTCACGAGTCAGGGCGGGATCGGCGTGATCCATGAGACCGGCCACGCTTTGCCTCAGCAGCCCATAGCCTGAGACGAGGATGTTTCCTGCCATCAGCAAACCGAAGACAGGGTCCCACCACAGCCAGCCGGTCAGATGCATCAATCCCAGCCCCACCAGCGCACCGAGACTCGTCCAACCATCCGTCAGCACATGATGACCATTCGAGACGAGGATGAGTGAGCGATGCAGGCGTCCCGTGCGGATGAGATACCAACCCAGCGCACCATTGATGATCACCGTGGCGAAGGTCAGTAGGACGCCGTCTCCCAGATGCGTCACCGTCAGCCCGCCGATCCAGCGACGGATGGATTCATAGATGATGAAGACGGCGGCCAGGACGATCAGACCACCCTCGATCCCGGCGGAGAAGAAGGCGATCTTGCTGTGGCCATAACGATGGTTTTCATCCGCAGGCTGGGCCGCAAGCCACAGGCTGTAGGAGGCAAATATCACCGCCGCCACATGCACCACCGACTCCGCCGCATCGCCTAGAATGGCCGCCGAACCTGTGAGCAGATAGGCTCCCATCTTCAGCACGAGCATCACGAAGCCCGTGGCGAGCGAGAGCCGCATGGCACGGGATTCGATGGGATGCGGGGCGCTCATGTGAGCAAAGCCTCGCATACAGCGGCAGTATCCGCCAGATCTTCGAGACAAAGCCAGGGCGTGTGAGCACGCAGCGAGGCTGCTCTAAAATGTCCTGTGCCAACGGCGAGACAACGCGCACCGATGGCTTCCGCGCAGGCGATGTCCTTCGGCGTGTCGCCGATGATGATCACATCATCCACCGAATAGCTGCGGCCTGTGGCCTCACTCATCCGGCGTATCGCCACTGGCCCGAGCAGATTCCGATCCTCCGCATCATCTCCAAAAGCACCTTCGATGAAATGCGGGTGTAGATCAAAGCGCTGCAACTTCATCTCTGCTCCACGCCGCACATTGCCCGTGAGCAGACCCAGGTCAGCGCTGGCATCCGCCACGAGTGCCTGTAGCAGTGCCTCCACACCCGGCAGTGTCAGGCCGGGGAAATCCACATGATGGAGACGCCTTTGCAAATGACCCAGGTAGCAGCGGAGATACTCATCCACCGCCTGCTCATGCATCTCCCGTTTCATCTGACTGAAAAGCTGCCTCACGATGCCGCCATCCGTGGCACCCGCCAGATTCAGCGGCGGCAGTGTGGTCCTCTCCACTCCGAACAGCTCCTCCACCGCATCCAGCAGTGAGGCCCCGCCAGCACCTCCGGTGTCGAGCAGGGTTCCATCAATGTCGAAAAGTAATAGGCGGGGCATAACTCAGCTAGAAGGCAGGATGCTCGTTTGGAAAAGCAGAAAGATACGACCAATTGGCCATTGTCATCACCGGGCCTGTATGTCTGGGATGCCATGTTGCTGTGACGCCGAGTGAGGGGCGGTATCGGAGGCGTCTCGGAAGCACAGGCTGCAATTTTTTTGATGGATTAGACCGGAAATGCCCTCGGTACATCCCCCAATCACTTCACTTAGCATAAAAATTATGAAAATTTAAATGCTAACAGTCAAGCGAGGCTTATCTTTTGGACCTGTCACTAATGTCACTCAAGCCACGCCGATCCTCCATAACCCTCACCCTTCTCGTCATTACCCCGGTGGCGTTATTGGCTTGGCTTGGCACCTATTTGATCCGCGATGCCGCCCGCAGCACCGACAATGCCCGCCAGGCGATCCTGGCCGAGCGGCTCTTTGTGGCAAACCACCAGCTCCTCCACGACCTGCGTCAGTTTACGGATGAACTGGACACTCTTGGTGCGGCATCCGGGATGCCTTTGACCGATGCTGCCACCCAGATCGGCCAGCATTCGTGGGTGAGCGAAGTGTGGGTCAGCGATGCTGCGGGGCAGGTGACCGTCATCACGGACAAAAAGACCATCAATCCCGTCACGGATGCCCAAGCGCTGCCGCGCTCCGTCGCTCTGCGTGTGCAGCTTAAAGCCAGTGATATCAGCGGCCCCTTCGAGTCCACTGACCCGCAGCCATTTGTCCTCATCGGCTCTCCACCTGATCCCGTCGCTGCGAAGCCACGCAAAGCCATTTGGCAGACGGCGGTGAAAACCACCAACTACCACCTCGCCAGTTCTTCCCAACCCGTTAGCTTCCCGAGTGGCTGGCATGTCAGTGATGGCGATTTCATTTACTGGCGGCTCGTGGGTGGCCAACTCCTCTGCGCCCGGCTCGACAGCCAGCCTCTCGGTGCCTCACTCTTCTCGCGTCTGCCTATTCCAGGCATGGAAAATTACCCCGGCAAGCTCACGCTCGAAACCATCACCGGCATTCCTCTGCATGGTTGGGGGCGCTCACTCCAGGGCTCCAATAGCAATCCCGTGGCAAAAGTCCGCTGTTCCGCCCCTCTGACTCAGTGGGAGCTGGCCTACACGCCCGCCTACACCGAATTTCCGAAGCCCTACCTCTTTCCCATTCTGCTTGGCGTTGGCTCCGGTTGTCTGCTCGTCGGCGCTTTGGCCTGGACTTTTTTCCGTGAAAACGCTCGCGAGATTCGCGTGGCCCAGCAGCGCGTCAGCTTCGTGAATCAAATCTCCCATGAACTGAAGACGCCTCTCACCAATATCCGTCTCTACACCGAGATGGCATCCCACCGCATCGAGCAGGCCGGAGACACTGTCGGCAAACGACATCTGAACGTCGTCGAAACCGAAGTTGCGCGCCTGGATCGTCTCATTCAAAACGTGCTCAACTATGCCCGTCAGCAGCGTGACAAGCTCAACGTTCAGCCGCGTCCCATTTCCCTCGACCATGTCGTCGAGCGTGCCGTGAATCACTGGCGTCTGCTGCTTGAGCGCAGGGGGTTCGAGCTGGAGACGCGCCTTCTTGGGCCTAACGAAATGAGCGCCGATCCAGATGCCATCGAGCAGATCCTCGGCAACCTCATCTCGAACGTGGAAAAATACGCCAACTACGGAAAGTGGATATCCATCCGCACCGAAGAGGACAAGGAGAAAGGTGTCGCACGCGTCATTGTCGAAGATCGCGGTCCTGGCATTCCCACCAGCAAACGCCGCGCTGTCTTCGAACCCTTTGAGCGGCTGCGCTCAGATCTCGATGAGGGAGTCAGCGGCACTGGCATTGGTCTCACCATCTCCCGTGAGCTTGCCGACCTCCATGGCGGCAGTCTCGAAGTCTGTTCGAACTACAAGCAGGGGGCGCGTTTTATCCTCACGCTTCCATTGCAGCCCAAAATCTGAGATACTTCATCCCCACTCCCATCATGAAAATCCTCATCGCCGAAGACGACGAACATACCCGCGAAGCCCTTCGCGAGGTCCTCAGCATGGAAGGCTACGAAGTCGTCACCGCCAGTGATGGCCTCCAGGCCGTCGATTTCTTCCGTGCCACCAAGCCCGACTTCGTCTGTCTCGATGTCATGATGCCCGGCCAGAACGGCTACGAAGCCTGCAAACAAATCCGCCGCATCGACGAGCAGGTCCCCATCCTCTTCCTCACTGCCAAAGCCGAGGAGATTGATGCCGTGCTCGGTCTCGAACTCGGTGCCGACGATTACATGACCAAGCCCTTTGGTGTGAAGGAGATCATCGCCCGCATCCGCGCCATCACCCGCCGCACCGCCGCCCGCAGTGCGAAGAAAGAAGGCGATGAACAGTTCATGATGGACGATCTACGTGTCGTCCCATCCGAACTCCGTGCCTATCGCGGCACCGCCGATCTCCAGCTCAGCCCGCGCGATCTCAAGGTCCTGCGCCTTCTCTATGAAAAGCGCGGCAAGGTTGTGGACCGGAACCAGCTCGCCGACGAAGTCTGGGGCATCGACTACTTCCCCGAGAGCCGCGCCCTTGACCAGCACATCTCACAGCTCCGCAAGCGCATCGAAAAAGACCCCGCCAACCCGCGCATCATCCGCACGGTGCATGGGGCTGGGTATAGGTATGAGTAATGTACTTCAGCGCTGAATCCCCTGGGTATCCGCCAGCTTCGCGCCTGTCAAAATCAGGCCTTCCTGAATCGTCCCATTCAGATTTGCCGCGATCAAATCCGCGCCGGTGAAGTCCGCGTTGGTCAGGTTAGCTCCCTGAAGATTCGCTCCAGAAAGATCTGCACCGCGCATGTTCGCGCCTGTCAAAATCGCATTCCGCATGGACACACCGCCCATGTCCGCATCGCTCAAGTCCGCGCCGCTGAAGTTTACACTGTCCAGATTCGCACCGCTGAAGTCCGCACCGCTGAGGTTCGTCCCCGCCAGATTCGCCTTTGTCATCGTCGTGCCCACGAAGTGTGCCTTTGCCAGATTCAGATCATTGAGCGTCGCCCCGGCGAGGTTCATCCCCGTTTCGTCGATCTTGCGTCCGCTCTTACCGCCGCTTTCGAGCCATTGAGTGTGTGCCAGGAGTTCTTCGTTCGTGATGCTTGCCATATGTCCTGATCATTGGCTGGAACTCCAGTCCCTGCAAATGAAGATCACCTCGGCTTACATGGCATTTTTTCGGCCAGGGCTGCTCGCTCCCAGCCCTTGGTGGAATCACCTTGTCAGCAGAAAATTTTTTTCACAAAATCGTGCCCTGTCTGTCCTCGACGAGAAATCTTGTTCGTCGCTACTCTGAACAGGCTGCTTCAGCCGCCTGAGCAAGCACCCCCATGAGCACCCAAGTCTTCATCAACCTACCCGTCGCCGATCTCCCGCGATCCCTCGCTTTCTTCAAGGCCCTCGGCTTTTCGCACAACCCGCAGTTCACGGACGACACGGCGGCTTGCATCGTCATCAGCGAGCACATCCATGTCATGGTGCTTACGCATCCGAAGTTCCTGGAGTTCACATCAAAGAGCCTCTGCGACACCACGAAATCCATCGAGGTGATCAATTGCCTGAGCTGCGACAGCAGGGCCGAAGTCGAGGGCCTCGTCGCCAAAGCTGTGGCCGCTGGCGGCACCATCTATGCCGAACCAAAAGACTACGGCTTCATGTATCAGCACAGCTTTGCCGATCCTGACGGGCACTGCTGGGAACTCGTCCACATGAGCGCCATGCCCTCCGCTTAACTTTTCACCTCAACCCAAACCAAACACCACGATGATCAAGCAAGCACTCCTCTCCCTCGTCGCCTTCATGGCGCTTACTTCATGCCAGACCGGCCAGACCAAGCACGAAGCCTGTGCCGACATGCCGCCTTACAAGGGCTCCGCCGCTTTTGATCGCATGAAGTCGCTCGTCGGCAAGTGGTCCGGCGAATCACCCGAAATGGGAACGATGAACACCGAGTTCCGCCTCATCGCGGGTGATTCGGTCATTCAGGAAACCTTTGCCGGAGGCACGCCGATGGAGATGCTCAGCGTCTATCACGACGTGAATGGCAAGCTCACCATGACGCACTACTGCATGCTGCGAAACCAGCCACGCATGAAGCTGGTGAAGCAAACCGCCAACTCGCTAACCTTTGATCTGGCTCCTACTCCGGGCCTGAACGTGAACAAAGACATGCACATGCACGGCGCGACCTACACCTTCATCGATGCGGACCACTTCAAGCTCGAAGGCGTGTCCTGGAAAGATGGCAAAAGCGCTCCCTGCGGCCCTCCGGTCATCTTTACACGCAAGTAGTTCGCTGGCAGCCAAGCACATCGACTTCACACCCAACCCACCCACACCATGATCAAGAAGATACTCCTCGGCCTCGTCGCCCTCATCGTCATCGTCCTCATCGCGGCTGCCATGCAGCCCGCCTCCTTCCGCGTGGAGCGCAGCGCCACCATCGCCGCCACACCTCAAGCCTTGTTTGAGCAGGTGAACGACCACAAGAAGTTCGCGGCCTGGAATCCCTGGGAGAAGATGGACCCGACCTCGAAGACCATCTACAGCGGCGCTGACTCAGGCGTGGGCGCGATCGCAAGCTGGAAGGGCGACATGGTCGGCGAAGGCAGGGCCACCATCACCGAGAGCAAGCCCGGCGAACTCGTGCGTCAGCGCATGGACTGGATCAAGCCCATGGAGGGCGTCAGCACCGTGGACTTCACCTTCAAACCCGAGGGCGAAAAGACCCTCGTCACCTGGGCCATGTATGGTGAAAACAACTTCATGGGGAAGCTCTTCAGCCTCTTCATGGACTGCGAGAAAATGTGTGGTCCTGAGTTTGAGAAAGGTCTGGCTGATCTCGCCAAAGTCGTTGCCACCACTCCAACGAAGTAAACCCTCACGTCCCTTCCATCATGAGCACACCCTCGTCTTATCCGCCCATGAGCCCCTACCTCACCGTCAAAGGTGCGAGCAAGGCCATCGAGTTCTACCAAGCAGCCTTCGGTGCCACCGAATTGTATCGCCTTAGCGATCCATCGACGGGCAGTGTCGGTCACGCCGAGATCATGCTCAATGGCAGCCACATCATGCTCTCCGATGAGAATCTCGCGTGGGGAAACAAGTCACCCGAAACGCTCAATGGCACACCCGTGAAACTTTGCCTCATGGTCAAGAACACCGATGCCGCCGTGGAACGCGCTGTCGTCGCTGGTGCCACCGTGCAAATGCCACCGGCAGACATGTTCTATGGCTTCCGCAGTGCCGCGATCCGTGATCCCTTCGGCCATCAATGGATGATCCAGCACGAGATTGAAAAGGTCTCGCCCGAGGAAATGCAAACGCGTTGGGCCGCCATGCTCTCGTCGGGTCCAGGTTGCCCCGCCTCAAAGGATTAACCTCATGAGCCCGCCAACATCTTCCGACTACCTTCTGCTCTCACGCGGCCAATGGGACCCATCATCCGGCAAGGAAGACATTGAGGCCGCCATCGACAAGTTCTACGCCTGGTATGAAGACAATCTCGAAAAAGGCATCTTCAAGCCTGGTTCGCGTCTCACGATGGAGGCCGCCATCGTGACGCGCGATGGCATCCGCACCGATGGCCCCTTCGCCGAAGGCAAGGAAGTCATCGGTGGCTACTGGATCATCGTCGCGGAGAGCCTTGCTGCTGCCGCGGCCATCGCTTTTGAGAATCCCGTGCTGGCTCATGGCTTGAATTTTGAAATCCGCCCCCTCGAATCGGAGCGCGGCTCAGCCTACCGCCACACCAACGAAACACCCCAAGCATGAAATACCTCATCTCCTTTCCTGCGCCAGCCATGACGGTTCCTGCCGATGAGATGTCTGCGGTGAGCGATGCCTCCCACCATGTCATCCGCGAGGCAAAGGCCGCGGGCGTTTATGTGTTTGGTGGAGGCATCAACGAAGGCGTCGCCCCAATGATGATCGCTGCCGATGGCAGCATCAAAGACGAGACTTACCCGCAGACCAAAGAACTCACCGGTGGCTTCTGTGTCCTCGAGCTGCCCTCCCGCGAAGCTGCTGTCGCTTGGGCTGCAAAACTCGCTCAAGCATGCCGCTGCTCGCAGGAACTTCGCGAATTTCATTTCGATCCCGAGAGCTGACTGAGAAATCTCACTGAAACCCACTTCATGAATCCGAACACGCAACAAACCACAGGTGAGCATCTGCTCCTCATTCGCGGCACGCATTGGAACAGCGGCTTCTCTCCTGTCGAACTCCAGCGCATCATGACCGATTTTTACGGTTGGGTGGAGGGCTTGCAAAGCCGGGGCATCCTGCGTGGAGCACAGCCTCTGATGGAAGAAGGCAAGCTTGTCACCGGAGCGCAAAGTCTCGTCACGGACGGTGTTTTCGCTGAGTCGAAGGAAGCCATCGCAGGTTACTTCCTGCTCGCCGTGGCTTCTACCGATGAAGCAGTGAAACTCGCCCAGGCCTGCCCCATCCTGGCTCACGGCGCACAGATCGAAGTGCGCCCCATCGCCGATCTCTGCCGCCCGATGGCGGATGTGAAAGCGGCCACGTCATCGGGGTAGTGGAGTCATGGAGTTGTGGAGTAATGCATCACACCACTCCAATTCTCCATCACTCCAACGACATTGCTCCATCATTCGCGAAGACCCAAGACAACCATCCCCCAAACCCAGACACACCTCAAACATCCACCCATTCATTATGAACAACACACGCAATCCCGTCGGCTGGTTCGAAATCTACGTCAACGACATGCCCCGGGCCAAGGCCTTCTATGAAGCCGTCTTTGCCACAAAACTGGAGCCATTGGGTAATCCCACCGCCGACGACGCCGGGCTGGAGATGTGGATGTTTCCCGGCGGCCCGGAGCAATACGGCTGCAATGGCACGCTCTGCAAAATGGAAGGCTGCGCGGCAGGCGGCGGCGGCACGCTGATCTATTTCAGCTGCGAAGATTGCGCTGTCGAAGCAGCCCGTGTCACGGCGAATGGCGGCACGATTTACAAAGAAAAATTCGCCATCGGCGAATACGGCTTCATCGCCATCGCCTGCGACACTGAAGGCAACACCATCGGCCTTCACTCGATGAAGTAAGTTTTCGTCATGAACACTCACACCATCCGCCTCCATCGCGTGCTCAAAGCGACGCCTGAGCTGGTCTATAAAGCCTTCCTCGATCCTGATGCGCTCGCCCGCTGGCTGCCGCCGAATGGCTACCTGTGCAAAGTCTTCCATCTCGATGCGAAGGTCGGCGGCACGTTCAAGATGGCTTTCACGCAGTTCAGCAACGGCCACAGTCACTCCTTTGGTGGCGAGTATCTCGAACTCGTGCCGAACGAATTGCTCCGCTACAGCGATGTCTTCGACGACCCAAACCTGCCGGGCACCATTGAGGTCACCGTGAAGCTCAAGGCCGTCTCTTGCGGCACCGAGTTGAACGTCACCCAGGCCGGTGTGCCCGCCGTGATCCCCGAAGAAGCCTGCTACCTCGGCTGGCAGGAATCGCTGCAGCATCTCGCGAAGCTGGTCGAAGGCGGGCCACCTGCGGAAGCATGATCGCATGAGCCACCTCGGCGAGCGCACTCCCAGCCTCGTGGCGGATGATCTTTTCCGCCGAGAGGGGGCGCGTCTCGTCGCCACACTCACCGCGCATCTCGGCACGCATCAGTTGCAGCTCGCTGAAGACGTCGTGCAGGAGGCGCTCGTCCGTGCTTTGCAGACCTGGCCATATCGAGGCGTGCCGGACAACCCCGCCGCCTGGCTCACGCAAACCGCCAAGAACCTCGCGCTCGATCATCTTCGGCGTGAGCAGCGATGGAACACCAAAGAAGACAGGATCGCCGCTGAGCATGAGCGCTGGCTCTCCACCCCCGTGAATGAAATGCACGACACCTTCGCCGACGACACCCTGCGCATGATGTTCGTCTGCTTTCATCCGCAGCTCTCCATCGAAGCGCAAACCGCGCTCGCGCTACGCACACTTTGCGGACTCGGCCCAGCGGAGATCGCCGCCGCTTTTCTCACCAGCGAAGCCGCTATCGCCAAGCGACTCGTTCGCGCCCGCCAGCTCATCCGCGAGCTCGCCCTGCCATTCGCCGTGCCCGAGCCAACCGACCTGCCGACGCGGCTCGACGCTGTCCTCGGCACGCTCTATTTGCTCTTTAATGAAGGCTACAAAGCCAGCACCGGCGACCGACTCGTTCGCGAAGACCTCTGCCACGAAGCCATCCGCCTCACCACCCTCCTCACCGAGCATCCCGCCACGCAGGAGCCGCGCGTCTTTGCCCTGCTCGCCCTCATGCTCTTCAATGCTGCGCGACTCCGCGCGCGAACCGATGACGCGGGCAATCTCCTGCGGCTCCATGAGCAAAACCGCGACGCCTGGGATCAGTCCATGATCCAGCGCGGCATCCTCTGCCTCGGGCACGCCGCACAAGGCAACGTTATCAGTGAGTATCACCTCGAAGCCGGCATCGCCGCCTGTCACAGCACCGCGCCCGAAGACGCCAGCACGAACTGGCCGCGCATCCTCGCGCTCTACGATCAACTCCTCACGCTCAAGTCATCGCCCATCGCCGCCATGAATCGAGCCGTCGCCGTCGCCCGCGTGCATGGCCCACAGGCAGGCATGGACGCGCTCGATGCCATCACCGACCGCAGCAAGCTCGAGTCCTATCATCTCTTCCACGTTATCCGCGGCACCTTCGCCGCCGAGATGGGTGATCAGCCCGCCGCCCTCACCCACTTCCGCCAAGCCGGAAACCTCGCCTCGCTCCCTGCCGAGCGTGACTTCATCGCACGGAGAATCGCCGAGCTTTAGGGGTTGGAAAATGCATCGCATATCAGGTTCTCCAAACTCCTGAGGCGTTCCAACAAACAAAGCCTTAATCCCATCAGCGTGATCCTGGTCTTCCAGGAGAAGCTGGACACAGGAGACTATCCAATGCTGGAAGCAGTGATCGTCCCGGCCTGCTCGGAGATGGCTTGGCGGACGATGTGCAGGCACTCCTCGGCGCTGGCGGGCATGGGCAGGGTGAGATGCTGGCCGTGGACGTGGAGATGGCGGAGGTCACCCTCCCGGCGCACATGGGTGACTTCGATGCCGTGGACTGCGAAGAAGCGGGTGACGTCTTGGTTGCTGGCGTAGCGGCTCATGGGGAGTTGGAAAAAAATTTTACGCTTCTAACAAACGCTGGATGTCTTCCTGGGTAAGTTTGAGCTTCTCTGCGCGGCCGGTGAGCAGGCCTTCGATGAGGGCGGCTTTGGTTCTTTGCAGCTCGACGATGCGCTCCTCGATGGTGCTCTGGCAGATGAGCTTGTGGATGAAGACGGGCTTTGTCTGCCCGATGCGGTGCGCGCGGTCGCTGGCCTGGGCTTCAGCGGCAGGATTCCACCACGGATCGTAGTGAATGACGGTGTCCGCAGTGGTGAGGTTAAGTCCGGAACCGCCGGCCTTCAGACTGATGAGGAAGACGGGCACTTCACCTTTTTGAAACCGCTGCTGCGGCGTCTCGCGGTCCTTAGTTTCGCCGGTGAGTTTGACGAAGGTGATCCCGGCTTTCACGAGCTCTGCCTCGATGATGGCAAGCATCTCGGTGAACTGGCTGAAGATGAGGACGCGGTGGCCTTCATCCAGAAGCTCCGGCAGCAGATCCTCCATGAGGTAGGCGGTTTTGGCGGAGACTTCGAGCTTCTTGGCGGCGGCAATTTTGAGAAGCTGCGGGTGGCAGCAGACTTGCCGAAGCTTCAGCAAGGCATCGAGCACGATGATCTGGCTGCGCTCGATGCCCTGATTGCTGATGGCCTCCTGCACGCGCGCGTCCATGGCGGCGCGGATGGTTTCGTAGAGGTCGGTCTGCGCTTTATCCAGCTCGATGTTGTGGAGGATCTCGGTCTTTGGAGGCAGGTCTTTGGCGACGGCGCTTTTTGTTCGCCGTAGAAGCAGCGGCGCGAGGCGTGAGGAGAGCTGCTGCTGGCGCTCGGTG
>Ga0075152_10000934_pt1 | contig 21159 bp, 17 predicted proteins | sample JI61114C2DNA_FD_70964 | JGI IMG/M metagenome (GOLD analysis project Ga0075152, IMG submission 70964) | Wastewater effluent complex algal communities from Wisconsin, to seasonally profile nutrient transformation and Carbon sequestration -... | ecosystem: Engineered > WWTP > Effluent > Algae...
TCATGCCAATCGATTGTAGAAGTACATCCAAATGGCACTAATTCTACCTGGCAACGCTATGATACTTTGCCCCAACGGCACACCACCACTGAGATATGCAAGCTGTATGGCATCCCAACTCCCTCCCCTACTCCACCACAATGCGTTTCACCACGTTTTGTGATCCGCTTTCCACCTTCACCAAATAAACACCTGAACTCACCTGCGACATGTCCAGTGTTCGCGTGTAAACACCAGCATGGTTGGTCAACGTGTAGTACGCCAACAGCTGGCCCTTCGCATCATACACGGAGACCGGCAGCTTATCGCTGGATGGCGTTGTGGTGTAGGTAAGCAGGAACTGCGCGCCGGGTAAGGGGTGAATGCTCAAATTCTCTTCGTTGGCAAGATCGGTACCGATACCAACCGCCCCAGAAATGTTCGCGGTGTAATCGTTCGTGCGGCCGTAGTTCATGTCACCACAGGGTATAAGCACATTGTTCCCATCGGTACCCCGGACGCGCATGATGTGCATGCCCTGCGTCACGCCCGATAAGGATGCAAAATTGACGGTGAACGGGTATGAGGTTCCCGCAATGGCAGCGGTACCGTTTGCGATCCGTTCACTGGTCTCGAACGTGAAATTGTCATTGAAGTCGATCCAGATCGCGTAGTCGGAATTGTCGTATCCCATTTCCAAGGAAGACACGAACGGGTTGTTTGACATCACGAAGTTGAACACGATGTCGGGTTCATAGCTGTAACCCGCCGGCGCGCTGCCACAAGCGACCTGGAGGTTTTGATCCGCCAATTGGAGCTGTGTTACGCCATCATCGAAACCGGCACAATCCGATTCCGGTTGGCAGATGGTATTCGTCACGGACTTCGTGAAGTCATCGTTGCCCGCGTCCCCGTCGTTTACAGCCTCTGTTCCGGCGACAAGGGCATAGGTGCCGAGCGCAGAGAGGTCCGCGGATGCCGAGAACGTGAAATTGGCGGATGCACCCGCAGCAATGGAGCCGTTATAGGTTTCCTGCACCGGCGTTCCTCCGTTCAGCGTGTAAAAGACAGGGACCGAGGTTTGCGTTACACTTCCGAAATTGGTGATCGCAACAACAACGTTCGCAGTGGCCGATAACCCGGACCCGGTGGACGGGCTAGTGATCGCGGTAACGCCGAGATCAATTCCAAAAAGGTGCGTCACGTTCGTTGTAGCGGTGTCGTTCCCGTTGAATTCATCCGCAGCATATCCGGTGTACGCTTGCAACGCGTATGTCTGACCTACAGTGGAGAGATCGCTCGTTGTTGCGAAGGTGAACTGCGCGGATACGGCTGAGGCCAAGGTGCCAACGTATGGCTCTGTTACCACCGCGCCACCATCGACCTGGTACGATACATTGAAACCCGTTGCCGGGTCTTGGCCGTAATTGAATACCGTTACCGTTACCGGCTCCGCATTGCTCAATGCACCGTCCGTGGGTGTATCAATGGAGACCACACCGACATCGTTGTTGAAGTCCGAAGCGATCTGGAAAACGCCGACCACATCGGCACCACCATTGTGGTTGTATTCCGTGGTGAACCAGAATTCCTTTCCGTTCACCGGATCCACGTCGATCTTGCTGTAATCCCCATAGCGGTTGCCGCTGATGTTGCCCGTGCCCGCGGAGATCAACTCTTCAGCAACGGTCATGGTACCCGCGGGATCTCCCGCAAAACGGCCGGTATAGTAGGCACTCACGCGGAAGTTGGTAGGCGTCGGCGTAGTGGGACCGGCCATGGCCGTATACCCCATGCCGATGTTGCCGAACTGGTCCATCGCCATGCTGGCAGCCCAAGCGTGCTTCCCATTTTCAGCGGTGTAAGTCCCTTCCTGCTCTATGGCCCAAGGCGTATTGTCGGCGGGTTGGCGCAGCTCGTACCAGCGTATGGCGGCCAACTCCCCCGATGTCGCATCCGCATCGACCACAAAGTTGAAGACCGCGGAATTGTGCCCGGGAAATTTGCGGAACTGCGCCTGGTTCATGATCGTGGCCTGTAACGCATCGATATTGCTACCACCGCCGGGTTGCGCCAAATTCGAGAAGCTCCCGCCATCGAATACCGAGATGAAGGGCGTGGCCGCCAACTGGGTCGCTGCCGATACCGTTGAGTTGCCCGGCGTGGTCCAATCCACATCGATCGTCCAGACCTTGATGTGGTCGAAGCTTACGCCGCCCCACGCATCATCCTGCAGGTAGATCGCCGTAGCGCCCCCTGCCGCAGGCATGTTCGCATCCGTAACGTTAAGCACCTGTGGGCTGCTGAAGCCGGACGTGGTCATGCCGGGAAGGTTGAAGCCCTGAATTCCCGGATTTGCCGCCCCCGCGAGCATGGCCGTCCGTTCCAACGCCCACACCTTATTGTTGGACCCGGTGTTGTCGGTGATGTAGTAGCCATCGCTCCAAACGGAGAGCTTCTGATAGTCGCTGATCTGGCTCACCGTATAAACGTTCCAATCCGTGGTGAGCGGGTCCGGCCCTTGTGAAACGGCGACCTCGGCACCTCCGGAGAAAAACAGATAGGTGATGACCCAACGGTCCGCAGCCGCATCGTACGACGCGGTCAGGTCGCAACAGCCACCGGATGAAAAGATGTTGTTCACGTTCAGCGGTCCGGTAAGGTCGTTTCCGTCCTTGTCGTAAATGATGAAGCCCGTGTTGAACACGATGAACACGTGGTCGGGACCAACGCCCAGCGCAGGGTCCGAGGGTGATGAAACGTTGTTGTTCACATCGAAGACGAGGGAAGCTTCCCGGCTGTCCATACGGCCTTTCAGGCGATCGGGATGGCTGGCCAGTGCATCGTTCTGCGTTTGCTTGTCCTTACCGGGAACCACCAGGTTCTTGGACGCCCTGCCGTCATTCGGGGGTTCGGTCAATGGCACGGCAGGGTTCAACGTGCTCCGTGACGAAAGTGAGGGTTCAACGCGGAAATTGCTTATAACCCCTGTGTAGGTGGCAGGACCGGCCACGTTAGGCGAAGGAACCGGAGGTGCCTCTTGCGCAAGAACGGCGGTGCCGAACAAGGCAAAAAATGCAACGGATATTACGGAGGTAAAGGGGCGCATAGCGGGTTGTTTTGCGGAAATCTATGAGATCCCTTAACACCGGGGCGAATAAAATTCCATCAATCTATGGATCCCTAACCGTTGACCGCCGTTCGGATACAGCGTTGGCGCTCCTGGGAATCCGCTACATTGCACGGCAATTCGGTGGAAGGTGCACCAGCCGGGCGCATGGCACGCTGGTTGCACTTCGTACGCCAACCAAAACGACACCGGCAATGAAAATGCTCTTCGCACTCTTCGCTTCCCTCACTTTCGCAGCCTGCACCCCACAAAAAAGCCTGCCCGGAGCAGCAACGGAAGAAGCCCAAAAGCCATCAACCGAAATGCCGGACAAAAACCGCACGATCGGCGTTATCCATCAGGCCACCACCAAGGAAGGCTGCCCGTGGACCATCCACATCAAAGAAGTGGACTACCTGCTGGACCCGACCAACCTGCGGGACGAATTCATGGTCGATGGCCTCCGTGTGCGCTTCGACTACCTGCCCTTGCGCATGACCAACCGCTGCAAAGAAGCAAACCCCATCGAGGTGCTGTCGATGGTGAAAATGAAATAGCCGTTGGGTTCCTGAAACACCAAATTTCAAGCACCTGAACGCATTGCGCCTCAGCCAACTTTCCTCCGGCCCACCTAACTTTAAACCAACCAAACACCCTCAAATGGACTTGACCCAGATCCTCCTTCAAAGCCTCGGAAACGGAGGCGTGGAACAAATTGGCGAACGCGCCGGTTTGAATTCCCAACAGACCAGCTCGGCCATGGCCGCCGTAGTGCCTACCCTGCTGAGCGCTTTGGCGCGCAACACAACCACGGAGCAAGGCGCAACGGGCCTCCTGAGTGCCTTGGACCGCGACCACGATGGCAGCATTCTCGACGACATCGGCGGCTTTTTGAGCAACCCCGATAGCATGAACGGCGGCGGCATTCTGAAGCACGTATTGGGCAACGACCAATCGCAGGTGGAAGAAGGCCTTGCCAGTAAGCTGGGCATTAATGCCGGCAGCATTGCCAAGTTGCTTCCCATCATAGCGCCCATGGTAATGGCTTACCTCGGCAAGCAAAAACGGGAAACCCCGGCTTCCACCTTCCAACAGAATGATGTCACGTCCATCCTCACCAACTTGGCCGGTGGCTCCAATCAGAGCAATGGCATTGACATGAGCAGCATCATGAATTTGCTGGGCGGACTGTCCGGCGGCAAAAGCCAGAACAGCGGCGGCGGATTGCTCGATGGCCTGCTGAAGAACGTACTGAAAGGCTGAGGACGCTCCGAACGTTTGTCCATTCGAAACCTCCTTCGGCTTTTGCTGAAGGAGGTTTTTTGTTTTGATCAACCACAGATCCTATTCCCTCGGCATCCTTTCTACCGAGCGGGTCAGGAAGAGGTAACGCGATTCACTCCTTCTTCCGCTGTCGGCCGATCACTATGCCAATGCCAGTGCCAAACGCAACGCCTAAGCCGATCCACAAACCCACATTGTCCATCAACACACCGACTGCACTTCCGATCGCGGCTCCGAATGCGGCTCCTAATACGAGCGCCCTTTCGTTTTTCATGTTTCTTATTTCTGCTTTGTGATACGCGTTGTAGACCTAATTGAGGTTCACCAAGATGGACAAGGATATAGGATGACAGGTGACGTCTTGGGGGTGTCGGCCAAGCGGTCGTGGACATACACCGGTGGGGCGATGAAGTTGTGATCGGCCGAAATGATCATGTCGAGGTTGTAGTGTTCTACCAACCTTTTCACGCTCCGCCGGCCTTCCCGCGCAACTGTAAAGAAATCCTTTACAGTTGGATCAGACTCCAATTCGCCTTCAGCAAGAATGTTCTTGATATGCTGTCCAACGTTCTGTTTCGTGGTCTGGAAAAGCTCCGCCAATTGATTCTGGTTCAACCAGACCGTTTCCTCTTCCAGCTTCACGCTAACCTGCGTAAAGCCGTCCTTGCCTTGGTAGATCAATAATTCGCCCTTGCTCACGTTCATTCCCCGGCGACTTTACTGTCGATCGGGTTCGGACAAGATTGCGGGGTTAGCTGCCGGAACCAAGCGTGACCACTTTGTTGATCTCAACAAAATGATAGGAGCCTACTTCACTGGTGGCCTCGTGAGCTTCGGGCATCATGTCGTGGATCCTAACCGCCCAGCTCCCGCCGCATCTTCTCCATCTCCGCTTTCGGAAGCCACTTGTTGATAGCCTCCAACGCATCGAGGATCGCGAGGCAACGTTGAGCATCGTAGTGTCCGTTCCGACGAAGTTCGCCGACGCACCAAAGGATCCCGTGACACTCCAATTCCATTTCCGCGCACTCCTTCCGCATGTCACCATCCCCGGTTAAAACGATACCGGCAAGTTCTTGTGCTCGCAGCAGTATGCTCCGGTCCGGTGGTCGCAAACCCTTGCGCCGCCCTGTACCGTGGACTTCCTTCAACTCCTCTTCGTTGTATGCCCGAACGTGCAGAACACCACTTTCCACGAACTCCTTGATCGCCGCAAGATCCTCTTCGATGAACTCATCCACGACAAGTGCGGTCGTGTGGACCTCATTATCCAGTTGAAAGAAAAGACCAAGCGCCTCGATGCCGATCAAGTCGAAGAAAATGTTGGCATCGGTAACGACGATCCTCATGCAGGCTCCAGGATGTAGCGGCGGAACACGCCCATCTTCATGTTCAGCAGGCTGGCCGCTTGGCCCAACGTGATCGCCTCCTGGGCCAACGCATGCAACAGCATCTGCTTGAACCGGGCCGTGCGCTCCTTGTAAACGAATTCGCCGGGTTCCTTATCCCGCATGTGCCGTCGGTTGTATTGGATGCAGAGCCACTTGTAGAGGTTGGGCGTGATCACCTCAAGGTCCAATGCCCTGCGCATCAACGCGGCCAACGATATGCCCCAATACTCCTTCAATATCACCAGCTCTTCCAGCCAGAGCTTGGGCCGCTTCTCGCCGATCTCGCGGGTGAACTCATCCGGCGGTATCAAAAACGCGGCCGCAAAACGATGGCATAGACCTTCCTTCTCCTTCTCCGGCATTTCAGCAGGTGGACGCAACAAAGCATGGCCCAGTTCATGGGCCGCCGTAAACCTCCGCATCACGTTGTCGTGGATGCTGTTCACCACGATCACCACGTGGCCGTCCACCTTCGCATGCAAGCCGAAGAACTTTTCGGGACCTTCCCACTCGATCACCTTGATCGCGTGCTCTTCCAGCAGTTCATAAACGCTGATGATCGGTTGTCGGCCCAAGCCCCAGGCTACGCGCACATGTGCGGCCAGCTTCTCGGCATCGTCGCCGGTTTTGCATGATCGGCCGGCCAGTGGATCCGTGAAGCGTTGCTCATCGTTCACGATGCGCTCCAACTCGATGTAACGCGCCATGCGGTCGCGCACCGTGGTTTTGATCGCTACCTCGTGCGTGGCCGTTAGCGACTTGCGTTTGCGGAACTCGACCTCATCCAACTGCACGGCATCCTCCCGGTAGAAGAAATCCACCGTTACGTTGAGCGCGTTGGCGATGGCGACGAGCTTCTCGCTATCGGGCGACATCTTGCCCGCTTCATACTTATGCAACGCCTGCTTGGTCACCAAGCCGTTGAGCTTGTCGGCAAGGCCTTGGTAGGAGAGGCCTGCCATTTTGCGTGCCAGTGCGAGGCGCTCGCCGAAGGAGCTGTGGACGTCGTCCATGTGTGGTGATGTGTTGGTTTGGAGCTTGGTTGACAAATGTACTTATATTTGCCGCGTTCGTCAACCTCGTCGATCAATGACCGAAGATCGTCGATCAACGCACTGAAAGTGTCGATCAACCTGAAATCCGCGCCCAGAGCGAGATAGTTTTGCAAGCAGAAACATACAACGAAGATGGGAAAGAAGAACCAACATGTAGTCCCGCACGGAAACGACTGGGCGGTGAAACGCGAAGGTGGGAAGCGCGCGACCGTGGTCGTGCCCACCCAAAAGAAGGCGATTGAGATTGCTCGGGAGATCTCCAAGAACAACGGGTCCGAACTGATCATCCATCGACCGGATGGACGGATCCGCGACAAGGACAGCCATGGAACGGACCCATACCCACCAAAAGGATAATGAACATGAACAATTCAGCACAGTGGGCGAGCTACCACAACTTGCAGCCCGGAGACGTGATCAAGTCACCGAAGAGTCTGGCCAACATGATCCAACACTACTCCCTCTTCTGGGGGTATGATGGCCATGGTCAAGCTTGGGTGATTGAGAACGTTGTAGGCCATGGCGTGATCTACAATCGGATGGACCATTTCATGTCGCGAGTGGGCACCATCAATTCTATCCAACCATTCCGAGGCACTGAATGGGCACGACAACAAGTGATCAAGCGTGCAGCACAGCGAGTTGGATGGAAGTACGATGCGCTCAGCTACAATTGCGAACACTTTGTGAATGACACGCGGAACTTCGTCAAAGCGAGTAAACAGGCAAACACGGTTAAGGGTGTTCTTGCCGGGCTAACCGTAGTGTGCGTCATTGCGGCGCTAGCGCGCAGAGCGTAGCCCAAACTACTTTGCATGTATGTCTTTGAAGAAAACCATACCATTCCAACCCCATGTCCAAGTCCAGCCAAATCGAAGGTGCGCTCTCGCGCATGAACCAAGCCCGCTTCGAGCGCCTATGTACAAGAGTACTTCCGCGCTTAGGCTACCCAGAAATCGATGCAACAGGTCGAGTGCTAGGAGAGGACAAGACCCGTGTGGCACCCTATGATGGGTGGTTCCTTCTTCCACGCCAGAAATACGGCTTCATGCAATGCACCGCACAGAAGCCTAAGGGACTGCTGACAAAGCTCAAGGAGGACTATGCGAAGTGTCTGGAGAAGGAACTCACCGGCATAGCAAAGTCCCGTATTGGCAAGGTCGTGTTGTGTGTGAACCGTGGCCTCAGCGCTTCTGACCATGCCTCACTGCAACAGCTGGCACGACGCCACAAATGCCCGCTGGAAATCATCGGTCCCAGCATTTTGGCACCTGAGCTATCCTCAGGGTCAGTCGATATCGCAAAGGATGAATTAGGCATTTCGATCGGCACCGGCCAATTTCTTTCGAAGGAGGAATTCAAGCGACATGCGTCGCAAGGGAAGTATGCCACCAGCTACGAGACGAAGTTCCGATTTAGGGAGAAGGAAGTCCAAGATGTTCTATCAGCACTTGGCTCCCACTCAATCGTAATACTACGTGGTAAACCAGGCGTTGGCAAATCCCGATTGGCCTTGGAGGTGACGAACCGATACTGTTCTGCACACACTAAAATACGATCTCTATGTATCGTTGACAAGAGCCTCGACCTGTATGAAGACCTTACCCTGACGTGCGGGCAGGCAGGCGACTATCTACTGCTCGTGGACGACGCGAACCTGTTTGAAAAGGGGCGCCTCAAACACGTGATGCGCCTGCTGACCGACAGCGGAAGCGATCGGCAATTCCGAATGCTCCTAACCGTGCGGGGGTATGCCGAGAAGGATGTTGCAAGAGTGGTGGACGAGTTCGGTACCGCCAAAGTGATCGAAGTGCAAGCACTAACCGATGAGCAGATCGCCGAGTTCCTGAAGGACGAGTATGGTATACGTAACCATCGCTTCCTTGACAAGATTTCCAGGCAGGCACAAGGGAACATGCGACTCGCGGCCATGATCGGAGAGGTGGCACGTGAGCAGAAAACCTTTGAGAGCATCAGGTCCGTGGAGGACATCTACAACAACTATTTCAACTCCCGCCTCGGGGATGAACTATCCACTGTCATCCAACCACAGACGCTGAAGGTTGCGGCCATATTCTCCATGTTGCGCACTGTTAATCGAGGGGACGAGAAGCTGATGGCCAAGATTCTCGCCATCACCCAGTTGAGCGAGGATGAATTCTGGGATGGGGCGAGTCGTTTGCATCGGATAGAGGTCATTGACATGATGCCACAAGGCGTCGGGAGGATAGCGGACCAAGTGCTCGCGGCATACCTCTTTCACCGCTCAGTTTTTGGCCAGGAACCGTTCATCGACTTGGCTGCGATAATCACTCATTTCATTGAGGAAGATCAATCACGTGTTGCGGAGGTGCTCAACTCTACATTCAGCGCTTTCGACTCCGAACAGACTCTTATCAAAGTGGGTCAAGCTGCCGAAGTAGCGCTAGCACGGTTCGAAGCCGACGGCAACTCCACGGCTCAACAGAAATACCACGAGTACTTCTGGTTCGTGGATCCAGCTCGCACACTCGCCTTCGCGCGTGAACTCATCGAAGCAATGCCTACCGAAGAGGGATCTGCCTCTCCAGACTTCAGTGACAAGGCGCGACAACAGGCACACTGGCGTCCGGATGCATTGAAGGTGCTGGATGGCTTTGGGCAGACCGTGGACGTCCATCGTACGGAAGCACTGAAGCTTATGCTGCAATTCTTGAGGAAGAGGCCCGGCTCGGCACCGGAGGTCGGGCAAGCTTTCCTACAAACCTTTGGTGTTGATCATCGCTCCTTTGAATACGACTATCACGTCCAGCGCAAAGCACTAGAAGATCTGGTAGCGCTTGACCCAACAGGTACCGACTCGCTGGTCACGGGTTTGTTCTTCGCTTTTGCAGAGCAAGGACTCCACTTGGAATACAGACACTTCGGATCGGGCCGTAGAAGGAATGTCGTGACCATTTCCCATCACCAAGCAGGTCCATCAACTGGAATGCTGGAACTTAGAAACCAGCTATGGTCGTATGCGTTCGGCTTGTTCGTCAACCTTGGTCACCGTGCTCAGGTGTTCGACCTTCTGCGCTCATACAAGAACTCATTCATCACCCAGCCGAATACGGTTGTTCAGCAGGCTGATGCAGACCAAATTCTACAGTTCTTCAACGACCATCTGAAGCCCTCAAACTTGAAGCACTGCTTCTTCGTGCATGACATGGTCAATTTCTGGAAGCGCCATAAACTGAAAGGACTCAAGACCATTTCCGAGCGCTTCACCAACCCTGAATTTGAGTTATCTCGTCTCCTTGTATTGGATAGAAGCCGATACGCTGATTTTGATAGGGACCAATGGAAAGAACTTTGGCATAAAGACCTGCGTGAATTTGGCGCAAGTCTTAGTCCGTTTCAGCTTCGCAAGACAATCGCTCGTACGAGCATGATAGCCCGGACAGAAAGTAGAGGTTATTGGCCGCATGATATCAACTTCGCGCTGGCTCAAGTAATTATTGGTCATTTCGAGGACCAGCCTGATGATGCCATTGCTGCCATTCTGGGGCATCTCCGTCAAGGCAATCGGTTGAACATTCCGTGTGGAGTTCTGTTACCAATCCTGCTCAGTGCCCAAGACAAGGAGGAAATATTGTCCTTCATTGATGAGCATCCGTTTATGAACCGCTGGTTCTGGACTATTGAGTACTTCGAGCTTGTAACTCGTGACGATTCGAAAAAGGCAAAGGACCTTGCACGTTCGTTCCGCGAACGGATCTTGAATTGTCAGGAAGAGCAGCTGCATGTTCCAATTACCCTCCTTCACCGCTTCGAACCCTACGACCCCGGAATCACAGTGGCCGTTGTCCGATACATAATAGACCGTGTCCCCGGTGATAACTCTGTTCCATGGGCCCTGCATGACTTGTTCTATGACAAACGGTACCCAATGGAGGATGTGAAGCGCGTGTTCCATGATGAACTTGAATCGCTTCAGCGCGCATACTTCATTGCAGCAACTGAGTACAGCATTGACCGTCAGCGTGATTGGTTTGATGACCTGCTCGACCTCGATCCATCCTTTCTGTCAAAATGGGTTGGATGGAAGTACGAGCAATCGAGACCTGCTGAACCGAGTGATGAGAGAGGTGAATTTGAATTTCTCTGGAAGCGTGACGATGCCGAACACGTTTTGTCAACCGTGCTTGATGCCGTTGAAACGTTGAAGGATGGTTTCTACGGGGATGACGAATACTTAGCCTCCTTCCTCAAGTTGGACAGTACCGATACTGAGTCCGCTCTGCTTGCCAGACAGGATAAGTTCTTGTCGGATGAGATTGAGCGACACCATTCGAACGAGCGGCGCATGAGGCTTCTTTTCGACATGGTGCATGATCTCCCCCCCGATCGACGGACTGCACTCATTGCAAAACTATTGGCCCACATGCCCTCGGAGAAGCTCTTCAGGGACGTACTCTTCAATGAGGGCTCAGGCATTACTAGAGGTAGTCTAGTACCCAAATACAGCCAGCGGGTTTCGTTCCTAAAGGAATTACGAAAAGCCTGCACGCGACCAGAGCAAATCCAGTACATCCGACTACTCGACGACCATATGAAGTATGCAAGTATGCGCTTGGAGCGCGAACAGGTTGAAGACTACATGGATGATGTCTTGTGAGTGTATCCCGCGTTAGGGATTGTACCGGAAAGCCCACAGGTCTGTAATCCGACCGAGGACTTGCAGGGGAAAGCCCAACGGCGCTTCCCAATCAAAAAGCTGATCAGCATATTCGGGTCAACCACGACGCGCAGCAGGGCCATTGCTTCGCTTCTCCCAAAGTTCCGCCCGCACTTCTTTGCACGTGCGGATAATGTCGCGGTCACTTATCGAGTTTGGCCGGAATGCTGCCAATATTTTGTCCCATTTGGCCTTCAGCCCAGCACGCCGCAATTCTTCTGCGAGCTTGAGCTGGTCCTTAGTGGACATGTTCAAAGCCAGTTCCGCAATTTGGGAATAACTCGAACCTTGGCTATTTGACTTGAATGACATGTTGTCGGTGTAGCTACACAAAGTTAACTCGAAACAGTTGTACGCCGCAACACGCTTATGCACCAGTCTTATTGGATACACTGGATCACGTCCTCAGTGGCTACATATTCCTCCGGTACTGCCCCCCAACCTCAAACATCGCCTCAGTAGGCTGCCCAAGCGAACAGTACTTACAAGCTTCCATCAGCCTTGCTAATTGAGCACAAGACGTTCCACACGTTTCGAACCATTTGTAGACCGACCGACCACAACAAAACTTCCGGTCTTCCCAGAAAGGTCCAGCACGCCTGAAGTTCCTCCAAGACCATTAAGAACCTGTTGACCCAGCATGTCGAATACCTCGATTGTTTGCAAGGGTGCTGCGGATGTCCACTTGATCCGCCCACCGCTTGAAGGGTTTGGATAGAGCGCGAACTCGGCTTGCTCTTGTTCCGCGTGGTCAAGCCCGGTAGGGCTACACCAGCCGGTAGCCGCATAGACATCAGCCCATGGGTTAATCGCATTTGCGCTAAGGATGTTGAACGATAGTTGGATCCAACCTTGGTGCTGCACGCCATTCGAGGTCTTCCCATAGTGGATGAACGCGCTATCCGCTGCTTGAGGGGCGACACCGCCGCACATAAATGTCACATAGTCACCGACCATTACGATTGTATCCGGTAAGAGCGCGAAAGGACTTGTGCACGGCATGGGCTGTCCTTCAGAATACAGCATGGCATGGTTCCACGCGGGACACAACGATCCCATGTCATCGGCGCATATATTGACCGAATCAACCAGACTTATCAGGAACAGGTGGCTCGCAAAATCGATATCCGGAAGATTACGGTCCAGCAGCAACTGGAAGTCGTTTATGCCATCGCAGTCCACATCGAATTCGGCTATGGCTTCGGTGAAATCCTCCAATGGTTCCAAGTGGATGGAATACGTCGTCATCGAATAACCGACTGGAACGCTTCCGGCAACCAATTGAGCGCGGAGTCCCAAGGTCATTCCGAAGAGTGCGACTGTTGTAGCGAAGAGACTTGCTCTGTTCATGTTTGTTGATCTGTGTTTCATCACATATTCCTTCTATACTGCCCACCAACCTCAAACATCGCCTCCGTCAACTGCCCAAGCGAGCAATACTTACAAGCCTCCATCAGTACAGCGAACATATTCTCATTCTTGATTGCCGCATGCTGCAAATCCTTCAACGCCGCAGCACTTTCAGCAGCATACGCCTTCCGCAAATTCTCCGCCGTGGCGATCTGCGCTTGCTTCTCTTCCTCGGTGGCGCGGATCACTTCCTTCGGCAGGACCGTTGGTGAGCCCTTGCTGCTGAGGAAGGTGTTCACGCCGATCACGGGGAAGTCGCCGTTGTGCTTCAGCGTTTCGTAGTAGAGGCTTTCCTCCTGGATGCGGCTGCGTTGGTACATCGTCTCCATGGCGCCGAGCACGCCGCCGCGTTCGGTGATGCGATCGAACTCGGTGAGGACGGCTTCTTCCACCAGGTCGGTGAGCTCTTCGATGATGAAGGAGCCTTGCAGCGGGTTCTCGTTTTTCGCTAAGCCGAGTTCCTTGTTGATGATGAGCTGGATGGCCATGGCGCGGCGCACGCTTTCCTCGGTGGGCGTGGTGATGGCCTCGTCGTAGGCGTTCGTGTGCAGGCTGTTGCAGTTGTCGTAGATGGCGTAGAGCGCCTGCAGCGTGGTGCGGATGTCGTTGAAGTCGATCTCCTGCGCGTGGAGGCTGCGGCCGCTGGTCTGGATGTGGTACTTCAGCATCTGGCTGCGCTCGTCGGCACCGTAGCGGAGCTTCATTGCCTTGGCCCAGATGCGGCGCGCCACGCGGCCCATAACGGCGTACTCGGGGTCCATGCCATTGCTGAAGAAGAAGCTGAGGTTGGGCGCGAAGGCGTTGATGTCCATGCCCCGGCTGAGGTAGTACTCCACGTAGGTGAAGCCGTTGCTGAGGGTGAAGGCGAGCTGGCTGATGGGGTTGGCACCGGCCTCCGCGATGTGGTAGCCGCTGATGGAGACGCTGTAGAAGTTGCGCACCTTCTCATCGATGAAGTACTGCTGCACGTCGCCCATGAGCCGCAGCGCGAACTCGGTGCTGAAGATGCAGGTGTTCTGCGCCTGGTCCTCTTTGAGGATGTCGGCCTGCACGGTGCCGCGGACCTGCGCGAGGGTGTCGGATTTGATCTTCGCGTAGACGTCGGCGGGGAGGACTTGGTCGCCGGTTATGCCGAGTAAGAGCAAACCCAGGCCATTGTTTCCCTCCGGGATATCTCCGTGGTAATTAGGAATTAGGAATTTGGAATCCTTCGATGATTCCTTATTCCTAATTCCTGATTTCCACCTCTCTGCGATCTTCTTCTCCACCTCTTTCTCGAGGCCGTTCTCGCGGATGTATTTCTCGCAGTTCTGGTCGATGGCGGCGTTCATGAAGAAGCCGAGGAGCATGGGCGCGGGGCCGTTGATGGTCATGCTCACGCTGGTCTTCGGGTCGGTGAGGTCGAAGCCGCTGTAGAGCTTCTTGGCATCGTCTAAGCAGCAGATGCTGACGCCGCTGTTGCCCACTTTGCCGTAGATGTCGGGGCGCCTGCCGGGGTCGTGGCCGTAGAGCGTTACGCTGTCGAAGGCGGTGCTGAGGCGCTTGGCGGGCAGGCCTTGGCTTACGTAATGGAAGCGCTTGTTGGTGCGCTCGGGGCCGCCCTCGCCGGCGAACATCCGCGCGGGGTCCTCGCCGGTGCGCTTGAAGGGATAAATGCCGGCGGTGTAGGGGAAGAAGCCGGGCGTGTTCTCCTGCATGGCCCAGCGGACCTTGTCGCCCCAGCTGCGGAATTTCGGCAGCGCCACTTTCGGGATCTTCAGGTGTGCGAGGCTTTCGGAGTGGTTCGGAACTTTGATCTCCTTGCCGCGGACGTGGTAGGTGTAGAATTCGCCGCTGTACTTTTCTTCTTCCGCTTTCCAACCAGCGAGCATGGCCCAGAGGTGCGGATCCAGGTCCTTCTTTAGTTCTTCGAATTTCTTAGTGAGGGCTTCAAGCTCCAAGCCACCAGCCACAAGCTTGTTCTCGGTCGAGCTTGAGGCTTGAGGCTTAAGGCTTGTAGCTCCTTCAAGCAGATCCGGTCCACCGAAGGTCAAGACAGCCGAGTGCAGCCCATAAAGTTGATCCGCAATAGCAGCCTGCGTATCCACCTTCGCATCATACCTCCGGTTACTCTCACTGATCTCACTCAAGTAGCGGCTCTTCGCTGGCGGAATGATCCAGACCTTCTCGCTCATCTCATCATGGCCGTGGAAAGTGCTGTGGAAGTCGACACCCGTCTTCTCCTTGATCTTCCGCATCAGCCGCTCGTACAGCGTGTTGGTGCCGGGGTCGTTGAACTGGCTGGCGATGGTGCCCACCACGGGCAGGTCCTCGTCCTTCGCATCCCACAATTGGTGGTTGCGCTTGTACTGTTTCTTCACGTCGCGAACGGCATCCAACGCGCCGCGCTTGTCGAACTTGTTGATGGCCACCACGTCGGCGAAGTCGAGCATGTCGATCTTTTCCAACTGGGTGGCCGCGCCGAACTCAGGCGTCATGATGTAGAGCGAAACGTCGCTGTGGTCGAGGATCTCGGTGTCGCTTTGGCCGATGCCGCTGGTCTCGAGGACGATCAGGTCGAAGCCCGCTGACTTGAGGATGCTCACCGCTTCATGCACGTACTTGCTCAATGCGAGGTTGCTCTGGCGCGTGGCCAGCGAGCGCATGTACACGCGTTCGCCACGGATGCTGTTCATGCGGATACGGTCGCCCAGCAGCGCGCCGCCGGTCTTGCGCTTGCTGGGGTCCACGCTGATCACGCCGATGGTTTTGTCCGGCTGATCGATCAAAAAGCGACGGATCAATTCATCCACCATGCTGCTCTTTCCGGAACCGCCCGTGCCTGTGATGCCGAGCACCGGAGCCGTGCTGGCCTTGGCCTTTTTATGGATGGCCTCTTCCACTTTCTTGAAAACTTCCGGATGGTTTTCCGCCGTGCTGATCAAGCGCGCAATGGCCGGCCAGTTCTTCGGTGTGAGCTCTTTCGCTTCTCCGTTCACGCGGTCGCTAAGGTCGTAGTCGCTCTTCTCCAGCATGTCGTTGATCATGCCTTGCAGACCCATCGAGCGGCCATCATCCGGATGGTAAAGGCGCGTAATACCGTAGTTCTGCAGCTCCTCGATCTCGCTCGGCAAAATGGTGCCTCCTCCCCCGCCGAAAATTTTAATATGCCCCGCCCCGCGCTCTTTCAGCAGGTCGTGCATGTACTTGAAATACTCGGTATGCCCGCCCTGGTAACTCGTCATCGCGATGGCGTGCGCATCCTCCTGAATGGCGGTGGTCACCACATCTTCCACGCTGCGGTCATGCCCCAAGTGGATCACCTCGGCGCCGGTGGCCTGGATGATGCGCCGCATGATGTTGATGGCAGCATCGTGCCCATCGAACAGCGACGCGGCGGTTACGATGCGGATCTTGTGCTTGGGAACGTAGGGCGTGATAACGGGATGTGACATGCTGCGAAGATATTGGGGGGCGGGGGAATGCGGCAGGAACCTCCCCCGGCACTGGCCCGAGGTATTGTACGCCGAAAGGGGAATGGACACTGTTCCGAAAGGTGTTTGGCCGGGATGCATGGGCCGAACAAATGAGCAGTGAGACCATCAATTCGGCGACGATGCCGTCCTTTGCAAAGCATGCCCAACTCCCTTTACGCACGCATTTGCGAGTGGTACTTCACCCCCAGGCCGTGGGAACGACGGGGCAATGGTGCGCTCTACCGGCGGCTCGGGGTTGCCGTGTACAAACGGTACTTGCCGACCACCGGCGACCTGATGAGGCGATGGCGCGGTCTGAAACAAGTAGACCTCGCACGCGGATCGCGAAGGGACGAACTGGTCCGTGCCGAACGCATGACCCGGCGCCATGAGTGGAGGCATTGGATCGGGTGCGTGATCTTTATTGTGCTCGCCTTTTTGATCGATAGGCAATTCGCGGTCCTTGACTGGATCATTCTTATTCTGTTGAATTTGGCGATCAACATCTATCCGATCATGCTGCAGCGGTACAACCGGGTGCGGATAATGCGGGTGCTGGAAAAGTGCCCATAAGAGGCAACGTTGCGTTTTCCAACCTCACTCCGCACGCTCCACCGCCAAGCGCGCAGTGCCGGAACGCTCGCCTGCGACCACCCGCACCAAGTACAAACCGGGGGCGGTGCTCTTGGGCAGATCGAGCAATGCTTCGACGCGTCCGTCGATCACCGATACCGGATGCTCCATGAGCATTCGGCCATCCGTGGAGAACACGGATACCAAGGCATTTCGTGCTTCCGGGTCAGCGCCGTTCCATTGCAACCGCACGTTGGCGCCCGAAGTTGGATTCGGCAGGAGAAGCACGTCCGCACCACTTCCTGATCCGGGAGCCATAGCCGCCGATCTTTGCTCGGGCTCCACTAAGGAGTACACTTGTAAATCACCAATATAGTCAGAGTCAAAACTCTTTTGCCCGACGAACAAGAGGTCTCCTACCACCGCCAAACAAACGCCCGACTTCCGCCTCACACCTTCGAATTGATCGAACGTACGTTCTCCGGTCGTGCTGTTCCAAGCAGAGACCGGTGTACCGAAGTAATCATCGGTGTTCCCAATGTACTCAAACCCTCCAGTGAACAAGGTGGAATTCCATTTCGCGAATGAGCGTGCTGTAGCGTAAGGCGTAGGATCTGCATTCCAATCGGTGGCTTGGCCCGTTACCAGGTCCAAGGCGGCCACGTAATCCCGGTTGACGGTATCCACTTTTGTGAAAGCTCCACTAACGAACACAGCATCATCGACGAGCATAGCATCCAAACTGAACGCAAAATTATCGCTACGGGTCAATATAGGTGCCCATGGAGACAAGGCCCCTGTGCTTGCATTGGCCGCAGCGATGTTGTAGCGCAGTTCACCTGCCGCTTTTTTGAAATTCCCGGCCATGTAGATCGTATTGCCCTTCACGGCCAAAGCGTTCAGCGGTGGGTAATTCACGTTTACACTATCCAATGGAACATGCCATGGCAGCAATGCTCCTGAAGCCGTTGAAAATGCGGCGGTGCGAAGCCGTTGAATTCCATTGATCGTAGTGAACTCGCCGCCCACATACAACGAGCCGCTCTTGGTGACCATGCTGCGCACGCTTTTATCCAACACAGGCGACCACGCTTTAGCTTGGCCCGTGGAACGATCTATCGCTGCAAGGTTGGTGCGGGGTTGCCCTGCGATAGCGGAAAAAGTGCCGCCAACCACTACGTTATTTCCTGCGGCCAGCAGCGCGTAAACATCTCCGTTAACATCTGCGCGCCAGTCTGTGGGCTTTCCGGTGGAAATATCGAAGGCCGCAAGATTTTTTCGCAGCACCGAGCCAATGCTGGTGAACGCTCCTGTTACATAAATACGTGGCCCGCTGAATGCCAAACTAACAGCATCGCCATTGAGATTTGCCGTCCAGTTCTTCGCGTCGCCACTCACTTTATCCAGAGCGGCCAAGCGCAAGCGTTCAGCACCACCGCAATTGGTGAAGGTACCCGCTGCAAAGATCCCATCGCCTTTTGTTACCAAGGCATTGATCGTATTGTCCGCACGCGGGTCCCAGTCCTTCAATGCACCGGTGGCCAGGTCCAGCGCTGCACCCCTGCCGCGGGGAATACCCGACCGCACCGAGGTAAAGTCGCCACCGATGTACAAGCTACCTCCAGCCGTACACATGGTAGTGACATTTCCATTCTGATAGAGCATGAACTCCGGTAGCAGGGTTCCATCATCTTGGAGGGCTGCGAAATTGCTGACCGACACTCCATCAGCCTCGTAAAAACCACCCGCAACGAAAACTCGGCCATTGCGCACAACAAGGGCTTGGATGTTCAGAGAGAAAGCGCTACTCTTTAAATGCGCGTTGAATGGCAACAACGCCCCCGATGTGGCATCGATCGCACAAAGTTTTCTTCGATATAGACCGTTGACCCATTGGAAGTAGCCTCCTAAATACACCACATCCCCGCTTACTTCCACTTCGGTCACACCATCGTCGACAGACACGTTCCAATCTTGCACCGCGCCTGTAACAGCGTCCAGCGCGGCCGCATTAAGCCGATGGACACTACCCAAATTCGTGAACGTTCCTCCGATGTATAGCGATGAGGCATCCGCTGAAAGCGTTTTTACCGGTCCTATCGGTTTTAAAGGAGCCCAAGTCGTGGCTGACCCATCGGAGACATTTACAGCGGCCAAGCCATTGCGTTCAACGCCACCTACTTGCGTAAATTCCCCAGCTGCATAAACTACCTGCCCTTTCACAACAAGTTGTTCCACTTCGTCATTGGCATAATTCGCTGCCGGCCAGGAGATCACCGAATCCGTGTTCAGATCGAAGGATGTCAAATACGGTTGCGCCAAGCCACCAGCTACTGTGAAACTTCCGCCTACAAAGAGGGTGTCTCCCGAAATGGCCAGATCCGCAACTCTTGAATTGGGGTTCGCATCCCACGCTTCAAGCACGCCCGTGGATCCGTCAACAGCCGCTAATCTGGAATGGATACCATCAGAAAAACGGAACGAACCCCCGAGGTACACTTTCCCTTGGTATGCGATCATATCACTGACTTCACCGGAAGTGAGCGGAATTGGCGACCAAGGGGTCAACGTGCCAGTGGCCAGATCGAAGGAAGCAAAACCTCCACGTGCCGTGCCTCCTATCGTTTGAAAGGATCCCGCTAAATAGAGCGTGGACCCGCTCGCGCACATTACACCATTGGACACATCCATTCCCGGGTTCCAATCCGTTGCCGTAGCCGTGGTAATGTCTACCGATCCTAATCGCTGACGGACCGATCCACCGAGTTGGGTGAAGCTACCCATTATATACAAGATGTTGCCACGCAAGACCATGCTGCTTACACTGCCATTCGTTCCAGGGTTCCAACTATTCAGGCTTCCATCCGCGTTCAAGCGTGCCAATCCCTTACGCTGTTCGCCACCTACTTTCGTGAAATCGCCACCGATGAACCAGCCACCGTTGCCATCCGGCACCGAGGTCAGCACCCGGTTATTGGGCTCGGCGGATGCCGGAGAGACCAGGCCCGAACTTCGACCGATAATGCCACCATTGTTCAGATCCATGCCGACGCGGTCGAAAAGGCCACCGACGTACAACGTGTTGTTCTTCAATGCCATGTCATACAAAGCCACAAAGCGGTATTGAGGCGAGTAGTATGGTAAAGCGAATGACATGTTGCTAAAGAAAGGAAGCAGGTTACCCGCCGAATCGACCCGCGCCAAACCATTGCGCGTTTCGCCGCCGATTTTGGTGAAGGAACCTAAGAGATACCAACCTTTTTGACCGTCCGAGATCACTTGGGCTACCGGCCCGTTTGGTTGATCGGCATTGGGCAAAATTGCACCATTCGAACCACGGAGAATAGCCTCGCCATTCGCATTTGCCACCGGCGGACTTACCGCATCGAAGTGACCACCAATGTACAATACGTTATGCACCGGATCCACGGCCATGGCACGTACCGCACCATTCGGTTTCCACCAATTTTCTTGAAGGACTTGGGCTTGCAATGCTGCCGAGAACAGCATCGAAGTGACGATCAATAAGCAGGGATAGATACGCATGGTTGATAGGTTGGTGTTTTTCAAATGTATGAATTCCCGTGGCCGGTATTCCTTCAATGACCCCCTTGGGCAAACCGGACCCTTCCATCTACTTTCACCGCCACCACATTTCAAAAACCCATATGCACATCCGCTCCTTCATCGCCGCCATCGCCCTTTGCTTCGCCACATTCGCCACCGCCCAAGACAAGGCAATTACCATCCGCTTCATCGGCAATTGCGGTTTGTACCTGACCGATGGATCGCTGGATGTATACACGGACTTCCCGTACAAATCCGGTGCTTTCGGCTACATGAAATATCCCGCATCGGAGCTCGACAGCATTCGCCCTAACGCAACGCAACTCTTCACCCACCGCCACCCGGACCACTACAGCAAGAAGCTCGTGAAGCACCTCTCCGGCACCGTTTACGGCCCGTGGAAAGTGGCGAAGAAGCGCAAGACCGATCTCTCCTTACCACAATATGCCGCAGCGGATTTCAGCGTGGAAGCATTTAAGACCAAGCACCGTTTTGCACACCATCACTATTCCTACCTCATCACCTGGCACGGTAAGCGCATCTACATCAATGGCGATGCGGAAAGCCCGGAGACCATCCTCAAACAAGATTCCATGGACCTCGCCTTTGTGCCCATTTGGATCTTGCAGGAAACGCA
>Ga0075152_10000936_pt1 | contig 21145 bp, 19 predicted proteins | sample JI61114C2DNA_FD_70964 | JGI IMG/M metagenome (GOLD analysis project Ga0075152, IMG submission 70964) | Wastewater effluent complex algal communities from Wisconsin, to seasonally profile nutrient transformation and Carbon sequestration -... | ecosystem: Engineered > WWTP > Effluent > Algae...
CCGCGCCGAGCTGAGCAAGTATCCCACCACCACGCGCCTCCTCATCAACGGCCCCATCATCGTCGCCCGCGACATCGCGCATGCGAAGCTCAAGGAGATGCTCGATGCCGGCAAGCCGCTGCCGGACTACTTCAAGAATCACCCCGTCTATTACGCCGGTCCCGCCAAAACACCCGCCGGCATGCCCAGCGGCAGCTTCGGCCCCACCACCGCCGGCCGCATGGACAGCTACGTCGATCACTTCCAAAGCCACGGCGGCAGCATGATCATGATCGCCAAAGGAAATCGCGGCCAGCAGGTCACCGATGCGTGCAAGAAGCACGGCGGCTTCTACCTCGGCAGCATCGGCGGCCCCGCCGCCATCCTCGCCAAGGAAAACATCAAGAAGGTCGAAGTCGTCGAGTTCCCCGAACTCGGCATGGAAGCCATCTGGAAGATCGAGGTGGAGGATTTCCCGGCGTTCATCCTCATCGACGACAAAGGAAACGACTTCTTCCAAAGCGTCGGGCCGGGGTGCTCGGTGAAGCATTGAGCTTCAGTAATCGTAAGCCGACAAAATGGACTCCACTTTCTCATCTTTGAAGAAGATTGAGAAGTTGGAAGGCGTCTCAGATATGTGTCTTGCTCCACTAGAACGATAGGAGTTGATATAAAAGTAGTGATCGATTTCTCCACGGTTGTGCGGAGGCCCTAACAGCTCCAGCACGGTGCTACGGTGCATGCCTTTGGTGATTTCCGAGCGAATCTGACTCTCTGGCCATTCAATGGGTTTTGGCCTGGTCGCGAGCCGCCAAGAAGCCAGACCGATCAAACTCACAATACCGAGCAGCATCAGTGCGGTGACGATGCGAAAAATTGGTTTCATGTCGGCCAAGCTCATTTTCAGAGCATAGAGGTTTCCTGCAACGTACGTCTAGTTGAAACACGCCCCACGAGCCGGAGGCTCGAAAGAGATTAGCCGGTGGTGAAGGTCGCGGAGCGACCAGGAACCACCGGAATCGGACCGCCCCACCACCCTCGATACGGGATGCGCCCCGGCAGGGGCGCGAGAAGCGTTGGAATGTCACCCGGCGATGTTGCCCGCCAGACCTCGCGTGTCCTTCTCGCGCCCTTCCAGGGCGCGGGGTTGGTTTGGGGCGGTGGGGCGTGCTGATCCGGTGGTTCCGCTCCAGCCGGAGCGCGGGTATGATCAGATCATGCGACGGCAAGGCTCTGGTGGTTCCCGATGGCTGCGCCATCCCCAGAGGGCCTGGAGCACTCCAAGACGCTGTCGCGCTCTCGTAAACCTAACGGCAGCTTACGGCTTCGCCTTCGCCGCCTTTTTCAAGAACACTTTCCGGTCCCAGTTCTTCTTCAAGGCCTCGGGCGTGACTTCGGAGGCGAGACCATTGGCAGGAACATCCAACTTCGCGGCCCAGAGGATACCGTTGAGGACGAGGAGGCGTTGATTGGCATCTCCCCAGTTGCTGTGCAGGTCGCAGCCGGTGAAGCCGAAGCTGCGTCCGCCATTCGCACGCTCATAGCTCCAGGCGACGGTCTCTGCACGGCCTGCGTGGGCTTTGGCGTGTTCGGTTTTCCGGCTGCTGTCGGGCATGGGGCAGGCGAGGATATGGGTCACGCCTTTGTCAGCGAAGTGCAGGTTGTAGAGCCAGCCGTCTCCGGGCAGGGCAAAGGGCTTCATGCCGTGATTGATGGCGTGGGTGGGGATGGCATCGAACGTCACATCCCAGTGGCCTCGGCAGCCGATGTCGCCCTGGAACACGGCGCCGAACCAATCTTTGAAAGCAGCGGCTTTGTCGGCAGGGCAGTCGATGCCCTGATGCAGCACGATGAAGCCGGTGCCTGCATCGGCGAGCGACTGCATCTTGGCCCAGCGGGTGGGTTCGAGAAAGGGAAGCTTCGGGCCACCATCGAGGAACAGCAGCACGGCCTTCGCGCCATCGAGCACGGCTTCATTCTTCGGCCAGCCATCGGCGACCATGACCGGTGCGACACCAGGCGCGGCTTTCAGCCAGTCCATGAGCAGGGCACAACCGGCGAAGTATTCGTGCTGCCCGGGTTTGTTGCTCGTGCTGCCGGCGATGAGCACCACCTTTGCCAACGAGCTGTCGGTGGGCAGCATCTCCAGCGGCACCTGCTGCTGCTCAGGAGTGAGTTCGGCATGGAGGCTGGTGGAAAGGAGGAGACAGCCGAGAAGGGTGCGGATGGAAGGCATGGTGGATGGAAGCGTGATGGGTCGCCTGATTTGGGCAAGCCTCAAAACGCAGGACATCGCAGCTCTCTAGCCTTTTGCTACCGCGTCGAAAGTGGGCATCTTCCGCCGATCATGGCCGCTCGCTCTCAACGTCGCTCGAAGAAATCTCCCCGCTGGCTCTTTGCCCTCATCGGGCTGGGTGTCATCGTGGTCGTGATGCTCATGATGGCCCCCATGCTCGTCATGAGCTGGGTGCGCGGCTATCTGCAAAAGGAGGCCTTTCGGGGGAAGATGGAGCAGTTCCTCGGCACGCAGATGAAGGGCAGCGTCACGCTCGATGCCCTGCGCTGGACGGGCGATGAAGTGACCACCCAAAGCGCCTCCGCCACCACCGCCACCGGCTGGAAAGCAGACATCAGCAGCCTGCACCTCGCGCTGGATTGGAATGCCTTCCGGGATCGCCAATGGCGCATCATCAATGGTGGGGCCGATGCTTTGGATCTGAAGTTCGTAGCCCCGGCTTCAGCCGGTGCTGGGAACGTCGCGAGTATCGAAGCTGTTCCAGAACCGCCTAAAGACGGGGCTCCGAACTCAGGCTCCATCCCCTCCTGGCTCAAAGGTTATCTGCCGAACCAAACCGTCATCGACGGCCTGCGCTTTGATGCCTTCACCCTACAATATCCAGGCGGATGGCTGCTCAAAGAATCCAAGCTCCGCCTCGGCACCTGGCAGCAAGGGGAGACCTCCGTGCAGGCCATCGTGGACGGCGGCATCTTTGAGACTCCAGTGCAGCTTCCTGCACAGCTCCACCCGATGAAGTTTAACCTCACGCGTGCCACCACACGGCTGAGCCGCGAGGATCTGCATCTCACCAACGCCACGCTGAGCTGGGTCGATGACAGCGAGATCACCGCGCGAGGCCACATCCGACCCAGTGATAAAACCTGGGAACTCAGCACCCATCTCACCGCCATTCCTTTGCGCGAGATCGTGAGCGATGACTGGAAGCTCCGCCTTACCGGACTGCTGGAGGGCGACCTCAACATCACCGGCAGCCACGGCACCGATCCCAAAGTCGATGGCGATGTGCAGCTCAAAAACGCCGTGCTCACCGCCATCCCCGTGCTCGACAAGCTCGCCACCTACACCCGCGTGGATCGCTTCAAGCGTCTCGTGCTCGACATCGCCACCGCCCATGTCAGTGGCAGCGGGCAGACTCGGCGACTGGAGAAGATCGTCATCCAATCCAACAGCCTCATGCGCCTCGAAGGCAGCGTCACCATCCAGGCCGGGCAGATCGACGGGCGCTTCATGGTCGGCGTCACGCCCGAGACCTTGTCATGGATTCCCGGCGCTCAGCAGCACGTCTTCACCAGCACGAATCCCACCGCACCCGCAGGCATGATTTGGACTCCGCTGCACATCAGCGGCAGTGTCGATGCTCCACGCGAAGATTTGACCGAGCGCCTCATCGGCGGCGCTGGCAAAGCCCTGCTCAATGCCCCGGCGGAAGTCGTCGGAAAAGCGGGCGAGACACTGCTGAAGCCCGTGCTGGGCGAAGACCTCGCCAAAAAGCCCGGTGAAGTCATGAAGAGCGCCACCGAGGTTCTCACCAATCCTGGCGATGCTGCCAAAAAAGGCATCGACCTGCTCCAAGGTCTCGGCGGTGGATTGCTCGGAAAATAACACCACGCCCTGATGTCTCTCGCCGCGAAACAATCCGAACTCATTGATGACCTCAACCTCATCGAGGATGCTCACGAGCGCCTCGCTGCGCTGACGAGCTACGTCGCCCGCACTCGCCTAGCCGAAGAGCTGAAAACCGATGACCTCATCGTGCCAGGCTGCGTCTCCCGTGTTTGGGTTCATGGCGAGCTGCGAGATGGGCGCACCCACTTCCGCTGTGCTGCCGACTCGCCGATGGTCGCCGGATTGATCGCTCTGCTGTGTGATCTCTACAACGAATCCTCGCCTGCCGAAGTCGCCGAGGTCGAGCCTGAAATCTGGACGCGCTGCGGCTTCACGAAACTGCTCTCACCCACCCGCCTGAACGGCCTCGCTGCTGTGCGTGGCAGGATCAAGGCACTCGCCGAACAGTGGCAGTAGCTCGCCATGCTCTTCGACGCTCACAATCACCTCCAGGACACTCGGCTTGATGCCGTCCGCGATGAGGTGATGCAGCTTTTGCCGACGCTCGGCATCGGGGAAGTCGTGGTCGATGGCTCCGCAGAAGATGATTGGGAGGATGTCGCCAAACTCGCACGCGAGCATCCATGGGTTCGGCCCTCGTTTGGTCTGCATCCCTGGTATGTCAAAGAGCGCACGTCGGCTTGGCAGGAGCGTTTGCTCGGCTACTTGCAAGCCTTCCCAAGCGCACCCGTCGGCGAGATCGGGCTGGATCGCTGGATCGAGAACCCGGACATCGAAGCGCAAATCGAATGCTTCCGCTGGCAGCTTGAGCTTGCCACCGAACTCGACCGTCCCGCCACGATTCATTGTCTGCGCGCCTGGGGTTTGCTGGATGAGCAGCTCCGCACGCTTCGGCTGCCTGCGCGTGGCTTTCTGCTGCATTCGTATGGCGGGCCTGTGGAGATGATCCCCAGCTTGGTGAAGCTCGGTGCTTACTTCTCGCTGTCACCCTACTTCGGCCATGCTCGCAAAGCGCAGCAGCTCGCCACCTTTGCCGCAGTGCCGCTGGATCGACTGCTCGCCGAGACGGATGCTCCTGACATGTGGCCGCCGGATGAGCTGAACCCACATCCGCTTCAGCATGGAGGCAAGACGATCAACCATCCGGCGAACCTTCGCGTGAGCTACGAGCTGCTCGCGAAGGTTCGTGGATTGGAGCTGGCGGATTTGGAGGCCCAAATCGCAGAGAACTACCGACGGCTGTTTGGATGAACTGCGCTTTAGCTAGCTGGATGAAGATCAAAACCACCGCCCTTTGCCAACCCATTCCCAGAACTCATCTCCATAACGCAACGCGAGGTAACCCGACAGCAAAGCAATGCAGATCACAGCGGCCCAGAAAGTCCCCGTGACCTCCTGAATCTCCCGGGCGACAACAAGGAAGCCGACCATTCCACCAAAGATGAACCCGCAGCCAAAGCGAATTCGCTTCTCAGAAGCATCAGGCTCGTAGTCGTGGCTCATTGGGTGAGTGTCTGCTCACACCTCCACCTCAAAGATCCCCTCGATCTCTACGGCGATGTTTCCGGGCAGCGAGCCCATGCCGACGGCGCTGCGGGCACCGATGCCGTTTTCCTCACCCCAGATCTGGGCGAAGAGCTCGCTGCATCCGTTGATGACCTTCGGGTGATCGGCGAACTCGGGCGTGCTGTTCACCATGCCGAGCAGCTTCACCACGCGCTTCACTCGGTCGAGACTGCCGAGTTCCTTCCGCAGTGTCGCCAGCAGAGCGAGCCCAGTTTGACGTGCAGCGGCATTGCCCTGAGCGAGATCGAGGTCATCGCCCACACGTCCACGGATCATCCCGCCATCGGCGAGATAGGGTCCATGGCCGGAGATGTAGGCCACATTGCCGACGACGACGACGGGCTTGTAGATGCCACCTTTCGGCGGAGCGGGAGGAAGCGTGATGCCAAGGGCGGTGAGTTGGGATTCAGCGGACATGGTGGTGAATAAATTCGCTCTGATGCTGCCGACATTTCGCGTGCGACTCAATCCCAAACATGCATTCGCTTGTGATCCGCAAAGGACCTCGGACACCCCAGCTTATTCCAACAGAGGCGATGCGTTGTTTGAACACCATCAGACAGTCAGACATCCCAGTCTGCCCGCCATCACCCCGCCTTTCAAACGAACAGCCGAATTCCTTCCAGGACCTCATTTTTAAAATTGCCTGCCCCGCCCCTGTGCTGGTAAACTTCCCGCCCCTCCCCCGGATAGCATGAACATCAAACCAACCCCATGCTCATCAGTATTGCTGCCAGCTCTGTGCCTGGCATTTGGGGGCGTTGGTTTGGCGCAATCACTGCCGAAAGTCAGTGCCACAGCGGCGGCAGCGGCAACGCAGGGCAAGACATCGACGGCTCCAGTTCCAACGATCAGTGTGCCCAGGGTGAACTCACCCACGATGCCTCGCATGGGCTACGCGAAGTATCCTTGGAAGACGGACATCGTCGCCACGGTTTTTTGGGTCGGTGAAGCCCCGACGGAGAACAACCCGACGCCGAACGACAAAAGCTCCTGGGATACGGAGTGGGTGAAAAACTTCGGTGGGTATGATGATCCCGATCCCAGCAAGCGCGGCCCGAATTACTGCCCGCTCAACTTCACGCCTGGGCTGAACCCGTTCTACATCGCGCTGCCTTACAATGACTGCCTCGACTACAACTCGCACAAGTCCGAGGCCTCGCGTGTCATCCCTTGGTTTAAAGAAAAGTTCACCCGCTCCGGCAGGAGCGTCGTTCATGGCCAGTGGCTGGCCATTCGCTATGGCAATCGTGTCTGCTACGCCCAGTGGGAAGACTGTGGCCCCTTCCTCACCGATGACCACGAGTATGTCTTCGGCAATGCGCGCCCAAAGAACTCCAGCAACAACGGCGCGGGCATCGACATCTCCCCCGCTGTGCGTGACTACCTCGGCCTGCGCAGCATGAGTCGATGCGACTGGCGCTTTGTCGATGTCAGTGAAGTGCCGCCGGGCCCGTGGCGCAATCTTGGGACGAACAACCCGTTCGTTCGCGCCCAGCAGCAGCAAAAAGTGCAGGACACCAAGTCCACCATGGACCGCCTGCAAGAACTCCGCCGCCTGCGCGACGAGTACTTCAAGCAGAACGGCTCGGGTCAGTTTCAAACTCGCTGATCAGCCAAGGCCCACGGCATCACGCACACGAGCCAGCGTCTTCCGCGCTACGGCACGGGCTTTTTCAGCGCCTTCGGCGAGCACGCGGTCCACATACTTCGGATCGGCGATGATCTCGGCGCGGCGTTCGCGGAAAGGGGCGAAGTGGTCGGTCATGGCTTGGAGCAGGCGCTTTTTGAAGTCGCCATAACCCACGCCGCCGCGCTGGTGGTCGGCGATCATCGTCTGGTAGTCGGCCTCGGAGGCGACGAGCTTGTAGAGGGCGAGGATGCTGCTGTCCTCGGTGGACTTGGGGGACTCGACGGGGGTGGAGTCGGTCTTGATGCCCATGATCTTTTTCTTCAGCGCGGGCAGTTCCTCGAAGAGCTGGATCGTGTTGTCGTAGCTCTTGCTCATCTTCTGGCCGTCGAGGCCGGGGATGACGGCGGTCTCTTCATTGATGCGGGGCTGGGGCAGCTTGAAGAGCCCTTCGCCAAAGGCTTCGTTCATCTTGATGGCGATGTCGCGGGTGACTTCGACGTGCTGCTTTTGATCGCGGCCCACGGGCACGATGTCGCTGTTATAGATGAGGATGTCCGCCGCCATGAGCACGGGGTAGGCGAAGAGGCCGTGGGAGGGCTTGATGCCGTGGGCGACTTTGTCTTTGTAGCTATGGCAGCGCTCTAGCAGGCCCATCGGTGTGACTGTGCTGAGAATCCAGGCGAGCTCGGTGTGCTCGGGCACATCGCTTTGGCGGAAAAAGACGCACTTCTCGGGATCGAGCCCGCAGGCCAGGAAGTCGATGGCGAGGTTGCGGACATGATCGCGCAGCAGCTTGCCGTTTTGCACGGTGTTCAGCGAGTGATAGTCGGCGATGAAGTAATAGGCATCGCCCTCGTGCTGGAGCTTCAGAGCCGCCTCCATCATGCCAAAGTAATTGCCGATGTGGAGACGTCCGCTGGGTTGGAGGCCGGAAAGGATGCGCATAGGGGCGCTAGACATGGCGGGTGAAGGCGGGAGATCAAGCGCGAACGGCTGGAAGCTCGGCAGTGGTGAGTCAGGGGCCAGTGTCAGTGCGGGCCGCGAACTTGCAAAGCAGGTGCATCTTTTCCTGTCGCCAAACCGTGCCGGTTTTATTTATGCTCGCGGCTCAACCATGGAAACGCCGCTCTCGCCTCTCGACTTCGCCCGCCGTGCCCGTCGCCTTTATGCTGACCGCGAGGCCGTGGTCGATGGCGCTTGCCGTTTCACCTATCGTGAGTTCTTCGAGCGTTGTGATCGCTGGTCCACGGCGCTGCAAAAGCTCGGCGTGAAGCCCGGCGACCGCATCGCCACCATCGCGCCGAATACCCATGCGCATCTCGAAGCCTACTACGCCGTGCCGCAGATCGGAGCCGTCATCGTGCCGATCAATTTTCGCCTCACCGCCGCCGACTTTGCTTACATCCTGAACCATAGCGGTGCCCGCGTCGTGTGTGTCCATTCGGACTACCTCGACGCCGTCGATTCCATCCGCGATCAAGTGCCCGGCGTGGAGCACTTCATCGCCTTCAGCGGCAGCAAGCCCGGCTGGATCGACTATGAAGCCACGCTCGCCACCGCCACACCCGAGTTTGCACCAGCCGAGATCGTCGAGACAGAAATGATCGCGCTGAACTACACCAGCGGCACCACGGCAAATCCGAAGGGCGTCATGGTCACACATCGCAACACTGCGCTGAATATCATGGGGCACCTCATGCACACGCGCATCACTGCGGCAGATCGTTATCTGTGGGTGCTGCCCATGTTTCACGCAAACGGCTGGACCTTTGTCTGGACGATCACCGCCGTCGGTGGCCGACATGTTTGTCTGCCGAAGGCCGATCCACGGCTCATCTTTGAAACCATCACGCGTGAAGGCATCACACTGCTTTGTGCAGCACCGACCGTGCTCATCAGCATCGCCAATGCGCCTGATGACCTCCGCCAACAAGCTCCGCGTGGCGTTCGTGTCTTCACCGCAGGTGCACCGCCTGCCGCTGCGACCATCGAGCGGGTGGAAGGAGAACTCGGCTGGGAAATCACGCATGTCTATGGACTCACCGAAGTCTCGCCAATCGTTACCATCAGCGAAGCGCGCCCCGAGCATAATGCACTCGATCCGCGTGAACGTGCGGTGATCAAATCACGACAAGGTGTCGAATACCTCGCCAATGCCGAAGTCCGCGTCGTCGATGATGAAGGCAACGAAGTCCCGCGCAACGGCAGCGCCATGGGCGAGATCATCATTCGCGGAAACGCCGTCATGCGCGGCTACTACAATGACCCCGAAGCCACCTCCAAAGCCATCCGCAACGGCTGGTTTCACAGTGGCGATGCGGCGGTCGTGCATCCCGACGGATACATCGAAATCCGCGACCGCTGGAAGGACATCATCATCAGTGGTGGGGAAAACATCTCCTCCGTCGAAGTCGAAGGCACGCTGCTACGCCATCACGCCGTGCAGGAGGCCGCCGTCGTCGGACTGCCGCATGAGAAATGGGGCGAGACACCCCAGGCCTTCATCGTCCTCAAACCCGGAGCCGAGACGACACCCGAAGCACTTCGACTGTTCTGCCGCGAGCATCTCGCCCACTTCAAAGTGCCTCATGGCTTCGAGTTCATCACCGAACTGCCGAAGACGGCAACCGGCAAGATCCAGAAGTATGTGCTGCGCGGTGGGCGTGCCAATATCACGCGGCAGTAGTCTTCACGCACGGATCGGCGGGCCATACCAGACATAGCACATCAGATACACGATGATGCCGGTGAAGCTGACGTAGAGCCAAACAGGCACCGTCCACTTCGCCATGCGTTTGTGTTTATCGAAACGCTGCCGCAGTGCGGGCACGACCGTCATGATGATCATCGGCAGATTCAGCACGGCCAGTGGGATGTGCGTGAAGAGGATGGTGAAATAGACAGGCCTCGTCCAGCCCGTGCCGGCAAAGCGCACATGGCCGATGCTGAAGTGATAATACAAGTAGCAGCCGAGGAAGGCGGCGGAGAACAACAGCGCGATCACCATGCTGGCGATATGCGCGGTCTTCTGTCCCTTCTTGATCATCACGAGACCGAGAATGATGTGCAGCAGGGCACAGGCGTTGAAGAGAGTGTAGAGTTTGGGGAGTTCGGCGACGGTCATCGGGGAGGTTTACAGTGGTTTACGGTCGTTGACGGTGGTTTACGATTGTTTGGCAGGCTTCTGAAACCATCGTCAACAATGGTCAACCAGTGCAAACAACCGTAAACCTCAGTGAGTGGTCTTCTTCTGCTCTTCGAGGAAGTAGGTCAGCTCATTGCGGAGCAGCTCATCGTAAAACTTCTGCGTGTCGGCATCGGCATTCATCACGTCGTAAAGGCCGCGCAGATGGCCCTGATGGTCCACGATGGCCACGCGCAGGTCGTGGATGTATTTGTCATCGGGTGTCAGCCGGTCGGCCTCTGGCAGATCCATCACGGGACGAAACTTGAGGGAGAAGGTCATGAAGTTCCGCACGACATCTTTTTCGCCATTCAGGAACCACCACTGGTCCGTGTCCTTGATGTCGATGCCACTGGCGAACTTCTTCATCATCTCGGGAGTGTCCTCAGGATCGAGCGTGAAGGAGATGAACTGGATGCCCGGATTGCCGCCAAATTCATCGTGGAGCTTCTTGAGCTTCGCGATCACTCCGGCACAGCCACGCGGGCAGCGGGTAAAGACCCAGGAGGCGATGATGATCTTCCCCTTTAGCTCAGCGAGGTTCACCTTCTTCCCGCTGCGCTCGGTGAACTCCAGGTCCTTTTCCAGTCGGCCCATCAAAGGCGGGCGCTTGATCACTGTCCCATTGGCGAGGGTGATTTTGTCCTCCAGAGCCTGCATGGAATTGAAGATCAGATAGTTGTACAGCACCACCACCCCGAGCGCGATCATGATGATCGGGATCCAGAGGGTCCAGGGATTGATCTTGCGCTGATCAGAGGGGGCGGTGGGGTCGGCAGACATGGCGGTAGCTGAGATGAAGAGCTACGCCTCTGAGTCAAGAATGGTGCCTAATTCAGCCTCTTCCGGCTCGTCTCCTCCACCAGCCACACCGACACAAGCGTGATCGCCGCCATGACGATCAAATAAACCGCCACCGGCCAGGACTGGCCGCTGCTTTTCTCCAGCAGATAGGTCGCGATCAGCGGTGCCATGCCACCTGCCAGCGGCGACGCGAGCTGATACCCGAGAGAGGCCCCGCTGTAGCGCACCCGCGTGCCGAAAAGCTCCGAAAAGAACGCCGCCTGCGGCCCATACATCGCCGCATGGCCCACGAGACCGATCACCACCGCAGCAATCACGAGCCCCGTTTGCCGAGTCTCCAGCATCCAAAAGAAAGGAAACGCAAACGCCGTCAGAAACAGCGCCCCGCCGAGATAGACGGGCCGCCGCCCGAGCTTGTCTGAAAGCGCCCCGAAGTAGGGGATGGCGAAAAGCTGCACCGCCGAGCCGATGAACACCGCCTTCAAAAGAGTGCCCTTCTCCATGCCGAGCTGCTGGGAGCCGTAACTGAGCACCAGCACCGTGAAGATGTAAAAGAAGGCATTTTCAGCAAAACGAGCCCCCATCGCGAGCACAACATTGCGCCGATGATTTCGCAGCACCTCAAAGATGGGCGTCTTCGGTCCAGGATCAGTTGCTTTGGCCTCCGTGAAGATCGGGCTCTCCATGACCTTCAGCCGGATGAACATGCCCACGGCCAACAGCAGAATGCCGAGCAGAAACGGAATCCGCCAGCCCCAGGCCAGGAAGGCCTTTTCATCCATCGAGGAGGCCAGATGAAACACGCCGTTCGCCAGCAGCAGGCCCACCGGCACTCCGGCCTGCACCCAGCTCGCATGAAAACCACGCTTTCCCTCATGCCCATGCTCCACCGCCATGAGCACCGCCCCGCCCCACTCCCCGCCGACGCCGAATCCCTGCACAAAACGCAGCGTCACCAACAGGATCGGTGCGGCCACGCCGATCGTCTCGTAAGTCGGAAGCAGGCCGATCAAAACTGTTGCCACGCCCATCATCATTAGCGTCGTCACCAGCATGGATTTCCGCCCGATCTTGTCCCCGTAATGCCCGAAGACGATCCCGCCGAGCGGCCTTGCAAAGAAGCCCACCGCGTAGGTCGCAAAGGCCGCCATCGTCCCCGCCAGCGCGTCGAAGTTTGGAAAAAACAGTTTGTTAAACACCAGCGCCGCCGCCGTGCCATACAGAAAAAAATCATACCACTCAATGGTGGTGCCGATGAAGCTGGCGATGACGACGCGGCGGATGTTGTTGGGTTGGGGCTGGGACATGAGGTGGCTCGAATTTCCGAAGACTTGGCTGAAGCGTGTCAGAGTACGAACCTCCGCACCATGTTAATCAGCGGCCCAGAGCGAAGTCTGGCGAGGCGGTTGCAGAGTCGCCTAGCAAGTCAGAAGCCTGAGGCTTGCCAAAAATGCTGGTTATATCATTCCTGCCAGCTCTTCATTAAGACGCTATGGCCAAAATACTGAGACTTGGTCCTTTTGTTGAAAGTCGCGGGGCCTATGACCACTCCACATGTGAAATGTCTGACCTGCTCAAGCCTCATTATGACAATGACGCCGTCGGCTGCCGTGAGGGATGACTTGGTTATTTGTCAGCCTCGGGCTCGGGCAATGGATCGGCCATCGGCGGGGGGAGGTTGTCGATGGCGTTGATGAGGCTGACGGCACGCTCGATGTTTTTGTCGAGGCGGAAGAGGATCTGCGGGCTGTGCTTCAGCTTCACCCGTTTATAGAGATCACGCTGGATGCTGCCACGCTCTTTGTTCAGCTTGTCGATGATGCTCTGCTCGTCATGCGCCTTCCCCAGGATGCCTATCCAGGCAGAGGCCTGGCGCAGATCTGGGGCGACGACGACCTGATGGACGGTGAGCACGATGGTCTCATACCGGTAGCTGCGCTCCAGCACCATGCTGAGCTCACGCTTCATCAGTTCATTCACTCTCGGTAGGCGCTCGGGCATGGCTTTGGGTTAGAGGGCCTGTTTGAATTTCTCGAGCTCGTAGCACTCGATGATGTCGCCTTCTTCGTAGTCGGAGAAGCCGTGGAGCTTGATGCCGCACTCGAGGCCGTTGCGGACTTCGGGGACTTCATCGGTGAAGCGGCGCAGGGTCTCGATGCTGCCATCATAGACGGCCTGGCCGTCACGCAGCACGCGGGCGCGCTGCTTGCGGTCGATGCGGCCATCGATGACCTGGGAACCGCCGACGTATCCTTTGTTGACCTTGAAGACCTGCTTGACCTTGGCATGGCCGAGGACCTTCTCGCGGGTGAGCGGGTCGAGCATGCCGGTCATAGCTTCCTTGGCCTGATCGATGAGTTCGTAGATGATGGAGTAGAGCTTCACCTGCACGCCCTCACGCTTGGCGGCGGTGAGAGCTTTGTTCTCGACCTTGGTGTTGAAGCCGATGATGATGGCGTCTGAACCGGAGGCGAGGAGGACGTCGGACTCGTTCACGGGGCCGACATCGCTGTGGAGGATGCGGAGGTTGATCTTGTCGCTCTCGATCTCGCTGAGGCACTTGGTGATGGCTTCGAGGGAGCCCTGCACATCGGTCTTGAGGACGACCTTGAAGACTTTCTTCTGACCTTCTTCGATGTTGGCGAAGAGGTCTTCCATGGTGGCGCGGCGGCGGGTGATGAGCTTGGCCTGACGCAGTTCTTCGAGGCGCTCCTCGCTGAGCTTTTTGACGACGCGCTCGCTGTCCATGACGACGACTTCATCACCGACGTGGGGCATGTCGCTGAAGCCGACGAGCTCGACGGGCATGCCGGGCCGCACTTCTTTGATGGGCTGGCCGCGGTCGTCCATGAGCGCCTTGGTCTTGCCCCAATGCGGGCCGCAGATGAAGGCCTGACCGACGCGGAGGGTGCCCTGGCGGCAGATGACGGTGGCCACGGGGCCACGGCCTGCGACCATGCTGGACTCGATGACGGTGGCGCGGGCGGGAGCTTTCGGGTCGGCTTTGAGCTCGAGCACCTCGGCCTGGAGGGCCATGGTTTCGAGCAGGTTGTCGATGCCGAGGCCGGTCTTCGCGGAGACTTCCATGCACTCGATCTCGCCACCCCAGTCCACCGGTGCGAGACCGATGTCTTGAAGCTGGGATTTCACGCGCAGGACATTGGCAGCAGGCAGGTCACACTTGTTGATGGCGACCATGATCTGCACGTCGGCAGCTTTAGCGTGATTCAGCGCCTCGCGGGTCTGCGGCATGATGCCGTCATCCGCTGCGATGATGAGCACGACGATGTCGGTGACATTGGCGCCACGGGCACGCATTCCAGAGAAGGCGGCGTGACCGGGGGTGTCGATGAAGGTGATGGGCTTGCCATCATGGAAGACGCTGTAAGCGCCGATGTGCTGGGTGATGCCGCCGGCCTCGCCGTGCGTCACCTGAGTCTTGCGGATGGCATCAAGGAGGGATGTTTTGCCGTGATCGACGTGGCCCATGAAGGTGATGATGGGCGCACGCAGCTCGAGTTTCTCTTCTTCGACTTCCTCGACGACTTGAGCGACGGGCTCGACGATGACTTCTTCGACCTTGTGGACGCCGCCGCCTTTCTCACGTTTCTCGCGCTCGAGTCGGAAGCCATGCTTCTCACAGATTTTCTCGGCGACTTCGAGCTCAATGGCCTTGTCGGCATTGGCGACGAAGACCTTCAGATTGATCAGATCGGCGATGATCTTGAAGGGGCGCAGGCCCATCTTCTCGGCCAGGTCCTTGACGATGATCGGCGGCTTGAGCTGGATGATTTTCTCACCGGCTTCATTGAGTTCAAACTCCGGCACGACTGCCTCCACAGGTGCGGGCGCTGGAGCGACCACAGGCACGGCCACGGGACCTGCGGCAATGGGCGGGGCCTCTTTCAGCAGTGAGATCGGCGGCAGGGCAGTCGTCGTCTCCGTCGTGCGGGCGCGCCTGACCTTCGGCTTGTCGTCATCTTCCCAGAGATTGAGGGCTTCCTTCTTCTGGTCATCGACCGTTTTCTTGGCTGGCTCGGGCTCCGGCTCCGGCTTGGCGATCACTTTGACCGGCCTGACTCCGATGTGCGGCAATGTGCCTGCACTCATATCCTTGCGTGGCGCTGCCTTCCCTTTCGGTTTCTCCTCTTCGATCAGCGAAAGCACCTCCTTTTTCTTTGCCGGTTTCTTGGCAGGGGCGCTCTCAAGCACTTCCTCGTCAGCCGGGCTGTCGGGGATGGCTTTGCTGGGTTTCGATGAGGAGGAACGGGGAGGCATGTGTGAAATAAAGCGTCGTGCGAGCGGCGGAAGGGGCTGTCGGAGAGGCGGGGTGAAGGATGGAGGCGGAGAGGCTCATGGCTACTCTCCGAGGGTGGGGTTGTATGACTGAATGCGCTCGAAGACCTGCTTCGCGAGCGTCTCGTCACCGAGAGTATCGGAGAGATCTTCGACTTCGACCTGGCGGAGCACCTGGAGGTCTCCCATGCCGCCGAGGACGAGCCTGCGGGCGGTTTCGATATTGATGCCGAGGGCTTTTTCGAGGTCGTGAGCGGCGTGGACCATCTGGCCTTCGAAGACTTCTTCCGCGTGCTCGTCGCGCTCGATCTGCAACTCCATGCCAACGAGGCGGGAGGTGAGGCGGGCGTTTTGACCACGGCGGCCGATGGCTTTGGAAAGCTCATCTTCACGCACGGTGAGGCGGGCGGTCTTTTTGTCCGGCGAGAGCTGGATGCTCAGCACCTTCACAGGTTCGAGCGCCTTCTTGATGAACTCCACCGGGTCCGCAGACCAGCCGATGATGTCCACCTTTTCGTTGTTCAACTCGCGGACGATGTTCTTCACGCGGTTTCCTTTGAGGCCCACACAGGCTCCCACCGGATCCACTTTCTTGTCAGCGCTGTGCACCGCCACTTTCGTGCGATAGCCAGGCTCGCGGGCGATGCTCGCGATCTCCACCGTGTGGTCACCGATCTCCGCCACTTCAAATTCAAACAGGCGGCGCACGAAGTTCACATGCGCGCGGCTCAGCACGATCTCCGGGCCGCGGACACCTTCCTTTTCCACCGCCTTCACATAGAAGCGCATGCGGTCGCCGATGGTGTACTCCTCCGTCGGCACACGTTCTTTGTTCGGCATCACGCCTTCAAACTTGCCCAGGTCCACCACCACGTCGCTCTTGTCGAACCGGCGGACGGTGCCCTGCACCACATCCCCCGTGCGATCCTTGAATTCGTCGTAAAGGTTCTCCTTCTCCGCCATGCGCACCCGCTGCATCATCGTCTGCTTCGCCGTTTGCGCGGCGATGCGTCCCATGTTTTTCGGCGTGACCTCCAGCTCGATCTCGTCCCCGAGCTGCGCGTTCTTCTTGCGCTTCACCGCGGTCTCCATCGAGATCTCTTCAAAGGGATTGCTCACCTTCTCCACCGCGATCAGCTTCGCAAACGCACGGATCGTTCCCTTCTCAGGATCGATGTCGATGCGCAGCTCACGAGCAGGGCCGATGCTTTTCTTCGAGGCCGCGAGCAGGGCCAAAGAAAGTACCTCGACCATGCGGTCGCGGTCGATTCCCTTCTCCTTCTCGTAGTAGTCGAATAGTGCTTTAAGTTCGCTTGTCATAAAAATCGCTCCACCCCCAGACAAAAAGAGAGCGGGGCGCACCCCACTCTCACCAATGTTAGACTTTTGCCCGGCGAAGGAAGCCCCGAGGGTACTACAGACCGGCCATTCGGCAAGCTGAAATTCAGGCGCATCACTAAGACCGATTCCGGGGGCCACACCCCCGCCTCCCAGCCCTTCTCCCGCCTCCCAGCCCTTCTCCCGCCACCCCCGCCGCATTCCACCCCACCACGGAGATTGCCAAGCCGCACGCACCCGCTATTCTCGCCGCGCCATGTCCCTCGAAGCCACCCTCAAATCCGCCACTGACGCCGGTCAGCTCCTCCCCGCCAGCCACGACAACATCCTGGCCCTCCTCGCCGCCAGCACGAACCCCGTCTATCGCGCCAGCATCGAAGAGCTCGCCTCCGCCGGTCAGTGGGCCGAGTTGAACGACCGCTTCTTCCAGGCCCTCAAGTTCGGCACCGGCGGCCTTCGTGGACGCACCGTCGGCAAGATCGTCACCGCCGCCGAGCGCGGCACCGCCGCCGCCGATCAGCGCCCCCAGCACCCCTGCGTCGGCACGAACGCCATGAACTACTACAACGTCGCCCGCGCCACCCGCGGCCTCGTCGCCTACGCCCGCGCCTACCGCACCGCCGCCGGCCTCAGTGGCAAACCCAGCATCGTCTTCGCCCACGACACCCGCCACTTCTCCGCCGAATTCGCCCAGCGCTGCGCCCACATCGCCACCGAAAACGGCGCCAACGTCTATCTCTTCGACGACTGCCGCGCCACCCCCGAAATGTCCTTCGCCGTCCGTCAGCTCCGCGCCGACGCCGGCGTCATGCTCACCGCCAGCCACAACCCCGCCCACGACAACGGCTTCAAAGTCAACTTCAGCGACGGCGCAGGCATCGTCGAGCCCCACGCCACCGGCATCATCAAAGAAGTCAACGCCCTCAAAGACGAAGCCTACACCCCCCTCCCCGCCGATCAGCAGGGCAAAATCACCACCCTCGGTGCCGAAATGGACGCCCTCTACCTCGCCCGCGTCGAGACCATGATGCTCCAGCCCGAGCTCCTCAAAGGCGACAAAGCCAAGAACCTCAAAATCGTCTTCACCGCCCTCCACGGCACCGGCGGCGTCCTCGTCCCCGTCTTGTTGAAAAAACTCGGCTTCAACTTCCTCACCGTCCCCGAACAGGACATCCGCGACGGCCGCTTCCCCACCGTCAAATCCCCCAACCCCGAGAACGCCCCCGCCCTCAAAATGGCCGTCGATCTCGCCAACCAGCACGGCGCCCACATCGTCATCGGCACCGACCCCGACTGCGACCGCATGGGCGTCGGCGTCCGCAACGACCAGGGCGAAATGCAGCTCCTCACCGGCAACCAGACCGGCTCCCTCATGGGTTGGTATCGCCTCAAGACCATGTTCGACCTCGGCATCCTCAACGACGCCAACAAAAACAACGCCGTCTTCCTCAAAACCTTCGTCACCAGCCCCATGCAGGACACCATCGCCGCCAAATTCGGCGTCCAGTGCATCAACACCCTCACCGGCTTCAAATGGATCAGCGCCAAGCTCGCCAAATACGAAGCCGCCCTCCCCTGCGAAATCCTCGCCACCTACCGCGACCTCAACGCCGCCGACTCCCGCGCCGCACGCCTCACTCATAGCAAATTCCTCGTCTTCGGCGGCGAAGAAAGCTACGGCTACATGGGCGACGACTTCAGCCGAGACAAAGACGGCAACGGCGCCGTCGTCATGTTCGCCGAGCTCGCCGCCTACGCCGCCAGCCGCGACCTCACCATCCCCGCCCTCCTCGACGAAATCTACTGCGACGTCGGCTACTTCCTCGAAGTCAACCAAAGCAAAACCTTCGAAGGCGCCAGCGGCGCCGCCCAGATCGCCAAACTCGCCGACAGCTACGGCTCCAATCCCCCCACCAGCGTCGATGGCAGCCCCGTCACCGCCGTGCGCGACTTCCGCAAGCCCGGCATCCTCGACGAAGAAGGCGACCCCGTCTCCACCGAGAAAATGCTCTTCGTCGATCTCGCCGACGGCCGCAGCTTCGCCGTCCGCCCCAGCGGCACCGAGCCCAAAATCAAATACTACATGTTCGCCCGCCACGTCCCCCCCGCCGGGCAGAGCCTCAGCAAAGACCAGCTCACCGCCGCCAAAGCCAGCGTCAGCGCCTCCCTCGACACCCTCTGGGCCTACCTCGAAAAAGACATCGACGCCCGCCTCGCCTGATCCCAAAGGCGCGGCAGCGTCCTGGAGTGCGGTGGCAAAACCCCAACGGGGTGGCGACACCGCTTTCGTCAGCCTCCCGCGTCCGCATCCGTCATCGCCCCGTCGAAAGCGGGGTGGCGCTTCGCTTCCCACCGCACTCCAAAACGCTCCGCGCCTCATCCCCCCTCGCCCCCGCGCAGCGGCCAATGATCACCCCAAATCCCCTTCCGGGGAGAGGGCCGGGGTGAGGGGCCGACCCCGCGCCGCCCCCAGCCCCGAACATCGCGGCAGCGTCCTGGAGTGCGGTGGCAAAACCCCAACGGGGTGGCGACACCGCTTTCGTCAGCCTCCCGCGTCCGCATCCGTCATCGCCCCGTCGAAAGCGGTGTGGCGCTTCGCTTCCCACCGCACTCCAAAACGCAAGCGCCTCATCCCCCCTCGCCCCCGCGCAGCGGCCAATGATCACCCCAAATCCCCTTCCGGGGACAGGTGAGCGGTTGGGCCATGCTCCAGCCGCGTCAGCGGCGGCCCATGAATAGCCGTGGTCGAGCGCAGCGAGGCCACGGACGAAGCACGCCCTGGCCAAGACAGATCCAGCCGCGTCAGCGGCGACACCTGGGAGACAGGCACAGGCGCTGAGGTGCCGCCGCGACGCGGCCATTTCACCAACCATGATGCCCAACCCTTCTCCTTTGCCAAACGATCCGGCGGTTTGGAGAGCTTCCGCGTCGATCAAAGGTTCAGCAAAGCCGGATAGCCTGACAAAAGCACCTTGCAAACAATTGGCACCCACAATGATAAACAAGTCGTGTTCGTTAGTTAACACCGCATCACCACACAACTAAAATGCCAAAGCATTCAATAACATGCAGTCACCATTATTGTTCAAATTAGCACCAATAACGCTGCCTAAAACACCAAAACAAAGACCTGTCAGACCATTAATTGAACCTGCCAGCGCATTAAATGCTTCTGTCATCATGACAGTGATATCAACAGCAGAATCAAAACTCATAATAGCAGCCGCAAAGTCAGCATTGGCACCGCCACATTAACACCATGCCGCGTCAATAATGTCAAAAGCGTCAACAAAGATTCTCGCCGCCCCAAAACTCAACCCCGTCATTGCCAACAAACCCATTCAAGAACCCGCAAAAAAAACCAAAGCCCCCTCAAAGACAACTCAAGCCGCCCCGTTAAAGCCCCCAGCCACACAAAGCCCACCCCCAGCCACACAAAGCCTACCCTCAGTCACACAAAGCCCACCCTCAGCCGCACTGACCTCACCCCCAGCCGCCCAAACCACCCCACAAGACCATGCAACCCTGGGAAATCATCAAGAAGAGAGCCATCGAGACCCTTGTCATCTGGAAACAGCACCAGCCGGACCTCCGCGTGAACAATCAGGGCCACCTCGAGCTGGACACCCTCATCCATCAGTTCGAGCCCCTCGCCCAGCAGTGCGTCCTCACCCAGCACCAGCAGGATGATGCCGAGCGCGCGGCGCAGGCCAGCCTCGAAAAGCTGAAACTCCTCGGCACCCACGTCCCCCACATCATCGAAGGGCAGCTTTATGACAACGCCCCGCTCATCACCGCCTTAAAAAAGGTCTTCCAGAGCCGGCCCCGGACCGTCGCCGGCATCCTCGCGCGGATGCGGGACCTTTATCCGCTCTGGCTCATGGCCGACCAGGCGCTCGCCGCCTTCACCCCGCCGCATCCCCCCATCGCCCGGCGGCTTCAGGAGATCCCCCACAGCGCCGCCATGGCCAAAGAGCTGCTGGACGGCTACAACGAGCAGATCAACCAGGCCGGGCAGGCGCGCAAAGCCAACAACGTGCAGAAGGCCGCCATGCAGGCGCACGCCCGGCGCGTGGACAAGCTCAACAAAAACTGGTACAAGATCGTCAGCAACAGCTTCGAGGCCGGCACCGCCGGGCAGGAGGCGCTCCGGAAGATCCCCACGGAGAAAGGCACCCTCGTCCCGGCCGTGCTGGAGATCAAATCGCTGAAGCAGGGCGGCGGGCAGGGGCTGCACATCATCATTCGTTACGCCCCGAAGGGCGGGGAGCGCTCCACCCGCCGCCGCCTGCGCTGGCAGATCCTCGGCCAGGAGGAGGACTACGCCCACGAGCAGCCCCTGGACCGCCAGGGGAACACCCTCGGCCCCTTCGAGCCCGGCACCACCCTCCAGATCGTCGCCGAAGTCGCCAACAGCGCCGGCACCCGCACCAGCGCGCCGCGCACCATCACCATCGAGCCACCTATTCGTTAGGCGCAG
>Ga0075152_10000938_pt1 | contig 21141 bp, 16 predicted proteins | sample JI61114C2DNA_FD_70964 | JGI IMG/M metagenome (GOLD analysis project Ga0075152, IMG submission 70964) | Wastewater effluent complex algal communities from Wisconsin, to seasonally profile nutrient transformation and Carbon sequestration -... | ecosystem: Engineered > WWTP > Effluent > Algae...
GAGCGACGTAGTGCGCGCCACGAGCGACGTAGTGCGCGCCACGAGCGACGTAGTGCGCGCCACGAGCGACGTAGTGCGCGCCACGAGCGACGTAGTGCGCGCCACGAGCGACGTAGTGCGACGGAGTCCACGCCACCATTGTTGACCACCCGTGTGATGTCCCCACAGTTCATGCGCGCGACTCGAGAGCACGGGCGTGCCACCGATCACTGCGCACGGGGCGCTTCGGGCTGCTGAGTCGCAGGTCGATGATGCTAGGCTGCGCGCGCCCATGGTCACGCCCGCCGAAGCCGATCTCGCGTCCGTCTGCGACAAGCTCGCCCGCAGCCACCCGGGGGGTGAAGCGCTGTTGCAGCGGGCGTACGCGGCGGTGGTCGCCGTCGACGCGGAGGCCGCGGCCGGCGGGGTCGAGGCCTGCGACCTGCTGGCGGACCTGCGGATGGACCCGGCGGCGCACGCGGCCGCGATGGTGGCCCAGCTGGCGATCGAGGGGCGGCTCGGGCCGGAGGTGATCCGCGAGCAGCTCGGTGAGGACGCGGCGGGCCTGGTCGACGGGGTGCTGCGGGTGGCGGCGTTCCGCTGGGACCGCATCGACGGGGAGGTCGCGGAGAGCCTGCGCAAGATGTTCATGGCGATGGCGGCCGACATGCGGGTCGTCATCGTCGCGCTGGCGCTGCGCCTGCGCGACATGCGAGCGCTGCGGCGGCGACCGGACGTGGACCGCCGCAGCATCGCCCGCGAGACGCTGGAGATCTACGCGCCGCTGGCCAATCGCCTCGGCATCTTCCAGCTCAAGTGGGAGCTCGAGGACCTGGCGCTGCGCGAGCTGGAGCCGGAGATCTACCGCGAGATCGGGGCGGCGCTCGCGGCCCGTCGCACGGAGCGGACCGGCCTGATCACGGAGGCGATCCGGGTGCTCGAGGAGAAGCTCGCGCAGGCCGGGATCGAGGGCAAGATCAGCGGGCGGCCGAAGCACATCTACAGCATCTACAAGAAGATGCAGCGCAAGCGGGTCGGCTTCGACGAGATCTACGACGTCAGCGCGGTGCGGGTGCTGGTCGACACGATCCCGGACTGCTACGCGGTGCTGGGGATCGTGCACAGCACGTGGACGCCGATCTCGGGCGAGTTCGACGACTACATCGCCAGGCCCAAGCCCAACGGCTATCAGTCGCTGCACACGGCGATCGTCGGGCCGGGCGGGCGCTCGCTCGAGGTCCAGATCCGCACCCAGGAGATGCATCAATTCGGCGAGTACGGGGTCGCGGCGCACTGGGCCTACAAGGAGAGCCGCAAGGCCGGGCGCCTCGCCGACGAGAAGTTCAACTGGCTGCGGCAGATCATGGACTGGCAGAAGGAGGTCACCGACCCGCGGGACTTCGTCGAGTCGCTCAAGACCGACATCTTTAAAGATCAGGTCTACGTGTTCACGCCGGGCGGGGACGTGATCGACCTGCCGCTCGGGGCGACGCCGGTCGACTTCGCGTACCGCGTGCACACCAACGTCGGGCACCGCTGCCGCGGCGCGCTGGTCAACGGCCTGATGGTGCCGCTGGACCACAAGCTGGCGACCGGCGACCGCGTGGAGATCTTGACCCACAAGACCCAGCAGCCGAGCCGCGACTGGATGAACCCGCAGCTCGGCTACGTCGCCTCGTCGGGGGCGCGCACCAAGATCCGGCAGTGGTTTCGCCTGCAGGGTCGCGAGGCCGCGATCGTGCAGGGCCGCGAGTCGCTCGAGCGCGAGCTGCGGCGCCTCGGCATCGACCGCCCGCGCTTCGAGGACTACGCCGCGCTGTTCCCCAAGCTCGGCGGCGTCGACGAGCTGCTGGCGGCGGTCGGCTTCGGCGACATAGCGACCGCGTCGGTCGCGACCAAGATCCTCGACGCCGAGCGCAGCGTCGCCGCGGCCGCCGAGGCCGAGGCCGCCCGGCTCGCGCCGCTGCCGCCGCCGACCCCGGAGGCCAGGAAGCCGCCGTCGCGGCCGACCGCGGCCGGCGGCGTCAGCATCGAGGGCACCGACGGCGTGCTCAGCCACCCGGCGCGCTGCTGCACGCCGGTGCCCGGCGACGACGTGATCGGCTACATCACGCGCGGCCGCGGGGTCGCCATCCACCGCCGCGACTGCCCCAACATCGTCAGCAGCCCGGAGCCCGAGCGGCTGATCGAGATCGAGTGGGGGCAAAACCGCAGCCGCTACCCGACGACGGTCGCCATCCAGGCGAACGACCGCGTCGGCATGCTGCGCGACATCACCGAGGTCTTCGCCGACCTCGGCGTCAGCATGACCCAGATCAACGTCGTCACCAATCGCAAGGACCAGAGCGCCCTGCTGAGCGCGACCCTCGAGGTGTCGAGCAACGAGCAGCTGGTGCGCATCCTCGGCCGCATCGAGCGCATCCCCGGCGTGATCAAGGCCCGGCGCCAGCGCTGACGCGACGCGCTCAACGACTCGCCGCGCGCCGAAGCGGCCCGCGGCCGCTCAGAGGATGCGCTTGAGGCGAAAGTCGCCGTCGGGGCCGGCGAGGTCCGTGAAGATGCCGGCGACCCGCGCCTCGGCGGCCGCGCTCGGCTCGAGCTTGCCGATGTAGAGCGCCTGGTAGCCGCTCTGCTCGTTGACCTGACGCAGCGAGAACAGGGTGCCCTGGCTGGTCGTGGTCAGCAGGCCGGTGAAGCGGCTGGGGTCGTCGGGCGGGAACACGAGGCGCCCGACGAAGTTGTGCTCGTCGAGCATGATGAAGATGACCTCATGGGACAGGCTCGTCGGCACCAGCTGTCCGTTCAGGTCTCTGTCGAAGCTGAACTCCCACCGTCCGCTCAAGTCCATCCGTCACGCTCCTCTTGAGGGGGGAAGGTCATCACGGACGGGGGTGCGCGTCAACCGTGCGCGTCAAGCGGGGCGCGCGAGCCGCGGGGCTCGCGTATTTGCGCCGTCGGGCTCAGGGGTCCTCCTCGGGCTGGACGCTCTCCATGTAGCGGCCGATGGGGGTGTTGTCGTCGAAGAGCTCGTCGATGTAGTCGCCGAGGTTCATGTCGAGCTCCTCGATGTCGGTGTCGAGGTAGGAGGCGATGGAGGCGCAGTGGCTGTCGTTGAAGGCGCGCCAGTAGGGGAGGTAGTAGCCGAGGTTGTCGCGGGTGTCGTAGAGGTCGACGAGCAGCTCGGTGTCGGCGGCCCAGTACGAGTGGATGTCGGCCTTGGTGTTGGCGTCGTAGAAGTTCTCGTAGGAGTAGCGCGAGTAGTTGAAGTCGCGCTGGAAGAAGACGGTGCTGAGGCGGTCCTGCGGGTAGATGTCGGCGAGGTGGGTGTTGAGCACGCCGAAGTCGTCGGTGATCGGGAAGCCGGGGGGGAGCTCGCTGAAGATCGAGTCGACGTTCCAGGACGAGCGGATCTTGGTGTGCAGCGGGTTCGAGAAGCCGCCGCTCGGGAAGATCGGGCCGGCGTCGTTCATCATGTAGCCGCGCTTGGCGGCGAGCTTGCTGCGCAGGAAGTGGTAGTTGATCAGCGAGCCGGCCCCGCCCGCGCTGCAGCCGGTGACGAACAGGCGGTCGAGCTCGGGGAACTGATTGGCCATCCACGCGCTGGCGCCGAGGATGTTGGTGTGCCCGGCGTGGTGGAACTCGAGGTCCGGCCCGACGCCCTCCGGGTCCTTGTAGGTGATCACGTTGTTGCCGGTGTGCACGTCGCCGGTGCAGTAGGGCAGGAACACCATGTTCCAGTCGGCGGTCGGGGCGTCCAGGTCGCGGCGGATCAGCGGCGAGATGCTCGCCAGCGGGCTCGCGGGGTTCAGATGGTTGTCCGGGATGCCGTCGGGGTTCGCCGCGCCGAGGTCCGTCTGGCCCGAACAGCCCGCGTAGTCCCAGCACGCCCCGCCAGGCTCGAGCATGACCACCAGGTCCTTCGCGCCCTCCTTGTAGTTGACGAAGAACTTGTACTGGCTGCCGTCGCCGCACACCGTCCCCGGCACCTCGACCTTGAGCCACTTCTCGTACGCGGCCGGGACCTCGGGGCCGGTGTCGTCCCCACCGGTGCTCTCGTCGCCCGTGCTCCCCTCGCCGGTCGTGGGGGCCGTCGCAGCGCCGGTGGTTTCCGCGCCTGTCGTGACCGCCGCCTCGGTATCACCGGTCGACTCGGGCTCGGCCGTGGTGCCCACTTCGCCGCTCCCGCTGCCGCAGGCCGCGCCAAACAGAACTACCATCGATGCGACCGCGAGCTGGCTGTGAAGTGTCATTGCTGCCGAAGGTAGCAAGGCTCGGGGAGGCTTGGAGCCGGCGCGCGCCACGACTGCAGACCGGGCGCATGTGAGTCTGCGCGCACCATCCTAAGCTTGCATTCCTACACCCCGGGATGCGAAGGTCGAGAAATGCGATGTTTCGGCCTCGGCCTCGCCAGCAGTCTTGTGGGTTTTTTCGCCTTTGGTTCAGCGCCGGCGCAGGCCGAGGGGCTGGGCTGGAGCGAGCAGCCGGAGGACCCGGAGGCCATTTATGGCGGTGAGACCGTGGCGGTGTGCGGGTGGCCGACGACGGTGAGCATGCAGGGGTCGTGCACGGGGACGCTGGTGCACCCGCAGGTGGTGGTGTACGCGCAGCACTGCGGCAGCAATGTGCCGAGCGTGTGGATGGGCGAGGACATCGAGAAGCCGAGCCGGACGCTCCAGACCGAGTTTTGCCGGACGATCCCGGGGGGCGGCCCCGGCACTGGCCTGGACGTCGCGTTCTGCAAGCTCAAGGAGCCGGTGCTCGACGTCCCGATCGTGCCGATCTTGATGGGCTGTGAGACCGAGATCCTGCAGCCGGGCCAGGGCGTGACGGTGGTCGGCTTCGGCCTGGCGGACAACGGGCCTTACGGGATCAAGCGCGCGGTGTCGACGACGATCAAGAGCTTCATGGGCAAGGAGATCAACATCGGCGGCGGCGGCAAGGACAGCTGCAACGGCGACTCCGGCGGACCCGTCTACGTCGAGCTCCCGGGCATCGGCTGGCGCGTGTTCGGCATCACCTCCTACGGGCCCAGTCCCTGCGGGCCCGGTGGGACCTACTCGATGATGCATAACGGCGTCGCGTGGATCGAGCAGGAGTCCGGGATCGACATCACGCCGTGTCACGCGGCCGACGGGACCTGGGCGCCGACCTTCGGCTGCCGCGGCTTCCCGCTCGACCCGAGCACCGGCGGCGGGGCCTGGGCCCAGGGCTGCGGCGGCGGCGGCGTCGAGGACTTCAGCGCCACCTGCGGCGCGGCCTTCGATCCCGCGCCCGACCTCGAGCCGCCGACCGTGTCCTTCGTCAGCCCCACCGATGGGCAGCTGTTCATGGGCGACGGCATGGTGACGGTCACGATCGACGCGCAGGACGTCGGCTGGGGCGTCAAGGAGGTCCACCTGCTGATCAACGGCGAGGCCTTCCCTGGCAACGTCGACAGCTTCCCGCCCTACGAGTACGCGCTGAAGTTCCCCAACGGTGGCTTCGTGCTCGACGCGCAGGCGATCGACCTCGCCGACAACATCGGCGACGCGGTCCCGGTCAGCATCGGCGTCAACGCGCCCGCGCCGGTGCCCGAGCCCGAGCCCGAGCCGGACCCCGAGCCCACGCCGACGACCGGCGACGACAGCAGCGCGAGCGCGAGCGCCGGTGAGAGCGGCGACGAGAGCGGCGCGCTGACCGGGGACGGAGGCAACGATGACGACGGGAGCGCGGGTGTCGACAGCGCCAGCGGGACCGCCGGCGCCGATGACTCGGGCGAGGGCTGCGGCTGCCGCCAGAGCCGGCCGGACGCGGGCTTGCTCGCGCTCGCGGGCCTCGGGCTGCTCGCCTGGCGGCGCCGTCGCTGAGGCCCGCGTGGTGCGCGAGGGGCTGTCCCCTCGCGGGCTCACAACGCGGCGGTCATGAGGCGCGCGCGAAATCGTTCATACGAGTCGCTCCTGGCGTCCGGCTTGTCGATCAACTCCGCGATACGAGCCTTCTCCACGATCTTCGGCGCGTCGCTCTCCTCGTAGGGGCGCGTTGTCTTGCCTCCCGCCGGTCGGACGGCCTGCCGATACTCCTCCTTGGCATTGACGATCAAGCCGACGCGCTTGCCTCTCCGGGCGGGTCGCGCCCAGCTCTTGACGTGCATCGGGGCCGCGTCTGGCCAGAGGAACAGCCACGCCTCGGTCTCCCAGGCCGGCGTCGCCGCGATCACGGGAACAGCCTTGGTCCCGTGTTCGGCCTCGATCTGCCGCGCCAACGGCTCGTGCGCGGGCTCCACGGCGTCACAGTCCTCGTGGATCAAGATCGCCTTCACGTCGAAGCGAACGCTGTCCCGTTTGACCTGGGCGGCGAAGGTGTTGGCCTGCTTCTTCAGCTTCGCCTGGTCGCGATTCTTGGTCACGATGACAGGATCACGGCGCTTCTCAAGCCGGGCGCTCGTGTCGGGGCGCAATGCGCGTACGAGCTGACAGAGCACCTCTCGATCATTGTCGTTCTCGCCGAACACGAGGAGCGCCGTGGGCTTGCGGGAGCGGCTCATGGGACCCCGCCGAGCGTACCCGTGAACCAGAGCTCACCGAGACCGAGCGGGTCTCCCTTCAGGATCGCAGCGACCTCCTCCTGTGTGATCGCCGGGATGCGCGAGGCGCCGGTCTTGGGGTCCCGCTCGCAGATGATCACCTCCCCAGGGGTCAGCCGGTTGATGAACGTCGGCGAATGAGTGGCGAGCAACAGCTGGGTGCGCTCGCTGGCCGAGCGCAGCCGCTCGACGATCTTGTCGAGGACGTGCGGGTGAAGCCCGTGGTCGATCTCCTCGATGCAGCTCAGCTTCGGCGGGTTGGGATCGTGGAGCATCGCCAGGAGCGCGAGGGCCCGGACGGTGCCGAAGGATGCGTGGGCGAGGTCGGTGCGGCCCCTTAGACCCGCCTCCTTGAGGGTGATCCGGGTCGCCTTCGTGGCGCCGCCGATAGCCTCGAAGTGGAGCGCCTGGAGGCCGGGGACGATCTCGCGCAGATCGTCCTGTAGGAGCTCGAGGGTCTCCTTGTGGTCCTTCGATAGCCAGTGAAGGAAGGCCGCGAGGTTGCTCGCGTCGGGTCGGAGAAACTCCGACTGGAGCTCGGCCGAGGGGCGGCGTGCGGCGGCGACGTCCGGATCGAAGACCCGGAAGGACTCGAAGAGACGCGCCATCTCCTTCACTTGTGGTGCGCCCTCCTGGTCACCGAGGCGCTGGAGCGTCGCCAGGCCCGAGGACTGCTCGCTCAGGGCGCGCTTTCCGTGCTTGCCCTTACTGGTGCCCGCGCTGTCGTCGACGACCGTGAAGGTGTCTCCGGAGATGGTGATCCGCCGGCCGCGTCCCTGAGTGCGCTTGAACTGAAAATTCTCGCTGCGTTCGATCCAATCGTCGTTGACCTCGAAGATCAGGTCGTAGCGATCCAGCGCCTTCTCGCTCGAGAAACGCGTGACCTGAGCCTCGACGCTGATGATGATGTCTCTGGCTGCTGTTGCTCGCCCGCGGTAGAAAAGCGCCTCCCACCCGCCGTGCTTGTCGATCGCCGGCCCGAGGTCCAGGCGCGCCAGGTCTCCGAGGAAGCCGATCACCTCGAGGAGGTTTGACTTGCCAGCGCCATTGGGCCCGACGAGGACGTTGAGCGGCCCGAGCTCGACGTGCACTGCGGCCAACGACCGGAAATTCCTGACACTGAGCCGGTGGAGCGCGAGCAAGGCCCGAAGATAGCCAAGGACACGCGTCCTGGCGAGATCTAAGGTCCTTGGCTCGGGCTCCCCCGAGATCAGGGGCGGGGTCAGAAGCGGCCGGAGAGGACGAGGCCGCCGAGGGTCGGGCTCAGCTTGACGCGGCCGAGGGCCGGGGGCTGGAGCTTGCGGATGCCCATGCGATAGACGAGGCCGCCGACCGCGACCACGACGAAGCCGGTGAGCATCATGGCGCCGGTGATCTGGGTGCGCTTGTTGGCGTCGGTGAGCTGGCCGTTGAGGTCGTCGATCTTGGTGGCCAGCTGTGTGCATGACTTCGAGGTCATGCGCGAGCAGTCCTGGCGCTGGCGATCGTCCTCGGCGGAGGCCAGCTCGTCGTGGCGCTTGCGGCCCTGGATGGTGAACGCGATCGTCAGGCCGGCGCCGATCGCCGCGAGCACGCCGCCTCCGATCATCGTGCCGATGCCGGCGACGCGCAGCTTGTTGCCGCGGGTCTGGTCGACCGGCGTGGGTTCCAGGGGTGGGGGCGGGGGCGCCGGGCCGATGAGCGGCTCGGGCGGCGGCTCGGGCGGCGGCGGCGGGGCGAGCTCGGGGCCGGGGGCCGGCTGGGGCTCGGGCGCGGGGAGCAGTTCGGGGACCGGCTCGGCCGAGAGCGGGCCGTCGGAGCTTCGTGTCGGGGACGGCGCAGGTGCGGCCGGTGCGGCCGGTGCGGCCGGTGCGGCGGTCGGTGCAGGTGCGGTCGGTGCCGGGGCGGTCGGCGCAGGTGCGGTCGGTGCCGGGGCAGTCGGTGCGGCGGTCGGCGCAGGTGCGGCCGGTGCGGCAGTCGGTGCCTGCGTGGGGGGGGTCTGCGCGAGGGCCTGGGTCGAGCCGAGGCTCAGGGCGGTGAACACTGCCACTGCGGTGAGGCCGCGGGCGTGGTGTCGAGGGGTGGGGGCCCCGGGATGTGTCGCCGATGTTCGCACGGTGTTGCTCCCTTCGTGATTCATGGCGTGTCGCTCACTTGAGGGCCGGGAGGTCGCCGCGCAGGACGCAGAACCCGAGGTCCGTGTTGCACGTGACGTCGAAGTCGGGGTTGATGCCGGAGGCGGGGAGGTCGGTGGCGGGGCCACCTTCCTCGAGCGGGGGCCCCTTGCCCTTGCAGGCGGCCGCGGTGGCGCAGCAGTCCGCGTTGGACTCGCAGGGGACGGTCGGGTAGAGGCCGACGACCTCGTACTCGGCGGTGCAGTCGTCCTGTGTGAACTTGAGGTCGGCGCTGAACTGGGTGCCCTGATAGTTGGCGCTGACGAGGACGCGGGCGTTGCTCCACTCGTAGCGGACGGTGGTCGCCGGGACGGGCGGGATCTCGTCGGCGGTCTCGTCGACGTCGAGGGTCTCGGGGTCGTCTTCGACCGCGGGGATCAGCGGAAGTTCGGGGAGCGAGATCTCGGCGACCGAGAACTTGGGCGCCGCGCAGAACTCGTCGTCGTCCGGCAGGCTGGTGCTGAAGTCGCCGACCGCGTTCGGCGTGTGCTTCTCGTCGGGGTCGGCGACCGGGGGGTCGTAGGAGGCCGCGACGTCGATCAGGTTACCGAGGTACGCGGGGCGGATCGCCATCGAGGCCTCGGAGAACTTCGGGGTGCCGTTGAGGCCGCCCTTGGCGAAGTAGGTCTGGAGGCCGAGCACGTCGCCCTTGAATTGGCCGCAGGCGGACTGGGCGTCGCCGCTCGTGAGCTTGAAGGTCGCGGCGAAGTCGCCGTGCCCGGTGGTGCAGTACGACTGCGGCTGCTGGCAGCCGCCGCTGGAGAGGCTGAGGGCGAGGCCGAGCCCGAGGGCGGCTGCGGAGGAGGTGAAGGTGAACCGATTGAGCGCCGACATGATGAACCTAGATGAACCTCTAGAAGGTCAGGCGGATGCCGAAGCGGAACAGCCGCGGCTGCTGGTAGGCGATCGGATTGCCGAAGTTGGGGTTCTTGACGACGGGAGCGCCGTAGACATCGTTCTTGAGGTCCGCGATCGTGCCACCGGTCTTGATCGGCGCCACGTCGGAGAACGTGTAGCTCTGGTCGACGGCGATCACCTGCTGGAAGTTGGCGACGTTGAACACGTCCATCGTGATGGTGATCCCCAGGTCCTTGGTGATCATCTTGCGATAGCCGATGTTGGTGTCGATGCGGAAGGTCCACGGCAGGCGGGGGCCGGAGCCGCGCGGCAGGATGAAGGCCTCGTCGGGGCCGTAGAGGAAGTGCGAGCCGAGGTAGCTGGTCGGGGTGCCGGAGGCGGCGCGCAGCGAGCCGCCGAGCTGGATGCCCTGGTTGTTGCGCAGCGGGATCTCACCGGCGGAGAAGATCTTGAAGACGTGGCGGGTGTCGCCGGGCAGGTAGCCGGTGCGGTTCAGGAGCAGCGACTGGAGGTCGAAGTCCGAGTTGATGTTCGGGTCGAGCTGGCCGGTCTCCGGGCGAAACAGGCCGGCCATGTTGCCGCGCAGCCAGGAGGCGGTGTAGCTGCCCGAGACCAGGAAGTTACGGCTGAAGCGCTTGTCGAGGTAGACGATCAGGGCGTCGTAGACGCGGGTGGCCTTCGGGAAGTCCTTGGCGATGCCGTAGCCGGGATTGCCGATGAAGTAGGTCTGGGCCTCGTCGCGGCTCATGTCCTCGATGACGCGGGTCAGCCAGCGGTGGGTGTAGTTGACGCCCAGGCGGCCGTTGGCGAAGATCTCGTACTCTGCGCCGGCGACGATCTCGTCGCTGGACTGGGGCTTGAGCTTGGGGTCGATCGGGGTCTTGCCGGCGCCGGTGAGGATCCACTTCTGGTCCGGGCTGGTCGGTCCGCCGACGGTGACGCGATTGCGCGGGTCGTCGCTGCGGCAGGCGCCGACGTGCGATTCGATCTTGGTCGGGTCGCAGAAGGCGGCGTCGTGGACCGAGGCGAGCTGCGGCTCGCCGGAGCCGGCGCGGTCGGCCAGGTTCAGCGGGATGCTCTGGTAGAAGCGGGCGTAGTTGATGAAGAGCTTGGCGTGACCGGCCTGGGTCGGGTCCCAGATCAGGCCGACGCGCGGGGAGAGCTGGTTGGGCATCGCCACGGCCAGCTGGCCGTCGCCGCCGAACATGTGCTGGGCGTCGTAGCGCAGGCCCGCGTTGAGCGTGACCTTGTCCATGATGCTCCAGCTGTCCTGGAGGAACCCGCCGATGGTGGTCGAGTAGGTCGTCCACTTCAGGTTGTTCAGGATCGTCGCGTCGTCGGGGCCGCTGAGGAAGGCGTACTGGCGGTTGTCGGAGAAGGTCGCGCCGTTGGTGCTCTCGCGGTACAGCGTGCCGCCGGAGTACCCGCGGTTGCTGACGTAGCGCATGTACTCGAAGTCGATGCCGAACTTGATCAGGTGGTGGCCGGCGCCCTGGGCCAGGCGGGTCGCCATCGAGCGGGCCTGGGCGCGGTCGAGGCTGCGCTCGTACATGAAGCCCGGGCCGCCGGTGGCGTAGTTCTGGACCGGACAGACGTTGGTGCGGGTGCCCGCGTCCGGGTTGTTCGGGTCCATCGGGTCGGGGACGTAATAAGGGTCGCAGGAGCCGGCCGGCGCGCCACCGGCTCCGGCGGCCTTGGGGAAGTCGGTGACCGGGTGGAAGTCGGGGTTGTTGCGGCGATAGATCACGCCGGGGGTCGCGGCCAGGCCGGTCTTGTCGCCGATGCGCGAGCCGTCGGAGCCGAGCCTGTCGTTGATCTGATGGTGCCAGCCGACGGTCGTATCGACGTTCCACTTGTGGTCCGCGCTGGTCGCGTTCCACTTGAGCTGGAGGTCGCTCGAGGAGTCCTTGTAGCGGTGCGCGAGGGCGGTGTAGTCGCCGGCGGCGCTGACGACCTCCGGCTGACCGGTGCGGGCGTCGAGGCCGAAGGTGCCGTTGCCGCCGGAGACGCTGGGGGCGTAGATACCCAGCAGCTCGAGGGTATGGTTGGTGGCCGGGGTATAGGTCAGCTTGCCGAGGGCCTGGACGGTGGTGCCCTGGGCCTTGCGGGTGTTGGTGGTCCCGGCGACGCGCTCGGTGGCGCTGAAGCCGAGCTGGCTGGGGTCGCAGAGCTCGGCGGCCTGCTCCGGGCTGGTGTCCTTGGGGAGGCTGTCTTTACAGGTCTCGACGGCCTTGTCGTTGATGACCTTGCCGGTGACGGGGTCGTTGTACAGGGGGTTGCCCGTCACCGGGTCGACGACGCGGCGGTTCCAGGAGGTCGTGATGTTATAGACGGTGCGCGAGACGCTGACGCCGCCGTAGAACCACAGCTTGTCCTTGATGAGGCGGCCGCCGATGTCGAAGCCGGCGTCGCCGAGCCAGCTGAGATTGCGCTCGGCGACGATGGTCTGGCCCTCGCGGCGGGGTATCTTGATCTGGCCCTGGAGCTGGCCGGGGGTGTAGAAGCCCCAAACGCCGCCATGGAACTCGTTGGAGCCGCTCTTGGTGACGGCATTGACGATGCCGCCGGTGGCGCGGCCGTACTCGGGCATATAGCCGCCGGCCTCGACCTTGACCTCCTCGACGAACTCGACCGAGAGGCCGGTGCCGTTGAGGCCGAAGCCGGGGTCGTTCACCGACAGGCCGTCGACGTAGTACTTGTTCTCCGGAGAGGTGGTGCCGGCGACGGAGGTGCCGTAGGTGTCGTTGCGGGCGCCGGGGGTGGCCTCTGCGATCGCCTCGAAGGAGCGATTGGCGGCGCCCTTACCGGTCGGAACGGCGATCGGGACGCGGCGCGCCATCTCCTTGTCGATCGCCAGGCCGGTCGAGCTCGAGACGACGTCGATGGTCGGGGCGTCGACGATGATGGTGCGGGTGTCCTTGACCCCCGAGGCGACCAGCGACACGTCGAAGCGGACGGTGGTCCCGGCCCGCAGCTGCAGGCCGGTGCGCTTCTGGCCCTGGTTGTAGTCCTTGTGGATGACCGAGACCTCGTAGGTCCCCGGCGGCAGGTTGGGGACGCGATAGAGGCCGCTGGCGTCGGTCGTTCGGACCCGCTCGCCCTGCAGCTTCTCGCCGGTGATGACCACCACGGCGCCTTGAACCCCCTCGCCGCTGGTGGCGTCGCGGACGACGCCGATGACGGTGGCGTCGTTCGGGCCGGCCTCGGCGGTCGAGACGAGCGCGGTCTGGGCGGCCACGGCACCCAAGATCGTTATCCAAGCACTCCTGCGCATGCGGTCTTCTCCGGCGGGCGATGGCTGAACGCGGCGATCGACGAGACGATCACGGCGAGCGGGTGATCACGTGATCTTGACGATCGGGGCCCGTGCGACGGCGGCTCCGCGGGTTCATCCGCGGCGCACGTCGCTCGAGCATGTGCTCCTGCAATAACGCGCCTGACACATAAACGTCAACAACGAATGAAACCTATTCACGACGGGCTTGGTCCAAGCGCTCCGCTCATAGTTGTGCGGTGTGTTCGGAGATAATAGACGCGGGCCTGGGGATGACCCGGTGCACGACGTTGAATCGGTGATGGGAACATATGCGCAGGGATGGCGGCGCCCCCAATTGCGAGGCCGAGACGAAGACGGTCCACGCGCGGCATGTCGCGGTGCTCGAGGTCCGTCGGGTCGGGCCGATGCGGTGAGGCCGGCTCGCTGAATCTCCGGCGAGTCGCGTAATCCTATGACATGTCCCAATGGACATATCATCGGAATGTTCGGAGGTCGATCAGGGCGGCGATCAGGGGGACGCGGCCAGGCGCGGCCGGGGCGACGCGGCGGTCGGTGCGATGGGCGCAGCGAGGGCGAGCTCGGGGGCGTCGACGCCGTCATGCTCGCCGCAGATCTGCAGCGGCGCGCCGAGGGCCCGCGCGGCCTGGAGCCCGGCGATCACGGCGGATTCGGCGATGCCGAGGTCGAGGCCGCCGGTGAGCCAGTCGCCGGCGAGCACGAGGTTCGCGAGGCCGCTGTCGTCGGGGCGCAGGCGGTGGACTCGGCCGCCGGGCAGGCTCTGCGTGTGACGGTCGCTGGGGGCGGTCAGCATCCAGCAGTGCTGGGCGGCGAGGCGGTGCTCGCCGGTGCGGCCGGCGGGGTCGACGAGCAGCTCCCAGTTGAGCTCGCAGGTGCTGGCGAGGGCGGCCTCCGGCCACAGGCGGCGCGGGTGCTCGCGCAGCCACGCGCCGACGGTGTCGCGGATGAACTCGCGGGTGGTGGTGGGCTGGCCGGAGGCGGGTTCGCGGAGGGTGCCGTCGAGGGCGGCGAGGGCGGCGGGCCAGGCCTCCGGGGCCCAGCCCTCGTGGGGGATGACGGTGGAGCGGTTGGCCCAGCGCGGGAGGGAGGCGCCGGGGAGGGCGCCTGCGGCGAACGGGGTGGTGTGGCCGGCGAGCTGGGCCCACGAGGGGGAGAGCCACAGCTGGACGCCGAGGGTGGCGACGGCGTCGGCGTGCTCGAGGGCCTCGCGCCAGCGGGGCAGCTGCTGGGTGAGCTCGGCGCAGATGCGCGGGAGGGCGGGGCCGGGGATGCCGAGGATGACCTCGTCGAAGTCGAGGCCGCGGCGCAGGGTGAACTCCTCGATCTCGGGCGAGTCGGGGGACTCGAAGTCGAGGGCCTGGATCAGCGGGCTGTCGCCGAGCACGATCTGCTCGTAGTGCGGCCGGCTGGGCCAGCAGGGGATGCCCTTGACGGTCACCAGCGGCTCGTACTCGTCGACGCCGGGGTCGAGCTGGACCTGGCGGCCGACGCGGATCGCGGTCAAATGCTCGCCGTCGCTGCGCAGCTGCTTGACCTTGTGAAAGAAGCGGAAGCGGACCCCGCGGCGGCGCAGCAATTGATAGAGCGGCGCGAACACGACCTCGCCGAGGTCGGACTGCGGGGTGTAATAAAGGGCGCCGCGGTGGGCCAGGAGGGCCCGTAGCAGCAGGCGCAGGCCGGCGCCGGCGGCCAGGGCCGGGCGCTCGGGGTCGCCGTCGCGGTAGGCCAGCAAGGTGGCGTAGAAGCCGGCGAGCAGCGGGCAGGTGACCGAGCTGGCGCTGGCGCCGTGGTGGCGCAGCCAGGCGCGCAGGTCGTGGTCGTCGGCGGCGGAGAAGCCGAGGGGGTTACGGTCGAGGCCGTCGTGGATGATGCCGCGGACGACGGCGAGGGCGAGGTCGAGGATGGGGACGAAGTGCGGGTGGAGCGCGCGGGTGTCGGCGGCCTCGAGCACGCGCAGGCTCTGTTCGGCGCCGACGACCAGGGGCTGGGCCCAGGCGCGGCGCTGGCGGGAGGCGAGCGGGCTGGTGGGGGCGGCCTGGCGGAGGAGAGCGTCGTAGTCGGGGTCTTGCGGGTCGAAGGCGGCGAAGGCGGCGACGCCGAGGTTATGGGCGCGGCGCAGGAGGGCGGGGAGGAGGGCGCGGGCCTGGTCCTGCCAGTGGGGGGCGAGTGCGGCGTAGGAGGAGAGGTCGGGGTGCAGGCCCGGGATGCAGTCGAGGATCCAGGGCAGGAGGATCTCGACGTAGCCCCAGACGCTCGGGGGCGGGAGGCCGTCGCCGGGGAGCGCGTCGTTGCCGGCGAAGGTGAGCGGCCACAGGCGGGCCCGCTCGTCGAGGCCGGTGGCGATCGACAGGGTCTCGGCGGGCTTCCAGGCGGCGCGGAAGGTCGCCAGCGGCGCGCCGGCGGGGCGGCCGAGCTCCTTGTAGCAGCGGCGCAGCATGGCGAAGGCGTTGTCGTAGCAGCCCCACCAGACCTGGTGGCCGAAGGCCTCGCTGCGCTGGTGGGCGCGGGCGTTGCGGCCGCTGCGGGCCTTGCCGCCGAGCCGCCAGCCGATCTGGTAGACGGTCAGCTCGAGGTGGTCCTGCCAGTCGGGGGCCCGGGTGAGCGCCTCCACGGCGGCGAGCGAGCCGAGGCCGCCGCCGAGCACGGCGATCCTGCGTTTTTTGTCGGTCATGTTCACGTCCCTGTGCGACGACGGGGAGTGTAGCTCGATTTCGAGCCGGCGCGCGCGAGGTCGCTCGTGCGTTGATCACCTGACTCGGATGTTCAGGGGCGTCGGCCGCGCATCGGCGCCGTCGCTCGAGCCGCGGTCAGGGCTGGGGGCCGGGGCGGATGTCGATGAAGTTGTGGATGAAGCCGCAGCTCGAGCAGGCCAGCGAGTGCACGGGGGCGGCGTGCGTGAAGCCGCCGGCCGGCGAGGTGAAGCGCAGCGTGCTCATGCTGAGCGGCAGCGGCTGCCGGGTGTCGTGTCCGGCGAAGATCGCCACCGGCAACAGGGTCCCCCCGCACATCACGCAGGCTTTGTGCGCGGCGCTGCGGCGCTGCTCGTGGCGGCGCTCCTGGGCCTGCTTGGCCCGGTCCTCCGACGTCTCCAGCGCGGCCCGTAGCCGGGCGTTCTCTCGCTCAAGGTCGGCGAGCTGCATCGCCATCGCGTCGCGGTCGTCGCGATAACCCATGGACGCCAACATACCAGGAAGTTAGAAGTGCCGCGCCCGTGTCCAAGTTCGTCACCCGGCAATGCACCCGCGCGGACTGCCGCCTGCGCTTCCCCGTCGCCGCCGACACGACGCTCGGCGAGCGCTGCCCGCACTGCGGCGAGGCGACCGTGATCGACCTGGCCTACGACAGCCACGACGCGCGCGCGCGACCGGCGGCGGAGGAGGCGCCGGGTCGCGTGACCGGCCCGGCGGTCGAGGCGTTGCTCGACAACGTGCGCAGCCTGCGAAACGTCGGTTCGATGTTTCGGACGGCGGACGGGGCGGGGCTGCGGCACATGCACCTGGGGGGGTTCACGCCGACGCCGGCGCACCCGCAGATGGCGAAGACGGCGCTGGGTGCGGAGTCGACGGTGCCGTGGAGCTTGCACCGCGACGGGGCGGCGGCGGCGGGGTGGTTGGCGGACGCGGGGATGCGGCTGTGGGCGCTGGAGGGGGGGCCGGGTTCGCGTGACTTCTTCGAGGTGGCGCGCAGCGAGGCCGCGGGGCCGCCGGTGGTGCTGGTGTTCGGCCACGAGGTCTCGGGCGTGGACCCGCGGATCCTCGCGCGCTGCGAGCGGATCTTGCGGCTGCCGATGCTGGGGCTCAAGGGCTCGCTCAATGTCAGCGTCGCGTTCGGGATCGCGGTGTATGGATTGCGCTTCGGGGCCGGAGCATGACAAGTATGACCAGCAAGGCAGGCAGGCGAGTATGACAGACAAGACCAGCGAGCCGGGCGAGCTCGTCGCTCCGATCGATGCGCTGCGCCGGCTGGTCGCCGGCAATACGCGCTACATGAACGACGTGCGCAGCGTCAGCGCGCTCGCCAGTCAGCTGCAGCGGGTCGACCTCGTGGCTGGGCAGAGCCCGTTCGCGATCATCCTGTGCTGCTCTGATTCGCGGGCGCCCGCCGAGATCCTGTTCGACCAGGGCGTCGGCGATCTGTTCGTGATCCGGGTCGCGGGCAATATCATCGCGCCCTCGGGGGTCGGCAGCGCCGAGTTCGCGGCGGCGGCCTTCGGCACCCGCCTGATCGTCGTCATGGGCCACTCCTCGTGCGGCGCGGTCAAGGCCACCCTCGACGTGCTGCGCGGGCAGGGCACCGTCGCCAGCGACAATATCCGCGACATCGTCGACCGCATCCGCCCCTCGGCGCAGACCGTGCTCGAGCTCGGCAAGGACCGCGCTCCCGAGCAGCAGCTCATCGATGCGGTCCGCGCCAACGTCCGGCACTCCGTCGATCACCTCCGCCACGGCAGCAGGCTCCTCGAGGACATGGTCCGCGAGGGGCAGGTCGCCATCGTCGGCGGCGTGTACGACCTGTCCTCGGGGTGCGTCGATTTCTTCGACGTGCCCGAGGAGCTCCGCGCGGCCCTCGGTGGGCCGACCCGCGGGGACGCCGGCGCGGCGTGAAGAGGCGCGGCGCGGCGCGGCGCGGCTCAGTGCTCGTGGTCGTGGTCGCAGCGTCCCTCGGCGTGGGCCTGCTCGTGCTCGGCGATCTGCTTGCGGACCTCGTCCATGTCGAGGCTTCGCACCTTCTCGACGATCTCGTCGAGCGCGCTCCCCGGCAGCGCCCCGGCCTGACGCAGCAGCAGGATGCCCTGGCGAAACACCATCACCGTGGGGATCGACCGGATCGCCAGCGCGGACGCGAGCTCCTGCTCGGCCTCGGTGTCGAGCTTGCCCCACACGATGCCCTGATGCCGCTCCGCCGCCGCCTCGAAGGTCGGCGCGAACGCGCGGCACGGGCCGCACCAGCTCGCCCAGCAGTCGAGCACGACGATGTCGTTGCTCCCGAGGGTGCTCTCGAAGTTGTCGCCGGTCATCTCGGTCGTGCTCATCGTGGTTCCTCCGGCCCCTCCATACCGCTCGGGGGGCGCGGCGCAAAGGGCCGGGTGCGGCGGCTGAAATCGCGTGCGCCCGGGGTGAATGGCGAATTCGCGCGCGAGACCGCCCTCCGCTGAAAAAGCTCGTGTAACCTGGGCGGATGACCACCATGAAGCCATTATCCTTGCTCGCCCCGATCCTGAGCGTCGGCCTGTTCGCCTGTGACAGCGGCCCCGACAAGCCGTCGACGACGACGACGACGACCACGGATGGCGACACCGGCAGCGACACCGGCAGCGACACCGGGGACGACACCGGCGACCCGCCGAGCTTCTGGGTGGTGGGCGAGGAGGGGCTGATGCTGCGCGTCGGCGCCGACCACGAGCCCTCGCAGTACCCGCTCGAGCTCGACGCGGAGCTGCGGGCGATCGCCTGCAAGGGCGCGGAGCAGGCGGTGGTCGCGGGCGCGGGCGGCCTGGTGCTGACCACCTACGACGGCGGGCGCGAGTGGCAGCGCATCGAAGTGCCGGACGCCCCGGAGCTGCGGGCCGTGGCGCTCTCGGGCGGCACGCTCGGCTATGTGGCCGGCGACGGGGTCGTGCTGCGCTCGGAGGACGACGCCCACAGCTGGGCCGCGCTGCCGATCGCGGCGCACGACTGGACGGCGGTGACGACGACGGCCGCGGGCACGACAGTGCTGCTGGCCAGCGCCGCGGGCGAGCTGTATCGCCTCCGCGACACCGAGCTGACGCGGGTGTACGTCGGTGCCGGCGTGGCGCTGCGCGGGGTGGCGATCACGCCGGACGGGAGCGAGGCGGTCGCGGTCGGCGACGGGGGCCTGTTGCTGCGCAGCGGCGACGGCGGCGAGCAGTGGATGGTCGAGCCGTTGGCGACCGCGCGCGACCTGCACGCGGTGCGCATGGCGAGTGACGCGAGCCTGGTGGTCGCGGTCGGTGCGGCCGGGGCGATCGTCCGGCTCGGCCTCGACGATGTCGCGGTGAACGAGCGGCTGGATGCGGCGCTATCGCTGCGCGCGCTGCACCTCGATCACCACGGCCATGGCCACGCGGTCGGCGACCACGGGGTCATGCTCGAGACCCACGACGCGGGGCGCACGTGGGCGCCGATCGTGCATGGATTCACGGCGGACCTGCTCGGCCTCGACGACCTCCACGGCGAGCCGCACCTCTAGTACCTCGCCACAGGGGATCTGACCGGCCGGCGGTAAGCGCGAACGACGTCGCGCGGGCCGGCGGGGGTCCGGCTGGACGCCCGCACAACCTGGCGCAGCCGGGTTCCCGAAGGGGGTCCGGCCTCAGATGGCGCCGACACACCCGAAGCTCAGCGCTCGTCGGCGCCGAGGTCGTAGGCGCCGCTGCGCGGGGCGCCGTCGATGTCGTAGGCGACGCCCGGGGTCGGGCTGAGGGCGTCGACGGCGGGGCTGCCGGCGTCGAGGTGGCCGTCGGCGGTGAGCATCGGCGCGGCGAGCTGTGAGCCGGCGTCGAAGCCGGGGGCGTGGGTCTGCCAGGCGGCGAGGTCGTCGCCCTCGAACAGCGAGTCGGGGCGGCTGTCGTTGAACATGCACGGGGCGCCGCCGCTGAAGTAGAGGTTGTCGCGGATGGTGCCCTGGGCGGCGAGGCCGGAGAGGGTGCCGAGCTGGTCCTCGACGGTGTGGCGGATCCCGAAGCAGACGGGGGCGTCGAGGCCGGTCTGGTCGATCACGTTACCGACGATCGTCGGGTTGGTGTTGGCGGGGCGGCCGGCGAGCGGGTCGTAGTCCTGGGTGGCGACGCCGAGGTAGATGCCGCCCTGGCCGAGGCTGCCGCCGCGGATCACGGTGTTGTGCAGGAGGTGGGCGTCGCGGGTCGCGTAGAGCCCGAGGCCGGCGAGGCCGGTGTCGCTGATGACGCAGTTGCGCACGACGCCGCCGATGTTCTCGTAGTATTCGGGGTTGGCGGTGAGGTCGAAGAACTCGGGGCTGGTGTCGAAGCCGAGGACGATGCCGAGGTCGCCGCAGCGCTCGGCGCGGGTGCGCTCGATGACGGTGCCGATCGAGCCGCCCTTGACGTAGAGGCAGGAGGTGGCGGTGTCGTGGATGTGGGTGTCGGCGACGTGCAGGCGGTCGGAGTTGACCACGTCGATGCCCTCGGCGTTCTTCTCGTCCTGGGGGGTCCCGGGCGGGTAGCCGGCGCCGGAGTTGTAGATCTCGCAGCCGCGGATCGTGATGTCGTCGCAGCCGGCGGGGATCTTGATGACGTCGCGGCCGGAGTCGTGGAGGACGCAGCCCTCGATCAGCACGTCGTGGGCGGTGAGGTTGTCGAGCGGCGTATCGTCGTAGTCCCACTGCGAGCCGAGGTAGACCGCGTAGAAGCCGCCCGAGACCTCGAGGCCGCGCAGCTTGACGCCCGCGGTCTCGGCGTCGATCTCGACGCAGAGGACCGGGTCGTTCTCGTCGATCGAGACCGGGCAGGCGATGTGCGCGTGCTCGCCGGGCGCCGACTGCAGGGTGAGGTTGCTGTGCCGGATCCGCACCGACTCCGCGAAGGTGCCCTCGTGCAGCAGCACCACCGAGCCGGGGGCGGCGACGTTGTCGAGCGCGTACTGGATCGAGCGGTACGGCTTGGCTGCGGTGCCGTCGCCGGTGGCGTCGTCGCCGGTCGGCGACACGTGGATGCCCTCGGTCTCGCCCGCGGGCGGCGCCGGCGGGGTCTCGGGCGGGAGCTCACCGGGCTCGCCGGTGGTCGGCGGCCCGCCGGTGGTCGGCTGCTCGCCGGTGCTGCCGGTCGCGGCCGTGGTGCCGCCGGTGCCGTCGGTGCCGTCGCCGGGGAGGTTGATCGTGCAGCAGGAGACGGTGAGCAGGAGCGAGAGGACAGGGGCGTGCAGGGTCATATCGGCCGGGTAGTGGCCGGAGCGGGGGGCGATGATCCTTACACGCGGATAACAGGGCGAGTGGACGCTGCGGAGCGCGGGGCCGCGCGGGGTCGTCCGTGTCAGGGCGCGGGCTCGGCCAGGCGGGCCCGCTCGAGCGCGGTGCTGGCCTCGGCGGTGGCGCCGTCGGCGAGCAGGGTCTCGCCGAGGTCGCGCCAGGTGGTGGCGTCGGCGCTCGTGGCGAGCAGGATGGTGAGCGCGCGGCCGTGCAGGGCGCGGGCCTCGGTGGCGCGACCGAGGCCACGGAGGACGTCGCCGAGCTCGATCAGGGCGCGGGCGACCTCGGGGTGGGTGGGACCGTGGGTGCGCTCGGCGATCGCCAGGGCGCGGGCGTAGTGGGGCTCGGCG